>Ga0181526_10001116_pt1 | contig 26457 bp, 34 predicted proteins | sample PEATcosm2014_Bin_35_FD_119750 | JGI IMG/M metagenome (GOLD analysis project Ga0181526, IMG submission 119750) | Peatland microbial communities from MTU Mesocosm Facility, Houghton, MI, USA - PEATcosm2014_Bin06_30_metaG | ecosystem: Environmental > Terrestrial > Soil > Wetlands > Peat | place...
AGGGGCGCTCCAACATAATTCCATGTGACATCGGAGGCCTGCACTATGGGGGCTCCAAGTCCGATCATCACCAAGAACGCCGCTAAAACATACCGTGACGCGAGTGCCAGCGAACGCATGATCCAACCTCTCAAAAATATAACCCGCAACCGCAATAGCAATCCACATCCGATGGTTTCAAGCCGCTACCAAAGAGTCAACGGCGCCCCCGGCCTTTTTCTCTATTTTTCTAGTAACCATTGTGATCGTGCTGTCATCCATTGACGGCGTTGGATAGGTCATCTCTAGAGGCAGCATTGGCCGATCTGTTGCGGCGCACACTCCATGCCCGCTCCGGGTCATGAACGGCCGCACGAGTCACTGGGCCTCGCGGCAGCTACACACTCAATAACGGACACGACGGCGGACGGTCGGCGCGGCTGCTTGGGCCAAGTGTAGACGTTCGAAGGCTAATGATGCGCTTTTCGGGCGTAGATTGCCTCAGTTTTTTTGAAATTTTCTCACGGCCATTTTACCTGAGGCCGTAAATCCGGCGAATACGTTACCCTGGTCATCGGCCGCGACTTCTTCAGCCGATCCAATGCCGGGATCGACTAATGGGATGAATGCAACGACCTTGCCGTCCTTGATACTCCCTATGCGAATTCCCTGTTTGAAGCCGGGATTAGTTTTGTCGTCGGACTGCGAGTCTGCGACATAAATCGTGTCGGTCTTGTCGATGAACACGCTGCTTGGACGACCAAACTGCTTCCATTCTGCGATAAATTTGCCATCTTGGTCGAAAATTTGGATGCGACTGTTGGAGCGATCGGCAACATAAAGACGGCCAGCCGAATCGAGCGCAAGGCTGTGCGGTACGTCGAATTCACTGGGCCCAGAGCCATGTTTTCCCCAGGCCATAATGAATTTGCCCTCCTTTGATAACTTCACTATTCGATCATTGGTCTGATGGCCCTGCATAACACCATGCCCGTCAGCAACAAAGATGTCACCGCTCGGCGTCGTAATCACATCGGACGGGGTATCAAACAGACCCGGTGCATTCCCAGCCTCGCCTGGTTTACCGAGCGTCATGAGTACCTTACCATCGGGCGAAAACTTTATGACCGTATGACCTTTACCGTTTTCACCGCGCCCATCGGTGACCCACACATCGCCGGCTCGATCGACAAAGAATCCGTGCGGCCAATTGATTAAGCTGCCCCCGAAATTCGCAACGATCCTCCCACTGCCATCCAATTTCATCACGGGGTCAACCGCCGAACCTACACAGGTGTCGCCTCCGCAACGCTCGAAAACCCACAGTGTTTTGCCATCGCTATGATCAACTTCTACTCCGATGGGAGCGCCAAGCTTGCGCCCATTTGGCAACTGAACCGGAAATTCCTCCATGCGATAAAGATTCGCTGCGCCATTCGGATCATTTTTATCCTGGCCGTAGAGCAGTGTTCCTCCAAAGCCCACCACAATTACCGTCGCTAATCCCAGCACGGTAATTGACCGAATTGCTTCTCTCATCGGATCCTCCCCTAGCTTTGTTCGTAATTCTAATCCGTGACGCCAATAGTTGGAAGCCGCCTGCTGCGATGCACAATCGATGTCCGGTCCGGGTCATTCGCGACCCTGGCGGTTACCGGCTGGGGCGGCAGCTATTCACCCGATAGCGGACAAGAAGTCAGGCCGCCGGCGGAATCGGCGCCACGCTCACCGCCCGCGGCTTGCCCGAGCGCGATTCTCCTACGGTGTATTCCACCCGTAAGCCCACGGCCGGTTCGGCGTCGGCGGCAAAGTCGGAAATATGAAAGAAGATGTCGCGACCAGGAACGCCATCGGCGGGGGCGATAAACCCATAGCCGTTCATGGGGGAGAATGACCTAATCCGGCCCGTGACTATCGCGGCGGCGGCCATCAGGCTGCCCCCTCCATCGCCCGCAGGCGCCTTTGCATTTCCAGCTTCAATCCAGCGGCCTTTGCTGCATCGGCTTTCGCGTCAGCAAGGAAAACGCTCGCGGCCTGTCGGTCCGCCGCGGCTTGGGCGCGCTCTTTTGCAATCGCGGCCTCGTGTTCGGTGCGCTCACGTTCCATTGTTTGCTCGTGAAGGCCGCGAGCTTGCGCAAGTTCCTCTTTGGTCCGCTCCTGCAAAGCTTTGACTGCGGCAGTGTCGGCGGCGGCCTGGTCGATCGCGCGCTGCGCAGCGGCGCTTGCCTCTGCAAACTCCGAAATGCGCTTGTACGCGGCGGGCGCGTCTCTGAGCAGTTCGATCAATGACACCAAAGTATCCAGGTCGCGAGCGGCCGGCAGCGGTGGGGCGGTTGTGCTATTCATCGTCAACATCGTATCGTGTCCTTTCAAGGATTGAGGGGTTTCACTACGGCGCATCGGATTGAGCCGCTGACTGAGCTGCACGAGGTCGGCGGAATTCATGTCCTATGTTCTCGCGGGTTCGGTGTTTGATACGAGCTTCAACGTTGTCGGCACATTGGGTTTAACAATCTCATCGGCCTGTCCAGGCAGATAGCCGTCCATTTCTGCGGCACTCAATCGCTCATCGGACCAAAACAAAGCCGCGTGCAAAGCCATGACCCGGTATCGCTCGGGCAATGCGCGCAAGAGCCGAACAGCGGCATAAAAGGCGTCCGTCATTGCTGTTTCACCGCGCGATCGAAAGGTGTCATTGGACTGTCTGATCCTTAGTTTGCAGCTCCCGCCGGCAGAAACTCGTCAAGTGCACGCATAGCGGCAGCGGTTTTGTGCGACAGCAGATCGCGCTCAACGAGTTCGGCGGCAAGCCTTTGCTGATCGATGCTGTCACTCTTTGAAGACAACTCCAGTAATCTCAGCAAAAGTTGTCTGGCCGCGTCGCGTCCATTGGCCACGAATATGCGCCGGACATGCTCCGCGAGTTGCCACTCTACTGATTTACATCCGTGACCAACTTCGATCGGCAGCCCTTCGATGACCGGCGCATCGACACCGAACACCGCGCGAAGCTGCCGGTTGGACGTATCGCGTGGAGCGGCACCGCCCACGTGATTGTGCGGGCCGGGGGTTGTGGGATTTGCGGTCTCCGCCATCGCTACACGGCCGGCAATTTTAGTTTTCGGGCGCGCTCGGGATCGCGTTTCCAGATATCGGCGAGCGCCTTGTCATAGGTGCCCGGCAGTTCCAAGCCCTGCGATTCGGCCTTTTTCAGCGCGGCAAAGTGATTGGCAGTTTCATAGCCTTTTGCGCCCAAGCCTTGTTCGATCGGATTGCCCTTGGCGTCACGTTTAAAATCATGCCCAAAAACATTTTTGGCGACAGCTTCGCGGTAGCGATCGAGATAATCGCGCGGCAATTGATCGGCCGCCATGAGCGCCCGAATGTCGTTCAACTCGTCTTCCGATAGGCTTATGACCGGAACTTTGATCGGGTCAATAACGGCTTCCATTGTTTGTTTGCTCCTTATTTCGCTGTGGGTTTTACGGGTTTCAATCCGAGCAAAAGGGTTACTCGGCTCCATTGCTCTTTTGCAGTACGATCTCCTTCTTCGAAGAAGCGCCGCCGCCATCCCCGGTCGGCAATCAAGCGCTGCTTCTCAGCCTTAGCCCACTCCCACACGTCAGCGCGGACCACACCGGCCTTCAGCTCCGCGATATTCTCAGGTGTTAGTTGGAAGCTCTCGTTGATCCACGCGAAGTATTTATTCCACTGCTCATTCGTTCGAGCGTCCTGCTGGGCGGCTACATCCTCGGTCGAGGCGACCTGTCGAGGCGCCGGATATCCTTGAGCATGAAGCGATGCCCAGAGTTGGCTTGCGGGTCCGGTGACACCGCGCTCTCGCTCGGCGATCAATGATTTGTAAAATTCCTTCGATTGGATCTTCTCTTTAATCTCGGCGCGCGCGGCAACGGCCTCGGGCGCGTCGAACGCTGCCGGCGCTTCCGGGAAGCCAATCGGCCGATAGGACGGTGCAGGCGGCGGTGCCGCGGGCGCACTGTTGTTGCCGAGAAGATCAGACGCGGCAGGCCCAGCGGGTGAAACGGCGGAATCGGTCATCGTCTAAATCCCTACATCGGCCCGATGTCGCCGGTGGCGCGAAGCGTATCGCGAGCGGTGGCTACAGTTGCCTGCTCTGCCTGCGCGGCGGCGAGACGGGCGGCGACCAAAGCAGTGTTGGCGGTCTTGACCGCCGCAACATAGGCCGCGTTGTTAGCGTTCGGGTTGTAGCCGAGATTGCAGCCGGCCTGATTGACGGTTTCCTCTTGCGCGGTCGCGGCGGCGAGCAGCGATGCCGTCTTGGTCGTGGCGGCAGCGTTGACGGATGCGGTGTAAGTCTCCCGCGCGGCGGTCATGTGATCCTCATCGGATTAAACTGCTTGGCCGCCCATTGCGTATTGCGGGCCGCGGGCGAGATGTATTGTTGGTTGTTTTGCTTTTCGCTCTGCCGCACTGTCGGCGCGGGCGTGGTGTTCCAGCGGCTGTTGCACTTCACGATGGCGGCGAGCATCGACGGGTTAAGCTTCAAAAAATCGGCGAACACGTCTGCGCTGGTCAAAACCTTGAAACTTGCCTGGCCGCCCGGATCGTCCTTGCCGCCCAGCGATTGCGCCGCGTGCATCATTTCGACTTCCGTCGCCGACATAGGCTCGATCATCTCGATTATGTCCGAAGCGATGAATGTGTCCCGTTGATCGTCGATCCATTCCAAAAACCGCAACCGATAGCCGGCCGGCATTTTTGGATCACTGACCAGCGCGTGCTTGAGGTAACTGATCCACAACAGCGTAAAGCGATGCCCGGCCGGCAAACTCATTACTGCGTGTTCTTCCTCGGCGGTCATGGCGCCGGGCTTTCCGGCACGACGGAAAAATCACCGTCGATCGGCGGCGCGAGTTGGGGGACACCGACACGCCGCGCCAGTGCGTGAATGCGCTCGATTACCTCTTTGGTCGCGGCGACGAGTTGCCGCTCGTCTTTGTGCTCGACCGTAACGTTGTGCCGCGTTTCAATAGGATCTGATCTTTCCAGCACCATTGCGATTCCGCGAGCGTGGTCTCTGTGAAGAGGGTTAGCTATCAAATCCTCTAGCGCCTTGATGGCGCTTGGCGACAAGCCGCGCAGGACGCGGGCCGAATGTTCCGCTATTGCCCGCTGGATTGGTTCGGACGTGTGCAGACGCGCCCCGATAGTGGAAAACACCTTGTCGCTGCTAGTTGGGGTGCCGTAGCCTGCAGCCCTTGCCGCCCAGGAAACGCGGCCGTCTTTGGATGGCGCATCAAACAGTGCCCGCACGAAAGCCCTTTGTCGGTCCGTGGCCAAGGCGCGCATGGCCGGCCCGTCCTCGATATTGGCTTCCGTGTCGGCGGCTTCGCTCACGCGGCAACTCCGGACTCGACGGCGGCCGGCGCGCTCTCGATCATTTCCATGAGTTCGCGATTTTTGGTCTCGATCGCGGTGGCAATGCTGAATGTCCCGTGCTCAGCTATGGACCTAATCAATCCAGCCTGCGGCGGGCGAGGCCTGCGGTGGCTGGATAACGGTTCCATGCCGTCGATGTGGAAATGGTGTAGTTGGCCCAAGTTGCTGACGGCCTCGGGCCAGTCACGAAACAACAGCTCGTCGGCCTTCAGCAATTCCGTATACGCCTTGCTCAACTCGCCGATCGCGGTATCCAGTTTGCGGGCAGCCTCGAGGCGGGCAGCCGAGCGCTTGCGGACGGCTGCAACACCGGCAAGGCGTTCTTGTTCGGCACGCGCTGCGGCATCCTTACGGGCCCGGCGCTCCATCACCTCGGCCCGCTGCCGATGAATTCCGATGGTGGAGTTCAATCGCGCGAGCTCGGTATCGATTCGCGCCACAACGGCGGCATAGTCGCCCTCGCCGGATTCAATCTTTTGCTGCCGCTCAATCTCCAAAGCAGAGATGCGCGCAACGGATTTTGCGATGGCGTCTAGAGGGGCAATGCCGACGGCCGCCATGATTTTCTCCAGAGGTGTGCCCATCATGCCTCCCCCGGCACAGTCGTGAGCGCCGCGTACACTGCTGTCGCCGTCGTGATTGCGATGCGGTACTGCCCGGGCGGCAGGTCAAAATTCACAAAACTGTTGGTAGTGATGCTGCTGCCAACATTGATCCAAGTCGCGCCGTCCGCCGCTAATGTTTCAAGCTGCGCATTGCCGCTCGACCAAGTCGCCGAAATGTCGAGGCCATACTTGCCGCCGTACAGCCCGAAAGCCGGCGTGGTGGCCGAGATATTGGCGAATGTTACGGATTGGGTTGCGGTCACGATGGTGCCCCCCCTTCGCGCTCCGCCCAGCGACACGCCGCGATCGCAGCGAGCAGCCGGCGGATGTAGTCGGCCAGCGGGCGGCCGTTTTCCTGGGCTTGCGCAGCCAATTCATCGCGTAGCGGCTGCGGCAGCCGAAAAGTTATGCGCTCGGAACGCTGGGTTTTTCTCATGCCCGCAATCATGGCCGCCAACGGCTGCCGAGCAACGCACTAGTGGCGGCCGCCGCGGCGCGGGGATCGATCGAGGCAATCGGCGGCGTGACATGCCCGAGTATTGGCGGCCGCAAATCAGCGTATCCGCATTGACAGCGGCGATCGAAGGCGGTGCATGCTTGGTGGCAGCAAGCATTGATGCAAGGCGAAGGCTTGGATAACTAAAACATAGGCGGGTTATCGGCCTGCCACGGGCAGAAATGGATGCAGCCGGTCAGGGATTTTTAGCACAAGGCCGCGCAAAAAATGGATGCCGGATCCGGGGATTTTAAGGAAAAAACGCCGCCAGAAAAAATCAGCTCAAAAAGGTCTGGGAAACGATCCGCGAAAGCGGGAGAGCAGGTCGGGATTTGCCGCGGCGTCGATTTCTTCCCCCGGCCGGCACTGCCGGCGGGTCTTCTGGCGGCCGATCTCGAGCATCGCCGCCGCTGATCCTCGCCGTCGTTGCCGGCCAAGACGCGATGGCGCGGCACGGTCGAGCCCTCGCGCGCATGTGCGGGCGCGACTTATTGAAAAACACCTAGTGAGAGGGTTCCTCCTCCAGGCGTCATAGTCCGGCGATCGAGCCGAATGCCCTGCAATCGAGTCAGGATTCGTGCTGGCACGGCCTGTGCGGACTGGCCCCGAATATCAGGCGGCTACGGCCAGCGAATCCCGGGGCCTCGGGGGCGGCGCTGCCGGGCCATCGGCGAGCGATGCTCAACACGGTGGTGTTTGCCGGTAACCACGACGGGCTCGATCGAGGGCTGCGGCTTCCCATGGGCTTCCCAAATTGGCAGGTGAGCGCAACAAGCGTCGTTTTGCCCATAAATGCTTGGTAGACCGGCAGTCTATTGAACAGCTGCCGTAGCCTGTCGCTCTCAATCCACCCGCCTCGAGGTTGAAGGAGATCGGGCGATAAAAGGCGGCCGGGCGAGAGCAATATCGGCGGGGCAAACCCGCTATCGCCGAGATTGAGCTCCCTGGCGGCCGACGTCGGCACTCGGATCAGGCTTTTACAAACTCGGGCAGAAATTGCGGCGTCGAGGGCAATTAGGGTCAAGCATGGGGGGCTTCGGCGGTTTTGGGAGTGCGGTAAGCCTCGGCATTGAACTGGCGGATCCGGTCCTCGCGGTAGGCCTGATCGGCCAAGCTGTAGATGACACTCCGCATGACGTCTGCAGACATGTGCCAGGACATATGCCGGCGCTCGGTACAGACCCTTCGCAGCAAGAGCGCGAGGATGTTACGGGTGGCCATCCAGTCGTCGGGGGCTTCAATGCGACGACAGGCCTCGCGGATTTCCGCCAGCATAGCGTCAACCGCCCAGACAACCCGGTCGTCGTGATAATCGAGTCGTCGTTGCCAATCTTCCCGTTGTTCCCAATCGGGAGAGCGGAAGCCGGTGTCCGTGCAGAATGCGGATGTCATGGGATTATCCTTTCTCAAGCTCCCCTGCGGCACTAGCATTTTTGCTCAACCCCACCGGGAAGAGCAGTTCCTTGTCAGGTTGGGACGCGTGGTGCCGCTCTCCTGCGGCACTACGCTCCTGACCGTGTACGTGTCTCCCCGATGCGACGCGGGAAGTGTACTAGGGGGTATGGGGGACACTCCTCGCCCCTATGTTGCCCCTACGTCTCCCGCACCTCTCCCGGCTCGTTCCCCGGATGGGGGGTTTCCTTGCGACTAGCCGCACCACTCCCTCGATCAACTCCCTCGCTTGAACACGGCCGCTACACGACCACGATGCAGTGGACCCGATGGCCACTTTGGCCAGTATCCTCGGCGCGGATGCGCTTGGCCGCGAATAGCCTGCGCATGGCGGAGGCGAACGCTGCCTTGCTGATCTTTGCGTCTTTTGCTTCTTTCTCCCGAGAAAACAGCAGGGGTGCGTAGTTGACGCCGGAGCGGTCGCTGACCGTGCGGCCTTGTCCGGTCAGGCGGAAAAGGAGCTCCATAAATACGGCTTCGGCGGTGCGCTCGGCCTTGAGCATCTGCTCCGATGGTGCGCCGCCCTGGCCGGGGAAGCTCCAAGGCGCGACAACACCGACCTCGTCCCCGTTGCCTAGTTCGACATTGATAAACTGGCACCATGTCGCGGTCTTGGCGGGACTGTAGTTGCCTTTGGCGCGATCGACCCGAAACCGTGACAGCCGTTCGAGCTCGCTGCATCCTGCGGCCTCGGCGTCTTTTTCGTTCATGCGGTTGAGAACCCGCGCGGCTCGCACGGCGTCAGTAATGGCGCCGACGCCGCGGATGTCATGCACGTCGTAGTCCGATGTATTGCCGGCGGCTGGCTTGCGGACGTGGTGTACAAGTTCGATGGCGGTGTCGTTTTCGTCGGCAATACCGGTGAACACCCGAATGACTGCATCCATCTTTCCGGGGTCTAATTCGGATACCGAGTGCAGGGTGACGAACGGGTCGAATATTATCAGATCGATTTCGTTGTCGGCGACGGCCGCGGATATTTGCTCCACCAGTTCCGTATTTACCTCGAGGTTGTTGTAGCCTTTTGCCACGCGCAGGGGAAATTCAGTGCCCGACGTGGTCCACAATTGGCCCTCGAGTTCCTGTTGAGGGATGTCGTAATGCTGACAGATTGCAAAGATGCGACGGTCGATTTCCTCCCGGGGGTCCTCGCCATTGTGATACCAGACCCGAAGCCGCTCCTCCGGCTGTTCCCCGAACAGATTGCGGCAGGTTGCCATGGCAACGGCTTCGCCTAGGTCGAGGCTGCTTTTGCCCATGCCGCCGGGGCCGGCGGTCAACGATACTGTCCGGCGCTGGTAATGCCTGCCGTAAAGCCACTTGCGTGGCGGCAGCACGCCGATGTCGATTAGCTTGAACGGCCGCAGCTCAAGCCGCAACGCCTTGCCGGCCGGTGGTGCCTTCTTCCGCCTGGCGTGTGGCTCGCCGGCTTCCATCTCGCCGCTATTTTCGGCGGCGGTGCCGTCCTGTGCGCGGATGCCTTGTTTATTCCTCAAATAATATCCGCCCGGGTTGAACCCAAAAACCGGCTGGCCGCCTTCTTGCAGTTTGGCCACCCAAGCTTTGTGGAATTCTCCCGGCAGCCACGGCGGTATTTCGCCGGTGCTGTAATAATCGTGGTTCTTGAGCAACAAGTTGTTGTACGCGCTCAAAATCCGGGTTCGGACTGCTTTGACTTCGACGGCGTGGTCGTAGGCCAGGCCATGACGCTCGGCCATCGCCATGGTGGCGTCGACAACGCGAGTGTGGATCTCGTCGGGGTGCTGCGTCTTCCACATCAGCGAAGGGATCACGCGGCATTGCACTGCATTGACCTCGCCCGGCGTCATCGCCGCCAGTTCGGCCTCCACGTCGACGGGTCCGCTTCGCACGAAATCACGCTGTCGCTCGTTGTTGTGCGTGTCGTAGCCGCTGGTGGCGTGCCCGTTGCTTGCTGGCTTCTCCCGATATGTCAGCAATGTCTTGTCCTCAGCCTCGGCAATACTGCAAAGGTCCTCGAGCTCGGTGAGGTCGACGGCGCCGCCGCTCCGCAGTACCCGGCACTGCACATGCGGCTCGTGCTTGCTGTTTGTCGTCCCGGTTCGGCGCAGCAGCGACCATGGCCGCACCTGCGGGTCGCCGGCCAGATACCGGATCAATATCGCCTGCAGCGCGCAGACGCGTTCGAAAGCGGGGTCGTCAAATGGAATTTCCTCTCTCAACGCATATTTGACATGCCGGCCATGGCCGCTGTCGGCGATTTCCGTTGGCGTCAGCCACAGCTCGGTGAGTTTCTTGTCGATCTGCTCCGGGGTTTCGACGATATCTCTGAAATCCAGATCGATAAAAATCCATGTGATGGCGGCGATGTTGTCCTTGCCGTGGGTCATCGCACCGGGCTTTAACGGGTTGAGACAGACGTAAATCGAAAATCCCGGTCGGTCCTCGGCCTTTACCCAGCGCGCGACAAGATTGGGGTCATCGCTGTGAAGGAATTTAGGCTTTCCTTCGGTGCCGGGGTTCGGGATGCTGGCGATGTATTCGATCACGACGCGCTCCCGTGGTTTACCGCTTCGTATTTCGCGGCCAGCGCAGCGATTTCTTTTGTGGGGATCGGATCGTCAGGCGTGCCCCAATGAAAGCCTTCGCATCGCGGCGAAAAAGTCTGGCGGCCGGGGCGATTTGGAAGTCGCTGGCGCATTGCCTCGGTCATGGCGAACTCCTGAAAAAGGGGCGCCGCATTGGCGCGGCGCCCAGGCACAGGATCTCAGAGGAAAGGTATTTCGTCGTTCATGTCGGTGGCCACGCTGGTGTCCGGCTTCGCTGCGCTGTCCTTGGGTGCGCGGCCGACGACTGCGAGCACCGGCGTCGCAACCCAGCCGACGCGCTCGTCGCGATGCTGGAACCCGCCGACTTTCAGCCTAATCACTGGATACATGTCGGGGTGGGTTTTCCGCAGACGATCGTAGTGGCGCAGCAAATTACCGATCGCGCGGCGGCCGGTGACCGAGCTCGTGGCGTAAGTGAAAAGTTCGTTCGTGTCGCCGTGCTGGAGCACCAAACAAACCTGGTGCTGCCAGGGATCCGCCGGCTGGCCGTTCAAGCCTATTTCCCATTGCGCGGGGTCATCGTCGCCCAGCGCATCACGCGACGGCATAATAAAGCCGTCGTACAACAGGCCTGCGGCGCGATCCGGTGGCGCGCCGTCACCGTTGAACTTGATCCAGCCGACGAGTGTTTGGTCCGTCAATGCGGTGAAGTCGACGTCGTCGCCGATCGCTTCGCCGTCGTCGGTGGTGATGAATTTTCCGTCTTTGGAAAACTTGATCAGGCGCCCAACAATGTTCGCCGGCGCGATCTCGTCGAGATACGCCTGCACCGGCGTCCGAGTTTCCGGAACGGCAACGGCCGTTGCGGCGGCTGGCCGAGTCGCGAGTGCTTGGGCGTGGTTGTGTTCGGCCTTGGCTTTCTGCTCGGCAATGACTTGCTCCGGCGTTCTTCCGATGGGGCGCCGCGGCGGCATGTTAGGAGGCGGCTGGTTAGGGCGTTGGTTTGGGCGTGGCTGGTTGGTGGCAGGTGTCGTATTCGTCTGATTAAGGTTCACGTGTTCCATTTGGTCTGTTCCTTCGAGCGCGGTGATGTATTCGACGGCACGCCGCGCGTTCGCGCCATCGATCTGGAAACCGATGGCTGGGCTCACGCCGGCTTTTCACGGAGCGCGTCGGCAATCTGTTCCGCTTGCGCTTCGTCAAGCGTTAGGGCGCTTTGTCGAAAGATCCGCTCCGCTGCCGCGCGCGATGTCGCGGCGCTGACCTCTTGGAGGAGGCGGATAAATTGGGAACGGCCAAATGGGCCGTCGCCGCGGATGAGCGCACGGACTTCTCCGAGTCGACGGCCGATACGTCCTGGGGATAATTGGACACGCCGGACCGGGTTGCTTCGGCGCAACGTGCGCAGTCCGATGTTCATGATCTTTGCTACGACCGGATCAGGAATGATCGAGTCGTCGGGCAGCTGATCAATCTCTTTCAGCTTTTTGCGTATTGCATCGGGGGACACGTGTTGCTCCGTCTGGCATTAACTGGCCACACGGGTACGGCACGTGCCTCTTTGTAAAAAGGCAAACTCAGGAATTATCTCTGGTGGAGTTTACCAGTACTGCCCACGCTCCCAGGCTAATATTTCAGCCGCCACATTTTCTTCTGAGTATTTGATGGTCGGCTGCCCCCGGCAGGCTCCATGAACGTCGTGTTCATCAACCGGATCCTGTGGAAAGGCGATGTTTGTGATTTCGGCGACGGCCCGGTTGTACGGCTTCCCGAAGCGGCGCCGCATGCAACGGCTTAATTCCCGCATGAACGAAAGCTGCTCTCGGGTAAATGTCGCCCTTTTCCCGCCGTCTTTTTGATAGCGGCCCAAATATCGCGTCGCCATTTGTGTTATTGATTTCCGATTTGCTATTTCTTTCCGAAAGACTTCGGCTTCCTTTTTAAACAACTCTGCCTTTTCTCTGAGTTGCGGGTTATCCGGAAATCCCAGGCGTTTGGTCGCGCGGTCGTTTTCGCGATAGTAGGCGGCCAAGGATTGGGCGCTCTGGGCAAGCTTTGTCATTTCCTCCACATGCTCCCGCATCTGTTTCGGGCTCCAGCAATAGTTAAGTGCCGGTTCGCAGACGTAAACTTCATGGAGTTTATGGGCAGCGGAAGAGATAATCATGTAAAAGCATGTCGCATGCGCCACCCCATACTTCTCGGCGTCCCTTGCGATACCGTCCCAGAGTGCGGTGTCCGCGTTCAATTTCAGTTGCCGCCGCCACTTCGCAAAAAAGTCGCAAAGCTTTTTGTTCCAGCGGGCGGTTGCGGGATCGGCGTCCTTGTCCGACAACAGGCCATCACAGTTGACGGCCGTCACCCTCTCCATGGCCTCCTTGAACGATAGATGATCCGACGTCGGTGTGCGGGGAACTCGTAGCCGCCACCGGAATAAGGGGTGCTCGTAACGCATGTCACGACGCCCTTGGCGGGGTGACGTTACTCTGTTGTCCTTTGACCACCGCGAGCAGATGCTCGGCCCAGCGATCGAGCGCTGTTCGCTTCTCGGGTTCATACGTCGCGCGATTGTAGATGCCGGCGACGCCTGCGCGATGCCCGGAAATGTGGTTGAGCACGGCCTCGATGATGTGCGGCTGAATGCCGATTTCAGCCATCATGGTCGCCGCACTCCGCCTCAAATCGTGGATCCTCCAGGGCGGCAATGTCTTGCCGGTGGCGTCTTTGATCCGCGCGTCAAGCTTTGCCTTGCTATTCGACCAACCGGAAAATGGCCCGTCGCCGATGCCGAATATCAGGTCGCGGCCTTCACGGCGCGGTTGCTTGGCGATGACGGCGGCAGCCGCGGCCGACAGCGGCACGGAATGCGGGCGACCATTCTTTGTGCGCTCGCGCGGCAGCTTGATTGCGTTTCCGTCGACCTCCGACCAGCGCAGCCCGGCAATCTCGGCCTCCCGCTGGGCGGTCAATGCAAGTAGGCGGATAATGTCGCTGAAATGATCGTCAGCCAGTGAATTCCAGATTAGCCGGAGCTCGGCCGGTGTCAGCACGCGCTCGCGGGATTTCTCTTCATGGCGGCGGGTGCCGATGACTGGACTGGCGCCGACGGCCCCCTCCTCCATCGCCCAGGCATAGAAGCCTGACAGCGACGTGCGGACCCGATTGGCGGTCACGTCGCCGCTGTTCTTGGTGACGCTCGTGAGCACGGCGGCAATGTCCGCGCGATCGATCTTCGCTAGTTGCAACTCGTGCAGCGCCTTGGCGTGCTTCAACAGGTGCCGCTCGACATCGGGGTATGACCGCTCGCGCAGCCGCTTTTTCTGATAGGCAAGGTAATCGTCGGCTACGGCCTTGAATGTCTTCGCGGCGCCGGCCTTCGCTTCCGCCTTGTTGCCGGCGGGATCGTGCCCGTAGTGCGTCACACCGGAATAAAGCTTATCTGCTGTTTTGCGCGCATCGGCGAGCCTGTCGGGCGTCGCGACGCCAAGCATCATGCGTCTTTGCTTGGTGCCGAGCTTGTACTGAAAAATAAATTTGCGCGAACCGCCCTCGCGCAAGCGCAGCCCGAAGCCGGGAATGTCTTTATCGAAGATGATTGCTTCCGTCTTACCGGCCGGGATCGTGGCGGTGCGTATCGTGGTGGCGGTCAATTTCTCTTTCATGGCGCAACCCTTTCGCTGCGGTCTGGGAAGCCCATGGGAAGATTTACGCTGGCTTCCCGTGGCCTCAACTGGCCGCAATGACTGTTGGTTACGCGCGTATTCGCCGGATTTCAAGCGAAATCAGCTTCCCATGGCATCGGTTGGCGCCGGTCGGCTTCGTTTTCAACAGCTTTGTAAACCGTTGGTCGGGAGTTCAATCCTCTCACCCGGCACCAAACATCCGCGCCCCGATTTACTCCGGCGCTTTCGTCCGCCGCGCCCAGGGCATCGTCGGCAGGTGCCAGTCCCGCACTTCGACCGGCCACACGCGCTGGATCATGCCGTACAAGAAGGCGGTCGTCAGGCCGAACAGAATGAGGCCGTTGAGCGCTTCGAGCGCGCCCATCAGCCGCCAATGATCGGCGAGAAAGAGCTCGGCGTGGCCATAGGCCGTCATGGCGCTGAGCGAGTAGAGAATGGCCGTTCGATTGTCGGGGAGCGCGCCGAGCGCCCGGTAGGCGACCGCCCACATGCCGGCTTCGGTCGCGTGCAAAACTGTCGCGAGGATGGTGGTGATGCCGATCACCAGCGCAAAGCCGAAAACGAAATGACGGCGGCCCTGCATGAGCGTTGCGGCCTGGATGACTTTTACATTGATCAGGCCAAGGCCGATGACGTGAAACATCACGGTGACGGCGATGATCGGCAGGCTCCAGGCCCAGTTGCCGTTCCACGCTGATGCGTCATTCATCGTCGGCCGCTCCCGATGGGCCGATTGTAGAATGGGTTTCGCCGCGTTCAACCCATCCCGCCCGAACCATGCCGCGCCGAGGACAGCGCCGGCTCAGTAGCCGATCAGAATCTCGCTCACGCTCGGCTTCACCTTCTCGACCGCCGGATCCGCGGAGCTGAATTCCTGGTCCGCGGCGATGGCGCCGACAGCGTCGGTCGAGGCTTTCGGATCGGCGCGCAAGCTTGCGCTCGCTTTGCAGCCGCCGGGCAATGCCGCCAAGGCGCCGCCGTCCCAATTGCTGACCGAAGCCACACCGGTCTTGTCGAAGCCTTTGAGCTTGAACGGTTTATGGTTGAGTTTTTCGAGCTGCGGCAAAGTCAGCCCGAGGCGGATGCCGTCCGGTCCGGTCCAGTCCGATTTTCCGGCAATGTCGATCAGATAAAGCCCGGTGCGGTTCGGATTTTGCCACCAGACTTCGAGCCGCCGCTTGGGGTCCTTCGGATATAGCACCGTGACCCCGACTTGCGCGTCCTGCACTTTTTCTTCGGTGTAAATCATATTCAAAGAACCGAAGATCATCGCCAGTTCGAGCATACCGGAATCCTGCGCGAACGGACCGCTGCAGGCGATCACGGTGCGGGAGGCCGAGGGCATCGGTTCCTTGCGCGCGGGCGCAGGCGGTTTCGCCGTTGCGTCGGCGGCGGCGCTCCGCACCGGATGCGATGGAGTGCCGGCGGATGTGCCCAGCGGTTCCGATACGGCGGCCGGCATCGGCTGTTTGATTTGCGACGGCGCGAGTTGATCCTCGGGACTGAGCGTCGGAGTCGATCGCGGGGCGTAGCCGCGCGATTGCGCCATGAGCGGACCGACCGTGGCGCAGGACAGCGGCACCGCAACGGCCAGGCCAAGCACCACGGACGTCAAGCCAATCGAACGCATCGGCCCCTCCCTCATTTATCTTGTTCCTGCTTCAGCTTAGCACGCCGGACCGCCGGCAGCGCCCGGCGCGGCGAGGCGCCGCATATTCGGCCGAACGGTGCCGCATGCCTGGGGCCGCGGCGAGCGGCCCCGGCGCGAAGACTACAGCTCGGCGGAGCGGTCGAGAGTTGCGGGAAACAGGCCGCCGGGGCCCGTCACAGCGTCCGCTGCTCGGCGCCACATTCCTTGCATTTGAATTCGACGCGCGACTGTCCGGGAGACGCCGTCACGCGGTTCGGGGCGCCGCATTTGCCGCATTTGGCTTCGATGCGGGTGTCGCCCTGCTTCACGGTGACGCCCTTGCGCGCCATCGCCTCTTTGATGAGGCGTTCGGCCTCCTCGCGCATGTCTTGCTTGGACATTTCATCCTGTTCCGCGTTTGCCGTGCAGGTGGTACATGCGATTGCGCGTTCGGGCAACGCCTGTCTTACGCCGGCGCCAGCCGCGCCGGGCGGCGATCGGCCACGCCGGTGCCGGGAATATTCGCCCGCGGTTTCGGTTAGAATGACCGCCCAAAAGCATCGCGGGGAGCGCCATGATCGAGAAGAAAGTCCCATACCAGTTAGGCGGCAGGCCGTTCGAGGGCATGATCGTCTATGACGAGGGCGTGACGGGGCCGCGCCCTGTGGTCTTCGTACAGCCGGACTGGAAGGGCGTATGCGCCGATACCGTGGGTCAAGCGCGCCTCGTCGCCGGCAAGGATTATGTGGTGCTGATGGCCGATATGTTCGGGGCCGGCTACGGCGCAAGGCCGAAGACGCAGGACGAATTGCGCGCCGGCATGCTCGCCGTGCACAAGGATTTGCCGTTTACGCTTGCCTGCGGCGCCGCGGCCTATGACGCGCTACGCGGCGAGGCCGCCAAGCTCGGCCTCATCGACGATAAAAAAATCGCGGCGGTCGGCTATTGCGCCGGTGGCGGCTATGCGCTCGAGCAGGCGCGCGCCGGCGCGGATTTCAAGGCGCTGGTGGTGCTGCACGTCACCAATCCCAATCCGGTGGTGCCCGGCACGCCCTGCAATATCAAAGGCCGGGTGCTCGCGATCCATGGCGCCGACGATCCGGTGACGCCGAAGGCCAAGATGGACGCCTTCGAGGACGAACTCACGCAGGCGAAGGTCGACTGGCAGGTTATGATGTTCGGCGGCGCCGTGCATTCGTTCTGCGATCCGACCGCGGTCGGCGGCGCGCAGCGCTACGACGAAAAGCTCTGCCGCAAATCCTACGCAATGATGCGCGACTTTTTCGGCGAAACGCTGTGAGCCAAGAGCGGCCAAGAGCGGCCGAGGTGACCCCATGACACTGACACGGCGCACGGTGCTTGCCGGCGGCGCGGCCGCGGCTGTCGCCGCGCGCGCCGACGATGCCGCGGCCGAGACACCGCCCGCCGGCTCAGCGACGCCCGGAATCTATCGCTACAGAATCGGCAGCTATGAACTCACCGCGCTCTATGACGGCATCTGGTATCGGCCGATCACCGACCAGTTCATCCGCAATGCGCCGTTCCGCGAAGTCGAGCATGCGCTCGACGTGGCCTTCATGCCGCACGACAAATTGGCGACGCCGTTCACCACCCTGATCGTCAATACCGGGAAACAGCTTGTGCTGCTCGACACCGGCACCGGCGGCCAGATCGCGCCGTCGGCCGGCGTGTTGCGCGCCAATCTCGCCGCCGCCGGCATCGATCCCAAGGCGGTCGACCGCATCGTCATCTCGCATTTTCATCCCGACCACATCAACGGCATCAAGGACAAGGACAACGCGCTGATCTTTCCCAATGCCGAGCTGATGGTGCCGGCGGCCGAATGGGCGTTCTGGATGGACGACGCCAATATGAATGCGGCCGCGGCCGATCTGAAACTGACGTTTCGCAACCAACGGCGGATCTTCAACGACATCGCCAAACAGGTGACGCAATTCGAGCCCGGCAGGGAAGTTGCGCCCGGCGTTGAAACGCTGCCGGCGCCGGGCCACACGCCGGGGCATACGGTTTTCGCCGTGCATTCGGGCGATCAATCGCTGCTGGTGCTGAGCGACACCGCGCAGCATCCGGCCGTGTTCGCGCGCCATCCCGATTGGCAGGCCACCTTCGACATCGACGGCGCCGAGGCGGTCAAGACCCGCAAAAGAATCTTCGACCGCGCCGCGGCCGACCGCATGCTGGTGACCGGCTATCACTTCCCGTTCCCGGCTTGCGGCCATCTGATCAAGACCGCGACCGGCTACGAGCACGTGCCGATCGAGTGGCAGCCGGCGCTGTAGGACTAGCATTTTGTTGGCGCATGATCGTTTCGGAAAAGCGGTTTCCACTTTTCCGGATCATGCTTTAGGCGATCGGAGGCCGGCGCCTTGGCCGGCCTCCCTGATCCCGGACTATTGTTGTTTGTTAGGTGCGGGACGACTTCTCTGCGCGCGATCTTTGGGACCGCGCATTAATTCCGGCCTGCGGATGAAACGGGGGTCTGCCGCTTCTCACCCGCAAGCCGGTGCGAACGACCCGGGCCTCGGTTCGCACCATTGTGGGGTGCATATTCCGGGTCGCAGGCAGTCTCGGATTACGAGTGCGTCGCGGACTTGGTCGCGGATTTGCCCGCGTTGGCTTGATGCGACTTCGCCGGCTTTGCATGGCGGGCCTGGTGCATCGAGCCGCTCTTGGTCTTCGCGATATGCTTCTTGGCGTGCGTCGCAGGCGTCGTCGTCTTGGCCGTTTTCGCCGGAGCCGCGGCGGCAGCCGGCGCGGGCTGCGACTGGGTCTTCGGCGCGACCGGCGCGGCGTTATCGTAATTCTGGGCGAGCGCCGGGCCGGCGATCAAGGCAGTCGCGAGAAGCGCCGCGGCGAATTTCCTCAACATGGTATTTTCCTTTTTGTTCGTGCTCTTTTTCGGCGGCCTCGATTCGAGGTCGCGCCGATCTAGGCAATCGATTTACGCCCCGCGCCGTGAACGCGCCCTGAAGTGTTGTGAAGGAAATCGTTCACCTACGTGAACTTCCTGTAATGACGGGCACTTTCGCGTTGGGCAAAACGGCGCGAATAATTCCTCGCTCAGACACGGGATTATCGGGTAAGCTTGCGGTGTTCATTGCTTCGACCGCGCTTTAAGCGCCCCGAACCGGAGGAAGGTCATGCGCACGACGACTTTACTCGCAGCCGCCATTCTACTGAGCGCCACAGCCGGCGTGCCGAAATTCGCGCTCGCCATCGAAGGCGCCAGTCCGGCCCCGCCGCAAACCTCGTCCCCGTCGTCGGGGGGCACCAAAAGCACGACGAAAAAGTCGAAGAAGAAGGACAAATCGAGCTCGCTCGAAGATTTTTACAACGGCTGGCACAAAGCCTATGCGCTGGTTTACGACAAGCACGATTACGAAGGCGGCATCGCCGTGCTGCGCTCGATGGGATTTGACGATAATGCCGATGTGGCGACATTGATCGGCTATGCGAGCCGCAAGCTCGGGCGTTACGACGACGCCAAGCTCTGGTACGACCGCGCGCTCGCCGCCGATCCCAATCACGCGCTGACCTGGTCCTATTACGGCATGTGGCAGGCCGAGCAGGGCAATGTGCTCAAAGCCAAAGACGACCTCGAAAAGGTCCGCAGCATTTGCGGTACCGAGTGCCGCGAATATACCGCGTTGAAAGAGGCGATCGACGGCACCGTTACCTATTAGCTTTCGACGAACCGGCGTCATTGCGAACGGAGCGAAGCAATCCAGGCCTGCCGTGCCGCCCTGGATTGCTCCGCCGCTTAGGCTCCTCGCAATGACGATTAGTCCAGATGCACGCCGGCTTCCTGCGCCACCGCCTTCCACACCCGCACCTCGTCTGACAGCACGGCCGCCAGGGCTTGTGTCGTCATCGGCCGTGGTTCGAGACCGATTTTCGCCAGCGCCGCCTGGGTGCTGCGCGATTTCAGCGCCAGGTTTTCGGCTTCGTTGAGCTTTGCGATCACGTCGGGCGGTGTCGCCGCCGGCGCCATCAGCGCGAACCAGATCGCCGGCGGGAAACCGTCAAAGCCCGCCTGGTGCAGTGTCGGCACGTCGGGCAGCTCGGGCCAGCGCTCGTTGCTCGTCACCGCCAGCGCCCGGAGCTTGCCGGACTTGACCAGCGGCAACAGCACGGATTTGGCGCTGACATGGATCTGGATGTGGTTGCCCAGCACGTCGGCAATCGCCAGCGCCGCGCCCTTATAGGGGACGAACACGATATCGGCGCCGGAACGCACCCGGATCAGCGCCAACAACAGATGCGGCGAGATGCCGAGCGTGGCGCCGGAGCTGAGCTTGCCGGGATTCGCTTTCGCGTAAGCGATCAGCTCGGCGAGCGAATGCACGGGTACCGACGGATTGACCACCAGCGCCTGCGAATCCGTCGCCAGCGCCGCAACCGGCGCAAAATCCTTCACCGGATCGTATTCGAATTTGCTGTAAAGCGCGGGCGCGATGGCGTTGTCGTTCGAGCCGCCGAGGAGAAGCGTGTAGCCGTCCGGCAGCGCGTGCGCCACGTCGCGCGTTCCCATCCTGCCGCCGGCGCCGGCCACGTTCTCGACCACGACGCTTTGGCCGAGCACACCATCGAGTCCCTGCGTCGCAACGCGCGCCACCGTATCGGTCGGTCCACCGGCCGGATAAGCGACGACCAGCTTGATCGGACGATCGGGAAAGCTCTCCGCCCAGGCCTGCACCCAAATCGCCGCGGTGAGAGCAATGACGGCAAGCCCAAGCGCGATGATTCTCGTCATGCCATCCCTCCCCGCTCCGTCTCCTTGACGATCCAGGCGTGATAATCCGGATCGACGCTCTCGATCGGGATGACCAGTATGGCAGGGGTCGCATAGGAATGCATCTCTTTGACCGCGGCGCGCACGGTTTCGGCGAGGCCGGCGCGGGTCTTGATGATCATCATCGTCTCGTCGCCGCGCTCGATCGCGCCCTGCCACCAGTATAATGAGACCATGCCGGGCAAGATATTGACGCAGGCGCACAGCCTGCGTTCGACGAGGCTGCGCCCTGCCCGCTCCGCCTCGACAATCGAGGGATAGGTCGTATAGACGAAGACCGCGCGTTCCATGTTGCCTTCCCGTTTACTCGTCAACGGCGCCGCGCCGCCGCGTGTGTGTGAAGCTTGGCCGTCATGGCGAAACGCCGCAAACCATCCCGCTATAAGCACATCGCCTTCGTCGCCAGCGACGTGGCGGCCGCCCAGCGCGCCCGCAAGCGGCTCGCGGCCCGTTACGGCGACGCCCCGCCCGAGACCGCCGACGTCGTTGTAGCCCTCGGCGGCGACGGCCTTATGCTCGCGACCCTGCAACGGTTCATGAACTCGGGCAAGCCGATCTACGGCATGCATCGCGGCACCGTCGGTTTCCTGATGAACGAATACCGCGAAAACGGCCTCGCCGAACGCCTCACGGCGGCGCAGGAGAGCGTCATCCATCCCTTGTTGATGCGCGCACGCGACGCCACCGGCCGTGTGCACCGTCATCGCGCCATCAACGAAGTGTCGCTGTTTCGTCAGACTTATCAGGCCGCCCGCTTGCGGGTGTTGGTCGACGGCAAGGAGCGGCTTGCGGAACTCGTCGCCGACGGCATCCTGTTGTCGACGCCGGCCGGTTCCACCGCCTACAATCTGTCGGTTCAGGGCCCGATCATTCCGATCGGCGCGCCGGTCTTGGCGCTGACGCCGATCAGCCCGTTCCGGCCGCGGCGCTGGCACGGCGCATTATTACCCGACCGCGCCAAGGTCACCATCGAGGTGCTCGAATCCGCCAAACGCCCGGTCGCCGCCGTCGCCGACCATGACGAAGTGCGTTCTGTTCGCTCGGTCGAGATCAGCATGGATCACACCATCTCGATGCACATGTTGTTCGATCCCGGCCATAGCCTCGACGAACGCATTCTCGGCGAGCAATTCGGCTATTGAGGACGCCCGGCGCACGATCTCTGCCATAAACCGGGGCCTCCGCTTGGGGATCACGCGCTAAAGCTTAACCGCGCCTTAACGACGATTCTTTACGATCGGCTCGCCACGGTGGGTGCTTCGGCGCCGGCCGCGCGGGAGCGCCGTATGGTCCGTATCGATTTCAATCGTCTGCGTTTTCTGGTTATCGACGACAACGCGCATATGCGGCGAATTTTGCGTACGCTGTTGCATGGTTTCGGCGCCCGCGAAGTCTACGAGGCCGAAGACGGCGCTGCCGGCCTCGAAGCCTTCACCCATTACGTCCCCGACATCATCCTGACCGACTGGGTGATGCCTATTTTCGACGGGCTGGAATTGACGCAGATGATCCGCCAGCCCGGCGCCAACGCCAATCCTTACGTGCCAATCATCATGCTCACCGGGCATTCCGAAAAGAAGCGCGTTGTCGGTTCCCGCGACGCCGGCGTCACCGAGTTTCTTGCCAAACCGATCTCCGCCAAGGCGCTGTACGAGCGCATTCTCAATGTGGTCGCCAATCCGCGCCCTTACATCAAGAGCAAGACCTATTTCGGACCGGATCGGCGCCGCGGCGTCAATCCGAATTATGTGGGGGCGGAGCGCCGCAAGGGCGGCCGAGCGGAAGTTACGCGCCAACAGCCGTTGATGGACAAGGCCAAGGTCACAGTGTGACCGTTCGGAGAGGCAACGCTATGGCCCAACGCAAAGACGACTCGCCATCGGTCGCGACTTACGCCGACCACGAGATCATCACTCCGCCGCATCCGCTGCGCCGGGCGGTCAGTCCGGCAGCGCCGGGCGACGACGATCCGGTTGCGCGTGCCGAAACCGCTTTGGTCGAACTGTCGAGCGAGTTTGCGAGCTGGATGCAATCGGAGTGCGAGCGGCTCGAAACCGCGCGGCGCGACGTCAAACATGAGGGCTTTACCGATAAGACCCACGGTGCGTTGTTCCGGGCTGCCCACGACATCAAGGGCGAGGCCGCCACGTTCGGATTTCCGGAAGTCGCGGGCGCCGCCGAAAGCCTGTGCCGGCTGCTCGAGCACACGCCGACCATGACCGGCATTCCGATGAAGCTCGTCGACCAGCACGTCGACGCGGTGCGGGCGATCATCCGCGAGCACGCCCGGCCCGACGTCGGCGACGTCGCCAGTGCGCTGATCCGGCGGTTGCGCGACGTCACCGACGATTTCCTGAAACGAGAAAATAGCTTCCGCCCGGATTATCTAAAGAGCATTTTCTCGCCGCCGTTGGCACCGGGCCTTGCCGATATGTGAGCTTTGTCATGCCGGATCGCTACGAGGGGGCGATTCCGGAATCCATATTCACTGGCCGGGATCATGGATTCCGGCCGCCTCGCTCCGCTCGGCCCCGGAATGACGGATAGTATTACGCTGCGGCCGAGCATTCGCCGTCGGCCCACTCGGCAGCCACCAGATCATCGCAGAACAGGCGCGCCTCTTCGCGCGCGGCCTCGGTGGCGAAGCGGCGCAGCAGCGTGAGCAGCGGCGCGAGTTCGCCGAGATCGGCATCCTCGCAGCGCGTCAGAACCCGTTCGATCATGCGGCGCTTGAGCCGCGTGGCGCCGCCCGGTTCATAGCTGAAGCCCTCGCGCATCGCCTCGATCGCCTCCTTGAAGGCGGGAAATGTCGATGGCGGCAATTGCGCCTTCGCGAACAACGCCCGCAGGCCGACGCTGCCGCGGTCGTGCACCAGCCCAGCAACGCGCGCGACCGGCAGGTCGGTCAGTTCGGCGAGGGCCTCCTCGAACAAGGCCACGTTGCCGGACAACAACGCGCGTAAAATGAGGCCGGCGGTGAGTTGACCGCTGGCGCATAAATGCGTGATCAGCGGCCGCAGCTCGCCGTCCGGCGTTTCGGCGGCGATCGTGACCGTTGCCTTTTCGCAAGCTTCGCGCGCGATGCGCTGGGCATGGTCGATGTCGAGCCAGGCGCGGTCGGCGACAAAGCCGGCGAGAGTCTGCGAAAGCTTGATGACCAGCGCCTGCCGCGTCGTGGCCGGAAGATCGTCGCGCATCAACAGCGCCTCACGGATCGCCGCGAGATGGCCAAAACGCTCGACCATGCGGTCGACCGAGAGCGGTGCGATCGCGGCACTGTCGTTTTCCACCAGCAGCAGGCAGGATTCCGCGCTGCCGACCTCGGCGATCGCGGCCGCGACGGAGCATGGCAGGCCGGCGCGGCTCGCGATCGCGGCCTGGATGACGGCGCCGCCGGTCGCGACGGCGTCGACAAGATCGGCATCGACGAACAGGGGCGACAGCGCGTAAACGGGCGCGGCGATTTGAGGCTGGTCGGCGGCGAGTGCGATGACAATGGCCGGCGGCGCGCTCGGGCTCGCGGCCAGCGCGTCGGCAAGCGCGCGGCGCACCAAGGGCGACCGATCGTCGAGCAGCATCAGCATCGCGCCTTCCGCCGCGCCGAGATCGTCGGCGGAGAGGTCGGAATAAAGATAGGCGCGCGCCAAGGCGCTGGTCGCTTCGGCGCGTTCGCTGGCCGGCGCGGTGCGCACCCATTGCAGGAATTCGCGGACGATCATTGCTTTATTGCGCCACGCGGAATTGGACCCGGCGGCGATCCTAGGCGCCGGCGCTTAACAAAGCGTTCACCATAAATCGCCGCGTTTTCGGGGTATTGCGCGACGCAGTCACGGCGGACCGCCAAAGCCCGCTAAGTTCCGCGCGAGCCGTCGTCGGAGAACAGATTAAGCAGGGCGCCGCCCGACGGCGGCGGGCCGCGATCGCCGCCCGGACTGGGCATGCCCCAAAGCTGACTGACGACGGTCGCGACCGGCCCGGTACGGTCGGGATCCGAGAACAGGCCGTGGAACATTTGGTTGTCGCTCGCCGCCATTTTGGGGATGGCCGCAGCGAAGGCACTCGTCATACCGGCGGTGTCGGGCACTGCGGCGGCAACGGTAGCGGCAGATCGCGTGACTGCGGCAGCACTTGGGACCGACGGAATTGGCAGCGGCGGTATCGGCGGCAGCGGCGAATTCGCAACGGGCGCGATCGCCGCTTGGGCGACGCTATTCGCTGGGTCCGGCACGACACGCGCCGCAACATCGTAGCGCGCGGTGAGAAGGTCGCGCACCTGCGCGAGGCTCCGCGAGGCTCCGCTCGCGCGATCGTAGAAAATGGAGGTATTGGCCTGCGCGGCGTCGGGAAAATAGCTCGCAGCCGATGCATTCGGATCGGCTGCGGCAGCGGATATCAAACGGGCCGCACCGCCAGCGCCGAGAAAATGCGCGATATAGAGTTCGCCCTCGCTCGGCGAACGGCCGAGCCGGTCCGACAACAGCGCCGCATTGGCTTGCGTGAAAGCACCCGCCATCACGGCGTTCGCCGTCGGATCGTTACGCAGCTTGAGGATTTCGCTGTTCATCGCGGGATCGGCGACCTCGTAATGCCCGGAGGCATTTCTGGTGATGGCCGCCGCATACTGCCCGTAGCCGAGCGCCGGGCCCGCCTGTTTCAGCATGCCGAGCCAGGTCTGCTCGACGAATTGAAACAAGCCGCGCGCCGACGAGGTCGAGGCGCCGGCCTGCGGATTGAGCCCGGATTCGACCTGCGCGGTCGCCAATAGATAATGGAAACTCGTCCCGGTGGCCTGCGCCGCCTGGCGAATAGCACCCGCAACCGCGGAACCAGCGGTGATATTGCTGGAATCGACCAGCATGCATTGCTCCCCTGCCGGCTCCCACCGGCTGTTTGAGCGTTAGCGATCATTAACGGTTATGGTAAACACCGTCTTAACGACGAACCCGTGCAGGAGGCGGAGATGACGCAGCAAACGGCCACCCGGCATAAGCGCGGCGGACTCTATTTCGAGGATTTCGTCCCCGGCGAACTGGTCGAGCACCGCTACACGCGCACCGTCACCCAGATGGACAACATGCTGTTCTCCAACATGACGCTGAACCCGCAGCCGCTCCATATCGACCGGCACTTCTGCGAGCAGGAAACCGAATGGGGCCAGCCGCTGATGAATTCGCTGTTCACGCTCGGCCTGATGATCGGCATTCAGGTCTCCGACATGACGGTCGGCACCACCATCGCCAATCTCGGCATGACCGACGTGAAATTTCCGCACCCGCTGTTCGAAGGCGATACCGTGCATTGCACCACCGAGGTGCTCGGTAAGCGCGAATCGAAATCGCGGCCCGGCGCCGGCATCGTCGAGTTTCACCACCGCGCCTATAATCAGAACAACAAGCTCGTCGCCGAATGCCGCCGCCAGGCGTTTATGCGGATGCGGCCGAAGTAATCTGTCATTCCGGATTGCCGCGCAGCGGCAAGTCCGAAATCCGTCATCGCTGAACTTGCAGAATCCGCACCGCAACACTGCTCCGAACCAATCGTGGTTATGGATTCCGAGCCTCTCGCTGCGCTCGGCCCCGGAATGACGAAAGTGAAATTCCGATGCGCTCTTTCCTGTTCACGCCGGCCGACAGTCCAAAAAAACTCGACAAGGCGATGACGAGCGGCGCCGATGCCGTGATCGTCGATCTGGAAGACTCGATCGCCTATGACGGCAAGGCGCGGGCGCGGGACAGCGCGGCGGCATTTCTCAAAGAAGCCGTGCCGGCCAAATCGCGGCCTTATCTGCTCGTGCGCGTCAACGGCTTGCAGACTGGCCTCACCGATGCCGACCTCGATGCCGTCGCGGTG
>Ga0181526_10001117_pt1 | contig 26446 bp, 10 predicted proteins | sample PEATcosm2014_Bin_35_FD_119750 | JGI IMG/M metagenome (GOLD analysis project Ga0181526, IMG submission 119750) | Peatland microbial communities from MTU Mesocosm Facility, Houghton, MI, USA - PEATcosm2014_Bin06_30_metaG | ecosystem: Environmental > Terrestrial > Soil > Wetlands > Peat | place...
CTACTTGACCGAAATTACCCCGTATGTTGGCCGGTGCGCATTTGATTGGAGTTGTCGCAGGTGGCGTCATGGAGCGCCAAACCCAGCGCGGGCCGTGCTGGGATCGTCAGTTCTTCCGTCGATGGATCACTCACCATCGTGCGCAAAAGCCCGTCACTACAGAACCACCAGCCCTGGAAAACTTGTTCCTTGCTGTAACTGACGCGCAATGGCTGCCAAATCAGGCCCCCACGCGGCACCGCGAGGAAATTCTCGTCAGCTGGAAGCTGAACATGATTCAGGCCTGCAATGCAGAAATCATCCAGCGTCACCGAAACACACCGCGTGTCGCTTCGCAGGCCGGTGCGGAGCGCTTTAAGCGCGCTTTCCTTAGCGCTCCAGATCAGGGCGATCAAAGCGAATTGGACTGGCTCGGGTGCTTGCCAGGTCATCGCCTGTTCTTCCGCGGTGAAGTAGTCGGCGACAAACGCGTCGCTGCGCGGCTCGACAACTTCTACGTCGCAGCCGAGCATTGCATCCGGTTCTCCGACAGCACAGGCCGCTATCCCACCACGATGGCTGAGCGAGATGGAGACGTTTCCGGGAGCCTCGTCAATAAAGACCTCCGGTGCCCCGGAAGTAGCCGGCCGTATTTGGATCGTTGCTAGAATTTCGAGATCGTGCGCCAGATGTAAGTAATCGGCAACTGCGTGTTTCGCGGTCCATCGCCCCAGTCGCCAATCGGCTCGCCGTTTTGGAAATCGCAAAGTGCTGAGATGCGAGGTTTCCCAGGCGTTGAACCAATCGTCTTCCGCGCGCACATCCGCCAGCGACTGTTCGAACCAATGTACCTTCATCAATCCGCCTGTAGAACCGGAACCCGCGTCTCGAGGAGATTCGCGCTTGAGACCATCTTCTTCACAGACCGCGACGCCTCTTCCTTAGCGATGCCACGCGCAATCGCTTCGATTAGATACGGCCGAAGCTCTCGCGGCGGAATGATTCTGTGCAGCGCTCCCACTTCCAGAGCGCGATGTACGCTGTGGATGCGATCGAACTCGGCTGCCATCTCGCCCAGCTTCTCGGAATGCACAACCTGGAAGAGTTCATTCCACTCCGTCCGCAGCCGGTTCTTCTCCGCGCCTTCGGCTTGCGCAATAGCTTGAGATAGCTTCTCCATTCGCGGATCCTTCCGGGCTCTGCCATCGACCTCGCCGGCGAAGACCACGGCAGCAGCCGGAGCACCTCCAATTACCGACGCGTAGGTTCCTTCCAGCGCGATGACTTCCAGTTGCTCATTGAGAGCACGCGAGAAGACCACATAGGCTCCGCCGTGATAACGCGAGACCACGCAAAACACCATCGGTCCCTTGAAGTTCACCACCGCTCGGCCAATCTCCGCGCCATATTCCAGTTGCAGGCGGCGCATGGATTCTGGCGAGCCGTCGAAGCCGGACAGGTTGGCGAGCACGACAACCGGCCGGTTGTTGCTGGCTGAATTGATGGCGCGCGCCACCTTCTTGGAGGAGAGTGGAAACAGCGTGCCGGCCGTCCAGTAATCGGGGCCGTCGGCGGGAACGAACCCGAAGCGCGGTACCGGTTTCGATTCGATGCCCAGCAGGCATACCGGATAGCCGCCCAGATGGGCATCCCACACCACGGCGGTTTCGGCGGATCGCATGCCTGGCCAACGCTCCAGCGGCGTATGGTCCTGATCCGCAACCGCCATCATCACGCTGCGGATTTCGAATGCATTCTTCCGGCCGGCGTTGGTCTCGTCTGAGAAGATCTCGCCAATGCGTGTGAAACCCTCGTCGTTGCCGTCTCCATGCGGGTACAGTTGCACATCGCGACCGGGGGGATCGCTGGTCGGAGCCCGCCGCGGGAAGCGCTCACCCGGCATTACGTAGGTGTGCTCGTAATGTTGCAGCAGGATTTGGCAGGCCTCGTCGATGTCGCGGGCAAAATATTGCGCCTGCCCATTGAAGCCCATGATGCGATCGTAGCCGCCGATACCCTGGTTGTCTTCCGCCGAGACGCTGCCGGAATAATCCAGAGCCTTTTTGCCCGTCAGCACCATTGCCCCCCTGGGGGTCATGATCAGGATGCCGCGGGTGTGCATCAGCATGGTCGCCTCAGCATTCCAGTACGGCTGCGCGCCCACGTTGATCCCGTTTACGATCAGGTTGATTTCGCCTCCAGCCTGGGTGAAGTCGACGATCGCGCGCAGGACACGGGCGATCCAGTCCATGTTCTCCACGCCGCTGTTCATTGAGATCTTCGCGCCGGCCGACAACGTAAACCACTCCAATGGAACCTGCATGGCTTGAGCTAACTTCAAAGCCGCCAGAATGCGCGCGCATTCCGGCTCGGCGAGCGCGCCCAGATCTTTGCTGGGATCGCCCAGGAGCACGACCCGTTTCATCCCTTCGGGATACTTGTCAGTAAAGTTGCGGAGGACGCCGGCGATGATATTGGCTGTGTTCTGGCCATAGGGACGATGAACCGGGATCAGCCGTCCCTCGGCATCAAGATCATGCTCAACGAACTCGCCGGGCGGGAAGTCGGCTCGCGTGTCGTTGGGCGATGACGTGAGCATCCTCACGATCTCGAAGGGATACAGCAGCCCCCGCTGACGCATCTTAACGACTTTCTGATCGTAAGTGGTCAAGGGCTTCATTGGTTGCAGCTTGCTAGCCGGCCGGAACGTTATGAGCATTCCTGCCTCGCCCGGGGCGGAGATACGCATCACGGTATCCCTCAGTTCTCCCGTTCGCGGATTAGGGATACGCATGCGAACCACCACCTGCTCTAAACCCACGCCGTCCGCCAGGGGCGCCAAGCGGTGCACGATGTCGTTGACTTCCTCGGGTCTTAGGTTGAGGGTCGGCCAGACATAAAGAAAGATGCGATTCCAGTACAACCGTTCGCGGGGCGTACGCTTCATCTGAAATTGCCGTATGGCTGCGATAGCCTCGGTGAACATCCGTTCGAGATATGGAAGTTGAACGATTCTTCGCCATTTATCCCGCACGGGTGTCAGATCTCGCACCTCCGCCACGGCAAACAGACGTTCATCCTTCGGATTGCCGTTAGCCACAGCGTGAAGCAGGTAGACATCCTCCACCGACGGCAGACGGTCGATCTTGAAGTTCGCCAAACGCCATAGGTGCAGACGTTCGCCCATCATGGGATGAACGCCACGGAAGAGTTCCACCTCTTTGTAGCCGTCCCCAAAAGGCTCGTACGTAAAATGCTGCATAGCGCCCATGCCGGGATCGCCGGCAGCGCCCGAGACCGCCACCACCACGCGACGAATCGTGCGGGGAAATGCAGCCGAACTAATAACGGAACTAACCTCAGTCTGTGTGCGCTCCGCTTCGGACAGAGAATCCTGCTTCCAGGTGAAAAAATCAAGCACGATGTCTTCGTCCGGCGGTACCTCAACGAGGAACGGAAACAATGCGCGCATGGTTTCATCGAGCAGCGGGTACTCTGCGTACGCCATGAAAACATGAAGCCGCCGATGGTCCTCTTCGTACTGCGCGGTTGCGAAACAATGTCCGTTGACGAATAAAGTACGAAAGTTGGTCAGCCGCCGCAGGTAATAACGGGAGGTCACGGCCTCCATCATGATCTGCCGCAGACCGGGGGATGCAGTGGGGAACCGTCCCGCCAGCAGGCTGGCAAGAGGTTGCGGACAGTCGACCAAAGTGCGCATTCTCTGGTGCAGGTCCGGAGCGTCAGGATGAGCTGCAAGATAATCCAGATGTTCCTCTATTGACGCGTAGACCTGCTTGCGCGCGTGGGCGAACGACGGCTGTTCGAAGCAGCGATAACGCAGCTCGCGGGCCAGGTCGCTGACACTGGGAAATAACTCACGAGTGATCGAGACCATGCGATCGAGCAGAGTACGCAACGCTTCGTCAGCAGCCCCCAGGTTCGTGGTCAGCCCCGCCAGTCGCCGCTGCAGGACGCATAGTACGGGCGCAATTTGCTGCTCCGCTTTCTGGTGCGACTTGTAGATCCACAGCAGGCACTCTTCAAGTTCAGGAGAGCGATCTAGAGCGGTGATTCCATAGTGGGCTAGCGCTCTTTTCAGTGCTTTGACAAAGTCCGGGGGCAGTCCTTCGCCATGAGTGTCCAGCATGCGCAGATAGGAGAAAAGATAAGCCTCGGTGCTGGGGGCTTCGCTGCCGACCTGCTGGCTCACGATTGGTTTCCTTCGGAACAGCGACCAAAGGTCAACGAAGATATTAAGAATCTCGTCTTCCTGACCGCGTACCTGGTCGTCGTCGCTCTCCGCTCCCGCCAACTGCTTCCATTCGGCGACTAGCCGTGACGTGCGCTCAGGGCTCACATCGAATCCCAGCATTAACTGGCGAAGCTCATCCAGATTCTGCCGCCAGCGCGAGTCAGCGGTTTGCCCATCTTGGTTGGTAGCAAGCGAAGCTCCAAACTTTACTCGCTCAGTCGATTCGGTCGCAGCCTGGGCGGCATCCGGCTCGATCTGCAAGAGCGGATCGCCAGTCGACACCTGCACATTCGGGATCGTCATGACCTGGCGAATTCTTCCCGGGAAGGGTGCGATCACCTGGGTTTCCATCTTCATGGCTTCGAGCACGGCAAGGCGGTCGCCCGTCGAAACCCTATCGCCAGGCTTGACCGCAATCGAAACCACAACCGCAGGCGAGGGCGCTCGTACCACTCCACCGTTGTCGCGATCGATGCGGTGTGAGACACCGTCCATCTCCATGCGGAAGCTTGATCCCTGCTCAACTGCCACCACGTGAAACCTTTGCCCAAAGACAGTCAGCCAACATTCGTAGGGTCCAATCGGCTCTATCTGAGCATCCATGGACGATCCGTCTACCTCAATCCGGTACTGCCGCAGTCCCATGCGGTAAACGTTCATGGAGTACGCGTTATCGCAATAGCGCAACTCCACGGTGTGACCTATCTCACTGCGAACCTGTGGCCTGCCGCGCAGCGCCGAGGCATAAAACTGAGAATGTTCCACCCGAAGCTCAGACTCGTAGGATTTGATTGCCGCCATGACAAGGGCAACGTCAAGGTGCTGGCGGGAAATGTGCTGACCCTTGGTTGCAAGGCGATCCATCCAACCGATATCGACGTTTCCACTCTGCACCTCGTCCCGCCCCAGCAGATCCAGCAAGAATGCACGGTTGCTCACGCCGCCCTTAATTACGACGACGCTTTCATGCAGCACCCGTTGCAGCCGCGCAAGAGCTTCGTGGCGGTTCTGCCCGAAGGCGATGATCTTGGCAATCATCGAATCGAATTCGGCAGGAATGGTGTCACCTTCCTCCACGCCGGTATCGATTCGTACCCCCGGTCCAGTCACCATGCGGAAACGCTCAATCACGCCGGGTGAAGGCGCAAACCCGTTGTTAGGATCCTCCGCGTTCAGCCGCACTTCGATGGCGTGACCAATGGTGGCAGGAGGATCGCCTTCCAGTCGCCCGCCGCGCGCAACATGGATCTGCAGTTTGACCAGATCGAGGCCGGTCGTACACTCTGTGACCGGATGTTCGACCTGCAGGCGCGTGTTCATCTCCATGAAGACGAATCGCTGCTTCTTCGGCTCGTAGAGGAACTCTACGGTGCCCGCATTGTGATACCTGGCCGCCTGACTTAGACGAACCGCTGTCCGGCGTAGCTCCTGATCCTGCTCGTGATTAAGAGCAGGTGAAGGTGCCTCCTCCAGGATTTTTTGCTGACGGCGTTGAATGGTGCAGTCACGGACTCCGGCCGCCCAGGTTGTGCCACAGTGATCGGCGATGATCTGGACCTCAATGTGACGTGCGCCGGTGATTACTTGCTCCAGGAAGACCGTGGGATCGCCGAAGGCCTTGAAGGCTTCGGCGCGAGCGCTTCCGAACGCGGTTTCGAAGTCGCCAGGAGACTGCACGCGTCGAATGCCGTGACCTCCGCCTCCGGCTGTCGCCTTGATGAACACCGGATATCCAAGGCGCTCGGCCTGACGCCACGCCTCACTCAGCGTCTCCACCGGTCCGCCGCTCCAGTCGGCAACCGGTATCTGGGCCTGCTCGGCCAGACGTTTCGATGAGATTTTGTCACCCAGACGCCGCATCACGTCGCCGTCCGGGCCGATGAAGACAATCCCCATTTCGCGGCAGAGGTCGGCAAATTGCGCGTGCTCAGCCACAAAGCCCCATCCCACCCAAACCGCCTCCGCTTGGGCTTTCCTTAAGGCACGCTCCAGGTGGGCGTAATCGACATAACAGCTTTTGAGGTGATTGGTATTGGGATCGGCTATCTGCGGCGGGCCGAGGGATATAGCCTCGTCCGCCTGGCGAACGAACATTGCGTGGCGATCAGGATCGGTGAACAGAGCGATGGTGCGTAACGCGGTGCCGTGCTCCTGATTGAACTCGCGCGCCGCGTGGATAAAGCGCATTGCGGCTTCGCCACGGTTAACAATGGCGACTCGTTCAAATTTCTTTTCCATACTCCACCTTCAACTCGTCAGAACCCGCTGATGGTTATGAAATGACCTCCTGAGGGCACACTGCGTCGTGCAGCGCTTTCAGCGGCTCGGTGTCAACGCTGGAAGGGACCTGCGAAGTGCGATAGCCGTCTAGTTTCAGATAGCGGTTTCCTTCGCCATCCACCACTTCCGCATCGAATGTGCCTTCGGCGGGATGGGGCGTGACCAGTGCGTAGAAAGCGTGATGGTCAGTTAGATCCGGAGTCCCCGACCACGAAACGTCCTGTACCTGCCAGGGCAGACCCATGCGGTTCTGCGCTGCCATCTCCCATAGCCCAGCCGTCTGGAAGCACAGCTCGATCAGCCTGGGACCAAAGACCGTCAGTCCAGCCGATGCCTGGCATTCTTCCGGCAAGTGCGGCATCAACTCGCCGACCATATGTTCTCCGTCCCACCATGCCTTTTCCAGCACCTGGTACGCGGGACCGTGGAAGTAAATGCGATAGATGTGCGCTGCGTCGACAATGGCCTCAGCCGTTAGCCTCGGCTTGCGTCCGGTGACTGCGCCAGGTGTTTGTTGACTCACGCGCACGCGGGCGGTGAAGTGCGTCGTCTCCTGTGGCTCAGTCTGACCGGCAAGCTTTCGACGGCCAAAGAGCCGGCAGTCTGCAATCAGTTTTTCGCCCTGCCCATAGAGGATGGCCTGAATCATCACTGTTCTTGGCTCGTCCTTGTAGAACTTGAACGGTGCCAGGAAATTCACCTCTTCAATCGCTTCAATGTGCCAGCCGGGGTGCAGACACAACGCCGCTTCTGCAAATGCCTCGATGCCCATGACGCCGGGCAGCACGGGAATGCCATCGATTTGATGGTCATAGAGGAACGGCTCCAGCTTGGGATTCAGGGTGGTCTCCATGGTCAGCCCGCTATAGATGCCGACTCCGGTGATTTTGCCGACCATTGGACCCTGGAACTCTCCAGAGGCGGCCAATGCTGCTACGTCGAGCCCCCCCGTTGCGTCCCACTCGTTCAGCAAACTGCCGATGCGCTTTGCGATGAGGACTTCGCCCGTCGTTCCTCCGGCCGTCAGTTCACGGCGGATTACCGGGATAGCGGCCTCGGGCGGCAGCATGTCGATGCCCGCCAGCTCCATCATCTTGGGAATGGAACCGCGCGTGGCCATTCCGATGCCACCCCATGCGGTCCAGTCAATCACGATGCCGCGCGTCTGCGGCCGCGTGGTGCGGAAGCTTGAGGTGTACTTGCAAAGCAGATCGTTGGCCGCGCTGTAGTCGGTTTGGCCGCCGTTTCCGAAGCGACCAGCAACGGAGCTGAACGCGACGGTCGCTCCCAGAGGCATGTCTCCGATCGCGCGCAGCAGGTTGAACCAGCCGTCGGCCTTCACGTCGAACACGAGATCGAATTCGCGCTGGTCCTTGTCCGGCAGGAAGTGACTTCGCTCCAGGCCGGCAGCGTGCAGCAGTACGTCGATACGCCCGCTGCGCTGGCGTACTTGATCGATGACCTTGGTTACGCCGGCAGCGTCGGCGAGGTTGACACTGAAGTAGTGCGGCGTTCCGCCGGCGGCCCGCACGGCATTGATGGCGCTGAGGGCTGCGTGCGCGCGCTCTAGTGCGGCCAATTCCTTTTCTATCAGTGCCGGAGTGGCTCGCTCGCCCCGTGCCTGCATGCGTGCAAACAGATCACGCTTGAGGTTGTCTTTGTCGCTGACAAATCGTGCGAGATCGGGATTGTTGGCATCGGGCTCGGGTACCAAATCGAGCAGATAGAATGTGCCGCCGGAAGCTGCGGCCAAATCTGCCGTGATGGCCGAGACGATGCTTCCTGCCGCTCCCGTGATTACAAAGACGCTGTTTTGATTGAGCGCAAGACCGGGCTGGCCATCGTTTGCTGACTGTTCTTGCAGACCAACCGTCCAGCGGAGGCTGTTCTTGTAGCCGATTTCGACTGCGCCGTTGTCGCGCAGCGTCTCCGCGATCAGGATGGCTGCGATCTCGGAAGCATCGCGATCCGCCACGAAATCGACAGCTTTGACCAGAGCGTCAGGACGCTCGCGTTTGTACGCCTTGGTGAATCCCACGACTGCGCCGCCCATGGGAGCGAACGCACCCGCTGCGTCGTAGCCATGCTGACCCCCAAGGCGAGTTGCTGAGACCAGGAATGTGCCCGAAGCGGCAACCTGATCGTACAGTTTGCGCATGGTGAGGTAGAGCAACTTCACACGCACACGCAACGACTCCTGCCAGTGTGTAGCTTCCATGCCGGAAAGCGGTCCTTCGTTGTCGAGCGCAGGCAGCCAGTAGACGCCCTGCGCTGCACCAGAGGCCAGCCAACTGTCTATCGTGCGCTGCAGAGTGTCCGCATCTGGTGCGCCGGTGATGGACAGGACCTCGACCTCTTTCTCGCGGAGTTGTTTAGCAAGCGATTCTGCTACTCCTCCGGAGTCAGACATGATCACCACGCGGCTTCCGCGGCCGAGTGTCACTCCCGTCGCCTTGCACAATGCGAGCGGCGGCCGGAGGGTCGGCAAAGGTATGCGGCGCGGGATGCTATTCGCCGCGTCGAAGTTGAGGAGCAACGGAGCGGGATTTTCAGTCGCCGCAGCAACGGCTGGGATTGCGTTCGCTCTTGTTGCTTCCGCTGCCTTAGTGCCAGATGCTCCTTTCTGAGCGAACTTGATGACGTGCGCAAGAGTGGGGAAGTCGCGCAGCTTCAGGTTCTCATCGCGCGGTATGTTGTACGCCGCCCGCACCGAGGCAAACATCTCCGCCTGTTTCACGGTGTCGATTCCAAGATCGGCTTCAAGGTCCAGGTCGAGGTCCAGCATCTCCTTGGGATAGCCAGTCTTCTCGGCAACAATTTCCAAGACCCGTTCCTGGATCGCATCGTCCGTCGCGGCCGTGTTGACCGCTGGAGGCGCCGGAGCTGTTGGCGTTGGAACTGATGCAGGCGAAGATGCAGTCTCCGCCTCCTTTGCGATCGGAGGCTGCTGAGCTGCAATCGCAGGCTGCTGGGCTTTGCCGCCAGCCAGATCAGGCCGCATTTCGTAAACGAAGCGGATCACGTGGCCGATGGTCGGGTAGTCGCGTAGTTTGCGGTTCTCGTCACGTGGGATGTTGTAGGCCTCGCGAATTGCCGCGAACATCTCGGCCTGCTTAACGGTGTCGACGCCAAGATCGGCTTCCAGATCGAGATCGAGGTCCAGCATGTCACTGGGATAGCCAGTCTTCTCCACGACCAGCGCCAGGACACGCTCCTTCACCGAGTTGTCCGTTGCGGCAACGGCGACTGGCGGGGGCGCAACCACGGTGGCTGCAGTATTCGTAGTGGCAGCAGGTGCTGACACCTTGACCGGAGCCGCCGGTACGACTGGTGCAGCCGGCTGCTCGGCTTTCGTCGCTGACGCAGTGCCGCCAGCCAGGTCTGGCCGCTTCTCATATACGAATCGGATGACATGAGCCAGTGTGGGGTAATCACGCAGCTTGAGGTTCTCGTCGCGCGGGATGTTGTAGGTCCCGCGGATGGCCGCGAACAACTCCGCCTGTTTGACCGTGTCGACGCCAAGATCAGCTTCCAAGTCGAGTTCCAAGTCCAGCATCTCTTCCGGATAGCCAGTCTTGTCGACCACTAACGCAAGGATGCGCTCCTTGACGGAGTCGTTATTCGCCGCGCCCGCGAGTGACGCCGGAGGAGCAGACACAGCGACCGTTGCGGGCGCAACCGGTGTTGCCACCTCGGGCGAAGTCGGAGGCTGCTCCGTTTTGGCCACGGATGAAGCTGCGCCTGCCAGGTCGGGCCGCTTCTCGTACACGAAGCGGATCACATGCGCAAGAGTGGGATAATCGCGCAGCTTGAGGTTCTCGTCGCGCGGGATGTTGTAGGTCCCGCGGATGGCTGCGAACAACTCCGCCTGCTTGACCGTGTCAACGCCGAGATCGGCTTCCAGATCCAGGTCGAGATCGAGCATTTCTTCCGGATAACCGGTCTTCTCTACGACCAATGCAAGAATACATTCCTTGACGGAACCGTCCGGCGTTGTAGCCGCAACTGGCGCTGGAACAGCAGCAACGCTTGCGGTCGCTGCATTCGCGATCGAAGCGCCCGCCACTGGTGTCTGGACTGAAACCCCAGAAGCCGCCGGCACTGCGGCTGCGATTGGCGTTTCTGCTGCCTTCGGCGCTGCCGAAGTTCCGCCAGCCAGATCGGGCCGCTTCTCGTAAACAAAGCGGATCACATGCGCCAGCGTGGGATAGTCGCGCAGCTTGCGGTTCTCGTCACGCGGAATGTTGTACATCTCGCGAATGGCCGCAAAGATTTCCGCCTGCTTGACAGTGTCAACGCCCAGGTCGGCTTCCAGATCGAGGTCGAGATCGAGCATGTCCTGCGGATAGCCTGTCTTCTCCACCGCCAGAGCCAGGATGCGTTCCTTTACTGAACCGCTCGCCGCAGATTTTGCTGCCTCTGGAGGCGGAGGTACAGCGGCCTGAGCTACCGCGACGGGTTGCGTGGGTTCAGGGCGAGTCGGCGGCGGCGCCGGCGTCGTCTCGACGGCCGCAACAGTCACTGGTTTTGCCAGAACTGCAGGGGCTAGTTTCGACGCGGGTGGTATCGGCGGTGCAGGAGTTGGCGACGCAATCGGACGTGAATCTGCAACTGGCGTAGCCACTCGTGCCCATGGCCCTTGATCGCGCACGCGCAGTGTCCGCTTGACAACTTCCAGCGCTGTCGTCGGATATCCGGCGATATGGCTCAGCCAGCCGTTCCATACAGCCGGATCGGCGATGCGGTAGGCATAGCCCAAAGCGTTTGACTGGGCATGAACCTTGTCCTTCGTCGGAATCCAACGCAGCAGCATCATGCTGATCTGCGAACCAAATCCGGCGCCCAGGTGCAGCGCATACTCGATGGGATATGAGCCGCCCTTCGACAGGTTCAACGGACCCAACTCGGGATCGACTTCCTTAAAGTTTGCGACGGGCGGCACCAAACCGGTCTCCAGCGCCTTCACGGCGAGGACGTCTTCGATGCCGGTTGCCATTGCGTGGCCGGTCATTCCTTTGGTGTTGGCGACCACAATCTGGTTCGCGACATCGCCGAAAACGCGACGCAGCGCGTGGACCTCGGCCGAGGCGCTGCCGCCACGTGCCGGGGTGTAAGTCTCGTGGGAAACAAAAACCATCTGCGGTGCGACTTGTTGACGTCTGATGCCACTGCGCGATTCCGCCTGGCTTACCAGGTCTTCCATCACCTGGCCGATGTGCTGCACATCGAGGCGAGTGCCATGGAAAGCGCTGTTGGCAGTGACCGCGCTCAAGACTTCGCAAATCGGCTGAATGCCGCGTTCGCGCGCGGCCTCGGTGCTCTCGACCACCAGAGCTGCTGCGCCCATGCCCATAATCAGGCCGTGGCGCCGGCGATCGAAGGGAATGGCAGCGTCCTCAACCTTTTCGTCGGTGGCTGCCGCTCCGCTGGCCAAGAAGCCAGGGCCGAACCATCCGATCATGTTGTCCGAGGTAACATCGTCAGCTGAGATCACAATCGTGCGGCGGCAACGTCCAGCGCGGATCCAGTCCTCCGCCAGCGACACGCCTTGCGCGGTGGTCGCACAAGCCGCATTGATCTGCGTGTTGGGACCGCGAGCGCCGATGAGCTCGGCGAACTGCGAATGTCCCATCGACAAGACCCGGAGCAGGAAGCGGCGGTCGAAGACGTACGGCTCTTTCTCGAGAGTCTCGCGCAACTCCTCGATACGCCGATCCATTTCCGTCCCTAGAACGGAATGGCCGTTGGCCGCGTTCCTGCGCCAGCTTTCCAGCCTCGCCAATTCTTCGCGGCGAGCGCGGTCCTTGAAATAGCCGGACATGATTTCGGCATAGGAGTCGTAGCCGGGGAAGGCGGAGCCGAAAATCACACCGGTATCGTCGCGCATGGCGTCCGGCAAGCCCCAGCGATCGGGTAACTGCGTACCCTTGGTGGTTGTTTTGTAGCGCATGACCAGCGGGATGCCGGCATCGCGGAGGGCGTCGATTCCGGCGGCAATCGCCAGGCGGGTAACGCGGTCCAAGGCAGCCAGGTGATCGGCGGGGACGCCGAATTCGCTTTCCAGATCGAAGGCGCCACCTCGACCGGCCAGCTTGATCACGTCCGCCACATCTGTTATGGACTCAAATGTGGCTTCTCCCTGATCGCTCTTGACCAGGCGCGTGATGCGTTTGTCCAGCATGGACTGGCGGAACTTCGCGGGGATCTGGGTGATGAACTGGTCGCCGCGCAAAATGCGCGTGACGTTGCTGTCGTCGAAGATGTGCTCGGTTCCGGGCAATCCCAAAGAGGCTCCCGTGATGACGACCGGCTCGCTCTTTGGTGCAGGTTTCTGTCCCTGGTAAATCTCCCAGCTACGATCAAGCACGCCGGCGAAGACCCGCCCAAGTTCGGCGTAGCGGTCGCCGTGGGTCGGCACTACGGTCGCGGCAGACGGGTCGAGCGTGGCTGCCGCAGCAGGCCTTTCAGCCGCGACTGTCTTCAGAGTTTCCAACGGTTGGGCAACAGGGGATACCGTGGCCTGTTTTGCCGGGATCTCGGGCGACTTCTCGGCGACCCTGAGGCCCAACCCCGCCGCGTAGAGTCCACACAATGCCTGGTTGAAGGCGGCGAGATCTTCGAGCTTGGGATGATTGGTGAATAGCGATACCACCTCGCCGTCACTGCCGAGCACATCTTCGGCAAATCCTTGCAAGGCTTTCTTCGGTCCGACTTCGACGAATACGCGCCCTCCCGCGTTGTAGAGCGTCCGCAGACCTTTTATGAATTGCACCGGAGCGGCAACCTGTTTTCCGAGCAGATCGATCATCTTGGGCGCAACGTCAGGTCCGGTCGGATAGAACTCGCCGTCGACGTTAGCCACAATCGGAATGATCGGCGACTGCAGGTGCAGGCGCCCCAGCATTTCCCGCAACGGCACGCTCGCCCCAGCAACGATTGACGTGTGGAAAGCGTGGCTGACCGACAACTCCACCACGTTGTACCCAGCCTGTAAAAAGATCTGCGAAGCCTGCTCAACCGCCTGGCTGGCGCCGCCGATTACCGACTGAGTGTTGCTGTTGACATTAGCGATGACGACGTAGCCGTCGATGGTCTTGAGTATGCGCTCGACTTCAGCAATGGGCGCGAAGACAGCCGCCATCTTGCCTTTGTCGGCAACCGCTACGCTGGCCATCCCGCGGCCTCGTGCACTGACGGCATCCAGGCCGTCTTCGAAAGAGAGCCCGCCGGAGGCTACCAGCGCCGCGTATTCACCCATGCTGTGTCCCATGGTCATGTCGGGCTGAATGCCATAAGCGGCGAGCAGTCGGGTCATGGCGATGTCCGCCGTCAGCACGGCTGGTTGTGTAATCTCGGTCTGACGCAAACTCTCTTCCGATGCCGCCAAGGCCACAGGATCGGTCTGGTCGACGAAGACGAATTCACTGAGGGGCTTGCCCAGCATCAGTGTCATCACGCGATCGGCTTCCGCAAACGTCTCGCCGACAATCGGCTCTAGCTTGCGAATGCCGCGCAGCATGTTCACGTACTGCGAGCCCTGACCCGTGTAGAGGAACGCGACCTTGGGCGCCGGACCATGTCCGCGAAAGATTCCCTGGGCGCGAATCGCCTTCCAGAACGCGGCTTGATTTGCCTGAAACGCTTTGAGCGCGATGCCGCATTTGGTCGCCAGATCGGCGGCGTCGGCGTAGTCGATGGCCAGACGCACGGACGCGCGCAGATCGGACTCTGCCGGCGCGGCTGGGGCCGGAGCGTTACCCGCTTGCGCAGCTTTCTGCACCTCGCGAAGCCGCTCGGCCAATGCAGCATCCGTGTCAGCGCCGATCACCAGCGCTCCGCGTAATGGCGCCTTGTTCACGTTCTGAACGGCAACAGCGGTTGTGACGGGAGCAGCGGTGGCAGTTGGGACAACATTGCTGACTTGCATAGGAACTTCCTTGGTCGCCGAAGGCGGGGTTGCGGGAACAGAAATCGAATGCTTGCCGTTTCCGTTCAGCTTGCCGGGAAGGTGTTCTTCCATCACCATGTGGAAGTTGGTGCCACCGAAACCGAAGGCGCTGACACCGACGCGACGAGGGCCATCGCCCGGAACTGTCCACGGCTGCAACGCAGTGTTGACGTAAAGCGGGGAGTGGGCGAAGTCGATGTCCGGACTGGGATGCTCACAATGCAAGCTGGGCGGCAGTACCTTGTTATGCAGCGCCAGGGCAGCTTTCAACATGCCCGCAGCGCCGGCTGCGCCTTTCAGGTGTCCGATATTCGATTTGACCGATCCCAGCGCAATCGAGTGAGCGGGGAGATTGTTACTGCCCAGCACATCCACCATGCTCTGCGCTTCGACGACATCTCCCACGCGGGTCGAGGTGCCATGGCCTTCAATCAACGTCGCCGTAGCGGGCGACAAGCCAGCATTCTGCCAGGCACGCTCAATACAGAACTTCTGACCGATAGGATTGGGCGCAGTGATGCCCTTACCTTTGCCGTCGCTTGATCCACCAATGCCGCGCAGCACAGCGTAAATTTTGTCCTGGTCGCGCTCGGCATCCGCCAGGCGCTTGAGTATGAAGATGGCGGATCCTTCACCCATGACGAAGCCGTCGGCTCCCTCGGCGTAGGGGCGAGTTCCGGTCGCAGACAGGGCGCCGATTTTGCAGAACTTGACGAAGGTGGGAGCGCCCATGTTGCGGTCGACGCCGCCGCTGACGGCCACATCGAAGTCGTTCTGGATCAGGCCTTCCACCGCCGAACTGATCGCCGCCATCGCCGATGCACACGCGGCATCGCATACGAAATTGGGGCCGTGAAAGTTGTAGAGGTTGGCAACGCGGCCGGCCATGCAGTTGGCCAATTCGCCGGGCATAGTGTCTTCTGTGATGTCGGCGAGGTAATTCGACATGCGATCGTGGAACTGCTCTGTGATTTCGCGCTGCAACGATGCCGGCAAGTGGGCGAAGCCGGCAGTCTCAGCCAACTCGTGTGCATACTCCGGAAAGAACACGCGCAGCGAGCTGCGGTAATGTTTTTCCCCGGCCATGGCATTGCCAAGAATCACCGCGGTTCGATCCAGGTCCAGCGGCCGCTTGGGATAGCCATAGTCTTCCAGAGCTTCGCGCGTGCAGGCGACCGCCCATTTCTGAGCTACGTCCATCGCGTCGGCGACGCGCGGCGGGATCGGCAAACGCCACTTCATGGGATCCCAGGTGTACTCGCGAACCCAGCCACCGATCTTGGAATACGTCTTGTCCGGCACGCTGGGGTCGGCGTCGTAATAGAACGAAGTGTCCCATCGATCCGGCTGAACCTCGCTGATGCTGTAGCGGCCGGTCTTCACGTTATTCCAGAATGCGGGAACGTTAGGGGCGTCGGGCAGGATTGCTCCTACCCCCACAATTGCGATTGCGCGGTAGGCGGTATTTTCCATGATCTTGGTCCTCTTCAGGTGAAGCAGGCATCGGTCGGGAAGGTGGACGGACGCCTGCTCCACGGCTAACGGTGGAGGGCTACTTCTGTGAGTTCTTCGGCTGTGCGTTTCTTGGCGCGCCCATAGAGCGCGTCAGCCACATAATCCATGTCGGCAACTAAACCTGCCTGGGCGCGGTGGATGGCAGACAACCCGAGGGCCGCTTCGAACACGGGCATCTCGGCATCGCTTACGCCGCCGGCACCCGTGATATAGCGCAGACCGTCCTGCGCCACCTTCATGGCCGCTTCGCGGGCAAAGATCCGGCTGATTGCCGCCATCGCTTCGGCATCGAAACGGTCGTTGGCCTTCTCGTTGACTCTGCCTTCAGCCACCAGTGCGGCTCGACGCGCCAACGTGGCCGCGGACTCGGCGTATGCGATCCACTCGCCAATGCGCAGCAGGATGTGTTGGTAACGTGTGAGGCGATTCGCGCGGGCCTTCTCCATCACCTCGGCCAGCGCGTGCAAGGCCAGCGCCGCGACATCGGCGCCCACGCTCGGATGGGCGGCGTGCAGCGCTTCTACCTGGCGAGCGCGCTCGTGATAGTGCTGCCCGCGCGTCTTCAGGTGGAGCTGCCAACGATCGCGGCTGATGGTCATCTCCATGATCTCGGAGGTGCCTTCATAAATTCTGGTGATGCGAACGTCGCGGCTGATCTTTTCCACCATGTACTCGTGGGTGTAGCCGTAGCCGCCCAGCGCTTGAATGCTGGCGTCGGCAGCAGCATCGCCGGCTTCGGTCGACATGTATTTGGCGATTGCGCCCTCGGTGTTCAAGCTTCCTTCGTTGCCGGCGTCGATACGCTCCGCGGTCTCTTCGATGAAAGCGCGGCCAGCTTCCAAATGGACAACGTGCGGCACGATCAGCTTGTGGGTGTAACCCTGTTTCTCCGAGAGCGGTGCGCCGCCCTGAATGCGCTTGGTGGAATAGGGAATCGCGCGGTCCAGCGCGGCCCAGCCCGCGCCCAGTCCAAAGGCCGCGACCATGACGCGCGTGTAACCGAAGACCATCTGCGCTTGCACCAGGCCTTGTCCTTCGACACCGCCGACGAGCCGGTCGGCATCGACGTACACATCGTTGAGGGCCAGCGCTGCGGTGTTGCTGAGACGGATGCCGTGCTTGTCCTCGGGCTCGTCGTGAGCAAAGCCCTTGGTGTCCTTGTCCACGATGAACCAGGTTGGCCCGGCGGGCGTGTTGGCCAGGATGGTGTAGTGATCGGCGATGCCTCCATTCGAGATCCACTGCTTGCTGCCGTTGATCTTGTAGCCAACGATGCGGCCGTCTTTTTCGACGCGGTCCGCGGTAGTCTTCAGCGCACCAAGATCGCTGCCCGCTTCCGGCTCGGTTGCGCCGTAGGCGAAGAGAACGCCTTCGTCGGCGATCTTACCCAACCACTTCTTCTTCTGTTCAGGAGTGGCGCCGAAGGTTATGGGATCGCTGCCCAGGAACGTGGCGAACAGGGAAGTGGCGACGCCCAGATCGATGCGAGCCATCTGCTCGCAGATGAGATAAACGTCGAAGGTGCTTCCGCCCATGCCGCCGTACTCTTCCGGAATGAACAGGAGCTGAATGCCGAGTTTGTCCGGGTCGCTCATGTGCCGGACAATCTCCACCGGACATTCGTCGCGTTCGTCCAGCGCGATCAAGTCTTCATCAGGCAGGCGCTTCTTGGCGAAGTCTCGGAGAGACTTCAAACTGAGTTGCAGAGTTTTCTTGGTAAGCATTGCCAGACCCTCTCTTTGGTTCTTAGGCTCAGTCCTTAGACCGAGACCTGTTTCATGGCACGAAGCCTGTTGGTGAGTTCGGGAAGGAACTCCAGCATGTCGGTGACGATGCCAACCTCAGCTACCTGAAAGATCGGCGCTTTGGGATTTTTGTTGATGGCCACGATGAACGGATTGCCTTTGAGACCGGCCAAATGCTGAAACGATCCGCTGATGCCGCAGGCCAGATAGATCTTGGGCTTCACGGTTTGGCCGGACGAGCCGACCTGCCTCGACTTCGGCAGCCACTTGGCATCGACCACTGGACGCGAGCAACTCACTACCGCGCCCATCGCTTCCGCGAGCTCCTCGGCGATGCTGATGTTGTCTTTCTCTTGAATGCCACGACCGACGGAAACCAGAACCGCTTCCTTGGTGATATCGACATCACCGGTTTCGGGCGCGATTGTCGTAAGATAACGGCGCTTTGCGGTGAGGGCGCCAATTTCGGCGGATTTGTCGACAACTTTTCCGCTAGCGGCGGCGCCATCGGCCGGCTTGAACGCGCCGGGACGCAGGTTGATCACCGCACCTGAAGCGAGGTTGCAGCGAACGTGCGTGCTTACCTGTCCGCCGAATTCCTGGCGGATGACTTTGAGGTTGGTTCCATCCACTCCGTCAATGCCGACCACATCGGGAACAAACGCAGCATTCAGCTTGACCGAGAGCCCCGGTCCGAGATCGATTCCGAAATGGTTGTGAGGAAGCAATACCAGGCTGCCTGCAGGCAGGACCTTCACCAGGGCCTGGCGAACCAGTTCAGCATTCGGGTAGGCGAGACTGTCGCTCGCGAGCTTCCACACTTCGGGATACGAAGCCGTGAGACTGTTGCAGACGGCATCGAGTTCGGCGCCGGAGCCGGTGACAATCGCCGTGGGAGATGCAGCGGGATCGATCTTCTTTGCAGCCGCAAACAGCTCGGCGGTGGAATCGTCAACCACGCCACCTTTATGTACGATGTAGGCAAAAATCCGCGCTGTCATTGCAAACCTCCTTTGGCTTTCATCAGCTCGATGAGCTTGTCGGCGATCTCCTCGTTGGTGCCCTCGAGAATCTCGGCGCCCTTGCCGAGCACCGGGACGAAGTAGTCGTCGCGTTTCACGTTAGCGGCAGCTTCGCCGACGGCGGCCGTGTCGACTCCGAGGTCGGACGCGCCATAGGTGGGAATCTCAAGCGAGGCGACCTGACGGATGCCGCGCATTCCGACATAACGCGGTTCGTTAATGCCGGTCTGGATAGAGAGCACACATGGCAGGTCAATCTCGCTCATCTCCCGGTTGCCGCCTTCGATCTCGCGACTGATTTTCAGCTTTGTACCGTCGAGGACTTCGATGGAATTCACCAGCGACGCGAAGGGATAATCGAGCATCGCAGCCAGCATTCCGCCGACCTGCGCGCCGCCATCCTCGGCTTGCACGCCGGTCAGAACCAGGTCGAACTTGTTCTTCTGCACGAATCCTTTCAGCACGGTTGCAATCCCCTTGCCGTCCGAGCCGTTGAAGGCGTCGTCGGAAAGCAGCACGCCCTGATTGGCGCCCATGGCCATCTCGCGGCGCAGAATCTCCTCATCCTCATCGGTGCCAACGGTTGCTACGGTGACATTGCCCCCGGATTTGGCGACGATCTGCAAAGCCTCTTCCACCGCGTAGTTGTCCGGCTCGTTGATGGAATAGACTAGGTCGTCGCGTTCGATGTCATTGCCCGCACTGTTGAGTTGAATCTCATTCTCCGAAGTGTCGGGTACTCTTCTTGCGCAAACTAAAATCTCCACGTTCGCCCTCCGCGAGCTTGGGCTAAAGCCCAAGGATTTTTATGAAGCCTTGTCGGCACGGCTGAAGCCGTGCCCTGACACAAAACGTTACGTCGCGCCGCGCGGCATTACGCATGTACCTCATCTGGTACCTTTGCATCGGCCTTCTGCTCTCTTGCCGGCTCGCGCACCAGTTGCTGGTCGACCAACTCGGCCAGGTCGATGGCCGTCATCTTGCCCTCCATGCCTGAAACCTTGATCGCGTCTTCGATATTCACCATGCAGAACGGGCACGCGGTAACGATCACGTTCGCGCCCGCCTCCGCGGCCATGCGCACTCGCTGCACGCCCATCCTTTCCTCTTCTTGCGGCTCGTAGAACAACATCAGCCCACCACCGCCGCAGCAGAATGAACGGTCGCGGCAGCGCGTCATCTCCACCCGCTTCAGGCCGGGAATCGCGTCCAGCACATCGCGCGGATCGTCGTACACCTGGTTATGCCGTCCGAGATAGCAGGGGTCGTGGTAGGTGTAAACGTTGTTCCCGTTATCCACCGGATTGAGCTGGAGCTTGCCTGACTTGACCTCCCGCGCGATCAACTGGCTGATGTGCTCCACCGGAGGCATGTCTTTGTAATCGTGCTTCAGCGCGTTGAACGCGTGTGGATCGGAGGTCACGATGCGTTTCACGCCTGAGGCCTTGATGGCATCGGTGTTGTGATCGCGCAACGCCATGAAGAGCGTCTCTTCGCCGAAGCGCCGCACGTCGTGACCGCTGTCTTTCTCCGCTGCGCCCAGGATCGCGAAGTCCTCACCGGCCTCGGTCAGAATGCGCGCGCTTGCGCGGCCGATGACTTGGATCCGGTCGTCGTAGGAGGTAATGCTGTCGACGAAGAACAGGGTCTCGGCGGTCGTACTTCCATTCAGGACCTTGACTTCGCAGCCCTGCTGAAACTCTTTGTCTTTGGTCCAGTCGGCCTTCTTCTTCTCCATCTTGCCGTAGGGATTGCCGCGGCTTTCCAGCGCCTTTAGCGCCTTCTGGATGGACTTGGGCACGTTGCCGTCGTCGACCATGCCGCGCCGCAGGTCGACGATCTTGTCGATGTACTCGATCAGCAGCGGACATTCTTCTTCGCATGCGCCGCAGGTGGTGCAGGACCAGATTTCGTCTTCCGAGTAAATGCCGCCGATCAGCGCGTGGCCGTTGTTGGACTTGCCAAAGACGGGGAAATGCTCGAAGGCGTAGTCGCGCGCTTTAGTCGTGAGGAACCTTGGCGACAGCGGACGCCCTGCCGTGTTCGCCGGGCAGTTGTCGGAACAGCGCCCGCAATCGGCGCAGGAATAGAAGTCGAGCATGTGCTTCCAGGTGAAGTCTTCAAACTTCTTCACGCCGAACGATTTCACCTGATCGAGCTGGCTATCGTCGACGCCCCAGCGCACTGGCTTCACGGTTCCACGATCGAGCTTGGAGAAGAACACGTTGAACAGCGAGGTCTCAACGTGGAACTGGATTCCGAAAGGCCGATAGCAGAGCAAGAAGTAGAAGGTCAGGACGTCGATGAAGTACGCGCCGATATGAACAGCCCACAGTGTTGCCGGCGATGCCGCTGCGAAAACATCTCTCAGCAGCCACGGCAGCGACAGGAGCGGCAGGAACTCGGGAGCCATGCCGCGCTGCATCTGGATGGCAGAGCGGCTCGCCTCGAAAAGGCTTTCCGAGGTCATGAGGAGCGCAATCAGCCCTAATAAGAAGATGGCATCGACGGGATGGCCTTTGCCGTATTTTGCCGGCACGGAATAGCGCTCGGGCTTGAAGAACACACGGCGAACCGCAGCTGCCGATACCGCCAGGAAGACAATGGTCGCGGCGTAGTCGGCAACAATGTCGTAGACGCGGGCGATTGCGCTCGGCTCGGCGAAGTCAGACGACAACCCGAAGATCAACAGATAGAACGCGCGCGTAGCAAGAATGATGAAGCCGGCAAATATAAAGAGGTGAAGCGTGCCCGCGACCCTATAGCGCGGATGCTTCCATTGGGCGAACCAGAACTTCAGCAGCTTTTGCAGCCGCAGCCACGGGCGGTCGAAACGCAGATCGCGCTCCGCCCGAATGAGTGGTGCAACACGCTTTGCCACGATGTAGAAAAAGCACGCGAGTCCCAGAAGTTGTATTACGAGAACCAGGACTGAGGCCGGAGCTTGCCCGCCTAAGGTACAGCCGAAAATGGGCGTGCGTTCGATCATAAGAAGGGCATCTCCGGTGCGCGGCCAGATGCGTCACATTTAGTTAAGACGAGGTGCTTCAGACTGAGACTTCACGTCCGCGATTCTTCAGCACGGGACGAGTCCGAATGTGATTCCTGGAAGTGGCGACCTGGCGCGGTCGAGTGGACTCGTGCTCGTCTGGTCTTACTGACTATCTTGTTCTGGCGGTGGGGTCGCGGTCAGTGAGCAATGTCGGTATGGTGAGTGACCGGCGTCACATGAAAGTGGTAATGGTGTATAGTCTGATGCCAGACAGAGCGCCGAAATTGAGTGTTATAACACATTAAGTCTAGAGAAATTGGAAGAGCATACTTCCAAGTCATACCAACGGAGTAGTCAGATGTGTTTGTTGAACACATAATTCAAACGGGATCGAAGGCACGCGGGAGGTGCCGCGTCGCGTGCAGCGGCACGTCCTGGGGTTGTTTGCACGCCAAGTGCGGTCCGTCACTTGGGGAAGTGCCCAGTGTCACAGCAATAATCCGTGAAATGTGCGAAGCTCTAAATTGGGTGAGTTGTCGACGCACAGGCAGGTCTACGGACCTGTGATCCCTGGCAAGGCAGCCTTCCCTCGCTTTTGCAAGAGGATACGAGTATGAATCGTAACGCGCCAGCAACAACCAGACTCGCTTATGGACGCAGACTGGTAAATGCCGGAATTTCGGGAATCCGCTCCGGCCGGGAAAACTTCGATCCCCAGCGCGCTTCCGCTCTGGTGAGCAACTCCGCCGAGGAGTCGCTGAAGCTAGCAGTGGTAGGTGCGTGCCTCGGGATCTTGCCAGCATGTCTGATGCGTAGGCGCTCCCGTCTATCGAGTGCGCTGGTACTTGGTGCAGCAGGGAGTGCGCTCGGCTTTTGCGCGGGCTTTTCCTGGAAGACGCGGAAGCTCACCTCGACCCTGGCTCACTCTGCAGCGCGCGAGGTGCGGCGCGTGAAAGACGAGCACTGGCTCGACAAGAATCCGATTGACTACGCATAGCCGCATCAAAGCATAATTACACCGATGCGTTTAAGCACCTTGTGCCGCGCTCTCTGCTTGAAAGAGCGCAGCTTCTGCTTGGCGGCGCTTCAGCAATCCCGGTAATTGCACTCCTCTGGCGTAGACCCACATCAGAAACTGGGCTGCCGCACCCGCGGTATTGCCGGCATTCAACTCACGAAGCAAAGTCGATCTGGCAAGGTTTCCGGAACCCTCGTTGAAGGTAAAATCCACCAGCGCGTCGAATTGATTCTGGGTCAGAGGGACCGTCACTAACCGGTTGACAGCGGCAACGGCGCTGGCCACGTCTTGCAAGAGCAGGGCGCTGGCCTTTTCCTGAGTGATGGTAAGCCCAGGCTGGACGTCAGGGCCGGTGTGACCGTCCCCGATGGTCCACTTTCCGATTGAGTCTTGATAGGCCGTCAACCGCAAGCCCTCAAACTGCTTCGTCAAAGCCAATCCTGTGCTGTAGGAAAGGTTGTTGGTACTTGGCATAGTTTGTTCTCCGATTCCGATGTGAGGAACGTCAGGCGAGGTTCAGCGAGCAGCTGACTCGGCATATCGATCAAGCTTTAGGGGTTTCGCGTCAGGATATACAACAAAACCCAGCTTCAGGCTGGGTCGGTGGGAACGCTAAAGAAGAGCGGGACTGTTATCCTCAACTCTAACTACATTATATCATACGAAGAGGCCAGTTGTTCATCGTTCGGGCACTATTTATATCTTTTATAATCAGGCGATTACGGCTTATTGTCGCGTTTCTCAGTATTGACATGTAAGAACTACACCCCAAGGCGTGACAGTAGTTGCACGACTAGCTAAATTCCTCCTTTTTCGGGAAAACCGTTGCCCCTCGCGAGAAGTGATCAGAATAGATTTGCCGCGCCGCCTTGCGCGGCTGTTTTCGCAGCCGGATGCCGCAACTGTGATTCTCCTGTCCGGTGGCGTCGCAGGTATGTAAACAACAATATTGCCGAAAGCGCTAACAGGACCACGTACGACCAAGGAAAGGAGATGCCGGCTGCCGGCTTGACCACATGAACGGGCAGTGAAAAATCAGCATGTTCCCCGCCGTGCTCAACCGCAGTGTCCACGGTCCACTGGCCGTTGTCCGGCAGGTTCAGCGACGCCGATTGCAGGAGTTTGTTCTCCGAATCTTCAGTAGTAGCGCGGACCCATTGCGCCTTATGCGGATTTCGCGCCTGATCAGCGCGGAGGGCGACGGTTGCATCCTGTAACACTTCTTGCGAATCGCGATTCTGGACCAGCACGGAGAAGTCTGACTGTCCGGTTTCCAGGTCTCCCGCCGGCGCGAAGATCGAGATGGCGAATTGGCCGGATTGTTGGCGCAACCGGAGGACTTGGTTGTCATCGTCGGACGAGTTTGATGCCAGATGTGCGAGGCACAAGCCGGTTACGGCAAACAGCAGCAGAAACGAAATTGCCTCGACACGGCGGCCGCTCACTCGGCGCCGCAGAAAGCGGCCAGCGAACGATAGCCGTTGTGAGAGGGCCACCAACACCTCTAAAGACGAAGGCTCCGGCTTGCGATCCGAGGCGAGCGCTGGCCGTCGATTACTCTGCAAACATTGAACTGCGATAACGATTGCCGGAAGCACAAAGGCGAGCGATCCCATCACCCACATGATGGCGCCGGCGGCAGCTTGATCGTGCAACGCGGAGAAACCGAAGAGCCGCGGGACAGCATCGTAGGACGGATAGAGCAGCCGGTCGGAGAATACCAGGATGGCGGACAGAGCTGTGTTCTCCAGATCAGCCACCAGCAGATAAGGCACGACTGCCCAACGCGGCCAGCGCGCGTGGCTGGGCCACGGCTGAATCACGGGCCACCAGAAAACAAGCGATGCCAGAAAGAAGCAGGCGTGCTCGACCTGGTGCCAGGAACTCGATGCCAATGCCAACTCATAAAGCCGCGGTGTGTGCCAAGCAAACATTACGGTGCCCATAAGCAGCAGGGCCACGATGGGATGGGTCAGCGCATCGCCGACGCGATTGGCGATGCGCCAGTTGAGAAACGGGCCGGCGAACTCACGGGCTGCAAAGGTAGGCGATCCCCTCACGAGCGGAATAACAGGAGCGCCCAGCAAGATCAGCGGCGGAGCCAGCATCATCAGCATCATGTGCTGCAGCATGTGGGCGGTGAGCACAAAGCCGGAAAACGTATCGAGAGGCGAGGCCAGCGCGATCCAAAGCGAGAGCAGGCCGAGCAGAAAACTAACAGCTCGCCAGAGAGGGACGAAGGGCACGCGGGCTTGGCGCATCAGAACCCAGCCGCGCAGATACACCAGAGCAGTCAGAATCAGCGCGAGTGTCGCTGCCGGAGGCACAGACCACGACAACAGCACGGCTTGGCTAACGGGCGGCATAGGTCAAGGCTTTTGTGCCGGAAGAATCACTGGCGTTCCAGTTTATGCCTTCGTGTCGGACGCGGTCGAGCATGGGTACGAATCTCAGCTCTCCCGATGTGCGAGATAAATGTCTCTCGTTTGCCGCATCACATCCGACAATTGCATCTCCGGGTCGAAGCTGTCTTCGGCCCCCAGCATTCTCCACAGCAATTTCTGCACGCCGCGTCGGGGATGTTCGGCAAGGGGTATCCATTTGCGCGCCCGGCCGCTGACCAGGCGAATCACGTGCTCCACGGTGCGGAGGAAGCGAGCACTCTCCGCCAGCGGTTGGTATTCGTCTTCCGTCAGCAGACGGTGGTCGCGCAGCGACCGCAAACGCTGGAGCAAATTTCCCGCCAGCCAAAGCTGATGCCGTGCCTGTAGCGATCCAGCCAAATAGTCGAGATCGTAAATCCCGCCCGGCCCGGTCTTCAGGTTCTGCGCGCCTTCGCTGCGCTCCAGGCGAGCACGAACGTCGGCCAGTTCGGTATCAAACCCAGGCCGCCTGGCCATCGCTGAAATTCCCTCTTGCACAACTTGCAGCGCGCGAGCGGAGACGGCGCGGTCTCCAGCGGCGTACCGCAGCTTCAGATACGTGAGGGCCTCCCAAGGTTGGGCTTCATCGCGAAAGTACGCGGATAGTTGCGATGGAGTGACGATCAGTTCGCCTTCGCGGCCATGGGGACGCAAACGCGCGTCCACCGGGAACACCGTCCCCTCACGCGTGTAGGCAGTGAGGGCTTCCATCAGCCGCTCGGCTACGCGGCGAATGTCTTCCTTATTGGCGTGCTCGTCGCAGACAAAGAGCACATCCGCGTCTGACAACAGATCGAACTCTCTCGCGCCCAATCTTCCCAGCCCCATCACGGCGAAGCCGCCGGGGGCGCCAGCGACGGCCAAGGCTGCCCGGAGCGCGGCGTCAGCTGCGGCGGTGTTGTCGTCCAGCGAATCGAAGACATCGCGCAGATGAAACAAGTTGAGCGCTCCGGAAACAAAGACGCGTTGCCGGTAATGGCGCCGCAAGATCGATATTGCCTCAGCGTGATCGACCCTGCCATCGCCCAGGTAGGCAAACACCGGATCGTCCGCCGGGCTTCCGTTTTGCGCATCCGTGGCGAACAGATCCTGCTCGCCAGCGGTCGAGCGGTCGTCGATCTGTTCCAGCAGGGCAATCTCCTCGGGATGACGAACAAGAATGTCGGTGAGGAATTCGCTGAACTCGAAGATGGTCAGCGCCCGCTCTACGGCTGCGGGTGCGCGCAACACGGCGCCGTAGCGCTCAGAAGTGGTTCCCGCCGAGCCGAG
>Ga0181526_10001119_pt1 | contig 26431 bp, 23 predicted proteins | sample PEATcosm2014_Bin_35_FD_119750 | JGI IMG/M metagenome (GOLD analysis project Ga0181526, IMG submission 119750) | Peatland microbial communities from MTU Mesocosm Facility, Houghton, MI, USA - PEATcosm2014_Bin06_30_metaG | ecosystem: Environmental > Terrestrial > Soil > Wetlands > Peat | place...
AAGAAAGACCATCCGTCGCAAGTCAAAATAGCCGCTTGATTTTGACTCAGCACCAAGCCAACCGCTCATTCTATCACAATCCGCCCGCCTCAACAGGGGGACGCTCCTTTACCGCTTACAAATCAGTGGCGGCGAGGATGGCAGACATTCCAGCTTGTTAGGATCGTTATTCAAGTTGCGGCAGCATGATGGCTCGCCTGTTCAGTTCCTCCAAAAATACCGCAAGACTTGGATTTCTTAATCCTTGAGAATCCAAAACAGCACGTTTACGGTAACCTTGTGAAGCAATGTGATAGCTTGAAGGCTCTTTCCGCTCTCTCCGAATCCACTGGTAATTTTTTCGGTCAAGCGTGTCACGCAACTGGGCACACCCGCCTAATCGGTTTGTGCAGTTCACCGTTTGCTCACCTCTGGCATCAGAAAACCATAACGGCAACAACCAGCACTCCAATTGCTCGACTCCAATCGCAAAAATAAATCTGTCGCCGTATGCCGCCCAATCCGGTTCACCAATCTCCGTTCTTAATCGTTCTGCCACGTTCCTGATGAAATCCCCCAAAGGAATCGCACCATTTTGGTTTTGTCTCGGCACGTCAAAACCCGCGTGTTCTGCAACATCAGTGTCAACTTGAACTATGAGGTATCGATTCAACTGAAAGGCTTGCCGAAACTTTTTCTCTCGCAGGTATTGCAGCACCAACGTCCACCCTCCGTAGTGCTTTTCAGCTTCACTATCGCGCTGGACCGTGTAAAGCCGCTGTTCATCGTCCTTTAGATTCTCACCAATGAGCACCGTGACCCGGCCCGGTCGTAACGTTAAGTCCTGAATGGACTTAAAGTTCTGTATCTGGATTTCAGAAATCATCTGCCGTAAAGTCTAGTTAAGAAATGCAGCCTACGCAACATCGGAGAATTCACGGCCATGACCATCTTGAGTGCTTCCTGCTCGCTCAGACCCTGTTCGGCGGCGTATGTGCGAACATCTTTGGCCTTCATGCCGGGGTCTTTACCATCTTGCCGTTCTTCCAAGTATGATCGGAAGCCCGATACGGCGGCTTACCTCGTGTGCGTTGGGCATAGCGCGGCGGGCGGCACTCTAGGTTTTGTCCGGGCCGCTGCGCGCCAGCATTTTCATCATCCATTGGTCCGCCTCCTCGTGGGTTTTGAAGCGATAGACGCCTTTGGCCGCCCAGCGATGTTTAAACGCCCGGTGAAATTCCACCGCTGCCGCCTGCAATTGCATCCCGGCTTTCAGACCGTCCGGCGTGTGGGTGCGGCGGCCGGCAAATCGATCAATCTTTTCCTCGAGGTTGATGAACGGTTCCTTCACATCCCGGCCACGATAGGCTCCGTGACGGCATAAATCAAGCAGGCAATGCCTTGGGAGCCAATCCCGGGCCATCCCGTTCGATGGCCGCCCATTTGAAAACAAAAAGGCCGGATTTTTGGCCCGGCCTTCGTGTATGAGAACAAAGTTTTAAATCTTTGCGTTTCAGGTGCGGCGCCGCAGACATACGCCATCTTTCACACACACGGAACACTGCATTTCACACCGTCAACAAAGACAGCATACCCCATCCCCGGATACCGGCCAGTCACCAATACTGGTGACAGACCCGGACGGGATTATATACTTCACGAACCCAAATAGTTTTCTAGTTTTCACAACCCATTGTATGTGAACAACTTAAATAGTTCGTATCCATTGTGCGAAATTGTCCAATAAAAAGTGTCCTTGGCTAGTCCCTTTCAAGCCGCTTGACTTTATATCCAAGCCAAGTTAGGCTTGAAAAAGTATGAAAGACTTACAGTCCAATGAAGTTGTCGAATGGTTGCGGCATCAGGCGAAGTCGCTGTTTAATGCGGCGGATGCGCTTGAGGCTCTATCATCCGATAAGTCAACAATACGCCGGTCACTTGGGGCGGCTCCGCAATCAAATGGGGCCTCAGGACAGGCTGGCAATATAACGATTGAGTTGTTGGAAAAGCGGGTCAAACATAAAAATTCGCGCGTACGAAATGTGGCGGAACATTTCGGTGTTTCACAGCAACAGGTGAAGGCTCTTCTTGATGAGCCGAACTGCCCCGTGGTTATGGGGCCACGCGGATGGCTCAAGCTGCGTCCACAACTCGAATTAGAAAGTCGGAAATAATGAATCACCGATAAACATAAAAGGAGCCAACCCCTTGCACGGGAAGGCTCCTTAAATTGGATTTCCTTAGCTGGCAAGCTGGTTAAGGCTGGCGCGCCGAAGGAAACCAGTTATTTTTAACGTTCGTTATTAATATACTGGGAAGCCCTCCGGGTGTCAATAGGGAAAAACGGGAATCATAACCCTCTAACAATGAGGTGCTTATGAAAAAAAGACACGAATGGCCATTTGTTCGTCAGCGATGGTTCATACCACCGCTTGAAACAAGGCCAAAACAAGTGAGGCTAAATCGACGCCCTCACAATAATCGGCTGTAGTGGCCGGGCCGCCAGTGGAAACGCTGGCGGCTTTATTGTTTTCGAAATGCAGCGATTCACCCAGGAACCGAAACCAAGAATCTTTTAAGTTGCTCGATCAGTTCTTTGAGGTACGCCTCGGAGTGGGTAACAAGTGCAACAGCATTCGCGAACGCGAAAGCTTAAAAGCCAACGCCTGTGGCCTTTTGCGCTTGTCAAGGTGGAGCACAGGAACGAGCAATACCTTGACAAGCCCAAAAGGCCACAGCACCGCTCGCCATAAGTTCAAGGGGACATTTCTAACGAGCTTCGACACCAACAAATACGGCCGGCATCCGCCGCCGCCAGGCCTGTGGCGGACATGATGCCTTCCTGGCGTCTCATGCCCTTTGCGTTTTTGCTCAAGTCTTTGCCGCGCAATCACTTAAACGCTGTTTTCATCAAAAATCACAACTTTCTTGAAAATTCTTTCAAAAATCATTTGATGAGATGATATGCTAACTGTATAGTTTGTTTAATGAACAGTCCATAATGGACAACGGATAATGGAGAATTGACAATTGAAGGCCTAATCGGAAAGGCGGAATTATGAACGAAGAATTGAGAAGGATGGAGGAAACTGCGGAATCCAGGATGGCGCGGTGCGGAGACCGCGCCCTGCCTCTTGCTTTGCGCCTTTCCTGTCCGCCTCAGCCTCGGCGGCAGCGGATGCCCTTGGCGACTTTGCGTTTAATTCCGGCACCAAAAAATCAACTCCGTCGCACCGCGTCGCAGTCAGTCGCAGTGATTTTGAGAAAGGCTTCCGCCATTGCCGAAGCGGCTTTAGCGGGCTGACGAAATGCTAAAATTATGAAAATCAACAACTTACAGATTAAATCCGGTCAAACTGGGGCACCAATCTGTTTCGACCTGTTCCGACCTATTCCGACCAAAAAATAAACCCTAAAAACTGGGCTAAACTGGTCCGGGTGGGTCAAGGTGAGTCAAAGTGCGTCAAACCGACTTGAAGAAAGGCTCCCGTCGTCGCCGAAGCGGCTTTGGCGTGGCTATCGAAAGGCTAAAGTTATGAAAATCAACGACTTGCCAATATTGAAAACTAGTGTTTTCGATTTGGCCACCGCCATCGGGTCAAAAAATGAGGAATCCTTGACCTACGTCAAAGCGCGGACCGCACCCGGCGGTTAACTTGAACCCATGAATGAACGACCGCTCATTGATTCCGGGTGCGAGAAAATCTTGTGCCTGTCCGCCGAAACCCAGTACGCGCCTAACGGCATTGTCAGCCGCACTCTGCTGCGCACGCCCCATTCGCGAACGGTGCTGTTCGGTTTCGCGGAAGGCCAGGAACTGACGGAACACACCTCCACCCAACATGCGCTGATTCAGATTTTGTCAGGCGCATGTGAATTTTCCCTGGCTGGCGTGCCGCGCAACCTGAAAACCGGCGACCTCTTGTATATGCCGCCCCATCTCCCGCATTCGGTGAAAGCCACACAGCAATTCTCGATGCTGCTGACCTTGTTGAAGCCAGACCGGATTCCAGATCCTGCGCCTCAACTTCAAACTGCCTTGGCTGCCCAAACCTGAACCCCCTTTTCACCATGAACAACAAGACTGTAACTGTGGACGTGCGCGATGACATTCGCGGCGGACGCGAGCCGTTTTCAAGAATTATGAACGCCGCCGCCGCGTTGCAAGCAAATGAGCGATTGTTGCTGATCGCGCCTTTTGAACCCGTGCCAATGTTTCGCGTGCTGGAAAAACAGGGCTTCGTTCACACGGGAAAGGCGACCGCGTCCGGCGATTGGGAAATCCTGTTCACGCGCCGGCCAGAAACACAACCGATGAAAGCCGCGCTGGCAGAGGTGCCAAAGAACCCGCGCCATGGAGCCGCATCCGGCCCGGCGCAAGTCGTGGAAGTGGACGCCCGCGGACTCGAACCGCCGCAACCGCTGGTCAAAATCCTTGAAAGCGTGGCTGCCCTGCCCGCGGGCGCGGAATTGCGCGCCTGCACAGACCGCCGGCCCATGCATTTATATGCGCAACTTAAAGAGCGGGGCTTTGCCGCTGTAACCGAGGAACAACCCGATGGAACTTTCCTTACCCATATCCGCCGCCATTAATCCATCGCCCGCACGGACGGTTGCCACCAGTCCGCTTTCGGGGGCAAACGCGCCTTCCATAGCGTTGCCGCTGATGTTCACCATGACTGGTTTGCTGGCGTTAGGCGCGGGCGTTGCCTGGCTTGTCCTGCAGCCCGACATCCTTGCCACCTACCACTACAACCAATATGTCATCGCAGTGACACACCTGTTTGTGCTGGGCTGGATTTGCACTGTCGTCATGGGAGCGATGTATCAACTTGTGCCGGTTGCCCTTGAAACCAGGCTCTACAGCGAAAGACTCGCTCGCTGGCAGTTCGCTTTTCATGTTGTCGGCTTCGTTGGAATGGTCTGGATGTTCCGCGTTTGGAACATGACGCAATTGGCCCATTTCGGCTCGGTCTTCGCCTTTGGCGTGGTTCTTTTCGTCTATAATATGGCGCGAACTTTGCGCCGTGTGCCGAAGTGGAACATCACGGCCACTGCGGTGACAGCGGCGCTGGTCTGGCTCTCGCTGGCCATCACAGCCGGTTTGTCCATTGCTGCGGCGAAGTGCGATTACGAGTCGGCCATGGAACAATCGCCGCCCGCCTTCGTTGTCGTCATGCTGCACGGGCTCCAATCCGTGGGCGGTTTTGTGGCGCATTTCGATCCCATGAGCGCGATGCATGCGCATGCGCATCTGGGCGGCGTGGGTTGCTTCACCATGCTCATTGTCGGCGTATCCTACAAACTCATCCCAATGTTCACCCTGAGCGAATTGCAGAGCCGCCGGCGCACGGCTTGGAGCGTCGCTTTGCTCAACATCGGGCTGGCCGGCTCATTCGTGACGATCCTGCGGCGCAGTCCGCTGAAACCCGCCTTTGCCCTGGTTGTGGTCGCGGCGCTGGCGGTTTACGGCTGGGAACTCAGGGCCATCCTGCGCGCCCGCAAACGCCGCGTCCTGGATTGGGGCATAAAATATTTCTTGACAGCCATCATGCTCCTGTGGCCGCTGTCCGTGCTGGCGGTGGTGCTGTCCTGGCCCGGCTTGCCGCTGAACAAATTCACCGGACAACTCGAAAACCTATACGGCTTTCTCGGACTGATCGGCGTCATCACCTTTGCGATCATTGGCATGTCTTACAAAATCATCCCCTTTCTCGTCTGGTTCGGGCGTTACAGCCGGCAAATCGGCCGCGCCCGGGTTCCTTCGCTGGCGGACCTTTATTCGGCCCGGCTGCAAGCGCTGGGCTATTGGACATGGCTGGCCGGACTCGCGGCAACATCCGGCGCCATCGTCTTGTCCAGCGCAACAGGGGTCCGCATCGGTTGCGGATTCCTGGCCCTTGGCGTGGCCGCTCTCGCCCTCAACGTCGGCAGGATGCTCGCCCATTTCTTCAAACCGGCGTTCCAGCCGTTCACTCTGCCCACATCCACCACACCCAAAACAGCATGACGACAAACGAAATCACCGAAGAGGCCATTCTTGAAACCTTGCGCCAGGTCGTTGACCCGGAGCTGGGTTGCAACATTGTTGATCTGGGTTTGGTTTACAGCGTCGCCATCACCGGCAAAAAAGTGACCGTGGTGATGACGCTGACCACCGCCGGTTGCCCCATGCACGAAAGCATCCGGCGGGGCGCGCAAAATGCGCTGCTCAACCTCTCTGGCGTGGAGGAAGCCGAAGTCCAGGTGGTTTGGGATCCGCCGTGGCAGCCTTCGATGATGACCGAATTCGGACGAAACGCCACCGGAGCCGGAACTTTTTAACATGAACAAACATCCATCAACTATGAACAAAACAATGCAAAGCGAAATTCTTATCGGACCGGATCGGATCATGGACGTGCGTCCAATCCCCTGCTCAGTAAAACACGGCCTGATCATCCAAACATGGCTCGATCTTCCGGTCGGCGGCCATTTCATCCTCTTAAACGATCACGATCCCGTTCCGCTCCATTACCAATTCTCCGCACAATGGCCGGGGGCGTTCACTTGGGAGCACCTTGTCAAAGGCCCGGACGAATTCCGCGTAAAAATTACGAAACTGAAAGCCTCGGCCACCAGGGCCGATCCGGTGCCAGGTAGTTGCGGCGGTCATTGACCAGGCTTGCGCCCGGCCATCGCCTGCTCCAAATCGGCAAACAAGTCTTCCAGCGCCTCCACGCCCACCGACAGCCGGATCAGGCTGTCGGACACTCCGGCCTTAAGCCGCGCTGCGGAAGTCATCCCCCGGTGGCTGGACATCGCCGGCCGCGTCGCCAGGCTCTCCATGCCTCCCAAACTCACCGCATGAGTGATCAATCTGATGCGATCGAGAAACCGGCAGGCCGCCGCCTCGCCCCCGGCCAATTCGAACGAGAGCAGAGCGCCGCCGTGTTTCATCTGCCGGCGAAAGAGTTCAGCCTGGGGATGCGAGGCCAGGCCGGGATAATGGACCCGCGCGACTTCCGGACGTCGGAGCAACCACTCCGCGACGGCCTGTCCGTTGCGGTTGTGTGCTTCCATCCGCAAGGCGAAGGTTCGCAGTCCCCGAAGCACCAGCCAGGCATCGAGCGCATTCACCGTTCCGCCCAGATTCTTGTGTATCGTCCGATGCATCGCCGACAACCGTTCCCGGCGTGCCAAACAACCGCCGATCATGTCGGAATGGCCGTTGAGGTACTTGCTCGTCGAGTGAACGACCCAGTCCGCTCCGAAATCGAACGGGCGTTGATTGAAAGGCGTCGCCACCGTGTTATCCACGATCACCGGGGCGCCGCCCACCCGCGCCCGCGCGATCGTCTCCCCGATGTCGATGAGCCGCATCAGCGGATTGGAAGGGGTTTCCAACAACACCGCGCCGGCCCGCGATACCGCGTCCATCCACGTCTCTGCATTGCTGGAATCAACGATCTCGACCGGCACACGGTGAATGCTGGAGAGAATTCGCAACAACTCGAAGCTTCCTCCGTAAATATCATGGTGCGTGACGAGAGGCCCGTCGCGCCCCTCCAACCCTGCCGTCACGGCGCACAGCACGGCGGCGTTTCCCGAACTGGTGACCAGCGCTTCAGCGCCGCCCTCCATGCCGGCGATCATTTCCGCCAACCCCTCAACTGTTGGGTTGCCAAATCGCGAATACGCATATCCCTTGCGCGCCCCGGAAAAGATCGCCTCGGCCTCGATCGAAGTTCCCAAGTCGAAGATGGTGCTCTGCACGATGGGCCGCTGAAACGGTTCGTTTGCCCCGCCGGGGCCGTGGCGGCTCGCGCCGCCGTGGGCGCATCGTGTGGCGAGGCGGTGTGGGTCCGTGCTCACTGCGGCCACCTCAAATGCTTTCCTGTGCCGATCATAATCGCCTGACGACGCCACGATCGGACGTTTGCACGAACATTCGCGAATGCTCCACCTGTCATCTTTATCGTCTTACGACACATCAGTGCGTGAAGCAAGCGCCCAGTGCTCAGGCAGCGACTGGCTTGTTTACTTTTGGCCTGAAGATGGTTGAATCATCCCCGCCATGTCCCTCACAACCGGTGAATTAAAAAAAGTCGGCATGACTGCCGCGCTGCGAAGCTGCCAGTTGTTTGCCGGCCTGCCTGTGCAAGACCTCGAAAGCATTGCGGACGTCACGGTGGTAAAATCCCTGGTTAGGGGCGAATACCTTTTTCGCGAAGGAGACCCCGCCATCGGCTTTTATATTGTGCAATGCGGCTCCGTCAACGTCCACCGGGTCAATGCGGCGGGCAAGGAGCAGATCATCCACGTCTTCCGCGCGGGTGATTCCTTTGCCGAAGTCGTGCTGGCTTCAGCCAAAGGTTACCCCGCCGATGCCCGGGTGCTGGAAGCAACACAGGTGTTGCTCGTGCAGAAGACGGGAATTCTGGCGTTGCTTCGGCGCCAGCCCGAACTCGCCTTGCGCATGCTCGGTTCCATGAGCAGCCACTTGCGGACACTGATCAGCCAACTCGAAGACCTGACCCTCAAAGACGTGGAGACCCGGTTGGCGAACTGGCTGGTCAAACGATGCCCGGATCCCCGGAGCGGGCAGCCTGTCCCGATTGAGCTGGCGATGACCAAGCGCGTGCTCGCCGCGGAATTGGGCACCGTCAGCGAGACGTTTTCCCGAACACTCGCAAAATTTCGGGAACAGAAACTGCTGACAGTGAAAGGCAAAACCATTGTGGTCCTGTCACCGGCGAAATTGTGCGCTCTTCTGCGGCGCAATCTCGGAGAATAGAAAATACTTGTTGCTTGTTGCGTTCCCCGGTTTCACTTACGCTTGAATCCATGAGCTTGAACAATTCCCGAAACACCCTCAATCCCATTTCGCGCCGGAACTTCCTGGCCCTTTCCGGGGCCATTCCGGCGGCGCTGCTCGCGCAAGCGACGTCGCCCGGCGCGTTCGCCGCGCCCGAGCCCGCCGCCGGGGCCGTCGCCGCGGCGATGACGCCAAAGAAATATCCCATCGGCCTGGAACTCTACTCCGTGCGCACCGAATTGGCGCGGGATTTGCCGAACACTCTCAAAACGGTCGCCGGGATCGGGTACGAAGTCGTCGAGTTTTATGCGCCCTACTACGATTGGTCCGTGCCTCATGCGAAGGACATCCGCACTTTGATGGACGATCTCGGTCTGCGGTGCTACTCCACTCACAACCACCTCGTGTCATTCATGCCGGGGGATGGCATGGGCAAGGCCATTGAGCTGAACCAGATTCTCGGCGCCAAAATCCTCGTCCTCGCCTCCGCGCCCTTTGGCGTCCGAGGACTGGATGCCTGGAAAAAACTCTGTGAACAGCTCAGCAGCGCCTCCGCCCTGCTCAATACCCACGGTCTGGCAGCTGGTTTTCACAACCATCAAACCGAGTGGACGCCGCTGGACGGCAACCTGCGGACGATGGACGTGCTGGCCGCCAACACCCCCAAGGAGTTCGTCCTCCAGCTCGACGTCGGCACCTGCGTGGAAGCCGGCGCCGATCCCGTCGCCTGGATCAATGCCAACCCGGGTCGCATCCGCACCCTCCACCTTAAAGACTGGGCGCCGGGCGCTGCCGCCCTGGAAAAGAGCTACCGTGTCCTCTTCGCTGAAGGCGTTTGCCCGTGGAAAGCAATTATCGCGGCTGCCGAAGCCACCGGCGGGGTGGAGTATTACCTGATCGAGCAGGAAGGCAGCCGCTATCCCGAATTTGAGACGGTCCGCCGTTGCCTCGATGCGTGGAAAACAATGTCCAAGGCCTCCTGAATCGATGGAAATTGATTCACCGGCGGCGGAAAAGACAGGGATATTTTTGGCAGATTTGAAAAAGCAGTGCCCTGCGCAGGCTATACCAAAGTATTAGCCCGGCATACGGCTAACACGTTTTACTTTTTCTTCGACTGACTTCCTGCCTGCGGTTATAGTTGCTTACTGACACTAGAAAGAGAACTGTGAGGGACATGAAGCCTTTAACGATGAAACTGACATCCGCTGGTCTGACAAACCTGTGCCGCTTGGCTGTTGTCGCCTGCATGGCTGTCGCACTGGCCGTCGGATGCCACAAGGACAGCGCGCAAGCGGTCGTCGCGTCCGATCAAGGCATTGTCCCGAAGGATCCCCAAGTGGTGTCGAACCTGGTCATTTTGAACCATGAATTGCGCCAGGCCATGCACCAGCACCGTCTGACCGGCAACTTCGATGAATTCGTGGCTGCCGCCGGCGTGGAGGTGCCGCCGCCGCCAGCCGGACAGAAATATTCCATCAACAAGAATTGGCACATTATTTTAGTTGATGCTAACGCTAAATGAGAAGAAGTATGAAAAACAATCTTAAAATCCATTTTTTGCAGGGTCGGGCGCGGGGGAACGGCCCGGCCCGGCGGGCCTTTACCCTGATTGAACTGCTGGTGGTCATTGCCATTATCGCGGTTCTGGCCGCGATGCTTCTGCCGGCGTTGGCAAGGGCCAAGGCCAGCGCCGCCAAAGCCAAATGTTCCTCCAATCTCAGACAATGTGGCGCGGCCATCAATCTTTTCGCCGGCGACAACAATGAGACATTCCCGCCCGGGGCGGATGATTCCACCCTTTCCGGAGCTCCCCAGTTGTCGTGGGATACTTACGTCAACTTCTACATTTCCGGCGGCCATATTACCTACAAGCAATTCCAGATCATCGAGGATAATAATGGCTGGCCCAGGGACCAAATGCCCAAAGTCTTGCTGTGCCCCGCGGACACGGGGCCTGATACGTATTGGGTGGCGACACAAGAGCAGCAAACGGGGCAGCTCATTGGGAGAAGAACGTATGCCATAAACGCCGCCGGCATGGGTAATGGCTCGGGGCAATTCCAGGGGGCGAGTACTCTGGGTGGCGCCTACACGCTGCCCCCGGTCGAGCAGGGCATAGGAATCTACTGGAATAATGACGCCAATAACCCGTGGAACGCCCCCGGTTACAGGACGTCGGTCGTCGTGAAACCCTCTGGAACGATCCTGCTGGCCGAGGAGCCTAACGGCCGTAACGTCGCGGACAATGTCTGGCCAGCCATCTGCCTCGGTCCCTACGACAAGGATGACGGAGTGGGAGTTGGAGATGAGACGCAAACCTCTTCGAGTGGCAACCCGGATAATCAAGGGTTGGCTCTCTACAAAGCTCACGGCAACGCCTTTGAATATCTCTTTCACGACAACCATGTCGGTAGTTACACCATGCAGCAAACAGTCGGCGTCGGGTCAACCAACATCGCCACGCAGTGGTCGATCCAAGGGCCTCCCCCGGCCAACGGCGTCGGACCGAAGGGCTATTGGACGATATTTAATCCGGACGGGAACAAGTAACCTTCAATCCGTTGTCAGTTGGGCTGGGAACGTCAGTCGAGGTGAATAAGGCCCCGTTGCAGGGCCGTGGTGGTCGCTTGCGTGCGGTCATTGACGCCCAATTTTGTCAGGATGTGCCCGACGTGGAGTTTGACCGTGACCTCGGCAATTGACAGATCGGACGCAATCTCCTTGTTGCTCCGGCCTTTGACAATCAATTGCAAAACTTCCACCTCGCGGGCGGTCAAGTCCGGATGAGTCATGCGCTCGGCCAGCCGGGCGCCGACGGCCGGGGAAATGCAACGCTCGCCCGCATGGACCGACCGGATGGTTTCGATCAATTCCCTGCGCTCCACTGTCTTGAGCAGATAGGCGCGCGCGCCGGCCTGAAGGGACCGGTAAATGTCCTCTTCCCCGTCATGGGTGGAAAGCATGATGACGGACGCGCCGGGAAACTCCTCGCAAATGGCTTTGGTCGCCTCCACCCCGCTCATCCCGGGAAGCTTCAAGTCCATCAGGACGATGTCCGGCCGATGCTGGCGGTAGGCGGCAATGGCCTGCTCACCGGTGGAGGCCTCGGCGTCCACCGACATGTCCGGCTCCACATTGACCGAACCGGTCAAACCCATGCGAACGACAAAATGATCGTCCACCACCATGACCCGAATCTTTTTCACATTGGCTGTCATTGCCTCTGGCGCCGTTATGCGGCTGAGACTTTCTCTTCCTGGCTGTTTTCCGGCGCAACCCCGCTCTCCGGCGCGCCCTTGTCCGCCACCGTCACCACTATTTCCGTGCCCTGGCCGGACGCGCTGACCATCGAAAATGTGCCGCCGATCTTCCCGGCCCGTTCGCTCATGTCGAGCAAGCCAAAGTGCCCTCCATAAATCGTGGCGTGGCAGGTCGTGTCGAAACCGACTCCGTCATCGCAGACCCGCAGGCGGACCCGGTTCGGCTCATAGTTGAGCTTGACGATAATTTGCGAGGCGCGGGCGTGCTTGAGGGCATTGGCCAGCGCTTCCTGGGCGATGCGCAGCAGGTTGTTTTCCACCAGCGCGGCCAGCTTGCGCGGCTCACCGGAGGTCTGGACGTCAATCTGGAGATGGGCGCTGCTGGCCATGAGTTTGGTCACTTCGGAAAGGGCCGTGACCAGGTTGCTGTTTTCCAGAAGGTGGGAGCGCAAATCCCAGACCGAGCGGCGGGCCTCAAAGAGGCTGCGGCGGCTCATGGTGCGGGCCAGTTCGAGCAACTGCCGGGCCACCCCTGGCGCATCGTTAAATTGCGCCGCAACGGTGTCCAATTGAATGGTGATGGCGGCCAGTTCCTGCTCGAGGGTGTCGTGAAATTCCCGGGCGATGCGCGTGCGCTCTTCCAGCACCGCCTCGCGTTGAATTTTCTGCTGGATAATGGCCGTTTGCTTCCTCACCCGCCGGTCCAGCACGAACACCCAGGCAAAACCGGCCAGTAGCACCACACTCAGCATCCCCATCACCCAGCACAGGCGCGTCAGTGTCCACCACGATGGATTGTGCAGCACCACCACATCATCAGCCGAGCGCAGCAATAATTGAAAGGCTTCAGGATGGCTGGGAAGGGACGGATTCCAGTTCGCCATCGGTTGGGCCAGGCATACGCCGGTCAGTTCCAATTCGCTGCCATTCTGCAACTGGCTGATGCGATTGTCCGTTTTGGCGGTGTCCAGGTGCGCGCTTAGAATCAGATTCTCCGACTCCAATACCAGCACTTCCTCATCGTACCTGTCCACGCGATTCATCAGACGCCCGCGCAACCGCACCAGCACCAGATCGTAATTATCGGAAAGCAATTGCCCGATTCCAACCTCCACCGGCACGGGTGGCGCCTCGTGCCCAACCCTCTGGAATTCCGCGTCCTCCAGCACCGGCGCATATTGGCCCAGGACCGGGAACCCGATGACCTTGACAACGTCGCCCGGCACGACAGGCGTGGTTTGATGGCTCTTGACGTAAAGGGTCGCGCCCTGGTCCTGGATGAAAAGGGACTCGCCCTTTTGTTCGGTGACCACGCCGCGCACTTCCACCCGCCGGCCATAATAACCCTCCGAATTGAACTGCAGGAGCGAGGCCATCGACACCGCGACCGGATTGCCTGGCGCGGGCGCTTCGACGACAATATTGGCGGAACTGCTCACGCTCAGATAGGGGGCGCGCAACTGGCGTTTGCGGTTGAAGCGCGTGCGGCAAACGCCTTGCACTCGAACGGTGGCGCAAATCAGCCGCCGGGCATTGGTCACATCCAGCCCTCCTACCAATGCGGTCAGGCGCTCCCCGTTGACCAGCACATCCACCCGCGTCCGATTCATGGTGGACGCAATGACCGAGCGTACGACCCCGCGCACTTCCACCCACTGGCTGTCCTCCTTCCCGGTGGCCAATTGCTCATACGAAACCCGGTGCGGCTCCGGCATCGGTTTGGGGCCAAGCCCGCGTATTTGCTGCGCCCTGACGAATGGAACGAAGTCGCCCGCCGTGGTTATTCCGTCCACTTCCACTTCCTCCCCAACCGGCAAATCGCCGGCTGAGTTCAATCCAACGTAAATCCCGGCGGTTCCATCCTGCAAAAACATCCCCTGGTCCGCGTTCCAATCGCTAAAGGTAATCACTCCGCGCAGATGCACCGCGTAGTTTTTGTCCGCCTGCTCGGGGGTGATTTCGCGGACTTGCTCGATGGTCGCCAAAGGGGAAAGTTCGACCGACCCCGCCGTGGCGCTGCCCGTCCCGGCCGCGACCAAAAACCAGGCTGCCAGAGCACAGATTCCGACTGGCGTTCGATTTGCGTTCGGGCGCTTCATTTTCACCCTCCCATCTTGCCAGATTCCCCCCAAAACATCAATCTCGCGGAAAACCTTGAATCTGCGGTCAAATTGGTGTGCATCATGAATTATAACCGTCTCAATAATCCCCGCCCCCCGTCAAGGCGGCACTCAGGTTAGCAAAACCCTATACTTAAGCAGTATGCATGGACAGGACTATTGCTTGCGTGACAAAACGCCCTGCTTCTGCGATAAATTACACCATAGCATATGAAACTAATTTCATCAGACGGCGAGGCGTCGGAACTTGCCGGTCTTGTCTAGCCAGCAATCATCACCACAATAGTAATAACCACCATAAAATACACTATGAAAATACAAAAATACATTATGTCAGCGATTGTAGCGCTGACCCTTTCGATGGCGGCTTCACGCGTGAGCGCTGCGTCCGTCCCCCTCTGCATTAGCCCTACCGGCAGCGAAACAGGACTCAGCGGTTCTAGTTGGCTGTGGCAAAACTGGTGGGGTGGGGCTTATGTAAACATGACTTGGGACTCTGCGACGATTGACCCTCTGACAAGTGACCCGCAGTATGATGGTTCGGGTTCAGTGTATCATCAAGCCACCTGGCCTGGTGGCAGCGCCCAGGACGACATGAACGTTGCATGCGCGGGCAATTGGTGGGGCGGGCTCATTTTTGACGCGACTAAATACTCGTCCATCGAATTGGACTTCAAATATGACACGACTTCGACCATAACGCCGGCCACCGCACCCCATCTGATTTTCGGCTTTTCCGGGAGTGGGGGGGACTATACCGACGATCAGATATATACTCTGAATATTACCAATGGTGTAGGTATGGCTGACGGTAATTGGCACCATCTGTCTATTCCATACAGTGCCGCCACATTGAGCTCCAGCACTTATACCGCCATTGAGACATCAGGCGGCGTTGTCTGGTACCAGTGGAATCCAGCTGGAACCTCCGGCACCATGAACTATTGGCTGGCAAACATCTATTTGGTTCCGATTCTTGTGGCAGCGGCACCGCCCACCGTGACCATTTCAAACGTGGTGCCAGGCCTGCATTTTGTGGCGGGGACCATTTCCGGTCAATATGATCGCCAGAACATTATCACGGCTAGAGGCGCAACTTCGAACGCATTGTATTTGTGGACCAACGCCAGTGCGGGCAGTCCGGTGACCTATTCTTTCAATATCAGCCAGTTCACTGCGCCCGATCTGAACTATCACATCTATTTTTACGACACTGCCGGCGCTGGCGGTGCGAGTGCGCCGGATTACAACCAGCCGGATGTCTTGATTTTCCAAGTGTCGCCAGCCAGCAACAACACTGCGGCAGTGGCGACGCTCTTGTGGAAAACAAATACTCCAGCCGCGGGAACCCCTGGAAACGCGCTCCAAATTACCAACAACACCCTGACGGGCCTTTGGCAGTTGCAGTTTACAAGCGCCTCGGGTGGAAACGTTATCCCGCCTGGCGGGTCTCCAGCCCCCTTCACCCTCGACGCCGGTCTTGTGGCCAATTTATCGGCGACCAATCCGATTACTGTCAATTTCGGGATTAACCCCGCTAGTGATGCCTCTTCGGTTGTTGGTGAAGAAGTTGTGATTACCCAAGTCTCGATTACAGGAGTTGATCCGTTGGCCGCAGCTGGCCCGCATGCTGGCGCCCACACGGATAATTTCCTTCTGGATTCATCACTGGACACCAATGCATGGACAGTGAATGCGATGTACCCCGGCAGCCTTTGGTTCGTGGCGGCAAACGATGTTTACTCGGTGGATTGGACCATTCCTGATACCTCGTTTGCATTGGCGGTGAGCACAAGTTTAAGCTCATTGGGCACGGGGACGATTCTTGGGTTGCCAGACGTTGCATTGCCTCCAGGCGAACGAACACTGATTCCGAGCAGCAGTTTACCCGCTGGCCCGAATGGGTACTTCTACCTGATTAATCGCACCTACACAAATCTGCTGGTCGCGCTGCCGGGCCAAACCGTCACGACCAACGGGGGGGTGGTTTCAATTTCAGGACCGCCCACGACGCTCCACAGCGGCGTGTCCGGCAGCCCGCCTTACGGTGGCCCGTGGTCGGAGCCGACCGCCACCGCCTATGCGGTTGACGCAAATAATATCCTGGTTACCACCGTCAATTCGGGCTTTATCTCGCTCAGCTGTCCAGGGGATACGGTCGCTTCCGACGACTTTGATCCGCCTGCCAATAGTGCGCCAATGGTGAATGGGGTGGCGACGTTTACCTCCTTCAGTTGGGGGAATGACGGCCTGACTGGTCCAGTCAGCGAAACCGTCACGGTGAACGATTCGTCAAGAGGCTTCTCGGCCGTCAGTGCCGCGGTCGAGTTGACGCAGTAATCCATGATGTTGTAACATCTTGACACGGCGGGCGCTGGTTCATCCGGCGCCCGCCTTTCAGTTTCCATGGCGGGCGCCGGTTCAGACGGGCGCCCGTTTTCTCATTTTGGCGGATTCACCTTGATTGATCTGCTTGCCGTCATTGCCGGCATCGCCATTGTGGCTGCCGTGCTTCCGCTGGACTTGGTTGGCCTTGATACAGTTCATAAGCGCCTTCCAACTCTTCCTTCAGCTTTTCCTTTAATGTGTTGGTTCAGGGATATGGAATGGGCTGCCTGTCTGGTAGAGTTTCAACTCAAGTTCAAGTGCCCCGGCCAGTTTGGTGTTGGATTGCGTCCCGGCCAGGCGCAAGGCGCGCTGCGCCGTCTCCACCGCTTCGGGAAACCGCCCGGCTTCGGCCAACGCGGCGGCGAGGGTGTGGAGAATGAACGGATTGTTTCCGCCGGTCAGTGCGTTGGCCTGCCGGGCCAGTTCCACCGCCTTGTTGCCGTTGCGCAGCGTGGCGTCCGGCCAGGCAGCCAGCAGCAACGCCAGTTTATCCAGAACCCTTGCATCGGCCGGTTCGATTTGCAGCGCGCGCTGAAAATGGGCGATCGCTTCGCTGGCGCTTCCCTTCTGCAGAAGCGCGTTGCCGAGGTTGCTGTGGGCGTTCCCGTAGCCGGGGTTGATTTGCAGTGCCTTTTGCAAATGGGGGATTGCTTCGTCCACTTTGCCCTCTTGTAGAAGAGCGCCGCCGAGATTGTTATGGGCTTGCGCATAGTCGGGCCTGATTTGCACGGCGTTTTGATAATGGGGGATTGCTTCGTCCACTCTGCCCTTTTGCATAAGAACGTTGCCGAGTTTGAAGTGGGCCGCGTAATTGTCAGTCGTGCAGGCCAGCGCGTGCGTCCACAGGGTTTGGTTGTTTTTCCAATACGCAGTCTGTTTCCAGGCGCAGACCATTAACACAGCGATCACGCCGGTCATCAGGCCCCCAAGCGCCATGCGGCCCGCCTGCCATGTCGCGCCCCATTCCGCCACCAGCCATGTCACTGCCACATAAACCCCGATCTGCGGCAGGTAGGTGTACCGATCCGCATGGGCCTGCCCTCCCACTTGGATGATTCCCGCCACCGGCAGCAGCATCACCAAATACCAAACCCATCCCATCAGCAGCCACGGCCGCCTCCGCCGCTCTCTCCATGCGACGACTGAAAGGCCGGCCAGCAGCGTACCGGCCAGCCCCGCTTCCCATGCCGGCAGCCGGTTGAGCGGATGGGGATAAAATGCCGCCAGTCCCGCCGGCCAGACCATCTGGCCAAGATAAATCAGGCACGACACCAACGCATTGCCAAGGCGCAGCGGCAGCGAAAATGCCCCGGTTGGTTCCATGGCTTTGTTCTGGACCAAAAGCGTGGCAACGCACGAAGCGGCGGAGAGCGCCAGCAAGGGCAGCTTTTCCAGCACCAACCCCGAATGCTTTCCGGGTTCCATCCGTTGCAACGGCCAATAATCCAGCAGCAACAGCACCAAGGGCAGCGTCACCAGCATCGGCTTGCACATCAGGCCCATCGCAAACAGAAGCAGCACCAACCCGTAACGCCCCCACGACCACGGACGGCGCGCATAGCGCACATATGCCCCGAGGGTCAGCATGAAGAACAACCCGCTCAGCACGTCCTTGCGCTCGGCCACCCACGCCACCGATTCCACCCGCAGCGGATGGATGGCAAAAACGGCCCCCACAAAAGCGCTGCGCCAAAAAGCGCCGGTCATTTGGCTCAGCACGAGGAAAAGCGCGATCACCGACGCGGTGTGGAGGAGGACATTGGTGAGATGATGTCCCCAGGGATGCAGTCCGTATAACTGGCAGTCGAGCATGTGGGAAAGCCAGGTCAGCGGATGCCAGTTGTCGGCGCGGGTGCTGGTGAACGCCCGGGCAATCCCTTGGAGCGTCAGACCCTGGACAACCATCGGATTGTCATACACATAAGTCTCATCGTCGTAGTCAACGAACTCGTGAGTCAGCGTCTGTCCGAAAACAGCAAACGTCATTGCGGCCAGCACCAGGCAAACCGCCGCCACCCGCCAGCGTTGCTCCCGGTGGCCCGCTCCGATGGGGACCTTTGGCGGAGATTTTCGGCGGTTCATATTCTGATCACCAACAAGTCCGCATCCTCGAAAATGACCTCGAAGACTGTTTGCACTTCCGCCCATTCTTCACCAAAGCCCTGGCAAAGAAAAGAACAAGGTCGGGAAGTCACTTCTTTGCGATTCAGGAGGCAAAGCCTGATTTGGCCGGCTTCCCTTTTCGGGATCAATTCAATCCGCTGCCCTGCGGCATTTCTTCCAGCGCCCCGCGTTTGGGAGGCAATGTGATCGGCGGCAGGCCCGTCGGCAAAACGGGCAGGGGCGCCGGGTTCGACCCGCCATTGGCAGGGGTGCGGCGTTCGCCGGCTCCGGGTGAAGTTGCATTCTGGAGCGGTAGTTCGAGAACGAACGTGGCGCCTTTTCCGGGACCTTCACTGTGCGCCGTGAGCGTCCCGCCCAGTTGCTTTGCCGTCAGGGCCCCATTGTGCAGCCCGAAACCGTGACCGTCCGATTGCGTGGTGAATCCATGCGCGAATATCCGGGTCAAGTTCTCCGGCGGGATTCCGACGCCGTTGTCGGCCACTTCCATGCGGATGGCGCCCTCGCCATTGGGCCGGATGCGGACGGTGACCTGGCGCTCCTGATTTGCGCTCTGGCTGCAGGCGCGCTTGGCGTTTTGGAGGAGGTTGATGAGGATTTGGAGGACCTTGTGCTTGTCCACGAGGATGGGCGGCACTTCTTCGAATTCACGGATGAGTCCGACGTGATGACGATTATAGGCCGCCTCATTCATCTTGAGGGCGTTTTCCATTAACTCGGCTGCCTGCGCCGTTTCCACGACGCCAAACCTGTGCGCGTTGGCCTGCTGCATGGCCACGATTTCCTTGATGTGTTCGATATTCGCAGTCAGCGAACGCAGTTCTTCGAGCAAGGCCGCCCGTTCGGCCGCCAAATGGTCGCTCAGTCCGCCCAGGAAGGCGTGCAGTTGTTTGCCTTTCTCGTCCCGGGTCAGAAATTCGGCCAGGTCGGTTTGATGTTGGTTCAGCAATTCCACCACCTTGGCCAGGCTGGAGGCCCGTGAGGTCCGGACCGAGTCCACGACGAGATTGGCCGAAACGTTGACGCTGTTGAGCACGTTGCCGACGTTGTGCAGCACCCCCGTGGCCACTTCCGCCATGCCCGCCTGGCGGGAGACCACCATCAGTTGTTGGTGCGTCTGTTCCATTTTCAATTCCAGTTGTTTGCGCGCCGTGATGTCCACCACGCCATAGACGGCGCCGATGAAGCTGCCATCCTGGCCGGCGACCGGCGCAAACGCGCCCTGGCCGATCACTTTGCCGCCATTGGCCAGTGTGTATTCATGGACAAACGGCACCACTTTCCCGGTGAGACATTCATCGATGAGCCGCTTTTGCTTCTCATACATTTCGGCGGACATGACTTCGCTGAAAAGCCGGCCCTCGATTTCCGAAAGGGGTTTGCCGAACAACGTGCTGGCCAGATTGTTCGCGAACACGAACCGGCCCGCCTTGTTGATGCAGCCGATGGACATGGGCAGGGCATTGATCATGGTCCGCATGAGTCTTTGTTCCGCCCGCAACGCTTCATCGGCCCGCCGGCTGGCCTGCATTTCTTTGTCCAGTTCCACGTTCGCTTCCGCCAGTTCGGCCGTTCGTTCGCGGACCTTCAATTCCAGCAGATCATTGGCTGCCTTGAGTCGGCGCTGCTTGCTTTCGGCCCGGTAGAGCAGCCAGCGATAAACCAACCCCAGACCGGCCAGCCCCGTCAGGACGCAGAGGCCCAGAAACCAGGTGGTTTGATGGAAGGCCGGCGGCAGTTCGACGGCAAATGTGTCTCCGGCGGTGTTCCACACCCCGTCCGCGTTGCAACCTTGCACCCGGAACGAATATTTGCCGGGCTTCAAGTTATTATACAGCACCGAGCGCCGCCCTTCGGCGTCAATCCAGTCATTATCGAAGCCTTCCAACTGATAGCGCACGGTTGCCTTCTGCGGTGCGATGTAGCTCAAGGCCGCGAAATGGAACTCCATCCGCCCCCCGCCCACGGGCAGCGCCGGAACCTTCCGGTCCTGCACTTCGATGCCGTTGATCCGGATTTGTTGGATGCGCACGGGAGGAACGACACTGTCGGTCACAAGGTGCGCCGGCTCAACCATCGCCACGCCCTGGGGATTCGGGAACCAAATCCGGCCGTCCGCAGTCTTGCACGCCACCGACTCCCGTTTGGTGTGGCCCGTGACCTTGATCGATTCCAACCCGTAGAAGACCGTGCAGGCGATGCGGTCCGATTTCCCGTCCGCAAAATCATTCAGGTTCTGGCGCCTGGCCTTCAAGATGCCGGCGCCCGAGTCCATCCAAAAATCGCCCTGGTCATCGGGGACAATCTCATAAATATTGTTGTCAGCCAGGCCGTTCTCCGGGGTGATGTTTTTGAGCTGGTTGTCCTTGATGCGCGCGATGCCGCCGGCCAGGCCCGCCCAAACCGCCCCATCCACGTCTTCAAAAACGAAGGAGACATTATTGTCGCTCAGGCCCTCGGCGGTGGACCACTGCCGGGCAATCCCGTTTTTGAGGCGGAATATGCCGTTGTTGCTGGCCACCCAAATCGCCCCGTCCCGGCCCACGCAGAGGTTGAAGACCCAATAATAGGCCGGCATCGTTCCGTCCGCATAAGCGAACGGCACCATCTTGCCGTTGCGGATGCGATATATTCTGTCCGCTATGGCTACGATGACGCCTTGGGCGTCTTCCACCATCGCGGTTGGCCAGTTCCAGTTGGTGTAAGTCGTCACCACCTTTCCGTGGGAAACCACCACCAGTTGTTTGGCGTCGTCCGTCAGGTACAGATCCCCGTTGCTGGCCTCGAACGCCCGCTTCATCCATCCCTGCGGAAACGATGCATTATTGGTGAAATTCCTCACCTTTTGGCCGTCACAGTAGGCCAGACCCCTGTCTGTCGTGATCCAAAGCCCTCCATCCCGCGCCGCCGAGACCGAGACAACCGAAGGTCCCGGCAGACCTTCCCGGACTGAGTAGATGGGGAATTTCACGTCCGTGATCTGACTCAGCCCATTCTGCGTGCCGACCCAGAGACTGCCTTCGCTGTCTTCATAAAGGCCCGTGATGGCGTCGCTCACCAATCCATCCGTTTTTCGCAGCCAGGTGAACTCCCCGTTCTCGTACCGCGCCAGACCCGCTCCGGGGGTTCCGACCCAAACCACGCCGTAATGGTCCACCAGGATGGTGTTGACTTCGCTATAGAAGGCAGGGATCTGTTTCGGTTGGAACTTCGAATCATAGCAACGCAAGCCGTTCCCGGTGCCCGCCCAAATCTGGCCTTTTGCATCCTCCGCCACCGCGAATATGTTTTCCTTCTTCAGCGATTCATCCGGGAATGTATGCAACTTGCCAGCCTGCCAGTAGAGCAATCCCCGCTCGACCGATCCCATCCAGACGCGGCCTTGGGAGCCTTCGAAAAAGCACAGGACGCGGTTTTGATAGTTCGTGTTATAGAAAGTTTCCCGGGGCTTCCCCTTTACCCATCGGCCCAACCCTTGATCCCCTCCGGTCCAGACCGCGCCGTCAGACGATTCGAATACCGTGGTGGACTCAGTGCTTGTCGCCGCCCATCTTTCGTCCTCGATTGGGGTGAATTTTTCTCCGTCGTAAAAGCCAAAACCGCCCCGGCCGACGGACACCCACATCCCGCCGTCTTTGGCCCTGCTCAGACTCCGGATTTCCTGGCTTTGGCCCTTGGGCAGGCCCATGTTAAACAGCTTGTACTCCTGCCCATCAAAGCGCACCATGCCCTTTTGCGTGCCGAACCAAATGTAACCGTCTTTCGTCTGGGTGAAACCGGTGATGACGTCAGCGGGCAGGCCGTTTCGGCGTGTCCAATTCTGGCAGTTGAATTGATACACCGACTCTGCCGGGTTCAGGGCGGGCAAAGTTCCGGCCGACTGGAGCACGGCGCAGAAAAGCCCGATTCTCCGCAGCCACGGTTTCACCCGGTTCATCTCACACCTCATATTTGCTGATATATCGTCAGAATCGAGGTTCTCCTTAAGGCATTTGACAACCCCGCCTTTTCCCTCTATAGAATGGACGGCAAATTAACTGGAAACCGCAAACTCAAATATACATAAATTTATGCCTGTTAAAGTTGGTTCAAAAGCCCCGGACTTCACCCTCAAATCCAAAACCGCCGCCGGCCTGGCGGACGTCAAGCTGAGCGATAATTTCGGCAGGAAAAACACGGTGTTGCTCTTCTTCCCTGCCGCCTTCACCGGCGTTTGCACAAAGGAGTTGTGCGATATCTCCGCCGGCCTCGGCCAGTTTTCCACCCTCAACGCCGCCGTCATCGCGGTAAGCGTTGACACCCCGTTCGCCCAGGAAGCCTGGGCCAAACAGGAGAAAATCACCATCACCCTGGCCAGCGATTTGGACAAAAAAGTCATCAAGGACTACGACGTGGTCTTTCCCAACCTCGCCGGCATTGGCGCCACCGCGGCGCGCGCCGCCTTCGTCATTGACAAGCAGGGCGTCGTTCAATACGCCGAACAAACGCCCAGCCCGAAAGATTTGCCGGACTTCGACGCCGTGAAGAAAACCCTGGCCAGGCTGGCCTGACGCCGGATCGCCCATCACGTTTCATTGCCCTGTGTGGCAGGTCTCCATTTCCACCACGGCCCGGGCTGAAGACGCCGTCGCCTGTCTTTTGGAGCGGGATTTCCAAAAGCCCGCCTCGGTTTATTGTGACGAGGCGACGGGCGCGAGGATTGTCTCCATCTACCCGCAACGCCTGCCCCTGCCGGTTCAAGCTGTGCGCGCCCATCTGCGCCGCGCTTTGCGGCAGCTCGAGCATTGCGGGCTGGATTTTGGACCGGGAAAAATCACCGTCAAACCATTGCCGCGCCAGAACTGGGCCGAATCCTGGAAACGGCATTTCAAACCCGTCGAAATTGGCCCCTACCTCCTCATCAAGCCTGCCTGGAGCCGCCGCCGTCCGCGCCAGGGTCAACAGGTGGTGATTTTGGACCCCGGGCTTAGCTTCGGCACCGGGCATCACCCCACCACCTTCTTCTGCCTCCAACAACTCGCCCGCTGCCGCCGGCCCGGGCAAAAACAGTCCTTTTTGGACATCGGAACCGGTTCGGGCATCCTCGCCATCGCCGCCGCCAAGCTCGGCTACTCCCCCATTGAAGCGTTTGACCACGACCCGGCCGCCATCCGCGTCAGCCGCCAGAACGTCAAAAAGAACCATGTCCGCCACCAGCTTTGGCCACGGCGGCAAGATCTAACCACCCTCAAACCCGGCAAAAAAAAGATTCCCCGGCGTTATGACATTATTTGCGCCAATCTGGCCCGCGATTTGCTGGTAAATCAAGCGTCGAATATTTGCGCCCGGTTGAATCCAGGCGGAAAACTGATTGTCGCCGGCCTCTTGCCGCGGCAGTTCAGCGAAGTCCAAAAAACTTTGCGCAGATTTAATTTGACTTTGCAGGTTTCGGTGCCAGATAAGTATTGGAAGTCAGGACAGTTCGTCTTATAGTGTGCATGACCGGGACGGCGCTGGGACAACGCCGCTGTTTTGGAGGTCATGCGAGTGACGGCGCAACCGGCCGCGGTGGGCGGTTGGGCCGCGAAGGAATGAAAGAGTTGAGTATGACTAAAACGTGGAACTTGATTCAGGAAACAGTACGAAACACAAAACATCCCTTCCGTCAGGTGGACAACAGGCCCCCCAAGAAGAAAAATCGCTACGAACGACGCAAAATCCGGGAACTCCTGCGCCTGGGCGACTGGGCCGGAGAACTGGAAACGTAACATAATCCGCCATTAAAGTGAGCGCGCTGAATGCGAGCGTGCTCTTGTCTCCCTGAACGATTCCCGGGAGCGGCGCATTGGGTGCTCTTTAGGCTCCTGATCCCAATCTTGTCCCGTCCCTCCTATGCGGTGTTATTCCTGAGAATTGCGCATTTTTGGAAAATTTCCCGGACCGTCCTTCCGGATGACAAATGACAAATTACAAATTCTCAATGACAAATTTTCAATTCCGACCCAACGTTTTGGTTGCGGCTTGCCGCGCTGTGTCCCATGCCTCCCATCCTTCCCATCCTTCCCATTCGTCATTGGTTCATTTGAACATTGATTGGTCATTAGGATTTCGTCATTAGTCATTTTCCTCAGAGGACGTATCCATTTCCCTTAAACCATTCTATGGCATCCGCGAAGGCCTGGCGCGGCGGAGTTTGGGGCAGGCCCAACTCGCTGATCGCCTTGGCCGGGTTGAAAAACATCTTGTACTTTGCCATGCGCACCCCCGCCAGCGGGGCCTTGGGCGGTTTGCCTGAAATCGCCGACGCCACTTCATTGACATACGCCGCCGACAGTGCCACAAAATAAGGCACACGAAACCTCGGCGCGGGCACTCCGCTCAACTCCTCCAGCACAGCCAGCGTTTCGCGCATCGTCCAATTGCCCCCGGCGTTGCCCAAAATATAACGTTCCCCCACCCGTCCCTTCTCCGCCGCCAGAATCTCCCCCGCCGCCACATCCCGCACATGCACCCAATTCAAACCCGTATCCAGGTAAGCCGGCATCCGCCGGTTCAGAAAATCAACAATCACCTGCCCGGTCGGCGTCGGCTTCACATCCCGCGGCCCGATGGGCGCGCTCGGATTCACAATCACCACCGGCAACCCCTGGCCGGCCAGTTCGAGGGCGACCACTTCCGCCTGCCATTTGGACCGCTTGTAATGATTGCTCATTTGCGCCCCGCTGACCGGCGACGCCTCATCTGTCGGCACAATCACCCCGTCTTGTTCGCGCGGCAGGGCGATGCACCCCACCGTGCTGGTATAAACGATGCGCTGGCACCCCGCCGCCGCCGCCGCTTCCAGCACATGTCGCGTCCCCACGACATTGGCGGCGTACATCGGTTTATAATCGCGCAGCCAGAGATGGTAACTGGCGGCCACATGAAAGCACCAATCGCACCCCTGCATGGCCTTCTCCAACCGCCCGCGATCAGAAATGTCCCCTTCAACCAGCTCGAACTGCGCTCCGACAAGCCCCCGCAAATCGGCCCCCGGCCGCACTAGTGCCCTGACCCGATGCCCGCGCGCAATCAGTTCACGCACCAAATTAGCGCCAATAAACCCCGAAGCCCCGGTAACGAAACAATTCATTGAGGTATTTTAGACACAACTCCAACCCCCGCGCCAAGTTCCAAGCAATCCGCAAACCAGCATATTTTTAGCAATTAGCCTTCAGCATTTAGCCTTGTTTTGGCAGCTCTGCGATTGCGCGGGCTCCATTTCCGAACTCCAGTTCGCGTCGCCGCCGGTCGCTACGCAAAAAAGGCTCGCCAAAAACCAGAAAACTCCCCAAAATCACCCGCAAATCGTGCGACAAACCCGGAAAGATTATGAAATTCAAATCTATTCAAACAGTTGGCCTGTTCATACTGATACCGCTCCTGTCTGGTTGCGTGCATCCCAGCATCACAGCCGTGAATCTGACTGATCCCAAGGAACCGGAGGGCATCCCATACTATTTGCCCAAGCCGTACCTTATCGTTTCCAAGAACATTCGTTATATACCAACGCCTACAGTTGGTCTGACACAGACAGCGCCGATCCCCAATACGTTTGATACCGCGGCAAAGCAGGCTGCGCAGGCCGGCGCTGGAAACACAAACGCTGGCGGCGGCAAGGGAGCAGGCACCAACAACGTCGCGGCAGGTGGAGGTGGCAAGGGCGGAAAGGGCGGTGGCGGGGCTGGAGCTGGCGGTGGCGGGGCTGGAGCTGGCGGTGGCGGGGCTGGAGCTGGCGGTGGCGG
>Ga0181526_10001120_pt1 | contig 26418 bp, 25 predicted proteins | sample PEATcosm2014_Bin_35_FD_119750 | JGI IMG/M metagenome (GOLD analysis project Ga0181526, IMG submission 119750) | Peatland microbial communities from MTU Mesocosm Facility, Houghton, MI, USA - PEATcosm2014_Bin06_30_metaG | ecosystem: Environmental > Terrestrial > Soil > Wetlands > Peat | place...
CGCCTCGCCGCCGACCGAGAGCAGGTAGGCGATCTGGAAGGTCGTGCCCGTGACGGCGCCGATCAGGAGCGCCACGTCGACCTCGTCGTCGAAGTGCAGCGGCCTCCGGTACTGCACGGAGGCCTCGAGCACGGCGAAGTCCCGGCCATTGGCTTCACCAGAGGCGGCATCGCCCGCACGCACCGAGTCGTAGGGATGCCCGACGGCCCGGAGATACTCGACCCGCGCCTCCTCGAGGTACGGCAGGTACGCCGCATGGTGGATGATCCCCATGGCGTCCGTCTCGGCGAAGCGCGTGCGCAAGCGGTGCGTGAAGGGGTAGTCGGCCGGATGCCGGGAGGGTTGCAACGACTGGCGCGCCACCGACTGCCGCTACTCCCCCGTCGGGAGCACGCCGCCGCTCTCGGCCTCGGCCGCGGCGCCACCGGCGAGCGTCGCGTCACGCCGGCTCCGGGCGGCCTCGGAGGATCGGCGCCGGCTCGACGCCATCCGGCTCACCGACTCCTGGTTGAAGACGGCGAACTCCCCCTCGGCCTCCACCGTGACGATCCCGTCCTGCACGATGCGACCCTTGCTGAAGACGCGACGATCCGTCACCTCGGTGACCCACCCCTCGAAGACGGCCTCCACGTCGGTCAGCGTCGGTCGCAGGTAGCGCAGGGCGAGGCGCACCGTCGGGCCCACCGCGCCCTCGAGCGCGTTCGCCGCGGTCAAGATGATGTCGAACGTCGCCGCCAGCACGGCACCGTGCACGCAGCCCGGCGCCCCCTCGTACGTCACGTCGAAGACGGCCCGGCCCAGCGCCTTGGGCGGCTCGAAATCGAGCACGACCGGTGGTGCGATCGGGTTGAACGGCCCGACGACGACGTCGTAGGGCATGGCGCCACCGAGCGGCGGGTCCCGGGGCGGGCCGTCCTCCTCCGGGGGGATGAAGCGGGGCAGCGGCACCTCGGGCCGGAACGTCTCGAGCTCGTCGGCCACGGCGGCCAGCTGCGCCGCCAGTCGCGCCGTCGCCGAGGCCGGCGGTGCCGTGCTGACCGAGAGGCGGATCAGGCGGCGCAGGGCGTCGGCCAGCTCCCTCGCCTCGGGCTCGCGATCTCGCAGGCCGGGGTGGTGGCCGAAGGAGTTCGACGGGTCATCGGGCATCGCCACGGCGCGAAGAGTACAGCGGGGTCTTTCGGCTCCGACATTCCGCTCCCCCGCTGGCGGCGCGCCCCGACCGTTCTCCGGCATGCGCTCATAACATGGCGATGTGACCCCCGAGCACTCCGTCCAGTTCACCTCCGGCAGCCCCGAGACCGTCCTCGACCCCCTCGCCCCCGAGCTGGCCGCCGCCCTCGACGCGGCCCGGTCCCTCCCGCCGGACCAGCGTCGGGCGGCGGTGGCCGCCGTGGCGGCGCAGGACCCGCGCTGCCTCCAGGCCTGGGCCGACCTGGCCGAGATCGCCACCGAGCCCATCGACCGGTACGCCTTCGCCCGCGTCGGCTACCACCGCGGTCTCGATGCGCTGCGGGCCGCCGGCTGGCGCGGCTCGGGGTACGTCCGCTGGCGCGACGAGCCGAACCGCGGCTTCCTGCGCTCCCTGCACGCGCTGGAACTGGCCGCCGGTGCCATCGGGGAGACCGACGAGGAGCAGCGCTGCGACCTGTTCCTGCGCCAGCTCGACCCCGAGTGGGGGTCGCGCGAGGGGGCGTGAGGGGATTCGGGCCGCGGAACGCCCCCGGCCCCGCACATAGTTAGCCTTTCTAACTGTAAGATGGTCGAAGTGTCTGTGACCTCCACCCCCTCCGCCGCCGCGGCGCCCCGCCGGAAGCCGGGCGCCACCGCCTCGCCCGGAACCGAGCCGGCCGGCGGCGCGCCACCGGTGCTCGGGACCTACGGCCGCGTCGCGGCCTGGCTCTCGAAACGGGTCGAGGTCGCCCTGGCCGGCATGGACCTCACCCTGCCCCAGTACCGGGTCCTCGGGATCCTGGCCGAGGGGTCCGCGGCCGCCTCGGGGCTGGCCGACCGGCTCGCGGTGCGGCGCCCCTCCATCACCGCCCTCATCGACGGCCTCGTCGCCCGCGACCTGGTCCACCGCCGCCAGGAGGACGCCGACCGCAGGCGGGTGGCCCTGCGCCTGACCGACGAGGGCGCCCGCATCCTGGCCGAGGCCGACCGCGCCGTCGACGCCTACCTGATCTCCATCGCGGGCCACCTGCCCGACAAGGACGAGGCCATGGCCCTGCGCTCCCTCGAGCTGTGGGCGCGGGCGATGACGGCGTCCCGTCAGGGGCCCAAGCAGGTGGAGCAGTGAGCAAGACCGAGGACAGGCTGGACGAGACGGCCGGCGGGAACGGCCAGGTCGGCTCCGGCACGGAGGACACGAAGGACGCGGCGCCCCGGCTGCCGTTGGCGGCCTACGTCCCCATGGGGGCCACGAGCCGCTACACCGCGCCCAAGGCCACCATCGACCCGGACCGCTCCAAGTCGTGGATCAAGCGGGCGACGCCCGTCGTCATGGCGCACAAGCTGCAGTGGTTCAGCGCTCTCATCTTCTCGTTCCTCGGCCTGATCATTCAGGTGTGGATCCCCAAGATCCTCCAGAACGGCATCACCAACTCGCTCATCAACAAGACGCAGCCGCTGCACAACTACGTGGAGCTGATCGGCGTGCTCGCTCTGTTCACGGGGGTCTTCGGCTACATCTCGCGCACCAACCTCTTCAAGGTCGCCTACGCGATCGAATTCGACCTGCGCAACATCCTCTACGAGCACTTCACGCGGATGTCCTTCCCCTTCTACGACCGTGTCCAGTCCGGCCAGCTGATCTCGCGGGCCAACTCGGACATCCGCTCGGTGCAGATGTACCTCACCTTCGCGCCCATGATCCTGGTGCAGTGCTCCATCGCGCTGGTGGCGTTCGCCTTCATGCTCTCCATCAGCGTGCCCCTGGCCTTCGTCGCCATGGCGTCCATGCCGTTCATCTACATCGTCGGCGTCAAGATGAGGAAGTCGCTGTTCCCCGTGTCCTGGCTCATTCAGTCCCGTCTCGCCGAGGTGGCGACGGTGGTGGACGAGAACGTCAACGGCGTGCGTGTCGTGCGCAGCTTCGCCGCCGAGCAGCAGCAGCTGGGCCAGTTGGCCAAGGCGGCCGACCGGGTGCAGTGGGGCTACATCAAGGACGCCGACCTGCGCGCCCGTTTCGCCCCGCTCGTGCAGAACCTCTCCCAGATCGGTCTCGTCCTCGTGCTGCTGGTCGGCGGGTGGCTGGTCATCCACGAACACCTGCCCGTCGCGTCCATCGTCTCGTTCAACCTCTACCTGGTGATGATGCAGGCGCCCTTCATGATGCTCGGAATGCTGATCATGATGGGCCAGCGCGCCTCGGCCTCGGCCGACCGGATTTACGAGATCATCGACGAGAAGCCCACGATCGTCGACCGGCCCGACGCCATCGACCTCGTCGACTGCCGGGGTGACGTCGAGTTCGACGACGTCAGCTTCGCCTACGCCGACGACAGCCTGCTCACGAAGCCGGGTGGGGACGACGGACCGCGCGAGATCCTGCGCAACCTGAACCTGCACCTGCACCCGGGCGAGACGATCGCCCTGGTCGGGCGCACCGGCAGCGGCAAGTCCACCGTGGCCCGCGTGCTGGCCCGCTTCTACGACGCCACCGGCGGCACGGTACGGGTCGACGGGCACGACGTGCGCGACCTCACTCTCACGAGCCTCCGGGCCAACATCGGCGTCGTCCTCGACGAGCCCTTCCTCTTCTCCGTGTCGATCCGGGACAACATCGCCTACGGACGCCCGGACGCCTCCTCGGAAGAGGTCATGGCCGCAGCCGAGGCGGCCGGTGCCACCGGCTTCATCAACCGGTTGGCCGACGGCTATGACACCGTGGTGGGCGAGCGGGGCTACACGCTCTCGGGCGGGCAGCGCCAGCGCATCGCCATCGCCCGCGCCCTGCTGGTCAACCCGCCCATCCTCATCCTCGACGACGCCACCAGCGCCATCGACGTCAAGGTGGAGCAGCGCATCCACTCCTCGCTGCGCGTCCTGATGGAGGGGCGCACCACGCTGATCATCGCCCATCGGCTCTCGACCATCAGCCTGGCCGACCGCGTGGTGCTGCTCGACAGCGGGCGCATCGTGGCCGACGGGACCCACGCCGAGCTGCTGGCCTCGACGCCGCTCTACTCCGAGGTGCTGGCGCAGGCCACCAGCGAAGAGCAGGCGGCCGCCGAGGCGGCGGCCGGTGCCGAGGACCTCGGGCTGGACGACGACGTCCTCGAGCCGGAAGGAGTGGCCGTCGGTCCGGAGGACGGGCTCCTCCGGACCGACGACGAGGTGCTCGAGCCCGAGAAGGGTGCGGTCTGATGTTCGGCGGAGGAGGAGTCGGACCCCCGATGGGCGGTGGCGGCGCGCCGGGCTCGGCCCAGGCGGGATTGCCCTTCGGCGGGATCCCCCACGAGCTGCAGGCCGGTGTCGACCTGCTCCTCGCGGAGGAGCCCGAGCGCGGCGAGCCCGACGCCGTCTTCACGCAGCTGCCGACGAAGCAAGAGTCGAAGAAGCTGACGCTCACCAGCCTGCTCATGGAGTACCCCGGCATGTGCGCGCTGGCCGCGTTCCTGGTGGGGATGATCGCCCTGTTCACCCAGCTCGGCCCGAGCCTGGTCTCCTACGCCATCAACCACGGGCTCACGCCGCCCCACTACGACTACGGCGTCGTGGTGCTCATGGCGGTGCTGTACCTGGTGTCGATCGTCGTCTCGGGCAGCGCGCAGTATGGGCAGGCACGGGTGACGGGCCGCCTGGCGTCGTGGGTCATGAACGACCTGCGCATCAAGGTGTTCCGCCACCTGCAGCGGCTCTCGCTGGACTTCTTCACCGAGGAGAAGGCGGGCGTCGTCATGAGCCGCATGACGAGCGACATCGAGAACCTGCAGCAGCTGCTGCAGGACGGGCTGGCCCAGTTCGCCATTCAGGGCCTGACCATGGTCGTCATCACGGTCTTCCTGTTCGCCACCAACGCGAAGCTGGCGGCCATCACCGTCTTCGCAGTGCTGCCTCCCCTCGTCATCATGTCGATCTGGTTCAAGCGGGCCTCCGAGCGCGGCTACGACAAGGTGCGCGACGGCATCGCGCTCGTGCTGGCCGACCTCTCCGAGAGCCTGCAGGGCGTGCGCATCGTGACGGCGCACAACCGGCAGCGCTACAACGTCGAGACCCACCGCGACATCGTCGGCTCCTACCGGGACGCCAACAACTACACGGGCCGCATCAACGGCGTCTACGGACCGGGGTCACAGGTCATCAGCGTCTTCGGCCAGTTGCTCATCCTGGGCATCGGCGGCACCATGTACCTCCACCACCCGCAGGAGATCAACCTGGGCCAGCTGACCGCCTTCTTCCTGTACGTGAACCGGTTCTTCTCCCCGATTCAGCTGCTGGTCCAGCAGTACAACACCTTCCAGCAGGGCCGGGCTTCGGTGTTCAAGCTGCGCGGCCTGCTCGAGACCGAGCCGTCGGTGCTCGAGGCACCCGACGCGGTGGAGCTGCCGCAGATCCGGGGCGAGATCCACTTCGACCACGTCTCGTTCGGGTACGACCCGGCGGTGCCCGTGCTGCACGACGTCGACCTGACGATCGAGCCGGGCGAGACGGTCGCGTTCGTCGGCGCCACCGGAGCCGGGAAGTCGACGATGGCCAAGCTGGTCACCCGCTTCTACGACCCCACGGCGGGCCGCGTGCTCATCGACGGGTACGACCTGAAGCACGTGACACTCGCCTCGCTGCGGAGCCAGCTCGGTGTGGTGCCGCAGGAGCCGTTCCTCTTCGCCGGGACCATCCGGGACAACATTGCGTTCGCCCGGCCGGGCGCGCCCGACGACGAGGTGTGGAACGCGGTGCACCAGGTGGGTCTGGGCGAGCTCGTGCACCGCCTGCCCTACGGCCTCGACACCCCGGTCCACGAGCGCGGCCAGTCGCTCTCCTCGGGCGAGCGCCAGCTGATCGCCCTCGGGCGCGCCTTCATGGCCGAGCCGCGGGTGCTCGTCCTCGACGAGGCGACCTCGAACCTGGACCTCAAGTCCGAGACCATGGTCGAGGCGGCGTTGGACGTGCTGCTGGAGGGGCGCACGGCGGTGCTCATCGCCCACCGGCTGTCGACCGCCATGCGGGCCGACCGCATCGTGGTGGTCGGTGACGGCCGCCTGCTGGAGGTGGGGTCGCACGACGAGCTGGTGGCGCTCGGCGGGCACTACGCCGAGATGTACGAGACCTGGATCAACCAGTCGCACGCGGCGTAGCCGCACGGAGGGGCGGCCCGCACCGCGGGGCAGATCAGGGCAGCTTGGTGTCGTGGTGCTGGACGGCGAGCCGACGGTCTTCGTCGGTCAGCGCGGAGTCGGCGACCGGCTCGACGATCCGCCACTTCTTGCAGACGGGGCAGCGCTGGTAGCGCTTGAAGCCCAGCCTGATCGCCTTGAGCGACGCCCCGGGGATCCACAGCGTGGTGAAGAGGTGTCCCCGGCTGCAGCGGGCGATGGTGTCGCCGCCCATGCCCGAGTAGCCACGCCGGCGCCCCCTCTTCGACCCGCCGACCGCGACCAGGACGACGAAGGCGGCGGCGAGGACGGTCACCAGGGCGACGATGGCCCCGGTGCTCAACCTGCCACCTGAATGAGGGCGACCGAATTCCCGTCGGGGTCGAGCAGCGTCGCCTTGCGCCCGGAGTCGCCGACGTCGACGACCGTGTGCGGGCTGAGGCCGCGCCCGCCGAGCTCGGACAACGTGGCGTCGAGGTCGGCCACGGAGAGAGCCGCCAGGGCGTTCCCGGCCCGGCCGGGATCGACGACGACGTAGAGCCAGGCCGACTCGGAGACCCGCCACATCACCTCGTCGTCGGCCACGAGGACGTCGGCCGGCCGGCCGAAGAGGCGCTCGAAGAAGCCACGCCCCGCTTCGAGCTCCGTCACCGGCACCCCCGTGAAGGCGATCTCGACGTCCATGGCACAGGGAAATTAGCCGAGCCCAATCCGCGCGACCCGCTCCGCCGTACAGCCTCGAGAGGGGGCGGTCGTTGAACGTCAACGGGCGCGGAGTCGAAGGAGGGCCGTTCGCCATGCACGCAGACCTCACCCGGATGTGCCGCCGGAACCAGTCCCGCCGTATCCGGCGCCTCGTTGCCGGTGGCCTCGCCGCCGCAGCGGCCGGCGCCGCCGTGGTGGCGTCGGTCGCGGTGTCCATGCCGGCCGGTGCCGCGCCGCCCGAGTTCCTGTCCCACTTCTCCACCGTGACCCAGGTCGCCTCGACCGTGCCCACCAACGGAGACCTCAACCCCTACGGCATCGCCAACGTGCCGTTCAGCACGGGTGCCCTGGTGCGCGGTGACACGCTGGTGAGCAACTTCAACGCGAGCTCCAACCTCCAGGGCACGGGCACGACGATCGTCGAGATCTCACCGAGCGGCTCGGTGAGCCAGTTCGCCCAACTGAGTGCCGCGAACCTGCCCGGGGCCTGCCCAGGGGGCGTCGGGCTCACCACCGCGCTGGCGGTGCTGAACGACGGCTACGTGGTCGTCGGCAGCCTTCCGGTCACCGACGCGGGGACCGGTACCCCCGGTGCGGGGTGCCTCATCGTGCTGAACAGCCACGGGGTGCCCGTCGAGACGTGGGCCGGGCGCGGCATCAACGGGCCCTGGGACATGACGACCGCGCAGTTCGGGGACTTCGCCGATCTGTTCGTGACCAACGTGCTCAACGGGCTGGCCGGCGCCGCCGACGACAGCCCCGTGAACCAGGGGACGGTCCTGCGCCTGAGCGTGCTGACGCCGCCGGGACGGCCGCCTGTCCTCGTCGGCTCGTCGACGATCGGGACCGGGTTCGCCGAGGAGCTCGACTCCGCCGCCCTCGTCATCGGGCCGACCGGCCTGGCCATCGGACCCGACGGCACGCTCTACGTCTCCGACACCGTCCACAGCCGGATCGCTGCCATCCCCTTCGCCGCCTTCCGCTTCTTCCCGGCTACCGGTGGGGGCAGCACCGTGACCGAGGGCAACCAGTTGGACGGACCGCTCGGACTCACCCTGGCGCCCAACGGTGACCTGCTCACCGTGAACAGTGGCAACGGCAACGGGGTCGAGGTGACGCCGACGGGGTTCCAGTTCCCCGCGGTCCAGTTCGACCCGGCCGACCTCGCCGGCGACCTCTTCGGCCTGACGGTCGCGCCGAACGGTCGCGGGGTCCTCTTCGTCGACGACGGCTCCAACACGCTGGAGCTGCTGCACTGACGAGCCGATCAGCGAACCGGCGACGCGTCGGATGCCTCCGGGTTCAGGGCGCCATCGGTTCGTGCTGGCTCCCGGCCGGTGGTGGTCCAGCGGCGCGCAGCGCGGCAGTCTCGTCGTCGGTGAAGAGCCGGCTCCTGATGATGAAGCGCACGCCATCGGGTGCCTCGAGGGAGAATCCGCTCCCCCGACCCGGCACGAGATCGACAGTCAAGTGGGTGTGAGCCCAGTATTCGAACTGGGCGCCTCCGATGTAGAACGGCTGCCCTGCGACCTCGCCGAGATACACGTCCCGCTGCCCGATGCGGAATTCGCCCCTCGGATAGCACATGGGGGCCGAGCCATCGCAGCAACCACCGGACTGGTGGAACAGCACAGGGCCGTGCTGTTCCACCAACCGGTGCACCAGCGATGCCGCGGCGTCGGAGATCGAGACCCGAGCCGCCACGGTTCAGAAGAACCCGAGCTTCTGGGGGGAATAGGAGACGAGCAGGTTCTTCGTCTGCTGATAGTGATCGAGCATCATGGCGTGTGTCTCGCGCCCGATGCCCGAGCCCTTGTAACCGCCGAAGGCTGCGTGGGCCGGATAGGCGTGGTAGCAGTTCGTCCACACACGACCGGCCTGGATACCACGGCCGAGCCGGTACGCCGTATTGGCGTCACGCGTCCAGACGCCTGCACCGAGACCGTACAGCGTGTCATTGGCGATCCGTAGCGCCTCGGCGTCGTTGCCGAAGGTCGTCACGGCCACGACGGGGCCGAAGATCTCCTCCTGGAAGACCCGCATGGAGTTGTCGCCCCGCAGGATCGTGGGCTCGACGTAATAGCCGCCCTCGTGCCCGGCCACGGTCCGGGTGCCCCCGCCGGTCACGATTTGTGCGCCCTCCTGGGTGCCGATCTCGATGTAGGAGAGGATCTTCTCGAGCTGATCGCTCGAGGCCTGGGCGCCGATCATGGTCGTCGTGTCCAGGGGGTCGCCGCTCACGATCGCCTTGGTGCGCTCGATGGCCCGCGTCATGAACTCCTCGTAGATCGACTCGGCGATCAGCGCCCGGCTGGGGCAAGTGCACACCTCCCCCTGGTTGAGTGCGAACATCACGAAGCCCTCGAGCGCCTTGTCCAGGAAGTCGTCGTCGTGGGCGACCACGTCGGCACAGAAGATGTTGGGGCTCTTGCCGCCGAGCTCGAGCGTGACCGGGATCAGGTTCTCGGACGCGTACTGGGAGATGAGCCGACCGGTGGTCGTCTCACCGGTGAAGGCCACCTTGGCCACCCGGGGCGACGACGCCAATGGCTTGCCCGCTTCGATGCCGAAGCCGTTCACGACGTTCAGCACGCCGTCGGGAAGCAGGTCGCCGATCAACTCGACCACCTTGAGTATGGACCAGGGCGTCTGCTCGGCCGGCTTGAGGACCACGCAGTTCCCGGCCGCCAGCGCAGGCGCGAGCTTCCACGTCGCCATCAGGATGGGGAAGTTCCACGGGATGATCTGCGCCACCACTCCCAGCGGCTCGTGGAAGTGGTACGCGACCGTGTCCTCGTCGATCTGGCTGAGCGAGCCCTCCTGTCCGCGCAGCACGCCGGCGAAGTAGCGGAAGTGGTCGACCGCCAGGGGCAGGTCGGCAGCCAGGGTCTCGCGGATCGGCTTGCCGTTCTCCCATGTCTCTATGACCGCGAGGTCCTCGAGGTTCTGCTCCATCCGGTCGGCGATCTTCAAGAGGATGTTCGACCGCTCGGTGGGGCTGGTGCGGCCCCAGGCTTCCCGGGCAGCGTGGGAGGCATCGAGCGCGAGCTCCACGTCCGCTGCCCTGGAGCGGGCGATGGCGCAGAAGGGCTGGCCCGTGATCGGAGAGATGTTCTCGAAGGTCCCTCCATCGACTGCGGGGACCCACTTGCCCCCGATGTAGTTGTCGTATTGGCTCTTGACCTGGATGGAGCTGTCTTTGGTTCCTGGCTGTGGGTACAACATTTGCGTTCTGCGCCTCCTGTGTCCGTTGGAATTCCTCAGGGTCTTTAGACCATTTCGGCCTGGTCGAAGGCCAAATCAGACCTTGCCGCCCTTAGGATGAAGGGACGGGGGTTGGGGAAAGGTTGGCCCTGCCGGGGAGGTGACATGGCCGCGACGACAAAGCCGGGCGCCGCAGCGCCGGCCAGGCAGGCACCCATGGACCGACGAGGCGCCCAGCGGAATTGGGATGCCTTCGTCACCCATCACCGTCGCCCCCGGGGCGTGCGCGCCGACATCCTCGACTCGTGGTGCCGCTCCGTGGACAGTGTCCCCGCCGAGCTGGCGGCGGCACCTGTGCACGACGACGCCGTCACCGCGTGGCGCGACGGCCCGATGGCGCGGTCGTTCGCCGCCGTAGAGCGGGAGGTCACCGGCATTGCGCGCGACGGCGACTTCGTGGCCGCCGTGACCGACGCCGACGGTGTCATCGTGTGGACGTCGGCCTGCCGGGATATGGAGCGCCGGGCGCATGCCGTCGCGTTCATACCCGGTGGCGATTGGGACGAGCCCGCGGTGGGGACGAACGCCCTCACCCTCGCGCTCCGCCGGGCCGAACCGGCCAGCGTCTTCTCCGCCGAGCACTTCCTCCCCATGGTGCACGACTGGGTCTGCTATTCGGCGCCCATCGTCGACACGGCCACCGGCCGTCCCTGCGGCGTCCTCGACCTCTCGACCACGTGGCGCAAGGCGTCGCCTCTGGCCCTCACCACGGTGACGGCGTTGGCGCGGATCGTGGAGATGGATCTCGCCGCGCACGCCCCGACCGAGCGGCAGACGGCCACACCGGCGCCGGGCCCGACACTCGAGATCGCCGCCATGGGCCCGGGCCGGGTCACGATCGGCGGCTCGACGCTCAAGCTGCCTCCCCGACAGGTGGAGATCCTCGCCGTGCTCGCGATGCACCCGGAGGGCATGAGCCTGGCCGAACTGGTCGACGGCCTGTACTGCGAGCGTCAGGTCAACCCGGTCACCGTCAAGGTCGAGCTGTCCCACCTGCGTCGGGTACTGGGCGCGCGACTCCAGAGCCGCCCCTACCGGCTGGTGGGGCCGGTGATGGCCGATCACGTGGCCATCCTCGGCGCGCTCGAGTCGGGGCGGGTCGAAGCGGCCGTGCGGGCCTATGACGCGCCGTTCCTCACCCGCTCGACCGCTCCGGGAATAGAAGAGCTCCGGCGCTACATCGACGTCGCCGTCCGTGAGGCGGTGCTCGGCGACGGTGCGGCGGGCCACCTGTTCTCCCTCAGCACTGCGGTGCCCGACGACGCCTACCTCGCGGAGTGCGCCCTGAGCGCCATGGCGGACACCGACCCCCGTCGCGGCATCGTGGCGGCGCGCCTGGACGCGCTCGGCTGACCTCGACGACCTGCTCAGCCGGCCCGGCTCCACCGACGCAGCGTCGAGCGGTAGCGAGCGTCCCACTCGTCGTAGGACGCTCGCAGCCCCGCACCGGGCCAGTCGTCCGGGAGGAGCTCGGGCGGCAGGAGCGGGTCCGCCTGCAGGTGCCGCAGGACGGCGGCCGACAGCTCGAACCCGGGCGCCAGCGCCTCGGGCCCGTCCGGCGGGAGGGAGCCGAGGTCCCCGAGCAGGGAGCGGGCGCGGCCCGACCATGCGGGCAGGTCCCACAACCGGCCGGCCAACGCCCGCGCGTCCGCCGGCCGCGCCGCCATGAGCTCGACGTCCGCGTCCACGGAGTCGGGCAGCACGACGGCGACGTTGTCCGGGCGCATCCAGACCCCCTCGCGCAGCTCGGCCATCCGGGCGTAGGCCAGCGCCCGCCGTCGGGTGCCGCGCACCTCAGCCGTGCTGCCGGTCGTCGTCACCACGGCGAGCCACCACCGGCCGTCGTAGGCCGCCACCGTGCCCGATCGGCTGGCCGACTGGCGCGACTGGCGCGCCGCGAGATGCCCGGCCAGGCGATACCGACCCGCTCCCTCCGAGGTGGCCTCGCCCGCGGTGACCATCCGGCTCAGGGCGACCCGGGCCCGGTTCTCGCTGATGCCGAAGAGGGCGGTCAGCCGCACGAGCTGGGCGACGGGCAACTCGGGCGGATCCATGCCCAGCAGTGCGCTCGCCAGCACGGAGCGGGCGGTGAGCGGTGGCGGCTGCGCCGGGGAGACCGGTGGCATATTACTCAGTTGCATCACTTGACCAAATATCGTAATATACGCCCATGGCGAGCACCATGGTGCCCGACGCGGCCGACCGGCCGGACGTCCTCCCGAGCGAGCGGCTGTTGCCCAACGGCATGGCGGTCCCCGAGCTGCGCGGCGGGCTGCGGCGCATCGACAACGTGCGCAACGCGATCTCCGTGGGCGCGGTCTGGTTCTGGGTGGCGCTGATCATCGGCGGCGCCGTGTGGTTCGACCACTGGTGGAGCTACCTGCTCGCCTTCGTGCTCATGGGTCCCATGTACGCCCGCTTCGCCATCCTGATGCATGAAGCGGCGCACAAGCTCCTCTTCACGAACAAGCGGTGGAACGATTGGATCGGCAAGTGGGTGGTGGCCTATCCCGTGTTCACGCCGGTCCAGCTCTACCGGCGGGTGCACTTCGCCCACCACAAGGACGAGTTCGGCCCGGACGAGCCCGACATCGCCTTCTACGCGCCCTACCCCTGCACGCGCCGGGCGCTGTACCGCCGGCTCTTCCGCGACGCGGTGGGGATCAGCGGCTGGAAGAACTTCGTGCCGCTCGTGAAGAACACGCGGACCAAGCCGTTCCGGCCCATCGGCCTGTCCATCTTCGGCGTGCAGGCCGTGCTCTGGGCCGCCATGTGGGCCGCCACGGGGCGCTGGTGGATCTACCCGCTGCTGTGGTGGCTGCCCTGGATGACCGAGTGGCGCGTGATCAACCGCCTGCGTTCCATCGCCGAGCACGGTGGCATGGAGCGCAGCCCCGACCGCCGGGCCACGACGCACAACGTCCGGCAGTCGCTGCTCGCCCGCTTCTGGATCGTGCCCTACAACACGGGCTGGCACCTGGCCCACCACGTCGACATGGGCGTGCCCTGGCGCAACCTTCCCGCCTACCACGCCGAGCTCGAGCGGGCCGGGTACATCACCGGCGCCATCACCTACAAGAGCTACTGGGCGCTGTGGAAGGCGCTCAGCAGCGCCGACGAGGCCACGGAGGTGCGCCCGGCGGCGGCCTGAGGCGGCGTGGTCGGTAGGGTGGCCCGGTGAGTGACGCGCCGCTTCCCGTCGTCTTCGTCGGACACGGGAACCCCATGAACGCGCTGGAGCAGAACCGCTATACGGACGCGTGGGCCGCGCTGGGGGCCACGCTCCCCCGCCCGCGTGCGGTCCTCGCCATCTCGGCCCACTGGTACACCAACGCCACCGCCGTGACCGCCATGGCCGTGCCGCGCACCATCCACGACTTCTTCGGATTTCCCGACCGGCTCTTCGCCTACGAGTACCCGTGTCCGGGGGCCCCTGATGTGGCGGCCGAAGTGGCCGAGGTCGTCGAACCGCGCTGGGTGGGGCTCGACTACGACAGCTGGGGCATCGACCACGGGACCTGGTCGGTTCTCGCCCACATGTACCCCGGCGCCGACGTCCCGGTGGTGCAGCTCGCCATCGACGCGCTGAAGCCGCTCGACTACCACCTCGACATCGCGGCGCGCCTGGCGCCGTTGCGCGAGCACGGGGTGTTGGTCGTCGCCAGCGGCAACGTCGTGCACAACCTGGGCGCGGTCGACTGGGGGCGCGCCGATGCCGGTTTCGACTGGGCGCAGCGCTTCGACGAGGCGGCCCGCAGCGTGGTGGTCGACGCCCCCGCAGAGGTGCTGCGACTGACCGGGCACCCCGACTATGCCCTCGCCGTCCCGACTCCCGACCACTTCATCCCGCTGGTCTACTTCGCGGGCGTGGCCGGCACCGATGCCACGCGCCGACCCGAGGTGCTCATTGACGGGTACGCCTACGGGTCGCTGTCGATGACCTGTTACACGGCGTAGCCGGGACCCACCTCGCCCCCCTACGGCCGCGGCCGTCCCGCCCGCCCCGGGCCGGCGTCGGCGATGTCCTCCGCCGGCCCGACGTGCGCGTGGAGCCAGTGCAGCAGTGGCGCCGAGGAGTGGAACACCTCGACGATCCGCTTCTTGGCGCCGGCCGTCCCCAGCCACGACGCGACGGGCCATGCCTTCATGGCCACCAGGCCCTTGTGGCGGAGCAGGTCGATCCTCGGGTGATCCTTCGGGTACCCCCGCGGCGTGCCCTTGAGCGTCTCCATGGCGGCCACCTCGAGGCGAGCGGCCCGGAGCGTGTCGACGATGGACTGCAGGCCGCGACCCGGACCGTCGGCGTCCACGGCGGCGCGGTAGCGCGCGAGCTGGTCGGGCGCCAAGTGGTACATGCCCGCGCCCGCCACCAGGCCGTTGGCGGACAGCTGCACGTAGCCGTCCCCGATCCTGGCGGCGATGGCCGTCTTGTAGGGGGACTTGTCACGGCTGAAGCGGGTGTCACGGTACGGGCGGAAGAGCCGCGCCTCGCCGAATTGCGGGGACAGCTCGGCCAGCAGCGCGTCCATCGGCGCCTTCACGTCGCGCTCGTAGACGTCCTTGTGCCCGAGCCAGTACGCCTTCGAGTTGTCCACCTCGAGCCCGTCGTAGAAATCGAGCGCGCGCTCCGGCCATCCCCTGAACGTCACGGCGCGACGCTACCGGACCGCGTGCGACGGTCTCCGCCCGCCCGGCCGGCATGACCTCGCATCCCAGCCCGGGGGCTACCCCTGCATGGCGATGTGGTCGGTGCGCACCGTGACGCGGATCCGCACCTCGCCCTCCCGGCGCATGGGGTACGAGTCCACGCCGAGATACTTCTTGGCCAGCGCGTCGATGTGGGCGTCCGCGCCCTCGGTCGTGATGTCGACCACCGTGCCGCGGAAGGCCACCACGTTGTACTGGTCGTCGGGGTCGATCACGGTGACGGCCACCCGGGGGTCGCGCTCGAGGTTGCGCGCCTTCTTCCGTCCCCGGGCGGTGTTGAACACGACGTCGTCACCGTCGCGGTCGACCCACAGCGGGGTGACCTGCGGCGAGCCGTCCGGGTTCAAGGTGGTCAGCGAAGCCAGCACGGGCCGGGCGATCAGCTCACGGGCCTTGGGCGAGAGGACATCGGGCATGGGGGGACTTCCTTCCTCCTCGGGGTTGTCTCTCAGGCGAGGCTATGGGCGGTGCCGGGCTCATCCGGCCGACCCCGTAGGGTCGGGGTTCCAGGAGGATGGACCTCCACACCGGAGTTTTCCGGCCACCGCGCCGGGGCACAGAGGAACGGTGAGCGGCATGGACACCCGGATCCGCCCCGTTCCCGCCCCCACCCGTCCCCTGGAGTGGTGCCTGGCCGCCCTCGGGACCAGCGCCCTCCTCGCGGCGGTGCTGGCGGCGCCGCAGGACGTCCGCGCCGCCGCGGCACAGGACTGGCCGCCCTTCGTCCTCGTCGCCGGGCTCCTCCTGGTGGGCCTCGTCGCCGACGAGGACGGGCTCTTCGCCGCGGGCGGGAGCGCCCTGGCGCGGCTCTCCCCGAACGGCCTCTCGCTCTACGTCGGAACGGTGGTCCTCGTGGTCTCCGTCACGACGCTGCTCAACCTCGACACCTCGGTGACGTTCCTCACTCCGGTCCTCGTCTACGCGGCGCGCAGCCGGGGGGAGGGGGAAGCGCCGCTGATCTACGCCTGCCTGCTGCTCTCGAACGCGGGCTCGCTCATGCTCCCCGGGTCGAACCTGACGAACCTGATCGTGCTGGGCCATCTCCACCTGTCCGGCGGCGCCTTCTTCGCCCACATGGCGCCGGCCGCGCTGGCCGCCGCCGCGGTGACCGCGCTCGTCGTCGGCGCCGTCCACCACCGTGACCTGCGCACCACGATCACCCCGGTCGGCGGGCACGAGCGGCCCGTGCTGGGCGTCGGCATCGTCGCAGTGGTGGCCGTGACGGTGCTCGTGGTGGGGCTCCATTCCCCGGCGATACCCGTGGCGGCGGTCGGCATCGCGGCGGTGCTGATCAGGTCGTGGCGCCACGACAGCACGACGTCGGCCGGCGCCGCCGTGCGGATCCTCGGCCTCCCGGTGCTCGTCGGGCTCTTCGGGCTGGCCGTGGCACTGGGGACGCTCGGCCGGACCTGGTCGGGACCGGCCACCCTGCTCTCGCACCTGGACGCGTGGGGGACCGCCTTCACCGCCGCCTCCACCAGCGTGCTCGTGAACAACCTGCCGGCGGCCTCCCTGCTGGCGGCGCGCCAGCCGCCCCACCCATTCGAGCTGCTGGTCGGCCTCAACATCGGGCCCAACGTGTTCGTGACGGGGTCCCTCGCCTGGGTGCTCTGGATCCGGTCGGCCAGAGCGGCCGGAGGGCGGCCCGACGTCAAACGGGCGAGCCTGCTCGGCCTGGCCAGTGCGCCCCTGGCCATTGCCGCCGCCGTCGCCGTGCTGACGCTGGGCGGCGCCCGCTGAGCGTGACGACGACGACGCCGGGACTCAACCGGTCTCGACGCCCAGGGCCCGCCGGAGCACGAGGGTCGCCTCACGCTGGGCCCGCCGTGACACGGCGGCGGTCGTGACCAGCGCCGAGCCGTGGTACGTGCCGGGGAACTGGTGCAGTTCCACCGACACCCCGGCCTGGAGCATGCGGAGCGCATAGGTGATCCCCTCGTCGCGCAGCGGGTCGTGCTCCGCCGTCGACACGTAGGCCGGAGGCAGCCCCGAGAGGTCGCCGGCCCGGGACGGCGCGGCGTACGACGGCACCTCGGCGGATCCGGACAAGTCACCCAGGTAGGCCCTCCAGCTCTGCTCCGCCAAGGGGCGGTTCCACAGGGGAGAGTCCACGAAGGCCCGCATGGAGGGCGTCTCGAGCCGGTCGTCGAGCTCGGGGATCGCCAGCATCTGGAAGCAGACCGGCGGGCCGCCGAGGTCCCGGGCGAGCAGGGCCGTCGCCGCCGCGAGGCCGCCCCCGGCGCTGGCCCCGCACAGGGCGACCCGCCCGGCGTCGACACCGAGCGCGCCGGCCTCGGCGTGCAGGTACGCCAGTGCGGCGTAGCAGTCGTGCAGCCCGGCCGGATACGGGTGCTCGGGCGCCAAGCGGTACTCGACGGAGACGACGACGGCACCCGTGTCGATCGCCATGCGCGCCGCCCCGGCATGCTCCGCCTCGACGCTGCCGATGACGAAGCCGCCGCCGTGGATCATGACGATGCCGGGCGCCGGCATGGCGTCGGACCGGGGCCGGTACACCCGGACCGCCACGTCGGGCTCGCCCTCCCACCCCGGTACGAGCCGGTCGTCGATCTGGAGGGTCTCCACCCCGGGGATGTCGACTTTGATCGCGACGAGGATCTGCTCGAACGCCTCTCGCGCCGCCACCGGGTCGGACAGGTCGATCGACGGCAGCATGTCGATCACGGCGGCCAGCTCAGGGTCGATCATCGCGGTCCCCCCTCCTCATCCGTACGGCGTCCGGGTTACTTGGGCTGCAGGCGGGCGCCGGCGTCGAGGCGGATCGACTCGGCGTTCATGTAGCTGTTGGTGAGGAGCTCGAGGGCCAGCGACGCGAATTCGACGGCGTGGCCGAGCCGGTGTGGGAACAGGACGTCGTTCGACAGCTTGCTCTTGAAGGCGTCCGAGCCCTCGCCGGTCCCGTAGATGGGTGTGTCGATGAGCCCGGGCAGGATGGTGTTGAGCCGGATCCCCACCACGGCCAGGTCGCGCGCCACCGGCAGCGTCATGCCGACGACGCCGCCCTTCGACGACGAGTAGGCGGCCTGCCCGATCTGGCCGTCCTCGGCGGCCAGGGAGGACGTGTTCACGATGGCGCCGCGCCCACCGTCCGCGTCCGGTGCGTTGAGGCTCATCTTGGTGGCGGCCAGGCGAATGCAGTTGAAGGTGCCGATCAGGTTGATCTCGATCACCCGCCGGTAGAGGTCGAGATCGTGCGCCGTGGCGTACTGACCGTCCTTGCCGATGGTGCGGCCGGCCCACCCGATGCCGGCGCAGTTGACCAGGGACTTGAGCGGGCCCATGTCCAGCGCGGCGTCGACGGCGTCGATCACCTGCTCGGTGTTGGTGACGTCGGTCTGCACGAACAGGCCGCCGATCTCCTTGGCCAACGGCTCACCCCTGTCCGCCTGGAGGTCGGCGACGACCACGTGGACGCCGCGCTCGGCCAACAGGCGCGAGGTGGCCTCGCCCAGCCCGGACGCCCCGCCCGTGACGATTGCCGACGTGCCGTTCAGATCCATGTTCCCTGCGACTCCTTGTGGGGTGGGGATGCGGGCCACGCTGCGGACCCGTCACCCGACGTGCCCGCAAGAGGATAGGGGCCGGGCCGGCCCCGGTCACATCTGCTCGGGTGCCTCGATGCCGAGCAGCGAGAGCCCCTGCTCGAGGACTCTCGCCGTGAGGTCGCAGAGCCCGAGGCGCGACGAGCGCACCGCCTCGTCGTCGACCAGGACGCGGCAGGCCTCGTAGAACCCCGTGAAGGCGGTGGCGAGGTCGAAGAGGTAGGTGCAGAGCTTCGAGGGGCTGTAGGTCTCGGCGGTGACCTCGACGGCCTCGGCGAAGCGGAGCAGCTCGAGGGCCAGGGCGCGCTCCGCCGGCTCTCCGAGGAGGAGCGGCGACCCCGGTGCGGGGGGCGCCACCTCGGCCCGCCGGAAGATGGAGCGGATGCGGGCGTGCGCGTACTGCAGGTACGGCCCGGTGTCGCCTTCGAAGGCGAGCATCCGGTCCCAGTCGAAGACGTAGTCCCGGCCGCGCTCGGTGGAGAGGTCGGCGTACTTGACCGCCCCCACGCCGAGGGCGTGGGCGGTGGCGGCCTGGCGCTCGGGGGACAGGTCGCTCGAGCGCTCCTTCAACGCGGCCTCGGCCCGCTCGATCCCCTCCGCGAGGAGATCGACGAGGCGCTCCGAGCCACCGCTGCGGCTGGCCAGCTTCTTGCCGTCCGTCCCGAGCACGAGGCCGAACGCGACGTGAACCGCGGCCGAGACGTCGGGCAGGTAGCCGGCCAACGCGGCCACCGCGAAGACCAGGCGCAGGTGCAGCGACTGCTCGGCGCCCACGACGTAGACGAGCCGGGTGGCCCCGATCCGGCCGGTCCGGTCGCGGACACACGCGAGGTCGGTGGCCGGGTAGCCGTACCCCCCGTCGGACTTGCGCACGATGAGCGGCAAGGGCTCGCCGTTGCGGTTCTCGAAGCCCTCGGGGAAGACGCAGAGCGCGCCGTCGTCCTCGACGAGGAGGCCCTTGGCCGAGAGCTCCTCCACGACGACCGGCAGCAGCGGGTTGTAGAAGCTCTCGCCCACCGTGTCCGCCTCCGTGAGGAGCACGCCCAGGAGGTGGTAGACCTCGCGCGCGTGGCGCATGGACTCCGCCACGAAGATCCGCCACAGCCGCAGCGTCTCGGGGTCCCCGCTCTGCAGGAGCACGACGCGCCGCCGGCTCCGCTCGGCGAAGCCCGGGTCGGAGTCGAACTGTCGGCGGGCTGCCGCGTAGAACTCGTTGAGGTCCCGCACGCTGAAGGACTCGGCGTCCTCCGCCCCGCCGACGTCGATCAGGTGCTCTATCAGCATCCCGAACGGCGTGCCCCAGTCACCGATGTGGTTCTCGCGCCGAACGTCGTGGCCGAGGAACCCCAGGACGCGCGCCAGGGCGTCGCCGATCAGCGTGCTGCGCAGGTGCCCGACGTGCATCTCCTTCGCCACGTTCGGGGCCGAGTAGTCGATGACGATGGTCTCGGGGCGCTCCACCTCGGCCACGCCCAGCCGGGGGTCGGCGGACAGGGCGGCGAGCTGACCGGCGACGAACCCGTCCGAAAGCGTCAGGTTTATGAAGCCCGGGCCGCTGACCTCCACCTCCGAGCAGATGTCGTCGAGGGAGGCCGCCGCCACGACCTCCTCCGCCACCTGTCGCGGCGGCCGTCCCACCTGCTTCGCCAGCGCCAGGGCGCCGTTGGCCTGGAAGTCGGCGCGGTCGGACACCCGCAGCACGGGGTCGGCGCCGGGCACCACGGTGTCGAACGCGGCCTGGAGGCGTTGCAGGAGGACGCTGGAGGCGTCGGGCATCCCTCATTCTCGCATGCCCGGCGGCGGGTGGGACCGTGGCGCAGCGCGCCGGTGCGTCAGTCCGGCGGTGCCCCCATGGCGCCGTCCATCAGGCCGTAGCGGCGGTAGGGGCCGAAGAAGCCGTGCTCGAGCAGGCCGTAGCCCACGTGCCCGTCGTAGGAGAACCGGGCGACCTGGTCGACGATGCCGTACTGGGCGATGCCCTTCACGTCGTCCACCGAGAGCACGAGCCCCTGCGTCACCGGCTCGGGGCCGTGGTACATCCCGTGGCGCCAGTCGGCGTCGATGCCGTAGCCGGTGCCGATGGAGACGTAGTTGGCCAGCAACGGCGTGCAGGTGATTTCGAGGGCGGCGTCGGGGAAACGCAGCACCGAACGGTCGATGACCCGAGTGCCCGGGACGAGGTGATGCTGGTGCTCGGAGCGGCCGAGCTCTTCGACCTCGCGGGCGGGGTCAACCCACACCCGCTCCCCCTGGACCAGCGGGCGTTCCCCGTCGTCGCGCTCGTGGCAGATGTACATGATGGCGTGATCGTCGAATTGCATCGGGAAGTAGTTCCACATGCCGCCGAGCACGAGCTCACCCTGGCGGATGCCGTCGGTCTCGGGCTCGCCCACGGGGCGGACGCCCCAAGAGCGGTCGCGCGTCCCCCAGCAGTGCTCGGGCGCCACCTCGATGTCGGTCCCGCCGACGGAGAGGGTGCCTGACCAGCACCCGGTCTGGGCCAGCCGCTGGGTGTCGAAGACGACCTTCCCTTTGGAGCGCATGTACTGGCGCGGCTCGGCCATGGCGGGGATGTGGCCCTCCCAGGTGACATCCATGGCCACGCTGTGCTCGGTGGGCTCGACGACGACCCGAAGCCGGCGCAGGGGCTCGAGCACCTCCACCCGGATGGGCCCCACCGACAGGTCGCCCCGGTCGGTGAGGGGAGCAGAGGCGCGCACGACGTGCTGGGATCCGCCGCGTCGCACGTCGACGAAGGCGTCGACGACGCCCAGGTTCGGGTACTGGCCGTAGCCGAAGATGGCGAACCAGTCACCCGAGCAGGGGTGCATGTTGAAGTAGTAGCGGTCGTAGAAGTTGCGGTCGCTCGTCGCCGGGTGCGCGATGAACTCGGCGGCCTGGTGGACGGGATAGTCGTCCCAGGAGGAGAGGGTCACGGCACCGTGCTCAGCAGCAGGCGCAGCCGCTGCCGCACCCACCCGCGAGCGGCGCGCCGCACATGGCTCCTCCGACCGGCTCGGCCGCATGGCCCGTGGTTGCGAAGACCGGAAGCAGACGCCGGGCCCCCACGTGGCCGTCGGGACAGGTCGCCGGGGCGTCGGCGTCGGCCATGGGCCGGCGCTCGTCGAAGACGGCGTGACAGGTCGAGCAGCGGAATTCGTAGACGGGCACGGTGGATCGGACCTCCGCCGGCAGCCTACGCGACATTCGAGCGGCGGATCCTCCTCAGCGCTTGGCGTAGTCGGCGTAGCCCTGCCAGTCGATGACGATGCAGGGCTCGTCGCCGATGACCCAGGCGTCGTGTCCCGGCTTCATGACGGCGAAGTCACCTGGTCCGAACTCCATCTCTTCGCCGTCATCCATCACGACCTTCATGCGGCCGGAGACGAAGTACCCGGTGTGCGCCGCCTGGCAACTGTCGGTCTTGGCGATGGGCTTCACATGTTCGGACCACTTCCACCCCGGCAGAAAGGTCGCCCGACCGACGGCCCCTTCCTCCGTGTTCACGACATCGAGCCGGCCGGTGGCGCCTTCGAAGGCCCGGACCTCATCGGGCGTGTCGAGGCTCTTGCGAGTCAACCCTGCCATGGTGTCTCTCCTCTCGGCGCTTATGCGGGAACCTCATCCTTCAAGTTCTGGCGGAGCCAGGTCCGGACCTCGTCGCTGTCCTCGTGCCCGTGCACGGAGACTGCGTGCTGCGTGGCGGCGAGCACGACCTCATCCTCCTCACCCGAGATGGTCAGCGTGCAACCGCTCTCGCTCGGGAAGTCCCGGCAATCGGCAACTTTTCGTCCCACGTGGCTCTCCCTTCCTTCACACGCTTCCCCGCCGTCTGCGCCCGCCCCTCGTCGACCAGGGCCTCGGCCTGCGCCGGGCTGGCGGTCTTCATTTCGATGATCTGGACGAACGCCAAGATCACCACCCCCTGGGTGTACGACTCTCATCTTGCAAGATAAGCCCGACAACGGCGTATTTCAATGGATGTTTCACCACGGTGGCGGCCGTCAGGGAGACCCTCCGAGGCGGGCGGACCTAGGGCTGCGCGAAGGCGTAGATCGGCACGCCGTTGTACGAATTCGAGTCGGCCGGCAGGAAGGGCCCGTCGAGTGCCACCGACAGGTAGCCGTCGCGGCCCGGGCCCGAGTCGCCGCCCACGGTCATGATGGAGCCGTCCGGCCAGACCTGGGTCACGATCCCGACGTGGACCGACGAGTACACGCTCTGGGGGCCGGTGCCGTAGAGCACCGCGTCGCCCACGGCCGGGGTGGCGGTCGGCGGGAGGTCGCGGCCGTAGGTGGCGGCCCAGCTGAAGATGTCCCCGGTGAAGCCGTAGCGCGGAATGGGGATGCCGGCCTGCTCCCAGGCCCAGGTGGCGAACAGGGCGCACCACTGCTCACAGGGGCCGTAGGGGTTGCACCACGCCCCCTGCGCCACGCTCGGGTCGGGCTCTATCTGCGAGGCCACGGCGGCCGCGATGGCGGCCGACCCCGGGAACTCGGGCTCGGGCGTGGGCGTCGTGAAGCTGTACTGCCAGGCCTGGGGGTCCAGGAGCCAGTACCCCGTCCCCTGGTTGTTGCCGATGATGGCCGAGATCTGGGTGGCCGTCGGATCGAGCGTCAGTCCGCCGTAGGCCTGCGCATCGCCGTAGGGCAGCACGACGCCGTTCTCGGTGGCGAGCAGGTAGCCCCCGCCGTCGGGTGAGGCGACCATGCCCACCACCGAGTCAGGCAGGTTGGCTGCGCCCGCGGAGCCGTAGAAGGCAGCGTCGCCGTAGTCGAAGATGCCTCCGTCGGCGGCCACGAGCCAGTAGCCCTTGCCGTCGTGGGTCGCCGCCATGCCCACGATGGGCGCGTTGAGCGCGATGCTGCCGGTGCTGCCGTAGAAGCCGGCGTCGCCGAAGCTGAAGATGCCGCCGTCGGCGGCCACCAGCCAGTACCCCTTGCCGTCGGGCGTCGAGGCCATGCCCACGATGGGCTGGTTGAGCCGTGTCGATCCCATGGAGCCGTAGAACCCGGCGTCGCCGTACGCGAAGACGCCGCCGTCGAGCGCGCCGAGCCAATACCCCTTGGCGTCGGGCGAGGTCGCCATGGCAACGATGGGGCCGTTGAGCGGCAGGTCCCCCGCCGAGCCCTCGAAGGTGGCGTCGCCGAACGCGAAGACCCCTCCGTCGGCACTGGCGAGCAGGTAGCCGGCTCCGTCGGGGGTGGCGGCGCCCGAGAAGACGGGCGAGTTCAGCGGCTGGGGCAGCGACGGGTCGAGGTTGACGTTGCCGAAGCCGATCATCCCGCCGTCGTTGTAGACGTGCGGCTGCGCCGCCGCCCCTGCCGGTGCGGCCTGGGTCGCGGCGGCGCCGGCGACCAGGAGGCAGGATACGAGCAACCCCACACAGACGATGGTCACTGCCGACGGGACGAGGGACGCACGGCGCGGACCGCGCCGGCGGCGCGTGCCACCACACCCAACGGCTCCCCTCGCGCCTTCCCTTCCACGCACTCTCTCGATTGTGCACGAAGGAGCGGCGCCCGGGGCGCGGCTGCGGTTACGAAGGTGTTACGGATCTGCATGTCAACGAGGGTGTGGGGCTCTCGACGCGGACCGGGCATCGATGCCGGGCTCCGGCGCGCCGCCCGGAGGCGGGGCTCGTTCCCATTGGGCGTTCCCGGCAGCGCCACGGCAGAATGGGTGCATGAGCACGGACTCCCCGACCCCAGCGCACCCCGACACCTTCGGCGCCAGGAAGGATCTGGACGTCGGCGGGCGCACCTACGAGATCTTCGACATCAAGGCTCCGTCGCTCGCCGAGCGCCACGACATCGACCGCCTGCCCTACTCCATCAAGGTGATCCTCGAGAACCTGCTCCGCCACGAGGACAGCCCCCACGTCTCGGCCGATGACATCGTGGCGGTCGCCGCCTGGGGGGCCAATCCCGAGGGCCACGGGCAGGGGGCCGGGGATGCGGCCCACGAGATCGCCCTCACCCCCGAACGGGTCCTCATGCAGGACTTCACGGGGGTGCCCGGGGTGGTCGACCTCGCCGCCATGCGCGATGCGCTGGCGCGCCTCGGTGGCAACGCCTCCCAGGTCAACCCGCTCGTCCCCGTCGAGCTGGTCATCGACCACTCGGTCATCGTGGAGCGGTCGGGTGACGCATCGGCCTACGACCGCAACGTCTCCATTGAGTACCAACGCAACATGGAGCGCTACCAGCTGCTGCGGTGGGCCCAGGGCGCGTTCCGCGACTTCCGCGCCGTGCCGCCGGGCATGGGCATCTGCCACCAGGTGAACCTGGAGTACCTGTCGCGGCTGGTGTTCGCGACCGATGACGGGCGCGCCTTCTGCGACACCCTCGTGGGCACGGACTCGCACACCACCATGGTCAACGGCCTCGGGGTGCTCGGCTGGGGCGTGGGTGGGATAGAGGCCGAGGCGGCCATGCTCGGCCAGCCGCTCTCCATGCTGCTGCCGCCCGTCGTGGGGCTCAGGATCTCCGGCGAGCCGAGGGCGGGGATCACCGCGACCGACGTGGTGCTGACCGTGACCGAGCTGTTGCGCGCGCACGGCGTGGTCGGCGCGTTCGTCGAGTGCTACGGCCCCGGCGTGGCGGCGTTGCCGCTCGAGACGCGCGCCACCATCGGCAACATGAGCCCCGAGTACGGCGCCACCTGCACGATGTTCCCCATCGACCAGGTCACCTTGGACTACCTCCGCTTCACCGGGCGCGACGAGGAGCATCTCGCCCTGGTGGAGGCCTATGCCAAGGCGCAGGGACTTTGGCACGACCCCGGCGCCCCCGAGCCGGTGTACTCGGAGAACGCCAGCCTCGACCTCGGTGACGTGGAGCCCTCGCTGGCCGGTCCCTCACGGCCGCAGGACCGGGTCGCGCTGTCCGCCGCCGCCGACTCCTTCCGGGTCGCGCTCGACCGCACGCCGCGCCGCGCGCCCACCGAGCCGGCGGCAGCACCCCACCACCAGGTGAGCGACGGCGACGTGGTCATCGCGGCCATCACCAGCTGCACCAACACCTCGAACCCCCAGGTGCTCGTCGGCGCCGGGCTCCTGGCCCGCAAGGCGGTCGAGCGGGGCCTGCGCTCCAAGCCCTGGGTGAAGACGTCGCTGGCGCCCGGCTCCCGCGTGGTCGTCGACTACCTGGCGCGTGCCGGCCTCGTCGAACCACTGCAGCAGCTGGGCTTCTACCTCGTCGGCTACGGCTGCACGACGTGCATCGGCAACTCGGGCCCACTCCTCGACGGGGTGAGCGAGGCGGTCAGGGAGGGCGACCTGTCCGTGGCCGCGGTCCTGTCGGGCAACCGCAACTTCGAGGGGCGCATCCACCCCGACGTGCGGTTGAACTACCTGGCCTCGCCCCCGCTCGTGGTGGCCTACGCGCTGGCCGGCACCATGGCCCTCGACCTGACGACCGAGCCGCTCGGGTCCGACGCCGAGGGCAACCCGGTCCTCCTCTCCGAGCTGTGGCCCTCGATGGAGGAGATCAGCGAGACGATCCGCAGCTCGTTGACGTCGGAAATGTTCCGCACCCGCTACAGCTCCGTCTTCGACGGCGACGAGTACTGGCAGCAGGTGCCGACCAGCTCCGGTGAGACGTACGCGTGGCAGGACGACTCCACGTATGTCAAGAACCCACCTTTCTTCGAGACCATGACGATGACGCCCGCCCCGGTCGCCGACATCGCGGACGCGCGGGTGCTGGCCATGGTGGGCGACAGCGTGACCACCGATCACATCTCCCCCGCGGGAGCCATCGGCCCGACCACTCCGGCCGGGCGCTACCTGACCGAGCACGGTGTGCCGAGAGAGGACTTCAACTCCTACGGAGCGCGGCGAGGCAACCACGAGGTCATGATGC
>Ga0181526_10001128_pt1 | contig 26290 bp, 28 predicted proteins | sample PEATcosm2014_Bin_35_FD_119750 | JGI IMG/M metagenome (GOLD analysis project Ga0181526, IMG submission 119750) | Peatland microbial communities from MTU Mesocosm Facility, Houghton, MI, USA - PEATcosm2014_Bin06_30_metaG | ecosystem: Environmental > Terrestrial > Soil > Wetlands > Peat | place...
ATGCTGAAGCAGGGCGATGCTCCGAAATCAGCGCTGCTCGAGGAGTTTCGGCTTACCCCCCACGCTGTGTTGTTTGGGACATCCTCGTTCTGGCAGGGCGTGGACGTGCAAGGCGAACAGTTGAGCTGCGTGATTATCGATCGCCTGCCGTTCGCCGTGCCCAGCGATCCGGTGGTGGCGGCTCGGGTGAAGGCTATCGACGCGGGAGGCGGGAACGCCTTTTTCGAATACCAGGTGCCGAGCGCCGTCATTACGCTGAAGCAGGGCTTCGGCAGATTGATCCGGTCATTGCACGACCGTGGATTGCTGGCTCTGCTTGATAACCGGATTCTGAAGAAGCAGTACGGACGCGTGTTTGTAGAGAGCTTGCCGCCTTACAGCAGAACCACAGATTTGAAAAAAGTGGAGGAATTCTTCGGGGCGGATATCGGATGATGGAGCGGCGGGCGTCCACGCCCGGCAGGACGGGCGAGTCGCCCGTCCCGACACGAGCAAGAACTATTCTGCCGCTGCTGCTTCTTTGTCGACAACGACCTTCAAGTGCGTGGTCACGTCCTTGTGCAGCTTGATGGGGATAGTGAACTCGCCGATGGTCTTGAGCGGCTCGTGCAACTGGATTTTGCGGCGATCGATGTGGAAGCTCTTTTTCTCGAGCGCCTCGGCAATATCGCCCGCCGTGACCGATCCAAACAACTGGTCGCCTTCGCCCGACTTGCGCAGGAACTTCACTTCGAGTCCGTCAAACTGCTTGGCCAGCGCTTCGGCTTCCGTCTTTTCGTTGGCTGAGCGGCGCACAGCGGCGGCCTTCATCTGCTCGATGACCGTCTTGTTGGCTTTGGTGGCTTCGATCGCCAGTTTCTTGGGCAGCAGAAAATTCCGCCCATATCCCTCCGCGACTTTTACCACCTCGCCGCGGTTGCCCAGCTTGGCCACATCTTCTTTCAGAATAACTTCCATAGATAACTCCGGTTTCTTTGGTCTTCCCGTGTGACCCCTGTGTTCTCTGTGGTTGAGAAAAGTCTTAACCACAGAGAACACAGGGTTTCACAGGGAAAACCTTGATTCTCGTCTTGGCTGGAACTACTGTGCGCGTCCGGCGAAGGGCAGCAGCGCGATATTGCGCGCCTGCTTGATGGCCCGCGACAGACGGCGCTGGTGCGGCGTGCACACGCCCGTCAGTCGTCGCGGAGTGATCTTGCCACTCTCCGCCACGAACTGCGCCAGCAGACGCACATCCTTGTAATTGACCGCTTCGATCTTCTCGACGCAGAACTTGCAAACTTTCTTGCGCCGGAAGAACTTGCGGCCACCTTCGCGGGGACCGCCGGGACCTCCACTGGGACGCGGACCGCGAGGTCCGCCGCGGTCGGGGCGGTCACCGCCGCTGCGCTCCGGACGGCTGTCACCGCCGCTCGATGCGGCTGGTGCTTTTGTTTCTTCTGCCATAGTGCTCCTGCTTTCTAAGAATTCGCTGACCAGCGAGATGCCCGGCCTTCAACGCAGCCCCTAAAGGGGCGAGTGATTTCGACGAACCTGCGGTATCGCTAAAGCGATACCCTGATACGAATCCGGTGATACGAGTCCGGTGATACGAACACGGTGCCAGCTAAACTGGCGCCGAGGCCGGTGTCTCCGCGCTCGCATCCGGCGCTGCTGGTGTTACTGGGGCCGCGACAGCGGCCGGTTGCGCGCTGACTTTCTTTTTGGCATCGCGCAGCTTCTTGATCTTGTCGAGCCGCTTCAGTTCTTCGTCCGTACGCACGGTGAGGAACTTGATCACCGGTTCGGTGACGCGCAAGCGGCGTTCGACTTCGTGTACGGTGGCGCCGGCCGCTTCGATCAACATCAGCACAAAGATGCCATCGTTGAACTTGCCTACCTTGTACGCAAGACGGCGCTTGCCCCAGACCTCGCTCTTAGCCGTTCCGCCCGCCGAGGTCACGGAAGATTCCAGCGTGGAAATCAGCTTGTTCAGATCCTCGTCCACCATGTCGGGCCTGACGATAAACATCAATTCGTAGTTGCGATTCATTCGTTATCTCCAAAATCTTAAATGCAGTCGATGGTCGTTAGTCGTTCGTCGTTCGGGATTCATCGCTGGCCCGTACGTTTGCCAACGACCAACGACGACTAGCGCTCACTCCTCCGGTTCGTTCTTGCGATTGAACCGGTTCATCGCCGCCGCCGGTCCTTCTTTCAAAATCACGTCGACCGCCTGCACTGCCGTGTCGAGGATTTCGTCCACAATTTTTTCCTGCGCTTTACGGAACGGCGTCAGCACATATTTCACGCCGTCCGTGACTTTGTGGTCGGGCGCAATTCCCAACCGAATCCGCAAAAACTCGTCGGTACCCAAAGCACCGAGGATGGATTCCATCCCGTTGTGCCCCGCCGAACTTCCTCGCTGCCGGATGCGTATCGCGCCCAGCGGCAAGTCCAGTTCGTCGTAAATCACAATCAGGTCGCGCTGCACATCGACCTGATGTTCCGCCACCAATTCCAGTACCGAAAGCCCACTCAGATTCATGTAGGTTTCCGGTTTGGCCAGGATAACCGGCTCCCCGGCGATCGTTTTACTGTCAATCAGTGCCCGCGCAGTTAGCGCGCGGCATTGGCGATTCCTGACTTCGATCCCGAGGCCGTGGGCGATCCGATCGATCGTCAAAAACCCGAGATTATGCGGCGTGAACTGGTACTCGATTCCAGGGTTGCCCAAACCGACGATCAGTTTCACGCATTCGCTCTTGGCTTTTAGCTGTTGGCTCTTAAACTGGAACCAGCAGCCAGCAGCTATTTCTTCTCTTTCTTCTCGGGCTTCTCTGCCTTTTCGGGCTTCGCCTTGGCCTTGGCGTCTCCCTCGGCCTCGGCTTCACCCTCGACTTCCTGCTTGCCCTTCTTAATGACTTCGGGTTCAGCCGGAGTTGCTGCCGCCTCCGCCACCGCCTCCGGAGCCGCAACCACTTCTTCCTTCACCGAGGTCATGTGCGCGATCATCTGATCCTCATCGGTCAGAAACTTCAGCTTCTCGCTGTGCGGCAGATCTTTCACGCGCACTTCCACGCCGAACACCAAGTGGCTGATGTCCACTTCGATGTTTTTCGGAATGTCCGCCGGCAGGCATTCAATCTCGATCGCACGCAACAACTGCTCGAGGATGCCGCCCTGCGTCTTCACGCCCTCCGCCTCGCCTTTGAGTATGACGGGAACCGTGACCGTCAGCTTCTTGTCCATCGCGATGCGCTGCAGGTCGACGTGGAGCAGCGTTCCCCGGATGGGTTCGAACTGCCAGTCGACGATCATGGCCTTCACGCGGTCGCTGTCGAGCGCCAGGTCGAAAATCGTGTTGTGCCCGCTCTCCGACCGTAAGATGCGCAGAACCTGCCGCGGATCGACCGCGACTGCGGCCGTTTCTTTGCCCGCGCCGTATACCACAGCCGGAATTCTTCCGCCGACGCGCACGCGCCGAGCCGCGTTCTTGGTGCCTGGTTCGCGCTTCTGCGCTTCCAGAATGCTGATATCCGTTGCCGTCGCCATAATTCCGTTTCCGTCCTTAGCTGTTTCGCTGTCCGCTATTCGCTATTCGCAAACCCTTTCAGTCCAGAGGCGAACAGCGAACGACGTTCTAAATAAATAGTCTGCTGACCGAAGTTTCCTCGTGAATGGACTGAATCGCCCGTCCAATCAGCCCCGCTATGGAGAGGACGGTAATCTTTCCTCCCTTTTGCGTGCGCGCCGCATCCGCCTCTGCCATGAGCGGAATGGTATTGGTGACCACCACTTCCTTGATCACCGAGTTGAGCACGTTCTCGACCGCCGGCCCCGACAGCACCGCGTGCGAGGCGCAAGCATAAACGCTCGTGGCTCCGTTTTCGATCAGCGCGGCTGCCGTTTTTACCAGCGTGCCGGCGGTATCGATCAGGTCGTCGATAATCAGACAGGTGCGGCCATCGACCTCGCCGATCACATTCATCACTTCCGCCACGTTCATCTCGACCCGCCGTTTATCCACAATGGCCAGCGCCGCGTCCATCTTCTTCGCGAAGAAGCGCGCGCGTTCCACGCCGCCCGCGTCCGGGGAAACCACCGTCAGATTGGGCAAGGCCAGTTTCTTGAAGTGATCCACCAGCACCGGCGAAGCGAACAGATGATCCACCGGAATGTTAAAAAATCCCTGCAACTGAGGCGTGTGCAGATCGACGATCAGCGCCCGGTTGGCGCCCGCCGTGGTCAGCACATCGGCTACCAGCTTCGACGAAATCGGCACGCGCGGCTTGTCTTTCCGATCCTGCCGGGCGTAACCGAAGTACGGAATCACCGCCGTGATGCGCCGCGCCGAAGCGCGCTTGAGAGCATCCATCATCAGCAGCAGTTCCACCAGGTGCTCATCCACAGGGCGGCAGGTGGGCTGCATTACGAATACATCGCAGCCCCGCACGTTCTCCTGGATCTGCGCGTAGCATTCGCCATCGGCGAAGCGCGTGATCTGCGCCTGGCCCCGCTGCATGCCCAGAAAACTGCAGACCTCGTCGGCCAGTGGCTCGTTCGCCGTGCCACTGAAGACCTTGAACTTGTCGTCGACCCGGGCGCGCTGCGGCTTGCGCTCCGTTTTCTCGTCCGTCGTCGGCTTTTTTTCCGCGACGGTTTTCTCGGCAGTCGTCTTTTCGGCAGTCGTGGTTGCAACTGTGGCCATAAGTTTCAGTTCTCAGTTCCCGGTTTTCAGTTCTCAGTTTTGGGGCTCCAGCGTCTCGACTGAGAACTGAGAACTGGCAACTGAGAACTGGTTATTTGGCTGGGCCGCTAGGATTCGAACCTAGACAAAGTGCTCCAAAGGCACTTGACCTACCATTAGTCGACGGCCCAAATTCCCGGCCTTCCAACTTCTGGAGTCGATTGAGAGATCCTTCGCTTTGCTCAGGATTTCGGCAGCGGGCTCAGACGCCCGCTAAACGCCTCAACCTACCATTAGTCGACGGCCCAAGCTGCACGATCAATTCGCTGGCCACTAAATCATACCCCAGAACCGAACGCCAGCGACTAACGACGAACGACCGGCGACTAACCACAGATGACCAGCGACTTTTTCCAATACTGCCGGCGCGTCAACGTGCTGGTCGCCACCGCCTTCAGCCCCTGCTTTTGCAGACGGCATGCCGCCTGCGCGGCGTCGGCTGGCGACCGGAACAGCCCGTACAGGGTTGACCCCGACCCGGAGAGCGAAGTGTATCGCGACCCCGCGCGCTCCAGCGCACCTTTTATGTCTCGCAGTTCGGGATATTGAGGAAAGACGACTCTTTCGAAGTCGTTTTCAATCCCGGTACGGACAAGGTCGGAAAGCAAGTTCCCGGCCCGGCTCCCGCCTTTTGCAGAAGCACCGGTGTTGGGGTAACCGCTGGTTAAACTAGAAAGCCACGCCGACAGCGCGCAGCCAACCTCAAACAGTCTATCGGACGCTAATGGCCGCGTCAATCGCTCCCTGCTCGAGGGACGGGCGTCCTCGCCCGTCGAAGCTCGCGTAGAGGCGGACGCATTCGTCCGCCCAGCCGAGCGAAGCTCGGCCCCGTGGCGCACCAGCGCATCCCAATCGGCAAACGCTTTGGGCGTCGAGACTCCGACGTCCGGCGTCACCAACACCATCGGCACCGAAGGCAGATCAGGCAGAGGATAGACTTCCTCGCCGCGCCCCACTCCCAAAGTAGTTCCGCCCACGAGAAACAGTGGCAAGTCCGAGCCAACGTCAGCGGCAATTCGCAGGCGCACCGCAGCGGGCAGTGGCTTCTTGAGCGCCCGCGTCTTTTTCAGGACAAGCTCGAGCGCGACCATGGTTGCCACTGCATTCGAAGACCCCGCGCCCAGCCCTCCCTGCACCGGCAGGCGCTTGTCGATTTCGATGCGGACTCGGCTCTGCGCACCGATTTCGGCCAGTACTAGCTCGGCCATGCGATAGCAGGTGTTCGAGGAATCGCGCGGAACCCGCGGGTCTTTATTTGTGCAGACGATCTCAATTCCGCTGCCCCGCCCGACGCTCACCCTAATCACGTCATGCAGCGCGATCGTCTGATACACCGTGCGCAGATCGTGATATCCGTCCGCGCGCGCGGCGCCAATGTAGAGCCCGAGATTGATCTTGGCAAAAGAACGAACTGCGACTCTCATGGAAGGGGAATTGTAAGCGATTTGTGCGCAAGGCGGACTGCGCAGCGCTAACTGTCAATTTCGGCTAGCGACGACACGCCAAGCGACCGGACGATTCTTGCGTTATGAGTGATATTGAGATGTTAGGCCAAGTGCGCAGGAAAGAAGCGGCGGGGCGAGCGCTTCGGGCAATACGCACGATGCAAGCAAACGGTTTAGCGTCGACTCCGTGCAACGAAGGAAGATGGTATCGTAGCGACATTCTCGAGGACGACAACGCCTCACTCAAATCAGGCTGCCGCATCAACGACTGTCGCTCCTGCCCACGGAGGTAGCTTCCCCGAAGCCGAGAAGCGCGGCAAGCTGCGCCTTATCGCCTCGAACGACGGTGCCGACGGTTCGGTAAAGATCAATCAGGACGCAAAGCTGTTCGTCGCCTTGCTTGCACCCGGAGAAGAAGTCACCCAGCCGCTCGCTGCCAAGCGTCACGCCTGGCTCCAGGTTGCTAAGGGCGAAGTCGAACTGAACGGCCAGAAGCTCGGCCGAGGCGACGGCGCGGCCATAAGCGAAGAGAAGAAGCTGGCGATCAAAGCAGTGGAAGACGCAGAAGTTCTGTTGTTTGACCTGGGGTAACAGACCGCGGAGGGGCGGACGCATTCGTCCGCCCCATTGCGCGAAGCGCGACTGGCTTACTTCGGCTTGATCCCTGCCGCCGCCATCATCCTCCCCGTCATGCGCTTCTCTGCCCGGAAGCTGAACAGCAGATCCGTATGGCATGCCGAGCACGGCCCGACCGCATCGATGTTCTTCGCCAGCACGCCCGCATCCAGCAGTTGCCGCCGGTTCGCTTCCACCAGATCGAGAAAAAGCTTCACTGGCAATTCGCCGTGCCCCGGCGCGCGGGCCGTCAGAAACAGCAGCGGATATTTTTCCCGCACCGGGTCCGATTCCTTCATTTCGCAGAACAAGCTGCTGGAGTACGCAAACTGACCTTCAAACTTGGTGCGCACTTCTTCGCCTACCTCGTAGCAGCATCCCCGCACTCCCGGCCCGATTGCCGCCACCAGGTTTCGCGGATCGCTCTTGAAATGTTTCCGCATCTCGCCGACACCTTTTTCGACGATGCGCTTGAGGGTGCCTCGCCAGCCGGCGTGAAAAACGCCGACAGCCCGCCGCTGCCGATCCACCAGAATGATGGGAAGGCAATCGGCAGTCTGCACGGCCAAGACCAGCCCCGGCGTATCCGTAACGATCCCGTCTCCAGCCAAAGGCTCTGCCGGCCGGTCCACTCGCATTCCGTCAACACAATGGATCAAATCGGAATGAATCTGCCGCAGCGAAACCAGCGGCCAGCTTCGGCGTCCAGTCGCGACGCCCAGTTCTTTGAGAAAAAGTTCGCGGTTGCGCTCGACGGCCGCGCGCGAGTCGTGCTTCGTGAACCCAAGATTCAGCGCATTTCCGCCGTAGGCGCGCGACACTCCACCCAGCCGCGTCGAGAAGGCATGCACCAGCCAAGCCAGTTTGCCCAGCTTCTCGGAACGCAAAAGTTGTAGTTTGTTGTTTGCGACGACCCTGGTCACGACTCTTCAATCATACCGGACGCCGCGCCCCGAAGTAGCCGTAGCCGTGGGACAGTTCTCGCACACGGGCTGCCGCAGCGTGACTTGCAATTGCGACGCAGGCATCAGTTCTCCGACTTGATGCGCGCCAGCTTCTTGACAGCAGTGACGTCTTCAGGCCCGTTTACGATGATCCGGACTCCAGTTCCCTCCGCATAGCGCGGCGCTTCTGCGATGATTTTCCGCACTCGCGCCGGAAGCGAGACCTGCTGGGCTGCCTTCACCGCTTTGTCTCCAAGTGCCAGCGTCGCTTGAAAGGAGCCCAGAAAAGGGACCAGATACACTATCGTCCGCTTTCCGTGCTTCAGGCGCAGCGACCATCCCGCCTTGGGAGAATAGGAATTCCACTCCTGGACGTCGATCTGGTTCTCCCGCACAAGATCGCTGGCCAGTTCGTCCCAGAGTGCTTTCACCGGACCCAGCGCAGCGGCCAATTCGTCGTTATTCGGCCTCTCCAGTTTGCCGGCAAAGGCGTTGAGCGAGAGCGCCGCGGCTCGCTTCTTCGATTTCGTCTTTTGGGCCTTCACGCTCTCCACTGTGCGCGACGCTACTTCTTCTTAACGATCTCCGCGTCAATCTGAATCTTGACGTTATCCCCAATCATCGCTTCGCCGGTCCCGAGAAGCTTGTTGTAGAGCAAATTGAAGTCCTTGCGGTTGATGGTCGTGGTCGCGGAAATTCCGCGGCGCGGATTGCCCCACGGATCGGTCAATTCCGGCGTAGGTCCATCCACATCGAGCGTGACTTCATGCGTGGTTCCGTGGATGGTCAAATCGCCAATGACCTGCAGCTTCCCTCCGCTGCTTACGATTCGTTTGGACTTAAATTCCATGGTCGGATACTTTTCAACGTCAAAGAAATTGGGGCTTTTAAGATCCTTGTCCCGCGCCTCCACCCTCGTATCGACTGAGCTGACGTCGATGCTGGCCGATACCTGCGACTGCGTGATGTCTTTCTCGTTCAGCACGACGCTTCCCGTCAGCTTCGTGAAATTCCCGGTGACATTCGAAATTCCCAGGTGGCGCACCGTGAACTGCGCGGTGGAGTGCGGCGGGTCAATGTTCCAGTTTGAGGTCTGCGCGAGCGCCGATAGACTGGCGAGAAGGGCGACTGCGGCAACGAAGCAAATTCGTTGGACTGTTTTCATCATGACGATCACTATCCTTTGCGTGAGTTTTCTGAAGACAAGAATTCCATGTTCGGTGCGAGATGTCCCAGCGTTTTGCAAAAATCAGACCGCTGTTTCGGATGTGGCGTGCTTCGACAAAGATGCAAAAAATCAAACCCGGCGCTACAGGAGGCGGCTGGCCCGCCATCGAATCCCGCCAATGAACTTCTGCAACCCAACGTCTCGAAACCGGCCACGAAGCCGGTGTCTAGTTCTCCACGTCGAAATAAATCTTGGTGGTGGCGCGGTATTGCAGAACCTTGGCGCCGTCCAGTTGCATGTCGAGCGAATCCACGTGCGCCCACTTGATACCCCTCACGGTTTTTGCGGCTTCCTCTACGGCCCGCTCCGCCGCCTTCGCAAAACTTTCTTTCGAAGTCCCGATTACCTCGATAATCTTCTGAGTCATTTCACTCTCCTCGTTGCTCGTTGGAATTGTACGCCGGAATTGTACGCCGACCTGCCCCGCTTGCGGTCAAGTGGTATCGACGTTAGCTGAGCATGTTTAATAAATGGTTGTAAGCAGATTTTGGGAAGGGCACGGCTTGAAGCCGTGCCGCTACGTGCCGCATAAACATTGGGCTTTAGCCCCTGAGGGGCGTGCCCCTAGCGGAAGGGCGTTTATGGAACACGCTCCAGGAGGCCGGACCGCGTCCGGGACGGCGCCCGGTACAGCTCAAAACGCGAAGGCCACGCAAGATGGTCGCGTGGCCCTCGGTTTCTTCGCCCGTTTTGGGGCTGTTACTTGCCGCCGACCTTGCCGGTGAATGCCGTGTCGGCCATATGCTCGGGCTCGGTCGGATTGATCTTCACCGTGGCCAGGATTTTCTCCAGCTTGGCGAAGACTTCGTCGCGGTCGACGTGCTCAATGCCGCCTTCGGTGGCGAATCCTTCAGTGCCCAGACCCAGAACATATTCGTAGCAGGCTCCATTTTCGTAGCTGTGGTAGTACTCGGTTTCGGCCTGCTTTATGGCGTTGCCGGAGAAGTTGGAAGTCATTTCCATGTCGGTCGCGCCGATTTTGACTTTCTCGGCGTCGACCGCCTCTTCGTCGGCGTTGCGCGTGTCGACGAAGGCGAAGTGCGCGCACTCCTGCTCGGAGATGCCGCGATTGACGTTCACACTAAAGAACGCGGATGCGAAGTCGGTACCGGGATACGAGCCGCTGGGCAGTGCCACCGTCGCAACCGCAACTCCACCGGCTTGACCGAAGTTCATCGGCACATCACCCATGCCGAGCTCAGGCTGCGCTTTGTCGCCCGAGGCCAGCGCGAACTTCCGCGGATACAGGAACGAGACACCGAAATTAGCGTCAGTGTAAGTGACGTTCGCGGGGCGCCGCTTTGGCGTCTTCTTTGCGGGCGCAGGTGAGGCCGCTGCGGTTGGCACGATGGCGGTAGTTGCCGCCGGCGCTGGCGAAGTGGACGCCGGACTGGAAACGCCGGCCAGCGCCGGTTCTGGAGATTGCTTCGAGCACGCGCTCGCCGTGAGTAACAACCCGAGAATCGCGAAGCCCGCGATCGTTGCTCCTGCCAGTTTCTGCTGGCGTGGCCAGGACGAAATCGTCGTCCCCGAGCTTAGGTTGTTAGTTTCCCAATTAGCAGATTTCTTATCACCGGATTTCCAAGTGGTTGTCATTTCGTCACCTCCTCTGCGGCTGGCGCAGTCGGAAGTGATATGGCAACCGAGCGGCCAACCGGGCGACTGTTGATGCGGCGCGACTTATGGGCGGATCCGGCGCGGGCCCGTGTGCGGCGCCATACACGCTGTGTGGCGGGCAACACGCTGTCCATGGGCCACGGATCTTCCCGCTAAAATGTTTTGGTGAGCCAAATCACGCCTGACTTTTCTCCTGGTTATCACAGAAGTTATCGCGGACGCCTGGCGCCGTCGCCGACAGGACTGTTGCATGTTGGCCATGCCCGGACTTTCTGGATCGCGGCGCAACGGGCGATCCAAAATCAGGGAGCTTTGATCTTGCGCAACGAGGATCTGGATCCGCAGCGCTCGCGCGCGGAGTTTGCCCGCGCCATGATGGAGGATTTGCGCTGGCTCGGAATTTGCTGGACTGAGGGGCCTGATTGCGGCGGCCCGTATGGCCCGTACTCGCAAAGTGAGCGCCGGGAGCACTATCTGGCCGCTTGGCGGCGGCTGCGGCAAGGCGGGTTTCTGTATCCGTGCATCTGTTCGCGCAAGGATCTGGCGCAGGCGGCGAGCGCCCCCAACGATGCGGATGATGAGCCCGTGTATCCGGGAACCTGTCGCGAACGCAAGGACGTGGGCAAGTTCGTCGATCCTCTGGGCGTGAACTGGCGGTTTCGCGTTCCCGATGGCGAGGCGGTTGAATTTGCGGATTTGAATCTAGGCCGGCAGCGCTACGTCGCAGGGAGTAACTTCGACTTCGGCGATTTCCTAGTCTGGCGGCGCGACGATGTTCCGGCCTACCAACTGGCGGTCGTGGTCGACGACGCGGCAATGCGGATCACGGAAGTAGTGCGGGGCGCGGATTTGCTGAAGTCGACAGCGCGGCAATTGCTGCTCATGCGCGCGCTTGGTTATGCCGATTGTGATTATGCCGATCGTGGTCATGCCGCCCCGGATTACTTTCATTGCGAACTGGTGCGGGACGCCGCCGGCGTGCGCCTCGCGAAACGCCACGATGCGCTGAGCATCCGGCATTTGCGGGAGAGCGGAATAACGGCGGAGAAGGTTCTGGAGATGGCCGGTCGGCCCTGATGCCTTGGCACTTTCGATTGGCGGCCGAGTTACTGGAGTAGCTATCGATCCCAGCCAGCGGGGCTTACCATTGAAGGAACGGTTCGTGTGGCGGGCGGGGGAAGACTATGCGGCGAATGTTCTTGAAGTCTGCGATGATCGCGTTGTTGATGGGTTCGGCGGCCTACGGGCAGTCGCTTGCCGACGCTGCGCGCCAGAATCGCGAGAAGCAGGACGCTCAGGATTCATCACCGACGGCGAAGCCTAGAGTAATCACGAACAAGGACATTGTGAAAGACCCGGACGCGAAACCAGCACCGAGCGAAACAGCGTCGGGAGCAAACGTGGCGGCCGACAGCAAAGGGGCGGATCGTCGTCTTGCGGAACAGCGTTTTGCGCAGCAACGCTTGGCGGAACAACGCGCGTCCGAACAATGGAAAGGGCAAATCCTGGCACAGAAATACAAGATGGCGCTGCTGCAGACGCGGATCGACCTGATCAACGCCTCGATTCGTTCCAGATACGGGACGGCCCAGTACGAGTGGTATCAGGCGCAGCAAGTGCAGCGTATAGCGCAAATCCAGCGGCAGCTCAATGAACAGAAGCGGAAGCTCGACCAGATGCAGGAAGCTGCGCGGCATGCTGGCATGCACACGGCCGTCTACGATCCGTAGGGGCCTTCTGTTCTCAGCTTTCATTCTCAGAGCATGGCTTTCGGATTGCGGAGGTTCAACCGGTGATCTCCGCGGGTCACCGGTGGTTTGCCCGGAAACGGCGCCGCGTCCGCGATACGCACAAGCGGCAACCGCGCTGGATTCTCCGGTGTGGCACGACCGCCCTGCCCCAGCAAACTGCGCCGTTTGGGCGCTTTTCGGCTCCCAGACCCCATTTTTATGCCGATTTTCAAGGGGTACCTTACTGGGAACCGCATAGAATCTGCATAAAATGCTACTTTTCCACAGCGTAGTGCGCTACTATGCGGTGGATACACGCAAATTTGTAAGTTTCTGAAGGAGGAATTCATGGCTTCTGGTATGACCAAGACTCAACTGACTCGGCATCTGGCCGAGAAGCTCGAACTCAACAACAAGACTGCCGCGGCTTTTCTGGAGCACCTGGCAGACACGGCGATTAAAGAGACGAAGAAGAACGGTGTGTTCGTTGTGCCCGGCCTCGGCCGCCTGGTGAAAGCGCATCGCAAGGCCCGCATGGGTCGCAACCCGCAGACCGGCGAACCGATTCAGATCAAGGCGAAGACGGTGGTAAAGTTCCGCGTGGCGAAAGCTGCGAAGGACGCAATCGCGCCAAAAGGGAAGTAAGTTCCGCGGACCGCAGTGTTCGCGGTCCATGTTCAAGAAGGCCGGCTTTCGAGCCGGCCTTTTTCTGCTTACCCGACTGTCTCGTCGCAACGCTATGCGAATGCTCTAACCGCGGAGAGCGCTGAGAACGCAGAGCTAGACAAAAATGGAAGAGCAAGCCTGCCGCCCCAAGTGCTACTCACTCGGGCACCTCGGGGTCTGCGTATGAATACAGAAACAAGAAATTCTCGGCGAACTCTGCGCACTCTGCGGTTAAGCCTTCGCTTCGCCCAAGGCCGGAATGTTGAAGTCCAGATAGCCGAGAGCGTCCGTCCCTACGTGGTTTCTGTGATTCATCACAAATCTGCCGTCGAGCGCTCACAGACTTCGCCGACAGGTCCAAGGCTATACTGCCTGAGAGTGCCCGAAGGAAAAATGCCCGAGATTCCAAATTTGGCCGAAGCGCTGCGGCGCTACTGGGGATACCACGAGTTCCGCCCCAAGCAGGAGAATGTGATCCGCAGTCTGCTGGCCGCGCACGATACTTGCGTCGTGATGCCGACCGGAGGCGGAAAATCGCTGTGCTATCAGCTTCCAGCGGTGATTTCGGGGAAGACGGCGGTGGTGGTTTCTCCGCTGATCGCGCTCATGCAGGACCAGGCGGCGCAACTCGCGCAGATGGGAATTCCGGCGGCGGCGATCAATAGCTTTCAGAGTTCGGCGGAACGGCGGCAGGTGATGGAGAAAGCGGCGCGAGGGGAATATCGGCTGCTCTATCTTTCGCCGGAGCGGCTGGCCGCTGAGAATACTTTCGCTTGGCTGGCGAAAGTGCCGGTGGGCTTTTTTGCCGTAGACGAGGCGCATTGCATTTCCGAGTGGGGCCACGAATTTCGGCCGGACTACCGGCAGTTGAGCCGGTTGCGCACGAGCTTTCCCAGCCTTCCGATCGCGGCCTTCACAGCCAGCGCGACGCGGCAGGTGCGGCACGACATTCTGAAGCAGTTGCAGATGCGCAATCCCCATCTTTACATCGCCAGCTTCCATCGCAAGAATTTGAGCTACCTGGTGCACGAGTGCGAACCGCGGGCGCAGATGGAGTTGCTCGTCCACGCCCTACGGCACTATGCGGGAGAGAGCGTGATTGTGTACTCGCCCACGATTCGCCGCGTGGAAGAGACAGTTGAATACCTGGAGGAGAGCGGGATTGCGGCGATTCCTTATCACGCGAAGATGGAATCGTCCATGCGCCGGCAGAATCAGGAACGATGGATGTCGGACGAAGTGCGGGTGCTGGTGGGAACGATCGCCTTTGGCCTAGGCATCAACAAGCCCGCGGTTCGGGCGGTGATTCACCTGTCGCTGCCCAAGTCGATTGAGCAGTACTACCAGGAGGCGGGCCGCGCGGGGCGGGACGGCCGTCCGGCCGATTGCGTGCTCCTCTGGCAGAAGCGCGATCACGTTCTGCTGGAGTACTTCATCGGAAAGATTTCGGATGACGCGGAGCGCGAGCGGTCAATCGAGCGAAAACGCGTCATCAGCCGTTTCGCGGATTCTCACGGCTGCCGCCACCGGCAAATCTGTCTGCACTTCGGAGAAACTCCCCAATGGGAGCGCTGCGGAAATTGCGACAATTGCGGAGCCAAACCGGAGTGGCTGCGCAAGGAGATCGTACCCGTGGCTTTGCCTGAAGTTGCGGGGCGAAAGACTTCGTTTCCGCCTGCATCGCCTGCGTCCTTCTATACCCCGCTTCTGCATTCTGAAAAGCCGCGGGTGCGGGATTCGGCGCCGGCAGAAGCCGATCCGGCGCTGGCTGAGTATTTGCGCGAATGGCGGCGCAATATGGCGCGGGAGAACAAAGTTCCCGCCTACATAATTCTGCACGACACTACGCTGGAGGAGTTGTGCCGGCGGCGTCCTGCCAATTTTGCCCAGTTGAAACAGGTTCCGGGCATTGGCGAAAAGAAAGCCGATGTGTACGGCGCGGAAATTCTTCAGGCTTTGCGGAACTACGGCGCGGGAGCGCGCGCCACGCCGACGGCGCCCAAGGAGCCAGCTCCGGGGGAACAGACCCTCCGGCTCTTGAACGAGGGGCGCAGCTTCGAAGAGATTGCCCGCATTCGAGCGCGCCAGATTTCGACCATCGTTTGCACAGTGGCGAACCTGGTCGAGACTGGGCAGGTGAAACTAGATCCGAAATGGATTTCTCCCGACGCGCAGCCCTTGATTGAGTCAGCCTGCCTGAAGCAGGGAATCGAGCGGCTGAAAGACATCAAGGAAGCGGTGCCGCCCTATGTCAGCTTCGAAGACATACGGCTGGTGGTGGCGCACCTGCGGGTGGAGAATCGGGTGCGCGCGAAGACGGCGTAGTGTGTGCTTGTACCTGTGTGGAGACGTTCGTGTGGGGACGCCAGTGTGTGGACGGGCGCCCTCGCCCGTCCAAGCCGAGCGCAGCTCGGCAGATGTCTGTGGCCACAGTAACTCTGAATCTCCTTTAGACGCCCTTGGCGGCAGGATCCCAGATCAGTTTGTGAATTTGCAGGCTGAGCCGCGCGGGAATATCGTCGGCGAGGATCCAGGCTGCGAGTTCTTGCGGATCGAGTTGGCAATGCGAAGTGTCGCGCGCGCCAGTGGCGGCCTTTTCGAACGCAGGTGAAAATAAAATGGCGTGCACGCACGCGGCCAGCCCATGACGCAGAACGAAATCGCGGGCGAATTCATAGTCAGCGCGGTCAGTCAAGACGAACTTCAGTTCATCGTGCGGCTCGAGCGCTTCGAGATTCTCCAGTGCAAACGTGTTCGATGCGCCGGAGTGCGGACACTTTACGTCGACGATCTTGACGACTTGTTTCGGGACCCGCGCCAGTGGGCGTTCGCCGCTGGTCTCGAGCAACACCTGGTAGTCGGCGTCCAGGATTTGCTCCATCAGGGGGATTACCTCGCGCTCTTGTAACATGGGCTCGCCCCCGGTGATCTCAACCAATCCTCCAGTCGGACTCAGGCGGGCAACTTCGGTGAGCACATCTTGCAGCGACATCTTGCTCCCCCCGTAGAAACTAAACTCGCTGTCGCACCAGGAGCAGCGCAGATTGCATCCGGTCAGACGCACGAAGACGCAGGGGAGACCAGCGTACGTCGATTCGCCTTGCAGCGATTTGTAGATTTCGGTGATCTGAAGCATTGAATCATTGATACATTTAGTCATTGAATCATTGAAATTCAAAGGCCCGGACTTTCAATGACTCAATGATTCAATCACTCAATGTCTCAATAATCTCACTCGGAGTAGCGAGCCGTAGTTGTATCGGTCTCGAAAACGGTGACGTCTTTCACTCTCACCCTGCCGTTGGTTACGCTGCTCAAGCGTGTGTTGGTTTCGTCGTAGAAATATTTCGCGAGATTTTCGGCGGAGGGGTTGAGCACGGTGAAGGGCTCAATGTCGTTGATCATCTGGTGGTCGAGACGGTCGATAGCGTGCTTCATCACGTCTTTCAAATCTTTGAAATCGAGCAGCAACCCGGCCTTATCGAGCTCAGCCCCGGCGAGGGTCACACGAATCTTGTAATTGTGGCCGTGCGGGTTCTCGCACTTGCCCTTGTAGTTGCGCAGGTAGTGCCCTGCGGCGAATGTGTCTTCGACGGTTACTTCAAACATGAATTCTAGGTAGCCTCGGCTGTGATTTATTGTACCTTTTTGAGAGCATTGGAGGCGCGGCGGCGCGAACTTCGGGCAAACTGCAGATCCCTCGCTCCGCTCGCGATGACAATCCAGGGAATGGGATGCAGGTCATGAGCGGGATGCGAGCTGACATCACGATTCGAGAGGCAGCGCCGAGCGAATCGGCAATCATTCTTCATCATCGCAGGTCGATGTTTCGAGACATGGGCGAGGGCACCGTCGAGGAACTGGATCGGATGGTGGAGGTTGCCGGCCCATGGCTGGCGCGGGCTCTGGCCGATGGTTCGTATCGCCACTGGCTGGCGCTGGACGGCTCGGGCCGCGTCGCGGGCGGCGGGGGCGTGCTGGTGTGTGCGTGGCCGGCGAACCCCAAGGATCCGTGTACCGAGCGGGCGGTGATCTTGAATGTTTATACCGAACCGGAGTTTCGGAAGCGAGGAATCGCGCGGCAAATCATGCTGACCATTTTGGCCTGGCTCAAGGAGCAGGGCTTGCGGTCCGTCAATTTGCATGCCAGCGCCGAGGGCCGGCCCTTGTATGAAAAACTGGGCTTTGAGGCGACGAACGAAATGCGGTTGAAGTTTGACCGATTGTAGCGACTCTGGAGTTTGCTGTAGCCGCAGCTGCCGAGCTGTGCTCGGCTTGGACGCCGAGGGCGGCCGTCCCTACACAAACAAACTGTCCAGCAAACCAAGGGCCAACTCCTGATAACCTGCTAACGTTCGGGCTGCTGCCCCGTCTATTTCTGTGCGAGGCAAGAAGAAGGACTGATCACTTGTAGGGGATAGAGACAGACCATGCCGGCCGATTCTTACGCAGCAGCATTTCCGGTTGGCGACAATTACCGTCCTAGTTACGGACAAAGACGGGCCGAACAGAACAGCGGCAACCAGAACCCCACGTTGTATGGGAATATGAGGGGCTCTTTGGCAGCGCAGAGCAACCGCATTGACGACACGAGCCTGATCCGGGAGGCGCAGCAGGGCAACCGCACGGCCTTCGAGGTTTTGGTGCGTCATTACGACCAATCGGTGCTGCGGCTGGCGCTGCACCTTACCGGATCGGAGTCCGACGCCCAGGACGTTTATCAAGAGGCCTTCCTCAAGGCCTACAAGAATCTGGGCAGTTTCCGGTTTGAGTGTTCTTTCTACACCTGGATTTACCGCATCGTTACCAATCTCTGCCTCGATCATCTGCGAAAACGAAATGTGCGCAAGGAAGACGCGCCGGTCGCGGTGGATGCGTCCGGCGAAGAGTACAGCCGGTTGGAGCAGTTCGCCGACGCGCGCTCGGGAGCGAATCCGGAACGCGATTTGATGCGACGGGAGCTGGGACGGAAGATCGGAGCGGCATTGTCGGGACTGACGCCGCGCGAGCGCATGGTGTTCGAGTTGAAGCACTATCACGGCCTGAAGTTGCGCACCGTGGGCGAGATGCTGAATACGACGGAAGAGACGGCAAAGAATACACTGTTTCGCGCGACGCAAAAACTTCGAGCCGCGCTGGCGGAGATGCGATGAGAGGAAGCTGCGAGCCGCGAGCAACCAGTTTGCTTGAAGCTCGTGGCTCGTGGCTCGAAGCTGCAACAGTGGCGGCAAGGAATCGGCGCGAAGGGATACGAAAATGAAATGTGATTGGGTGCGGCAAAACATTTTGTTCTACGTTTACAACGAGCTGGAAGATGACGCTCGATACGAGGTAGAGCAGCACTTGGCGCGATGTCCGGAATGCGCCACCGAGTTGAAAGCGGCGCGCAAGTTCCACGCCACGCTTTCGGAAATGCCGGTGGCCGAGCCGACTCCGAACCTGCTGGCTGCATCTCGGATGCGCTTGCAGGAAGCGCTCGAAACGACGCAGCCGGGAGGATTCTGGCAGCGCCTGGTTCTTGAGCCCGCGCTATGGCTGCGGCAGATTCGGATGGCGCCGGCGCTGGCGGCGGCGATTTTCATCGTGGGATTTGGCGGCGGCATTGGCGCGACCTACAACTTCCTGGCGAATCGTTCCCCGGTCGCTGACATCTCGAATTACGGCCGCTCTGACCAGACCCCTTCCGTAGATGCTTCTGCGATTGCCGGCATCCGCTCGGTGACGCAGGAGCCGGGATCGAATCAAGTAAGCATCAAGTACGACACGGTTTCGACCCAGGAAGCGCAAGGCTCTCTGAACGACCAGCGCATCCAGCAGTTGCTGTTGTTCGCGGCGCGCAATAATTACAACTCGGGTGTGCGCATGGACTCGGTGGACTTGCTGACCCAGGCGCCCGACGATTCGCGCGTGCGGGAAGCGCTGATGTATGCGTTGCAGAACGACACCAATCCGGGTGTGCGTTTGAAGGCGTTGGATGGGCTGAGTGGTTTCGTGCGGCAGGATGCCCAAGTAAAGGATGAAGTTTTGCGGGCGCTGGTCAGCGACACGAACTCCGGCGTTCGGCTCCAGGCCTTGCGGCTGGTGGAGCCGATGAAGGCCGACAGCAATGTGCGATCGGTGCTGACCAGGGTGTCGCAGACGGATCAGAACGTTTCGATTCGCTCGCAGGCTCGGACCATGCTGGCGCAGATGCCGGAGATGGATTAGTAGAGGGACGGGCGTCTCGCCCGTCCAGCCGGGCGGGGACGCCCAGCTCTCCATCGATCAACGATTTATTTACTTGAGGAGGATATTCATTGAAGCACGCAATAAAATCTGCCGGCGCTGGACTGTTAGTGGCAGCGCTGGCCTCTCTGGCCCTGTGCCAGGAAACCCGGATGTATCGCGAGGGCAACTACTGGGTCCAGGACATGACGGGCGACCTGGGCGCGGCGAAGAATCTGCGGATGAAGCTGGACGCGGGTTCGGTGCGGATTCAGGGTGGATCGCAGGCGCGGATCACATACGTCATTCATCGCAAGGCATATACATCGTCGGAAGAGAAAGCCCGCCGCGAATTTGAGTCCTACAAGATCAACGCATCCGTAAAGGGAGACACGGCGTGGATCGCGGCCGAGTCGAACGGGCGTGATCGCGAATGCTCCGATGAGTTTGTCGTCAACGTGCCGCGGAACTTGCAGTCCGCCAAGATCGAGACCGGGGGCGGCAACGTAAACGCGACTGGAATTGCCGGACGCGTCGAACTCGAAAGTGGCGGCGGAAATGTCCACTTGGATGACATCGGCGGCGAAGTATCGGCGGAAACCGGCGGGGGCACGATTGAAGTCGGCAGCGTGCAAGGCGGTGTGAGTCTGCAAACCGGCGGAGGAAACATCAAGGTTGCATCCGCCAAAGGCGAGATTAAGGCGGAAAGCGGAGGGGGAAACGTGGTCGTTCTCTCCGGGCTGCAAGGCGCCGTGCTGGAGACGGGCGGGGGCAGCATTCGGGTGGACAAGTGCAGCGGCCCGGTGAAAGCCACGACCGGCGGCGGCAGCGTCGATCTGGGCGACATCGGAGGCTCCGCGGAGATTGAGACTGGCGCGGGCAGCATTCGGCTGGCTTCCGCGAAAGGGCGGGTGCAGGCCGAGACCGGCGGAGGCAGTATCCAATTAGATGGAGCGACCTCGGTGAAGGCGGAAACTTCGGCTGGGGGAATCATCGTGAAGCTGCTCTCATCGTCTGGCGCTCGCAGCAATTCCTCGCTTGAAACCGCGGCCGGCGACATCACCGTGTATCTGGCGAACGATCTGGCGATTTCGATTCGTGCGGAGATCGAGGTCGCCAATGGCCACGCCATCCACAGCGACTTCACGGATATTCACGTGTCCAGCGAAGGTGGACCGTGGGGCCCGAAGACCGTCACAGCCGAGGGGCAACTCAACGGTGGCGGACCGATGCTGAAGGTAAGAACGAATTCTGGAAATGTCAACTTCCGCCGCGTCAGTCGCTAGGAACAGTCGTTGGTCGATCGGGAAGTCTCGCAGTCCGCAACGCATCGCGAACGACTAGCGACGAACGACCAACGACCAGATTTTATTCGGGAGGGCTTATGATCCATCGCTTCCTGCTTTGCATGTTTCTTTTTTCGCTGGTGGCCAGCGCGCAACCAGCGGAGTCGAATTACGATCGCATGGGTGAAAGCTGGAGTTGGGGTCTCGGGTCCGAAGAGGGCGGCGGCGGATCGTCGTATCTAGGCGTGGACATCGCCGACGTTTCTCCGGAGCGCCTGGGAGAGTTGAAGCTCAAGGAAGAACACGGAGCGGAGATCACCATGGTCGACCAGGACGCTCCCGCCGGAAAAGCCGGACTTCACGAGCATGACGTAATCGTAAGCCTGAACGGTACGGCGGTAGAGAGTGCCGCCCAATTGCGCCGGATGATCAGGGAAACGCCGTCAGGCCGCGTGGTGAATCTCGGCATCAGCCGCGACGGCCAACCATTGACGATCAAGGTGCAACTCGCCGACCGGCACAAATCAATGGCATGGGAGCCGAAGAACTTCGAATACAAATTCGACATGCCGAAGATGCCTACGATGCCTGACTTCGACTTGCCCGTCTCCGTGGTCGTCGTCCACTCATCGGCGCGCAGCGGGCTGATGGTGGAAAATATCACTCCGCAACTGGGAGATTTTTTTGGGGTCAAGGGCGGCAACGGCGTGCTGGTGCGCTCGGTGGAGAAAGGCAGCCGCGGAGAAAAGGCCGGATTCCGCGCCGGGGATGTGGTCGTCAAGGTCAACGGCCAGCCGGTGCACGACACTTCCGACTTCACTCATACCCTGCGCTCGTCGTCAGGCGGCACGGCGGCCATTACGGTAATGCGCGATAAGAAAGAGCAGAATCTGACCCTGACTCTTCCCGAGAAGAAGGATTCCGGCGGCCTGCTGGAAGAGAGCCTTGACCTTCCCGACCTTACAGCCGAGGCAAAGCAGGCACTCAGCCGTGTCGGTGATGAAATGGCCCGCATCGGTCCGGCTGTCGCGGAGAAGATGCAGCAGCAGGCATTGTGCTTGGAAGATATAGCGAAGAAGTTGCAGGATTCACAGCCGAAGCTGCAGGAAAGGCAGAAAGAGATGCAAGAGCTGCAGCAGAAGCTGCGCCATGAGTTATCCGGCGGATGGGCCGAGATCTGACATTGCCAAGATGAACGGGCGGCAGGTTACGAACGTAACCGCGCTGGTGGAACCCTAGCTTAACAAAGGGATGGCCAGATTCCACTAGTGGACTACCCACTGGTTACCTGTTGCGGTGACCGCAATCCCGATAAGCTGTTGCCGCAATGGTTTTCCGCGCACTGTTGTTTTCAAAGAGCCCCGAGACAAGCACCGCCATGACGGCGGCTTGCAAGCGTACAGGAATCCGCGCTGAAATCTGTTCCGACATCTTCAGCGCCATAGAAAAAGCCAAGACCCAAACCTTTTCGTGCGTGCTCCCAGACTGGGCTGACCAACCGGAGGCGAGCTTTCTGTTGAGGCGCGCTCGTGAGTCCGCGCCGAACCGGGACACGGTGGCCGTCGCCGTCGTCGATCACGAGCCAACGGCGGCGGAAATGCGCGACAACCGGCTCGACTTTCTGATCTACCGTCCAATTTCCGCCGAGGAAGCCGACGCCGTGCTGGTGAAGGCGTGCGAGCAGATGCAACCGTCGAGCGCAAGCGCACAGGATGCTGCGGAGTCGTCCGTGGAAGGGGAAGGCGACGACGCGAGCCGCGAAGCCCCTGGCACAGCTTCTGCCGGCGCCAATGCACCGGAACCTAGCCAACAGAATCTGCCATCCGGTCCGCCGGAAACGAATGCAGCAGAGGGCGACAACGAGATTACGACTGAGGAAGAGGAGCCTCCAAGGCGCAGTCATGCGATAGGGGTCCGCGGAGTTTGCGCTGCGATCCTGGTGCTCACCGCGGCTTTCTGCCTGTGGAGATCGCGCGCGACTATTGAGTATCTGTCGCGGACACCGGAGGGAAGCTACCGTGTTTTGCGGGAATCGGTGGCGGCGCTTTTTTATGTGAACCAAACGGCAGCGCAGCCCGTCGGCTCCGCCGGGAGCGACGCCCAGCAGGATGCGTACTTCAGCAGAAATCCCGGCGCCAACGCGCAGACACCGGCGTTGGAAGTCGTGGCACCGGAAACCACGTTGGAAGGGCGACCCCCCTTACCAAAAGCTCCCGATTTTCCCCTGCCGGTTCCGGGCGTTGAGCATCAAGAGGCGCCGCCAATCCGCGTGCAGCGAGCGGCGATTCCCGAAAGCATGAAAAACTCGCCGCCGATTGAGCGTCCGGTTGTGGCGGAGAATCCGGCGCAGATGATGCCAGTCTCCGTGTCACAGCCGCAGGCTGCCAGTCAGCAATTCAGCGAACCGGTCGCGGTGAGCGAGGATGCGGCGCGGGCCCTGCTGGTTCACTCCGTGGATCCTGTGTATCCGCCGGAAGGGTTGGCGCAGAAGCTTCACGGCCCCGTGGTGCTGCAGGCGGTAATCGGACGCGATGGCAGCGTCGAGGATTTGAAAATTGTTCGCGGATACTTCATTCTCGGCCGGGCGGCGATTGCCGCCGTCAAGCAGTGGCGCTTCCAACCTTACAGTGTCAACGGCCACGCCGCGGCAACTCAAACCACAATCACCGTCAATTTCAGCTATCCACCGGCGTAGCCAAGCAGCTTAGCAGCCTGCGGAAAAACTCTGATTCACGCAGGGCTTTGGGAAGCGCACGACTTCAGTCGTGCCGCAAGCCGTTGAAATTGTGTCCCGCTTCAGCGCCTGAGGCGAGCTTTTTGCGGCGCTTGTCGGCTTTTTCCGCGCCCTCTTAGGGAAGAATTCCTTTCGAGCGGTGGCCTCTCGATCTCTGGATAGGGCAGCGGCACGGGTCATTGGTCGCCACCTTTGCGAAGTGAAGCTTGGAGTTCGAGCACCTGTAATTGGACTTGCTTCACTTCTTTCAGAAGCTCCACCCTGCAATGGTTGATCCAATAGATCCCCATCAACGCAAACGGCCAGATGATCGCGTAGCAAGCCAGGATCTCAAAATGTAACCCCATGGTTGTGTCGATTTGCCAAATGAACAGGGCGAGAAAGGCAACTGAAAGGGCAACCGCAAAAACCAATAGTTCAACTGAAACCCGCTTCTGGCTGCGCAGATTTTTGGAGTTCTTCTCTAGCGTAGCTGCCACTTCCTCCCGATAACCCGCGAGATTCGCAGGCTGCGGAAGACGCGAAAGCAAACGGTCTCGAATACTGTGGTAGTGTCTGAAATGTGACATTTCAGACACTACCAATACTGTCATTTCCCGTTTCCATAACCACCTCCTGATAGAATTTCCTTCATCGCTTTTTTTGCGTAGTGGATGCGGGATTTCACCGTGCCTTCGGAGCACCCCACAACCTCTGCGATTTCCGTCATCGAGAAGTCCTCCAGAAAATGCAGGACCAGGACCTCGCGATGCTTGGGGCCGATCTCATCCAAGGCCTGATGGAGGGCTGCGGAATCTTCTTCCGCAAAGGACGGCTCCGCCGATTCTTGGAATTCCTCGATGAGCACTTCCTCGGCTCGCTCCCTGGAAATGTTGCGGCGGATGCGATCCACTGCGATTCCGTGTGTGATGCGGTACAGCCACGGTCGCAGAGAACCGGGGTCTTTCAGCCGCCGAATGCCACGAAACGCTTTGACCCCCACTTCCTGGAGCACGTCGGGCGCGCCTTCCTCGTTGCCCGTTACCTTGGTCGCGTAATAGAGCAGCGGCCGCTCCATCACTGCGACGAGGTCCTCGAAGGCGCTGGGTTCGCCGGACTGGCAACGAAGCGCGAGCCATTCGTCCCGTGTTCGATTGTCCCTATCCATTCATTACTAATGTCGAAGTGGAAGCGCTGGTGGTTCAATTTATCGGGTCTGAATTGGTTCGAGTTGGACGGACGACTGCTCGGAAAGCTATCCCCATGCTGAACTTCGACTTCCAGCCCAAACAGCCTAAGTTAGCGATGATCGGGCCGCCCCGCTGCCACATGGCCCCCTACTCGTGGTCGTGGCCTTCCGGCGCGGCAGTCGGAGGGGTTGCCCCGCTGGATTGTTTCCAATAATCCTGCACGGCAGGCGGCAGCTTTTCCACGCGCGTGAGGAACGCCGTGAGCTTCCAGATGTCAGGCTCAGATAGTGCTTTGTCCCATGCGGGCATGCCGCTATAGCGGACGCCGTTGCGAATCACGTAGAAGATGTGCCATTCCGGATCGTCGGGTGGATGAAGGATGAGGCTTGGAGCGGGGGGATAAAACGATTTCTCCAGGGCAGAGGGCTGGCGGTCGATCCCGCCATGGCAGAGCGCGCAATTCATGGTGTAGATCTTCAGCCCCTCAATCAGATTCTCGTCCGTTGGCGGCACGGGATTGTTGACGCGGGGAGCATGGCGCTCCACCGAATTGTCGAGCGCGCTCATAGCAAGGTGGCGCTCCATCTCCGGCGGAACGCGGTTGGCGCGAGTCGGCAGGAATCCAAGCAGGGCGATACCAAGACCGCCAATCAACAGAACGAGAACGGTGATGGCCATCCCCAAAACGAAGTTGCGCATTGCAGAGCCTCGGAGATCTGCCGAGCTGAACTCGGCTCTGGACGGGGCAGAGCCCCGTCACCACACGGACCGTTTCATTCTACCTTCAAGGGCGCGGCAACCGAGCCGATGCGCCCGCTGAGGTCGTCACGAACCACGAAACGGACGGCATATTCTCCGGGGGCAAGATCCAGAGCGCCGCTATAGGCAACCCCCTGCTGGCGAATTGCCGGCAATCTCTCCAAGGCAAGATGAACGTCGATTTTCTGACCCGTGGGGTGATCGACCGGTTTGCCTTCGGGAGTTTTCGCCAGCGCCACGAAATCCATCACCACATGGTTATGGTCGGCGCTGTCGATCAGCGCCGCATCGGGCGCGACGTGTATCTCATAATTCACACGCTTCTTGCCCGGGTCCTTACCCGGCTCGATTTTGTCCCAAATCGCCACCAGGGCAAGCGAGCTGTAATCCAAAGGCGACTGCAACGCCGACGAAATGTCGCTGTTGCGGCTGTTCTCGGGATCGACCGTGGCATTGGTCACAAAGAAGCCGCTGCGCGCCCGCACTTCCACGCGATCGCGCTTCACTTTCACCGCCAGCCTGCGCCAACCCGACTTGGTCTGCGAGCGATCGAGATAGTAGCCGAGCATGTAGTATTCGGCAGAATCATTCACTGCATCACGAAAGCCCTTTACCAGATCGTTGGAGTTGTAATAGGCGCGGCCTCCAGTCATGGACGCAAAGGTCTGGAAGGTCCCTTGGGTATCCATCTGCCGCCAGCTCAGGCGCCTGTAGGTTTGTCCCGGGTTGCGCATGGAGGCACTCGTCGTCGGCGCGCTGATGCTCGGCAGGGCTGTATTCTGCAGTCCCTTGACGTCCACTGGATAGAGCGCAATCTGCGCGTCGTTCAGCAGTTGCCAGGTATGTTCGTACAGCGGCAGTACGTCGCTGAGTGTATCGCGGCCGGCGGGCGCGAGCTGCATCGTGTTATCGCTCACGCTGAACGGGAACCCGCCACTCGCCCAGATCAGCGACTTGCGCCCAGGAAACCCTGCCAACGTCTGCGCCACCTGTTGCATTCCGTCCAGAGTGTAGGTGATGGCAACACGCTGTTCGAACGATTGAAAATTCAGTGCCGATTCTTGCAGCATAGCCTGGAGGTTTTGGACTTCACTGGCCACACTATCACTGCCCTTGGACCCTCCGCTGCCTTTCGCCCCCCCGCCGCCCGGTGCGGCCGCAGTC
>Ga0181526_10001131_pt1 | contig 26239 bp, 28 predicted proteins | sample PEATcosm2014_Bin_35_FD_119750 | JGI IMG/M metagenome (GOLD analysis project Ga0181526, IMG submission 119750) | Peatland microbial communities from MTU Mesocosm Facility, Houghton, MI, USA - PEATcosm2014_Bin06_30_metaG | ecosystem: Environmental > Terrestrial > Soil > Wetlands > Peat | place...
CCACTTGCCCCCGGCGCGGATCGGCGAGGACTTCAGCGGTGTCAGCGTCTGCATGCACGTGCGCGGCCTCAGCGTGACCGCGGCCTCCATGATCGCCGAGCTCCCGCTCGGCATCGCGGACGGTGCGCCGCTGCGCGCGTACGTGGCGCCGGGGAGCCCGTGCGCCAGCATCTACGTCCCGGCCTTCCCCCGCACGGCCGCGGGCCCGCCGCCGTGCATCCCGCTGGAGCTCTCGGGCGAGGACCTGTGGCACGCGGCCGACGCCGTCCGCCGGCTGGTCGAGGGCGAACCCGTTGCGTTGCCGGCGGTGCGCGAGGTGCTCCAACCCGTCGAGGACGAGCTGTGGGCCGAGGCCGACGACGTGCTCGAGGAGCCCGGCCGCTGGGCAGCCACGGGCGAGACGTGGGGCAGCCGGGCCCTCGACGCGCTGCGCTCCTGCATCCCCTGATCGCGGGTACGGCGGCGGTACGCTGCGCCAACACGCAGTACAACTCCTACTCGCCAAGGGGGACGTCATGACCTATGTACTCACCGACGACGACATCGCCGTGGGCGATGCCGTCAGCGTGGCACTCGAGAAGATGTGGGGCTGGTACCTCGCCTTCGGCATCCTCTCGATCATCTTCGGTTTCTTCGTCATCAGCTACCGGCACGCCAGCGTGTACGCGATCGTCTACCTGGCCAGTGGTTTCTTCATCGCCGTCGGCGTCTTCGAGATCTTCGGGTCGGTGAGGATGGCCCGGCAGCGATGGCTGCACCTGGTCTTCGGGTTGATCTGGGTCGGTGCCGGCATCGTCGGCTTCGTGTGGCCTCACATCACGATCTTCATCACCGCCGTGATCATCGGGTGGGCGTTCCTGGTGCTCGGCATCTTCGACATCGTCGAGTCCGCCCGGCATCACCACCTGCCCTACTGGTGGCTGTACCTCATCCGGGGCGTCATCGCCGTGGCCATCGGGTTCTTGTGCATCCGTCACCCCGGCGCTCCGCTGACGGCGCTGGTCGTCCTGATCGGGATCCTGGCCATCGTCTTCGGCGCGGTGGAGATCGTCGGTGCCTTCTCGGCCCGCCACGCCACCAAGAACTGGGACGCCTACAAGGCACAGCAGGTGCGCTGAGACGGTTGGCGTAGCGAGGTGCGGCTCGTCAGCTTCTCCCTCGCCGGCGGGCCGGCGCGGCCCGGCCTCGTGGTCGCCGGCGAGGTCGTCGACCTGAGCGACCCGGCGACCGGGCTGCCGTCGACCATGCGGGAGCTGCTGGCGCTCGGGCCTGTCGCACTGGACCAGGCGCGGGGGGCCGCGGCCACCGGTGCGGCGCGTCACGCGCTGGCGGTGGTACGGCGTCACGCACCGGTGCCCGACCCGCCCGCCATCCTGGCCATCGGGATGAACTACCGGGCCCACGTGGCCGAGCTGGGACGGGAGCCGCCCGAGTGGCAGTACTGGTTCAACAAGCAGCGCACGGCCATCGCCGGGCCCGGCGACGACATCGTGCTGCCTGCCGTGTCGGACATGGTCGACTACGAGGGCGAGCTGGCCATGGTGATCGGCCGCCGGTGCCAGCACGTCCCGGCCGCCCGGGCGCTCGAGGTGGTGGCGGGGTTCACGGTCATCAACGACGTCAGCGCCCGCGACTGGCAATGGCGCACCCCCACGTTCACCGTGGGCAAGTCGTTCGACACCCATGCACCCTGCGGCCCCGAGCTGGTGACGGGCGACGAGCTCGGAGACCCCGGAGCCCTGACCATCCGCACCTGGGTCAACGACGAGCTGCGCCAGGACTCGACGACGGCCGACATGATCTTCGGCTGTGCCGCCATGATCGAGTACCTCACTACGGCGTTCCCGCTCGAGCCGGGCACGGTCATCGCGACCGGGACGCCCGCCGGGGTCGGGGCCGGGCTGGACCCGCCCCGGTTCCTGTCCGCCGGGGACACGGTGCGGATCGCGATCGAGGGGATCGGCGAGTTGTCGAACCCGGTGGTGCAGGGGAGCCGGCCGGAGCCGGTCGGGCTCGACTGATCCGGCGCCGGGGCGCCGGGGCGGCGCCTGCCCCTCAGCCCTGCACTGCGCGCAGGCGCTCGGCCAAGCTCGACATGACCTGGAGGGCGAACGTCGGTGTCTCGTGCACCAGGAAGAGGAACCGACGCTTGTCGATCACGGCCAGCTTGGAGTCCTCCACGGCCACGGCGGTCGCGCTCCGTCCGGACGCGTCGACCAGTGCCATCTCGCCGAACGTGTCGTCGGGGCCGATCGCGATCGCACGCCCGTCGGGAAGACGGAGCTCGACCTTCCCCTCCACGACGCCGAACATCTCCTCCCCGGTGGAACCCGCCTCGAAGATGACCGTCCCCGCGGGCACGTCCCTCGTGTCGGTCGCCGCACGGAACACCCCGAGAACCTTGCCGCTCATGGATCGCCCTCCTCCGTTCTGCCGGCCGCGAAGATCACCTGCCGCTGGCGTCCGGATACTAACCCCCGTGCCCATCCGAGCGGCCGTGGTTTACCCGGTGGTCACGCGCGGCGTCGCGCACGGCAGAATGGGGGGGTGACCGACACGCAGTCCGATCTCGAAGAGGCCGAGAGGGCCGACCGCCTCCAGAAGCTGCAGGCGATCATGGACCTGATGCGGCCGGCCGTGCAGGCCGACGGTGGCGATCTCGTGCTCGTGCGGGCCGACGTCGAGACGGGCGTGGTCGAGGTCCAGCTTCAGGGAGCCTGCAGCTCGTGCGCCGTGAGCTCCGCCACACTCTCGGGCGGGGTCGAGCGGATCCTCCGTGATCGCCTGCCCTGGGTGACCGAGGTCATCGGCGGCCTCGACGACTCGTTGAGCTTCGACGAGAGCGCCTCGCTGGGCGCCGGCGGCTACGTCCCCAGCCTCTGAGGGCCCTCGGCGCCGCTCGCACGGCAGCAGAACCCGGGTTGCAACGGTGTCGTCGCCGATTGATTAGTTAGGTCAACTAACTATAATGGAGGCATGCACCCCCAGCCCGTCCAGCTGAGCGACGAAGAGGTGGCGGGCCGCCTGCGCATCGCGGTCAACCGCCTGCAGCGCCGCCTGCGCCAGGAGTCCCTCGGGGGACTCTCGCCCGCCCAGGCATCGGCGCTGGGCTCGGTGCACCGGCACGGCAGCCCGACGCTGGGCGAGCTGGCAGCCATGGAGCAGGTGCAGCCGCCCACGATGACCAGGATCGTGGCCAGCCTCGCCGAGGCGGGCATGGTGACCCGCGTGGCCGACGCCAATGACCGTCGCAGCGCGCGGGTGCGCCCGACGCCCTCGGGCGAGCGGGCACTCGAGCGGATGCGTACCCGCAAGAACGCCTTCCTGCTGCGCCGCCTGGGCGAGCTCGGGCCCGACGAGCAGCGGCATGCCGCTGAGTTGGTGGAGCTCCTCGAGCACCTCTTGGAGGAGCCGTGAGGCGACGGATGAGAGAGGCCGGGCGCCGCACGTTCCGCGCCATCTCGGTGCGCAACTACCGGCTCTACTTCACCGGCCAGGTCATCTCGGTGTCCGGCACGTGGATGCAGACCGTCTCGCAGGCCTATCTCATCCTCTTCCCGCTGCACGGCACCGGGCTGGACGTGGCCATCGCCACCAGCCTCCAGTTCCTCCCCATGCTCCTGCTCGGCCCCTTCGGCGGCCTCATCGCCGACCGGCTCGACAAGCGGAAGGTGCTCTACGCGACCCAGGGGACGGCCGGGATCCTCGCCCTCATCCTGGGTCTCCTGGTCGTGACCCACTCGGAGACCCTGTGGCAGGTCTACGCGCTCGCGGCGGGCCTGGGATTCGTCAACCTGTTCGACAACCCCGCACGGCAGACCTTCGTCTCCGAGATGGTCGGGATGGAGCTCCTGCCCAACGCGGTGAGCCTGAACAGCGTGCTGATGAACTCGGCTCGGGTGATCGGGCCTGCCATCGGCGGCGTGCTGATCATCACCGTGGGTGTGGCTACATGCTTCTTCCTCAACGCAGCCTCGTTCGCCGCGGTGATCGTGGCGCTCTCCATGATGCGTGCGTCGGAGCTCTACCGCCGGCCCGGCGTGGTGCGGGCCAAGGGCCAAGTGCGCGAGGGACTGCGCTACGTCTGGTCCACGCCGGACCTGCGAGTGCCGCTCATCTCCATGGCGATCGTCGGCGTCTTCGCGTTCAACTTCACGGTGACGCTGCCCTTGCTGGCCAAGTTCACCTTCCACGGAGGGGCCGGCCTCTACAGCGGGTTCATGGTGGCGATGGGTGCGGGGGCGGTCGTCGGCGGCCTGGTCACCGCGTTCCGGAGCCGCCCGTCCACCCGGCTGCTGGCCTTCATCGGCGTGGTCTTCGCTGTCGCGATCATGGCTGTCGCGCTGTCGCCGAGCCAGGCGTGGGCGATCGCCCTCCTCATCCCGATGGGCGCGGCCAGCATCTCCTTCGTGGCCACGAACAACGCCACCCTGCAGCTGCGGGCCGACCCGTCCATGCGAGGCCGGGTCATGTCGCTGAACGCCATTGCCTTCCTCGGCAGCACGCCGATCGGCGCGCTCCTCCTGGGTTTCGTGAGCGACGCCACCAACCCGCGCCTGGCACTCGCCATCGGCGGCGTGGCGACGCTGGTGGCGAGCATCCCGCTGTTCGTGTTGGGCGCACGCCAGCGGAGGAGCGGCACCGAGGGGCTGGTCGCGGGATCCGCCGAGGTCGGGCCGCGAACGGGAGTGCCCGGCGCGGCGGCACTGACGAACGTGGTGCTCCTCCCGGTCACGGAGGCCGTCTACGAACCCCGGGAGCGTCGCAGCAGTTAGGCGCCGCAGCAGTGAGGCGTCAGGCCGGGTGGACCAGCTCCTGGGCGACCGGGGACATCACGGCACCGAACTCGACCACGAGCGAGACGAGCAGGTCGTCGACCGAGATGATGCCGGCCAGGTCCTCGTCCTCGAGCACGGGAAGGCGGCGGGCGCTGGCGGTCTTGAAGATCTTGAAGGCCTCGAAGACGTCGGCGGAGCCCTGGATCGTCACCGGGTCCGCCGTCATGACCGACCCCACATCGGCGGTTGGCGGCTTGCCCAGGCCGGTCCCCCGCACCGTGACGTCCCGATCCGTGACGATGCCCACCAGGCGGCCGCCGTCGACGACGAGCAGCGACCCGACGCCGTGGCTCCCCATCAGCCCGCCGGCCTCTGCGAGCGTGCAGGTCGGAGGGACGGTCACCGGCGCACTCCTCAGGCACTCCCTCACCAGCATGTCTGCTCACCTCGTTCGCGCTGCTCGGCCGGTCGGCTCGTCACCCGCATCATCGCCCGCATGCCGGGTCCAGGGTAGGGGAATTGGTCCATCTGCGCCCGAGGACCCGTCGGCGGCCGACGATGGCCTCGCCGATCACTCTCCCGACCACGGAGACAACTGTCGAGCTGGACCCGGAGCCGACGGCCCGGATCGTCGACAACCTCGTCAGCAATGCCGTGCGCCACCGCCCTGAGGGCACCAGTGTGCGCGTCACGCTGTCCTGGCCGTTGACGACTCCGGTCCGGGTTATTTGGCTGATGCCGAGAAAGAGGCCGTGTTCGAGGCCTCTCAACGCCGGGCGAAGAGCACCGTCGGAGGCCTCGGGCTCGGGCTGTTCGTCGTGCGCCGGTTCGCCGAGATCCAGGACGGGCGGGCGTGGGTCGAGGACGCCTCGGGCGGGGGTGCCGCGTTCAGCGTGCTGCTTCCCGACCGGCGATGAGCCCGGAGGCGGCTACTGCGGCTTGGGCTCCTTGGGCAGTCCGAGCACCCGCTCACCCACGATGTTGCGCTGGATCTCCGCCGTGCCGCCCCAGATCGTCTCCGATCGCGAGAAGAAGAAGAGCGACTGCAGGTTGTTGACCGCATAGCCCGCCTTGGCCCGGCGCGCTCCCGGCAGGAGCGTGTCCGCGCCGTCGTCGCCCTGCAGGATCTGCCCCTCCATGCCCAGGATGTCCATCCCGAGCAGCATCGTCTCCTGGTGGGCCTCGGACCAGAACATCTTGTTGCACGCCCCCAGTGCTGCGGTCGTGTGCGTACCGTTCAGGACGTCGGTCAGCGTCCGGTAGCCGTTGATCTGCATGAGCTTGATGTTCGACCACGACCGGGCGAGTCGCTGGCGTATGAGGGGATCGCTGTCACGACCCTTGCGCCGAGCCGTCGCCAGGATCTCGTCGAATTCCTTCTGGAAGCGACGGTGCCCCGTCGTCGACGAGGTGCCGCGCTCGAACCCGAGCGTCGTCATGGCAACCTTCCAGCCGTTGTTGACGCCACCGATGACGTTCTCCTTCGGGCAGCGCACGTTGGTGAAGAACACCTCGTTGAACTCAGCGGAACCGTCGATCTGCTCAATCGGGCGGACCTCCACCCCGGGCTGCTTCATGGGGACGAGGAGGTAGGAGATGCCGGCATGCTTCGGCGCGTCGGGGTCGGTCCGCGCCAGGAGGAAGATGTAGTCGGCAAAGTGGGCCTGGGTCGTCCACACCTTCTGGCCGTTGATCACCCACTCGTCGCCGTCGAGCTCCGCCTTGGTCTTGAGCCCGGCCAGGTCCGATCCGGCGTCCGGCTCGCTGAATCCCTGGCACCACGAGATCTCCCCCCGCAAGATGCCGGGAATGAACTGCTGCTTCTGCTCCTCGGTGCCCCATTGCAGGATGGTGGGGCCCACGAGGGTGTCGCCGAAGAAATCGGCCCGCAGCGGGGCACCCGCCCGCGCGAACTCCTCGTTGAGCACCACCTGCTGCAGCAGGCTCAACCCCTTGCCCCCGTACTCCGTCGGCCAGCTCGCGCAGATCCAGCCCCCGGCGTAGAGCTTGGCCGTCCACTCCTCGTTGAAGGCCTTGCGCTCCTGCGGCGTGAGAGAGAAGCCTGGGTCGCCCCAGTCGTCCGGGAGGTTCTCCTTGAGCCACCCGGCGATCTCGAGCCGGAAGTCCTCGGCCTCTGGTGGGTACTCGAGGTCCATGGCTGCACGGTACCCGGCCCCGCCGGCGCGCTGCGATCCGGCGGCCCGGCCGGTCGCACGCTGGGGACCGGGGCCGCCGTCGTGCCGGTCCCGGGGACCTGGTCACCCTGTTCCTGAACATCCAGGTCCTCGAGCGGGACATCACCCCCGTGGCATCGATCCCGGTCCTGATCCTGCTGACGACCGGTGGGCTCCGGGACCACCCAGGGAGGCGCCGTTTGCGCCGGGACAGGGGGTTCGGGGAGGCTATGCGGCCATGGAGGAGCGCGTCGGGACATCCATTGCCTAAAACGCCCCGCCAGAAGTGGATCGAAACCAAGGAGTCCTGGGAGCGCTCGCGCCACATCGAGGTGCCCGCCCCGGTTCCAGCCGCCCCCCCTCTGCCCGGGGGCCTGCGCGTCGCCTTCCTCATCTACCGGGGCAACCCGCGCTGTGGCGGCCAGGGGGTCTACACCCGCCATCTGACCAGGGAACTGGTCGCCCTGGGCCACTCGGTAGAGGTCTTCTCGGGCCCGCCCTGGCCCGAGCTCGACCCCGGCGTCGGCTTCACTCCCGTGCCCGGCCTCGACCTCTACCGCCACCCCGACCCGTTCCGGATCCCGCACCGTCGGGAGTTCTCGTCCCGTGAGGACTGGATCGAATTCGGCATCATGTGCACCGCCGGCTTCGGCGAGCCGCTGGCCTACTCGCTGCGGGCGCGCCAGCTGTTGGCGGAGCGCCGCGACGAGTTCGACGTCGTGCACGACAACCAGTGCCTCGGCACCGGCATGCTCGGCATGGTCGAGGACGGGTGGCCCCTGCTCACGACACTGCACCATCCGATCACGGTCGACCGCCAACTGGCGCTCTCCCACACGACGAACCCATGGCAGCAGTTCACCACCCGCCGCTGGTTCGGGTTCCTCGGCATGCAAGTGCGCGTCGCGCGGGCCCTCCCGGCCGTGCTGACGGTGTCACAGAACTCCCGCCTGGACATCGTGGCGCAGATGGAAGTCGCCCCCGAGCGGATGACCGTTGTCCCCGTGGGAGTGGACGACACGGTCTTCAGGCCCTTCGACGACGTGACTCCGATCCCGGGCCGCATCATGGTCACCTCGAGCAGTGACGTCCCCATGAAGGGCCTGGTGCCGCTCCTCGAGGCGATCGCCAAGCTCCGCACCGAGCGCGACGTGGAGCTGACCGTCATCGGCCGCCCCACCGAGGGCGGGCGGGTCGACCGGGCGATCACCCGTCTCGGGCTGTCCGACGCCGTGCACTGCGTGAGCGGCATCAGCGACGACGCGCTCGCCCGCCTCTACGGCCAGGCGCAGGTGGCGGTGGTGCCATCTCTCTACGAGGGTTTCTCGCTCCCGGCGATCGAGGCGATGTCCTGCGGTGTCGCCGTGGTGGCGACGACGGGGGGCGCCCTGCCCGAGGTCGTGGGCACCGACGGGGAGACAGGATTGCTCGTCCCGCCCGACGACCCCGGCGCGCTCGCCGCCGCCATCGCCCGTCTGCTCGACGATCCGGCGCTCCGTGCCCGGCTCGGGGCCGCCGGCCGCGAACGCGTCGTGAGCCGTTTCACCTGGCCGGTGACGGCCGCCGGCACGGCCGCCTGCTACCAGGCGCTGCTCGAAGGGCGGCCCCTTCCCGGTGCGCCGTCGGCCGTCCGAGGACACGGGCACGAGATCCTCGAACGGGGAGCGGCCCGATGCTGACCGTCGACTACGACCGGCTCGGGGTCGGCCCGGGGGACCTGGTGCTCGACCTCGGCTGCGGGTTCGGTCGCCATGCCTTCGAGGCGGCCCGCCGTGGCGCATCGGTGGTGGCCCTCGACGCAGGCCCGGACGAGGTGGCCCAGGTGCGCGCCACGTTGGGCGCCATGTTCGAGGCGGGCGAGCTCGCTGCCGACCACCCCGCGACGGCGGTCCAGGGGGACGCGCTCGCCCTCCCCTTCGCCGACGGGACGTTCGACCGCGTGATCGCCTCCGAGGTGCTCGAGCACATCCCGGACGACACCGCGGCCATGCGCGAGCTGGCGCGGGTCCTGCGCCCAGGCGGCGCCATGGCGGTGACGGTGCCGCGCTGCGGCCCTGAGGCCGTCAATTGGGCGCTCTCGGACGAGTACCACGACACGCCCGGCGGCCACGTGCGCATCTACAGGCGTTCGACGCTGGAGCGGCGGCTGGGCTCCGCCGGACTCCTGCCGACCGGGCACCACCACGCGCACGGGCTGCACTCTCCCTATTGGTGGTTGCGCTGCCTGGTCGGGCCTTCCAACGACACGCATCCGGCCGTGGAGGCGTACCACAAGGTGCTCGTATGGGACATCGTCAAGGCGCCGTTCCTGACGCGCACGGCCGACCGTGTGCTCAGCCCGTTCATCGGGAAGAGCCTGGTCCTCTACCTGACCAAGCCCGATGCCGCGCTCTCGGGTCTGCCCGACGCCCGGCCCATCCTGCCCCGCGGCGTCCCCGGGCGGCGTGGGCCCACCACTCCGACCCAAGGGGCTGCGGCATGACGACCGAAGAGATCCGTTTCACGAAGACCACCATCCCTGAGGTCCCCGGCATCCTCACCAGCTCGGACGTGCTGGCCACCGGGCACGCCATCGCAGAGGTGCAGCGCCATGACGGGATGATCCCGTGGTTCGTCGGTGGCCACTGCGATCCGTGGAACCACGTCGAGGCCGCCATGGCTCTCACCGTGTGCGGCCTCGTGGACGAAGCGGTCGACGCGTACCGCTGGCTGGCGGGCCGCCAGCACTCGGACGGCAGCTGGTTCAACTACTACCAGGGCGATACCGTCAAGGACCCCCGTCTCGACACCAACGTCTGCGCCTATCTGGCTGCCGGTGCCTGGCACCACCACCTGATCACCGGTGACGTGGAGTTCCTCGGCGAGCTGTGGCCGACGATTGAGATGGGCATCGACTTCATTCTGCGCTGGCAGCAGCCGGACGGCTCGGTGCTGTGGTCACTGGACTCAGCAGGACGGCCCGAGAGGTACGCGCTGCTCACCGGGTCGTCGTCCATCTACCACTCCATGCGCTGCGCGGTGGCCATCGCGGAGTGCCTGGCCAAGGACCGTCCGGACTGGGAGCTGGCGGCGGGGAGGCTCGGTCACGCCGTGGCGCACCATCCCGGGGCATTCGCCCCCAAGGTGGAGTTCGCCATGGACTGGTACTACCCAATGTTGTCGGGCGCGCTGGAGGGCGAGGCGGGGCGCCTCCGCCTGGCCGAGGGATGGTCGACCTTCGTCATGGAGGGCCTCGGGGTGCGGTGCGTCTCCACTGGTGACTGGGTCACCGCGGCGGAGACGGCGGAGTGCGTGCTGACGCTGGACGCGCTCGGCATGCACGGCCCGGCCCTGGACCTCTTCACGGCGGGCCAGAACCTACGGCTGCCGGACGGGTCGTACTGGACCGGGATGGTCTACCCGGACGAGGAGACCTTCCCCAAGCATGAGCGGACCACCTACACGTTCGCGGCCATGGTCCTCGCGGCCGATGCACTGTCGAGCACCACGACGGCGGCGGGGCTGTTCCGCGGCGAGACGCTCCCGGCCGCGCTCGATCTGGCTGAGCCGCACTGCGGCAACGCCACGGAGGGGTGCACCGTGGCCGAACTGCAGCAGGGTTCCTCTCGCGGCTGAGGTGGGCCGACCACGTCGGCACCGCGTCGGAGGCCGAAGTAGGGCTACCGACGCCTGGTGTGCTTCTTCACGAACTTGAGGATCGCGATGTGCTTCTGGGTGTCACGTTCCATCAGATCGACCAAAAGGCCCCAGATACTCGTGTCCTTCACGTCGCGCAGCTCACGTTGGAAGCGCTTCAACTCCAGAGCATCCTGCTGCTCCTTCGCGAGGAGCTTTTCCGTGAGGTCCAGGACCGATTGGGTGTCGCCTTGATTGAAATCGAGATAGGGGACCTGCGGCTCCTCACGAGGCCTCAGCGACATCGTCTCCAATGAGTCCGCGAGCTCCAAGAAGATCCGGTGGTGACGGATCTCGTCCTCGATCAACAGGTTGACGAGATATCCGAATGCCTTCGACGAGCCGTCCTCCGCGGCCGAGCGATACTCCTCGAGCATTCCACGCTCAATCTCCACATGGCTCGTCAGGTGGGTGTGAAGGTCGCGCGCCCAGGCGGATGGCCCGGCAGCCGACGAGTTGGTCATATCAATCATCGTTCCTCGCTTTCGGGGCGCTCACCGGAGAACTGACAAAGTCTGACCATGGCTCACGGTCCCGAGGTAGGGGCTTTCGGCCCTGATCACCCTGAGATGGCGTCCGCCTGCCGCCCGCACGACGCTTCCGGCGGGCAGAACCGACTCGGCGTGGGCCTACTCGAGCAGCCGAAGATGCGGGTCGCTCGTCACCGGCGATCGGAGGAAGAGGCGCCGAATCCACCCACGCCTGATCCGGCGGCTCGGGTCCGGGGCGCTGTCGGCAGCGGGGCCTCGAGCGGGAATGGCGTCACTCATTCCAAACGCCAGGGCCGAGATGAGCCGCGCCGCCTCTCTGGTCGGCAGCCGGAACGTACCGGTGCAGACATCGCCCTGCCACAGCGAGATGACCATGGTGGAATCGACGGGGTGAGCCGACACTCCCATCCTGCGAACCGGGCTCCGGGTGTCATGGAACCAGACTCGTTCCCCGTATAGGTGGCCCTCCAACGGCACGTGTCGATTATCGCATCGGCGCTTCATTTCGGCTACCGGAGCGGCCCACGGTTCCTCGGAGGTCCAGAGCCTGTCCGCCCGATGCTCCGGGTATGGGGCCACCGGCCCTCCTGGCGCCGGGCCGATCGGGGCAGCCTCTCAGTCGCCAGATCGAGGGACGAGCTGGACCAGACCGTTCTTGATCACGACGGTCCCTCCACAGCCGGCCTCGAGCGCGAAGTTCCCATCAGCTCGCTGGTAGATCTGCACCCGCAGGTCGTGGCCCAGGAAGGCGGGAGCAACGAATCTCACGGCTATCCGGCGGATCCGTCTTGGGTCGCCGTTCGCCACCGTCCCGGTCGCGGCACGAGCACAGAGCGCCATGGTGCACAGTCCATGGAGGAACGGAGCTTCGTAGCCGCTGCGCCGGGCCGCTTCGGCACTGAAGTGGTGGTCGTTGTAGTCCCCCGAGACCTGGGCGTAGCGGCGTGCCATGACCTCGTCGATCCGCACCACGTCCTCCGCCACGGGCGTGACCCCCTCGCTGCTCGAGAACGAGTAATCGGGAGGTGCGGGGCCGGTGGGCTCGGCCGTCGTGCCGAGGAGCACCGTCGTCCACCACTGTTCGGCCACGAGGTCCTCACGATCATCGAAGGTGGAATGGTGCAAGGTGACGCGAAGATTGGCTTCCGAGGGCCGCGCACTGTGGGTCTCGCTGAAGGTGTGGAGCTTCTCATCCGCGGATATCGGTCGGTGCAGGAGAAGTTCGTGCTGGCCGTGGACCCCGCTTCGTGCGGCGGAGAAGATGTCGAGTGGCACCAGTTCCGTGATGGCAGCGAGCTGTGCGCGGTAGACCCGTGTGGCGATGAGCGCGGGTGGCACCGTCCGACCATGACGGATTTCATGGCTGTCGTCGAGGGTCGCCTCGGCGAACTGGCGGATCGAGTCCGGGTCAACCGGCAGCTCGAAAGGCCCAACCCGGTCTCCCGCGTGCAGGGATTCGCTCGGCACGGTGAGCCATTGAACCAGACGAAGGTGGTCGACCCCGAAAGTTGCCGTCCGGTGCTCGAGGCGATTGCGGCTGAATGAGCTCGCGGTGCGGAGTCGGTTCTGACCGGTGGGCATCAGGGCGCGTTCGCCACCACGCTGGTCGTCGATCGGCGCCCGATCTTCGCTCGTTCGAGGCAGACATCCGTAAAGCCGTGTGCGCGGCACCGATCCGCGAATGCCGTGGCTTGTTCATCGGTCCAGCCATGGCTCCCGTGACCTCGGGCCCCTCGTTGTGCCCTCCTCTCGATGGCGACCAGACGACCGCTGGGGAGCAGCACTCGGCGTACTTCTCGAAGCCCGGCGTCCATGTCCGACCAGTGGTGCACGGTGGCTATCGACCACACGATGGAAGCAGAGGCATCAGGTAGCGGGATCGACTCAGCCGCACCTCTGACGTACTGCACCTCCGCCGAAGAACGGGTGAGCAGTCTCGCGACCCGCAGCATGACAGGCGCTGGGTCAACTCCCATTGCCACCGCGCCCCGCCTGGCCGCGTCGCGGACTGCGGCTCCCGGACCACACCCGAGGTCCACGACGACGTCGCCGCGTTCCAGACCACTCAGGCGTGCTGCGAGCCGTGCGTCGGACTTCCGGCCCACGACCATGCTCAGCGCGGCGACGAGCCCGGACACCCCGGCAAAACCGGGGTAGTCGGCGTGGTGATTGGGCCGTGCTTCCTGTTCCTCCACGCCGTCACCTTGACAGTTGAACCTGACTTCAAGTCAAGTGGGTGCATGTCGGAGCCGCTGCTGACCATCGGGGAGGTGGCCGAACGAGCGCGGGTCGCCACCTCGACGATCCGCTACTACGAACGCCTCAACCTGCTCGTGGCCGATGCCCGAACGTCCGGACAGCGTCGCTATCGCGCTTCGACCCTCCGAAGACTCGTGTTCATAGGCATGCTCCAGGACGCGGGGCTCGCCCTGGTCGACATCGCCGGAATCCTCGACGCTGCGGACGTCAGCGAATGGAAGGCCATCGCGAGGCGGCGACTCGAAGTGCTCGACGAGCAAATCGCCACGTTGGCGCAGGCCCGCTCGTACCTGTCTGGTGCGCTGCTGTGTCGCTACGACCATCCGGCGACGGACTGCAAGATCATGGGCGCCGAGATCGATCGCCGACTCTCGATGGGTCAGTGAACGGCATGACGCGGTCTGAGTCCCCGTCGCGGGACACGCCGATTCACGAGGAGCTGGTAAAACGCTTCGCAACCTGCTTCTCCCGGATGCCATCCTGCATCTACGAGCTCGGTTCACGCGATGGCGAAGATGCGGCTCGGCTTTCGGCTGCGGCACCTCATGCGCAAGTGGTGGCGTTCGAGTGCAATCCCGACACCGTGACGGAGGTCCGACGCCGCCTCGCCGACGTGCCGAACACACGGGCGATGGACCTCGCCGTGACCGACTTCGACGGGTCCGCGACGTTCTACAAGATCGACCCGCAGAGGACGGTCACGACATGGGAGGACGGAAACCCCGGTGCAAGTTCGCTCTATGTCGCCACGGGCAACTATCCCATTGAGGAGTACGTGCAGACACCGGTCAGCGTCCGTGCAGCTCGACTCGATACCTTGATCGAAGCGGACACGATTCCGCCTCCCGAGTTGCTTTGGATCGACCTCCAGGGGGCCGAGCTCGCCGCCCTGCGCGGCCTCGGAGTGCATCTCGGCCAGGTGGGTCTGGTGTATGTGGAGCTGTCGTTCCTCGACATCTACGAAGGTCAACCACTGGCCAAGGAGGTCGTCGACTTCCTGCGCGGCGCCTGCTTCACGATCGCCGCCGTTCCATGGAAGGGCGAGTTCCAGTGCGAAGTCATCTTCGTGAACCTGAGGCTTCTCGGGCCTTCGGCTCGATCTCGGGTGTCGACGCAAGGCCTCAGCCTCGAACGCACCCTGGGTCCCCCAGGGCAACCCGGGTGGCGGTGAGGCGATCGACCTGGGAGAACACCTCTCCGCCCGTGGTCGGGCACCCGCCTCGGGGGTAGCCGCGTGGGCGGATCATCGGCCTGCCATGCCCCGCCTTGGGTGCTGGGGCCTTCGCTCATCTCAACCCCCCGACAACGCGGTGAAAGCTCCTCTCGAGCCGGACGCCACGGCCGGCATGTCGCTCCCGCGACGCGCCCGTCGCGGATTGGTCTGGCTGCCTCAGGTCTGCGGCGGTGCTACCCGGCGGACGACGCGCAAGCTGCCGCAGGCGCCGTCGTCGACGAACTCTCCCGAGGCGAGCGCGGCGCAGTAGAGGTCGTAGGGAGGGCGCCCGCCATCGGCGGGGTCGGGGAAGACGTCGTGAATGGCGAGCCATCCTCCGACCGCCACATGTGGTGACCAGCCGCGGTAGTCGGCCCACGCCGGATCGTCGCCGTGCCCGCCGTCGATGAAGCAGAAGGCCAGCGGCCGGTCCCAGCGTGCCGCGATCGTCGGCGAATCGCCCACGATGCCGACGACCGACGCCTCGAGCCCGGCGATGAAGATGGTGCGCCGCCAGTGCAGCAGCGTGTCGATGCGACCCGCCTCGGGATCGACCAGGTCTGCCTCGTGGTACTCCCACCCCGGCTGATTCTCCTCGGAGCCCCGGTGATGGTCGATCGACAGCAGCACGGCGCCAGTGGCTTCGGCGGCCGCCCCGAGATACACGGTGGACTTGCCGCACCATGCGCCGATCTCCACGAAGGTCGGCGGCGTGGCGTCAGGGATCTCCGTCCGACCGGCCCGGAGGGCGGCATCGAACAGCGCCTCCCCTTCGTCGTCAGGCATGAAGCCCCGGGTGCCGCGCGCCGCCCCGAGCAGTCCCTGCACCCGGTCGGACTGGCGCGCGTCGCGCGAAGGCACCGCCTGGGTCATCAGGCGGTGCGCGTGCCGGCCGCCCGCAGGGAATCGGCCAACCCGGGCCGCTCGCGGGCTGCGAAGGCCACGTTGACGATCAGGCGCTCGGCCGATTGCGCCACCCGCCGCGGGCCCGAGGCCAGCGGGTGCTCCTCGAGGAATGCGATCGCGCCGCGTGCGAAGTCGGCGTCCGGACAGAGCGCCGGCAGGGAGTCGAGGATGCGGGGCGGCGCGTTCTTCGGGAACCGTTCGAGGATCGTGTTCCAGGTCTCGGTGATGCGCGTCCAGACGGCCTGGTTGCCGACACGATTGGCCAGCAGTGCGGCGATGACGCCGAACCCGTTCTGGGTGCGCACCTCGGTGAGGGCCAACTCGAACGTGCGCAGGCAGAGCTCCACGTCGGGGAAACTGGCCAGCGCGCCGAGCGAGCGCATCTCCTCCTGTGGCGTCGATGCCGACCGGTAGCGCTCCAGCAGTGCTTCGTAGTCGCCGGGGCGCACGAGCTGGGCGACGACGGCCAGGATCGCCGACTCGATGTCGGCAGGGATCGCAGGGCCCGAGCCCCCGCCGATCGGCGATGCGTCGAAGCGCCGGGCCGCCTCCTCCCGGACCCCGGCGTTCGCGCCGACGGTGCCCATGAGGTTGATGGCCAGCGAGCGCAGCGAGGGCGTGCGCTCGCCCTCGTCGGGGGACGCATCGAAGCCGAGGTGGCCGAAGGTGGGGCCGACCAGCGCGGCCACCGCTGCGTGGACCACATCCTCGTCCTCGGGCAACGCAATCCGGTTGGCCAGCACGAGCGCACTGCCGACGGACGACCAGGGTGCAGGATCGGGCTCCAGGCCCAATTGTGACGCCAGCACCATGAACTCCCGGAGCGCCGTCAGCCCGGCCAGGGTCGTCGCCCACGTGTCGGAGAGCAGGTTCGCCCGCTCGAGCGGGGTGAGCTCGGGCAGGTGCTCGGCCAGGGCCATCCGGTGCCCGCTCTCATAGCCGACCCTGAACACGCCCCAGCCGCCCGCGTTCAACACGGCCAGCCCCTGCCGCGCCTCGTCGATGTGAGTCGGCTCCGGGCCGAGGACCAGGTGGCGGACCGGTGCACCCGGCTCGCCGGCCGCCGGCAGCGCGCGCACGGCCAGGGGCACGTTCCATTCCGCGCCGATGGACGATTCGACGCCGGGTGGCGGTGGCCCGAAGGAGAACGGCTGCTGCGTCACGGTGTCCCCGTGCAAGGACACGAGCGGGTGACCCCCCTGGAGGATGAAGGTGTTCATGACGTCGCGCACCGGTGCGCCGCTCGCGTCCTCGAGCGCGTCCCACAGGTCGGTCGTGACCGTGTTGCCGTACGCGTGGGCCTTGAGATAGGTGCGCACCCCGTCCCGGAACACCTCGGCCCCGATGTGCTGCTCGAGCATGCGCAGAACCCCGCATCCTTTCTCGTACGTCAGAAGGTCGAACATGCCCTCCGCCTCCTTGGGCGGCCCGACGGGATACTCAATCGGCCGGGTCGAGTGCACACCGTCGACGGCGAGCGCGGCCTCGCGTGAGGGGGCGAAGCCGACCCAGCGGTCCCACGACGGCCTGAAGGCGTCGACGCAGAGCATCTCCATGAACGTGGCGAAGGCCTCGTTGAGCCAGATGCCCTCCCACCACCGCATCGTCACGAGGTCGCCGAACCACATGTGGGCGAGCTCGTGTGCGATCACATCGGCCACGCGCTCGAGCTCGGCGCGGGCGGCGGTCGACGTGTCGACCAGGAGGGCGGTGTCCCGGAAGGTGATGCAGCCCAGGTTCTCCATCGCTCCGGCCGCGAAGTCGGGGATCGCGACCAGGTCCACCTTCTCGCCGGGGTAGGAAACGTTGAAGTAGTCGGTGAAGAAGCGCAGCGCGAAGGCGCCGACCTCGAGGGCGAATTCCCCCAGATGCCGCTTGCCCGGGGTGCACACCACGCGCAGGGGCACGCCGTCGACGTCCATGGTCCCCGTGGTCTCGAGCTTCCCGACGACGAAGGCCACCAGGTAGGTGGACATCTTCATGGTGGGAGAGAAATGGATGCGGCGCTTGGCACCGATCTGGTCGATCCCGGCGATCGGTGAGTTCGAGATCGCGTCGACGTCGGGGTCCACGATGAGCGTGATTTCGAAGACCGCCTTGCGGTCGGGCTCGTCGAAGCAGGGAAAGCAGCGCCGGGCGTCGACGGATTCGAATTGCGTGGTCGCGATGGTCTGGGTGTCGCCGTCGGGGCCGGTGTAGGTCGAGCGGTAGAACCCGCGCAGCTTGTCGTTGAGGGTGCCCGTGAAGCGGCAGCTGATGGTGCACGGCCCCGGGGGGAGCACCGAGGGGGGGCGGAAGACCACCTGCTCGAGGTCGTCGTCGAAGACCACGCTGCACCCGACCGTGCTCCCGTCGGCACCGAGGACCTCGACGTCGCTGATGGCCAGCTCCGCCGCGTTGAGCACGACTTCTGCGACTGGCTCACGGATGATCACGTCGATCGCGACCGTGCCCGAGAAGGTGGCGGACGCCACGTTCGGCTCGATCTCCATCCGGTACGTCTCGGGATCGACCGTGCGCGGCAGGCGGAACGCCTCGGAGCCGGGCGCGACGGGCTGCGTGGGACCTGGTGACATCCGGTGAAGGCTACCCGCGGCGCTGCGAGTAGGTTCTGCCAGCGTGCCAACCGAGGACCCCACGAGCGTCGACCACACCCGACCGAGCCTGGAGAGCCACGACGAGGCGGCCCGTGACCTCGACGTCGTCGCCATCGGCTCGCCCCTCCTCGACGTGATCGAGCTGGCGAGCGACGAGCAGCTGGCCCAGGTCGGGCTGGAGAAGGGGTCCATGACGCTGATCGACCTGGTCACCGCCAACGCGGTGCAGGAGTTCATGGGCGCCCCCCGTTTTGTGTCGGGGGGCTCGGTCGCCAACACGACCGCCGGGATCGCCGAGCTCGGCGGCACGGCCGGCTTCGTGGGGGCGGTGGCCGACGACGAGGTGGGGCGCACCTACACCGAGAACCTGCGGGCCGCCGGCGTCGAGTTCGAGCCGCACTACAGCGAGTCCGCCGCCGGAGACGGGCTCGGCACGGGTCGCTGCGTGGTCCTGATCACCGAGGATGCAGACCGCACCATGGGCACCTACCTCGGGGCGGCGTCCACGCTCTCGCCCGAGGGCGTCCCCACCTCCTTCGTGGCCCGGGCCTCGGTGGTCCTCCTCGAGGGCTATCTCTGGGACGTCCCCGCCGCCAAGGAGGCCATGCGCCACGCCGCCGCGACCGCCCACGCCTCCGAGGGCTCGGTGGCGTTGTCGCTCTCGGATCCCTTCTGCGTGAGTCGCCACCAGCGCGAGTTCCTCGACCTGCTCGTCGACGACGTCGACATCCTCATGGGCAACGAGGAGGAGGTCACGATGCTCTTCGGCGCCTCTTCGTACCGGGTGGCCGTCGAGGCCGCCGAGGAGACCGGCTTGCTGGTCGTCATGACCCGCGGCGCGCAGGGCGCGGTCGTGCTCACGGCGCGCGGCCCCGAGGAGGTTCCCGCTGCCGCGGTGGAGCGCGTCGTCGACACCACCGGTGCGGGCGATCTCTTCGCCGCCGGCTTCCTCTTCGGGCTCACCCACGGCATGGGCCCGGTGGAGTGCACCGCGCTCGGAGGGCTCTGCGCGGCGGAGGTCATTTCGCACACTGGTTCCCGACCTGAGGCCGACCTCAAGGCGCTCGCGGCGGGCGCCGGCCTGCTCCCGGCGTAGCGGACCGCTCCGTGAGCCTGTCGATCGGCATCGTGGGACTGCCCAACGTGGGCAAGTCGACCCTGTTCAACGCCCTCACCAACAACGAGGTGCTGGCGGCCAACTACCCGTTCGCCACCATCGACCCCAATGTGGGTGTCGTCGCCGTGCCCGATGCGCGGCTGGCCGCCCTCGCCGAGATCTACGACGGCGCACCCGTCGTGCCGGCGTCGGTCACGTTCGTGGACATCGCGGGCCTGGTGCGCGGCGCGTCGCAGGGAGAGGGCCTGGGTAACCAGTTCCTGGCCGCCATCCGCGAGACCGACGCCATCTGCCAGGTGGTGCGCGCCTTCCACGACGACGACGTCGTGCACGTCGACGCGCGGGTCGACCCGGCGGGCGACATCGAGACGATCAACACCGAGCTGATCCTGGCCGACCTCCAGACGGTCGAGCAGCGCCTGCCGCGGCTGGTGCGCGAGGCCAAGGGGAACGCGGCGCTCAAGCCAACAGTCGACGCCGTCGCCGCCGCCGAACGGATCCTGGGCGAGGGGCGCACCGTGTCGAGCGCGGCCGCGGCGCGGGAAGTCGATCCCGAGCTCCTGCGCGACCTGCACCTGCTCACGGCCAAGCCCTTCATTTACGTCTTCAACGTCGACGAGGGCGCCCTGGGCGACGCGGACCTGGCGGCGGGGCTGATCGAGGGCGTCCGGCCGGCGCACGCCGTCGTGCTGTGCGCCCAGATAGAGGCGGAGGTGGCCGGCCTCGGGTCCGACGACGCCCACGAGCTGCTGCGCAGCTACGGACAGGAGGAGTCGGGCCTGGAGCAGCTGGTCCACGTGGGCTTCGCAACCCTCGGGCTCCAGACGTTCCTCACGGCGGGGCCCAAGGAGGCCCGGGCCTGGACCATCCACATCGGCGACACGGCGCCCAAGGCCGCCGGCGTCATCCACACCGACTTCGAGCGCGGCTTCATCAAGGCCGAGGTGATCAGCTTCGAGGACCTGATGGCGGCGGGCTCGGTCGCCGCGGCCCGCAACGCCGGCAAGGCGCGGATGGAGGGCAAGGACTACATCATGCGCGACGGCGACGTCGTCGAGTTCCGCTTCAACACCTGAGTCCCTTACATGAGGCAGGCGCGGCCCCGTTCAATTGTTGGGGTTCGGGCCCCCGTTGGGGTTCGGCGTCCCGTTGAGGTTGGGGCTCATGACCGAGAACGCGGTGGTGATCTGCCGCCCCTGGGCGTTCAGCACGTACCAGAGCCCCCCGTCCTGGTCGATGGCCTGGCCCATCACGATCCCGGGGGACACGTCGAGGTTGTACGTGTAGAGCGGGTGGCCGCCGTAGGACAGCTGGCTCGACCCGTCGGGGCGCGTCAGCTTCCCGACCAGCGAGGCGTCGACACCCGGGCCGACCCGGACGAGCCCGGACGCAATGAGCGGCGGCCACTGGAAGACGCAGCCGTCGTTGAGGCAGGCGCTGTGCGTCGGGGTGTCGGGGACGAAGTCGTAGAGGGTGTCGCCGCCCCCGGTGGCGAGGATCGGCCCGACGGGCGAGTGCTGGAGTGTCAACGTGAGCGAGGTGTCGGTCGTCGGCGGAGCGTTCAGCGTCGTGACGTCGGTGCTCGAGCACGCGCCCAGTGCCAGGGCGAGGCCGACGAAGGCTGCCGGAAGGACGAGGGCGGAGCGGCGCAGCCCGGCCCGCCTCACGAGCCCGACGCACCGACGTTGGTCCCGAGGATCCAGCTGATGGAGGCGAGGGCGTCGGCGATCGTCCAGTTGGGCTGCTGCGGGTGGTGCAGGTCGTGCACCCCGCCGTCGTCGAGGAGCGAGGTCAGCTTCGGGTCGAGGTGGCCGCCCAGGTTCGGTGCGGTGGCGTCCACGAAGCGCTCGCGTCCGTCGGAGCCGACGAGGATGTAGCCGTCGGTGTGGTCCACGTCGTAGGTGAGGGGTTTCCCCGTGTACCAGTCGGTCTTGGGCGGCTGCTCCTCGGGGACGATCTGGTACTCGACGCCGAAGGGCTTCCAGAAGGCGGCGATGTCGGCCGGCGTGCCGGTCCAGAGGTCCCAGTCGGCCCCGAACTCCTTCTGGTAGGCGGCCAGGCGGGCGACGGTGTCGCGGCCCGGGTCCACGGTGGCCTCGACGAAGGCGACCCGGTCGGCCAGCCCGGCCGCCCGCAAGTCGCGCTGGAGGGAGATGAAGGCGCCGGTGACGAGCGGGCACTCGTCCTGGCAGAGAGACAGGAACGGCGCCAGGACGACCACCTTGCCGCGCAGCGCGGCCAGCGACACCGGCCGGCCCTGCTGGTCGACGAGGGGGACGCTCTGCGGCGTCGGCCGGTCGAGCACCAGGCCCTGGTCGGGCGGCGGCGCGGCGGGCGCCGACGACCCGCAGGCGGCCAGGAGGCCGCCGATGGCGAGGACGAGGATGGTGACGAGGGCCCGACGCGGGGAGGTGCGGTTCAGCCCTCGTCCTCCCCGGGGGGCAGGAACGTGAAGGGGAGGTCGGCCAGGGAGATCAGGGTGGAGGCGACCCAGCGGGTGAGCGCGTCGAAGACGGGCGCGATGGTCGAGGGCTCCTCGAGCTGCTGCTCGCTGAAGCGGACCGAACCCTCGTAGGTGGCCTCGGCAGCCCAGCGCAGGCCTCCGTCCCCGTCCCCGTCGGTGCGCACCTGCTCAATGGTGGTCGCGGTGCGGACGAGGTCCATCGGGTCGCCGAGCGGTCCCGTGATCGGCAGCGCCGCCATCACCTTCTCCGTGTCCGGGGCCTCGGCCATGCGCTGGACGCGCAGCGCCACCTCGATCACGACCTCGGGGAGCTCGTCCGGCGGCTCGCCGATGGACCAGCTGCGGTAGGACGTCTGGCTCCACGTGGGCCAGTCCACCGAGATGTCGGCCCGCACCCGGGGCGGCTGCTCCTCGCCGGGGAGGCTGTAGGAGGTCTCCCACGACACGTCGCCGAGGAAGACGTCCACCTGGAAGCGCTCCTCCACGGCCTGGCGCTGGAGGAGCGCCCGGTCGAAGGAGGCACGCATGGTGCCGATGACGTCGACGAGGAGGTGATCGAACACGCGGCACGAGGATAGGCCCGCCGCCGCCTGAGGCGGCTTCGCCCAGGTCGGGGCGCTGCCGGACCAGGCCACGGCTGTTACGGTCGGCATGGTGCGCACGCCGTCCCCGTGGCCGGAGCGGAGGGTCATCGCCTACGCCCACCAGGGCGGGGCGTGGGAATCGCCCTCCTCGACGCTCCACGCCGTTGCGCATGCGCTGGACGCGGGCGCCACCGGGATCGAGCTCGACGTGCACGCCACGGCCGACGGCGAGCTGGTCGTGTGCCACGACGCCACGGTCGACCGCACGACGCCTGCGACGGGCACGATCGCCTCGTTCACGCTGGCCGAGCTGCGGCAGCTGGACTTCTCGTACTGGTGGATCCCCGGGGCCGACGTGACCCCGGACCGGCCTGCGGAGGAGTACCCGTTCCGGGGCCGGGCACCGGCGGACCCCTCGTTCGGCATCGCCAGCCTGCGCGAGGTCCTGGAGCGGTTCCCGGGCGTCGTGCTGAATCTCGACATCAAGCAGACGGCGCCGGTGGTCGCCCCCTACGAGGAGACGCTGGCGCGGCTGCTGGCGGAGTTCGGGCGCAGCGACGACGTGATCGTCGCCTCGTTCCTCGACCCGGCGACCGACGCCTTCCGACGCTTCGCGCCCTCTGTGCCCACCTCGGCCGGCACCATGGCCACGGCCGAGGCCTGGCGGGCGGTGCAGGCCGGCGAGGGCGTGCCCGACATGCCCGCCGTGGCGTTCCAGGTCCCGGAGCGCCAGGGCGACCTGGTCGTGGTGGACGAGCGGTTCGTGGCTGCCGCGCACGGGGCGGGCAAGGCCGTCCACGTGTGGACGGTCAACGACACCGAGTCCATGGAGCGCCTGCTCGACCTCGGCGTGGACGGGATCATCTCCGACGTGCCCACCACGCTGTGCGGGGTGCTGTCGTCCCGGGGCGTCGCCTGGGACAGGAGCTGAGCGGTCAGCCGCTCAGGCAGCCGGACGGGCGTTCAGCCGCGGCCGCAGTTCGGCTTCTTGCCGTGGTTGGCCTTCTTCTTCGTCCTGAGCTTGCGCTTGACAGTTCGCTTCGACATGAGGCGAAGATCCTAGACGATGCAGCACAGGCCGTCCGGTAGCCTCGGGCGCATGCGGTCCGGATGGCTGCTGCGGGACGGAGACGTGGTGTGCGCGCTGGAGATGACGGACTCGGCCGCGGAGCGGGGCGCCCTGCGAGGGCGGCCCGGATGCGAGGGTGCGCTGCACGTGGGGGGCGCCCGATCCGTGCACACGGCGGGCATGCGGTTCCCCATCGACGTGGCCTTCCTCTCCGACGACCTCACCGTGGTGCGCGTGGCCCGGCTCAAGCCGTGGCGCATGGCCCGGGGCGGGCGGGCGGCGCGCAGCGCGGTGGAGACCGAGGCGGGCGCGCTGGAGCGCTGGGGCGTGCAGGTGGGTGACCAACTCGAGGTGCACGAGGCGAACGGTGCCGTAGGCGACGGGTCTTGAGCGGGCAGGGGCGGGGCCGGCTGGTGCTCGTGGCCACGCCGATCGGGAACCTGGGCGACCTCTCCCCCCGGGCGCGGGAGGTGCTGGCGACGGCGGACCTGATCTGCTGCGAGGACACGCGGCGCACCCGGGCCCTGCTCTCCGCGGCCGGGGTCGCCGCCGGCGGGCCCGGCGGTGACCGCCTGCTCTCGCTCCACGGCCACAACGAGCAGGCCCGGCTGGACCGTGTCGCAGCCGCCGTCGCCGGCGGTGCCACGGTGGCCGTGGTGAGCGATGCCGGGACGCCCGGCATCTCGGACCCCGGTGCGTGGCTGGCGGCGCAGCTGGCCGCCGCCGGCGAGACGGTGAGCACCGTGCCGGGACCGTCGTCGGTGGTGGGGGCGCTCGTCGTGAGCGGCCTGCCGGCGGACCGCTTCTGCGTCGAGGGCTTCCTGCCGCGCAAGGGCCCCGAGCGCCGCCGCCGGGTGGCCGCCCTCATGGCCGACGAGCGGACCTTCGTCGTGCTCGAGGCACCCGGCCGGGTGGCGGCCACCCTGGGCGAGCTGTCGGCGGCGGACCCCGACCGACCGGTCGCGGTCGTGCGGGAGCTGACCAAGCTCCACGAGGAGGTCTGGCGGGGCTCGTTGGGCGCGGCGGCGGACGAGTTCGCGGCGCGTCAGGTGCGGGGCGAGGTGGTGCTCGTGGTCGGCGGCGCCCCGGCGCCGGGGCCGGCGGGCGACGAGGCAGTCGAGGCGGCGGTGAGAGCGGCGATCGGTGACGACCCGTCCGCCGGCCCGCGCCAGGTGGCCGAGGGCGTGGCGGCGGCGCTGGGCGTGCCGCGCCGACGCGCGTACGAGGCGGCACTGCGCGTGCGTGGGTCGGCCGCGGACGGGGCCGGCCCGTCGGGCCGCGCCTGAGGGCACCGGTACGCTACCGGCGGTGCCGCCCTACTTCCTCACCACACCCATCTACTACGTCAACGACGCGCCGCACGTGGGCACGGCGTACACGACGGTCAACGCCGACGCGCTGGCCCGCTGGCACCGCCTGCTCGGCGACGACGTCTGGTTCATGACCGGCACCGACGAGCACGGCGCGAAGATCGTGGAGGCGGCCGAGGCCAACGGGGTCACGCCGAAGGAGTGGACGGACCGCACGTCGGCCCGCTTCCAGGAGGCCTGGCGGCGCCTCGACATCTCCAACGACGACTTCATCCGCACCACCGAGCCGCGGCACTACGCCGTCGTCCAGCAGTTCCTGCAGCGGATCTACGACAACGGGTTCATCGAGCTGGCCCCCTATTGGGGGCTCTACTGCATCTCGTGCGAGGACTACTACACGGAGGACCAGTTGGTGGACGGCAACTGCCCCGTCCACGGACGACCCGTGGTCGAGATGCAGGAGGACAACTACTTCTTCAAGCTGAGCCTGTTCGAGCAGCGCCTGCTGGACTACTACGACAGCCATCCCGATTTCGTGCGGCCGGCGTCCAAGCGCAACGAGGCGCTGGGGTTCATCCGGGGCGGGCTGCGCGACGTCTCCATCACGCGCACGTCGTTCACCTGGGGCGTGCCGGTGCCCTGGGACAGCGGGCACGTCTTCTACGTCTGGTACGACGCGCTGATCAATTACCTCACGGTCGCCGGGTACGGGGGTGACCCGGGGACGTTCGCCGCGCGTTGGGGGGCCGCACACCACCTGATCGGCAAGGACATCCTCAAGTTCCACTGCGTCTGGTGGCCGGCCATGTGCATGGCGGCGGACATCAGCCCCCCGGAGGAGATCTTCGTGCACGGCTACCTGCTCATGGGCGGGCAGAAGCTGGGCAAGACGATGATCGCGGCCGGTCGGGCGGGTGACGACGGCGCGGCACCACTCAGGATCACCGACGTGTCGCCCCTCGCGCTGGCCGACGATTTCGGGGTCGACCCCCTGCGCTACCACCTCCTGCGCGAGGTGCCGCTCGGCGGGGACGGCGACTTCTCCTACGAGGGCATCGTGGCGCGTTACAACGCCGACCTCGCCAACAACCTGGGCAACCTGGTGTCACGGGTGACCACCGTGGTCCACTCGAAGTGCGGCGGGGTCGGCCCGGCCTGCGACCCGAACAGCACCCTCGGGCGCGTGGCGGCCGGCGTGCTCGACGAGGCCACGGCGGCCTGGGCCCGCTGGGCGCCGCACGAGGCCCTCGAGGAGACGTGGCGGCTCATCGGGTCGGCCAACGCGGAGCTCGAGGCGGCGGAGCCCTGGAAGATGGACCCCGGTCCGGCGGTCGACGCCGTCCTGGGCGACGCGCTCGAGGTCCTGCGGATCGTGGCCGTGCTCATCGCGCCCGCCATGCCGTCGACCGCGGCGGAGGTGTGGCGGCGGATCGGGGTCGCCGGCGACCCGGTGGCCGCCCGCCTGCCCGACGACGCCATCTGGGGCGGCTATGCCGGCGGGTCCGACGTCGTGAAGGGCGACCCCCTGTTCCCCCGGCGCAAGGCCTGACGTGGCGGGCTGGTTCGACTCCCACTGCCACGTCCAGGAGGAGTATCTCGGCG
>Ga0181526_10001132_pt1 | contig 26238 bp, 27 predicted proteins | sample PEATcosm2014_Bin_35_FD_119750 | JGI IMG/M metagenome (GOLD analysis project Ga0181526, IMG submission 119750) | Peatland microbial communities from MTU Mesocosm Facility, Houghton, MI, USA - PEATcosm2014_Bin06_30_metaG | ecosystem: Environmental > Terrestrial > Soil > Wetlands > Peat | place...
CAACTTCAAGCTCCAGGGTTACGAGAACGGCAACTTCATCGGCGGCTGTCTGTTCGACGACGTCAAGCCGAACATGACCATCTATAAGGAAGAGATTTTCGGCCCGGTGCTGTCGGTGGTGCGCGCCAAGGACTACGAAGAAGCTGTGCGGCTGCCGTCGGATCATGAATACGGCAACGGCGTTGCCATCTTCACCCGCGACGGCGACACCGCGCGCGATTTCACCAACCGCGTGCAGGTCGGCATGGTCGGCGTCAACTTCGCCATTCCGGTGCCGCTCGCCTATTACACTTTCGGCGGCTGGAAGCGATCGGGCTTCGGCGATCTCAACCAGCACGGCCCGGACTCGGTGCGCTTCTACACCAAGACCAAGACTGTGACGGCGCGCTGGCCTTCCGGTACCAAAGAAGGCGCCGAGTTCGTCATCCCGACCATGAAGTAAGGCAGCGCCGCTTTGGTGGACATGATCGGCGTGACAACGGAGAGACGTCGTTCGGCGGCGAGCGCGAAGGCCATTGCCGCCTCGGCGCTCTTGCTCGCGCTTACGATGCTCGCCGCCTGCACATCCACCGAGCGCCTCGGCGGGAGCCCGTCGGACCAGGCCGCGGCCGCGCCTCCACCGCCGCCTCCCGCACCACCGCCGCCCCCGCAACCGCCTCCGGTCGATCTCGCCGGCAAATGGAAGTTTTCCATGGCGGGCGGCGGCGCTTGCGTGATGACGCTCGGCAACCCAGCCGGCGCCGTCGACGGCACGGTCGCTCCGGCCGGCGGCTGTCCGGGCAATTTCTTCACCAGCCGCAAGTGGAGCTTCGAACACGATAAGCTCATCCTCCGCGATCACAAAGGCACAGCGCTGGTCGAACTGTCCTTCGCCGACGGCCGCTTTCAAGGACAAGGCGCGAGCGGCGCCGCAATCACCCTCGCGCGTTAGGAGCGTCCATGCCCGAATACCAGCTTTATTGTTTCGCGCAGTCCGGCAATGCCTACCGCGCGGCGCTGATGCTCAATCTGATCGGCGCCGACTGGAAGCCCGTCTATGTCGATTTCTTCCGGGGCGGCGAGACGCGCACGCCGAAATATCGCTCCGAGGTCAACGAAATGGGCGAGGCGCCGGTTCTGGTGCACGGCGACAAAAAGCTCAGCCAGTCCGGCGTCATCCTGACCTACCTCGCCAACCGCAGCGGCAAGTTCAAGCCGGAGGGCGAGGAGGAACAGCTCGAGGCGCTGCGCTGGATCATTTTCGACAATCAAAAGCTCAACGGCTTCCTGGGGCCGTTTCGTTTCCTCAAAAATTTTGCGGCGTCGCCGGGCGATCCGGCGGTAATGGCCTTCCTGAAGGGTCGCATCGACGCGAGCCTCGGCATCCTCGACAAGCGTCTCGCCAAGGCTCCCTTCGTGCTCGGCAACCGGCCGACGATCGCCGACATTTCGTGTTGTGCTTATTTGTATTATCCGGCCGAAGAGTTCGGCTTCGACATCGCCGCGACCCACAAGAACATCGACGCATGGCTCGATCGCATGAAGGCTCTGCCCGGCTGGGCCCATCCCTATGACCTGATGCCGGACTACCCGCCGGTGCTGTAAGCGACAACCTACAACGGAATATCGAGAGCCTTCGCCGCCGGCTTTACGACCGGAGCCACTGGCGGGTGTGGCGCGGCTACGGGCGGCGCCACGGCTACCGCCGGCGGAGGTGGCGGGGCCGCTACGGCGGGCGGAGGCGGTGCCGCCGCCACCGCGGGCGGCTTCGGCGGCGGCGCCGAGGGTTTTGCGACATGTGCAGCGGGGGCCGAGACCGGCGGCGCTTGTGCCGCCGCAGGCGGGTGCGCAGCGACGCGCGGAGCCGGTACCGAAGCTGTGGGTGCCGGCTTTGCGGCAGGCGCGGTAGCTGCCGGGGTTGACGCGGCGGGAGTTGCGGCTTTGGGCGGTGCTGTGTCGGGTTTTGCTTCCGGGTGCGGCTGCGGTTCGGTGCCAGCCTGCTGCTCCGCCGGTGCGGGGGCTTGCGCTGGCTGCGGCTCCGGCAGACTGGAATACTTCGCCAACAGCCCGCGCACGCTCGCCAGAAGTTTATTGCCGTCGACCTTCTGCTCCTTCATTTCCTTCAGCCAGATGTCGACGACGGGGCCGGTCGCCTTGCGCCAATGCGCGACCGCTTCCGGCAACAGCGTGACGATGGTGTCGCCGCTTTGCCCCGCCAAATCGGCGACGGCGCCGGCCTGCAGATCCCACATGGCGCCCGCGAGGCCGGCCACCGGCTGACCCGAATTGTTGTCGAACACGGTCTTCAGCTCGCGCGGCAGATGATCGTAGACGGTTTGGTTCATCACCAGCACGCATGTCGTGCTGCTCACCGAAAAATCGGAAAATTCGGTGTGCATCTTGAGCACATCGTTGAGCCGCAGCGTCGGCACCACATGCCAAGGATCGACGCAGCCATCGACGACATGCGCGCTGATCGCCATCGGCAATTGACCGAACGGCATCGGCACCGGTTCGGCGCCGAGCGCGCGCATCGCTTCGCCGGCAAAGCGCGTCTGCACGTGCAGTTTCATATCCTTGACGTCCTCGACGGTGTGGATCGGCAAAGCGGCATGCAGCACGCCGCGATCGCTGCACGAGAATGCGATCGGGTGGACCTCGCGAAACTCGTCCTTCAGGCTCGCGGCGGCGAAATCCTCGAGTGCCGCCGAACTCACCAGCGCCCGGCGCGCCGGCACGAACGGCAGTTCGAACATTTCGATCTTGGGAAAGCGGCCGGGCGTCAGGCTCGGCACGATCCAGGCCAGATCGACGGCGCCGTCGCGCGCCTGATCGAAGAGCTGGGCCGGCGTGCCGCCAAGCTGCATCGAGGGAAAGATATCGATACGAATACGGCCGCCGGCCTCGGCCTCGATCTTGCGCGCCCACGGCACCAGAAATTTGTCGTGTACGCTCGACACCGACGAATAGAAATGGTGCAGCTTGAGCGCGATCGGCGGGTCGGCCCGCGCCAGGCGCAGCACAGCCGGCGCCGCGACCGAGGCGAGCAGCGAAGCCAAAGCGGTGCGGCGGGCGACGCGCATCGACAAATATCCCAGGCCAAACTTGGCGGTGCCGCGGCTCGATTAGTTAAGGCGCGATGGACGGTCGCTGTCGGTGACGTCGCCTAGGCCGAGCATAGCGGGCGGCGCAGCGGGTGCCGTCACGGCCGACGCAGCCGGCGCGATTTCAGCCTTGCTGTCGCGCCAGCGCCGGTCGTGGGCGCGGTAGGACAGATAGCCGAACGGCAGTAAGACCAGATACGCCAGCGTTCCGGCCGTCAGCAGAACCCACGGATAGGCGATCAACAGCGCGATCGACAGCAGCACGACGACGATGAGCGGGCCGACCAATTCGGGCGGTACCCGGGTGCCGACGCGTTTGCCGGAAAATACCGGCAGCCGCGACACCATCAGCGAAGAGATCGCGAGGGTATAGACCAGCGTTATCCAGGTCAGGACATCGGAACGCGGCAGGCCGAGAAAGACCGCATAGATCGGCAACAGAACCGTGATGGCACCCATCGGCGCCGGCATGCCGACAAAGAAATTGGCGGCCCATGGCGGCCGGTCCGGATCGTCGATCATGACATTGAAGCGCGCGAGCCGCAGACAGACGCAAATCGCGAACACCATGGCGGCGATCCAGCCTGCGGATTTCAGATCGTGCAGGTCCCAGAAATAGAGGATCAACGCCGGCGCGACGCCGAAATTGACGAAGTCCGAGAGACTGTCGAGTTCGGCGCCGAAGCGCGACGTTCCCTTGAGAAAGCGCGCCAGACGGCCGTCGACGCCATCGAGGATCGCCGCGAACACGATCCCGGCCAGCGCCAGCGTATAGCGGTTTTCGAAGGCCATGCGGATGGCGGTCAGGCCCGCGCACATCGCCAGCAGGGTCACGAGATTCGGCGCGAGCGTGCGCACAGGGATGCGGCGGAAGCGCCGTCGCCTAGGGTCGCCGAGACCTGGGGAATGCATGGCCAATGTTGGATCCTCGATGACGCCACTATAGCGGCTTTCGCCCGGCCCGGCCACGCGACGAATAGGCGTCGTTAACGTGTTCTCAGGTCACGCGAAATGTGCGGCCGGCGTCGGCGGCCTTGAGATCGGCAATGACGGTCTCGCCGGCGGTCGCGGTCTGGCCCTCGGCGACCAGCGCGCGAGCGCCCTCCGGCAGGTAGACATCGACCCGCGAGCCGAAGCGGATCATCCCGATGCGCTGGCCGGCGCCCACGGTCTCGCCCTCGCGGGCGAATGGCACGATGCGACGGGCGACGAGGCCTGCGATCTGGATCGCGGCAATGCGCTGGCCGGCAGGCGTTGCGATGACGAAGGCGTTGCGTTCGTTATCTTCGCTGGCCTTGTCGAGATCGGCGCTGAGAAATTTTCCGGCGCGATAGACGATGCGCTCGATGCGGCCGCCGACCGGACTGCGATTCACATGGCAGTCGAAGACGCTCATGAAGATGGAAACGCGTGGCAGCGGCCGCTCGCCGAGTTCGAGTTCCTTGGGCGGCACCGCATTGCCGATCTGGCTCACCCGTCCGTCCGCCGGCGCCACCACGATGCCGTCGCGCACCGGCGTCACCCGGGGCGGATCGCGGAAGAAATAGGCGCACCACAAGGTCGCGACCGTCGCCAGCCAGCCGAGCGGCGTCCACAGCCAGAACAAAAAGAGGCTTACAAGTGCAAAGCCGCCGACAAACGGAAAGCCTTCTGGATGGATCGGCGCGAGTTGCTTACGGATGGATGCGATGACTGACATGGCTATTCGGCCGCGTCCGCGGCCGGGACGAGTTCGGCGACGACGTCGTCGCCTGCCGGCAATTCAGGCGGATTACGATTCGGCGCGGCGTTGTCCTCGTCGACTTCGGCGAGGATTTCGCGCGCCATTTGCGCTTCGCGCTGGCGGTTCCACATGCTGGCATAGAGGCCGCCTTGCCCCAGCAGCGCGCTGTGCTTGCCGCGCTCGACGATCACGCCGCGATCGAGCACCAGAATCTCATCGGCGCCGACAATGGTCGACAGCCGATGCGCGATAACAAGCGTGGTGCGATTCCGCGACACCCGGTCGAGTTCGTCCTGAATGTCGCGCTCGGTGTGGCTGTCGAGCGCCGAGGTCGCCTCGTCGAGCAACAGGATCGGCGGACTCTTTAAGATAGTGCGGGCGATGGCAACGCGCTGCTTCTCGCCGCCGGACAATTTCAGGCCACGTTCGCCGACTTCGGTCTCATAACCCCTCGGCGACTGCCGGATGAAGCCGTCGATCTGCGCCTGGCGGGCGGCTTCCTCGACCTCCGTGTCGCTTGCGTCCCAGCGGCCATAGCGGATGTTGTAACGGATGGTGTCGTTGAACAGCACCGTATCCTGCGGCACCATGCCGATCGCGGCGCGCAGCGACGTCTGCGTGATGTCGCGAATATCCTGGCCGTCGATCAGGATGCGGCCGCCGCTGACATTGTAGAAGCGGAACAACAGCCGCGAAATTGTCGACTTGCCGGCGCCGGAAGGCCCGACGATGGCAACCGTATGTCCCGCCGCGACCTCAAAACTCAAGCCTTTGAGGATCGGCCGCGCCGGCTCATAGGCAAACGAAACATTGTCGAAGCGGATGGTGCCGCCGCGCACCTGCAAACCCGGTGCATTCGGCCGGTCTTCGATTTCCGGTTTGCGCGACAGGATCGAGAACATGATCTCGATGTCGATCACCGCCTGTTTGATCTCGCGATAGACCATACCCATGAAATTCAGCGGCTGGTAGAGCTGGATCATCATGGCATTGATCATGACGAAATCGCCGACGGTGTTGGTATGCTGCTCGATGCCGTAGGCGCAGAGCACCATGGTGCCGGCGAGCCCGAGCGTGAAGATCGCAGCCTGCCCGGCATTGAGCACCGCGAGCGACACGTAAGCCTTGACGCTCGCATCCTCGTAACGCGCCATCGAGCGGTCGTAGCGCGCCGCCTCGCGCTCTTCGGCGGAAAAATATTTGACGGTCTCGTAGTTGAGAAGCGAATCGATCGCCTTGGCGTTGGCGTCGGTGTCGCTCTCGTTCATCTTGCGGCGGATATTGATGCGCCATTCGGTGGCGTAATAGGTGAACGCCATATAGAGCGCGACCGTGATGCCGATGACGGCGACATAGCGCCAGTCGAAGTGAAACAGCAGCACGGCGACGATCAAAACAAGCTCGACCACGGTCGGCGCCAGTTGCAGCAGCACCATGCGGACGATGGTCTCGATGGCGTTGCGGCCGCGCTCGAGCACTCGCGTCAGCCCGCCGGTCTTGCGCTCGAGATGATAGCGCAGCGACAGGAGGTGCATGTGCTCGAAGGTGAGCATCGCGAGCCGCCGCACGGCGTTCATCGCCACTTTGGCGAAAATGCCGTCGCGCCACTGCGTCAAGAGCGCCATGACAATGCGGATGCCGCCATAGGCGAGCGTCATCACCACCGGCGCCGCGAAGGCCCAGGCAAGCCAATTGTCCGGCGCGACCGGTGCGGTGCCACGGCCGGCGAGCGCGTCGGTCGCCCATTTGAAGGTGAAGGGCACCGCCACGGTGGCGAATTTGGCGGCGAAGAGGAGAACGGTGGCAAAGACCACCCGGCCCTTCAGGTCGGCCCGGTCTGCCGGCCAGATATAGGGCCACAGCCGCACCAGCGTGGACATCAGCGTGCCGCCGGCCACGTCGGGCTTGAGGCGCTCGGTCGATCGCTGAAACTCTCTCATGCCCGGCTTTGGCCCAATAATTGAGTTGCGGCATCGCGCAACGGGCCCTGATCGGCCCCACACACCCTGATCGGATATTGTCCGTCATATAGAGGCTTTTAGCCTCCAGCGCATGGGGACGGACCGTTCCGCATGGGCCAAGTGGCAAAAAGCTTGCAGAGAACACGAATCGACGCCACATCTATCCTTTAATGGAACGGTTACATGAGCAAAATCAATGCGGTCTGCGTCTACTGCGGATCGAGTCCAGGCACCGAGCCCGCCTTTGCGGAAGCCGCGACGAAACTCGGCAAAATCCTCGCTGAAAATGGCGTCCGCCTGATCTATGGCGGCGGTTCGGTTGGCCTGATGGGAGCGCTGGCCGAAGCCGTCCGCGAGCATGGCGGCGAGGTCACCGGGATCATTCCGGAATTCCTCACCCGCAAGGAGCGGCCGAAACTTCTGTCGCAAGAACTGATCGTCACGCGCGACATGCACGAACGAAAGCGCGTGATGTTCGAGCGCGCCGACGCCTTCGTCGCGTTACCCGGCGGTGTCGGCACGCTGGAGGAACTAGTCGAGCAACTGACCTGGGCGCAGCTCGGCCGCCACAAGAAGCCGATTCTGGTCGCCAATATCAGCAATTATTGGAATCCATTGCTGACGCTGATCGAGCACATGCGGGCGGTGAAGTTCATGCCGGCCTCCATGCACGTGGATATTCTGGTCACCAAACGCGTCGAAGAGATCCTGCCGATGTTGCGCGACGCGGCGCGCCATCGCGCGGCAGCCGAAGCGAGCATGGCGGTCCCCGCCGAGCGGCTGTGACCGTCACGCCTCGCCTTCGCGCATAAACGTCACGGCCTCGATGCGGTTGCCGTCGGGGTCGCGGATGAAGGCCGCGTAATAGTTCAGATGATATTTTGGCCGCAGGCCCGGCGCGCCGTCCGAGGTGCCGCCGTGTGCAAGAGCTGCGGTGTGAAAGGCGTCGACCGCCGCTGCGTCCGGCGCGCGCAGGCAGATATGCACGCCGCTGTCTTCGGATATCCGCTCAAGGCCGGAGCGGCAATTAATCCAGAACTCCGGATATTTTTTGCCGAAGCCGATCGCCGCATCGGGCCATTCGCGCAATTTGGTCATGCCGAGCGGAGCGAGCAGCGCGGCGTAAAACGGCTCGGCTATTTTCAGATCGCGAACCGCGAGGGAGATGTGGTCGATCATGGTGGCTCCGATATCCCCTCCCCCTTGTGGGGAGGGGAAGGGGTGGGGGTCGCGAGGTGACGCGCGGGCGTCGATGCATTCACTTCACCTCCCGACCCCCCTCCCCACCCTCCCCCACAAGGGGGGAGGGTTCTATTGTCACGCCGGCGCGCCGGATTTCACCAGCTTGTAGACGATGGAATCCATCAGCGCCTGGAACGAGGCGTCGATGATGTTGGCGGAGACGCCGATAGTGGTCCAGCGGTCGCCATTTTCGTCGGCGCTCTCGATCAAGACGCGGGTCACGGCCTGGGTGCCGCCGTTGAGAATGCGCACGCGGTAATCGGTCAGCTCGAGGCCGGTGATGAAACGCTGATATTTGCCGAGATCCTTGCGCAGCGCAACATCGAGCGCGTTGACCGGGCCGATGCCTTCGGCGACCGAGATCAGTTCTTCGTCACCGACTTTCAGCTTCACCACCGCCTGGCTCACGGTGAGCGCCTCGCCCTTGCCGCTGATGCGCTGCTCGACATTGACGTCGAATTTCTCGACGTCGAAGTAATGCGGCAGCTGACCGAGCATGCGCCGGGCCAACAACTCGAAGGAAGCGTCAGCCGCTTCGTACGCATAGCCGATCGCCTCGCGCTCCTTGACCTCGTCGAGAAGCCGCATGACGCGCGGGTCGTTCTTGTCGATCGCAAGCCCGATGCGGTCGAGCTCTGCCAGCACATTGGAGCGGCCGGCCTGATCGGAGACGAGGAGCTTGCGCTTATTGCCGACGCGCTCCGGCTCGACATGCTCGTAAGTCGCGGGCTCCTTGACGATCGCGGAGGCATGGATGCCGGCTTTGGTGGCAAAGGCGCTTTCGCCCACATAGGGCGCGTGGCGGTCGGCGGCGCGATTGAGCAATTCGTCGAGCGCATGCGAGACGCGCGCGAGGCGGCCGAGCGCTTCATCGGTGACGCCGATCTCGAATTTTTTCGCATAGTCGGGCTTTAGCTTCAGCGTCGGTATGATCGAGACGAGATTGGCATTGCCGCAGCGCTCGCCGAGCCCATTGAGCGTGCCCTGGATTTGGCGCGCGCCGGCGCGCACCGCCGCAAAAGAATTCGCCACCGCCTGCTCGGTATCGTTATGGGCATGGATGCCGACATGATCGCCGGGGATTAGCGCGCAGACTTCGCCGACGATGCGCTCGACCTCATGCGGCAGCGTGCCGCCATTGGTGTCGCACAGCACGACCCAGCGCGCGCCTTCCTCGTAGGCTGCCATGGCACAAGCCAGCGCGAAGCCGGGCTTCGCCTTATAGCCGTCGAAGAAATGCTCGCAGTCGAGCAGCACTTCGCGGCCCTTGGCCTTGGCGACGCGCACGGAGTCGCGGATCGAGGCGATGTTTTCCTCTTCGGTGGTCTCGAGCGCCACCCGCACATGATAATCCCAGGATTTGGCGACGAAGCAGATGGCATCGGCCTGCGCATCCAGAAGCCCGACCAGGCCCGGATCGTTCGAGGCCGAGCGGCCGGGCCGCCGCGTCATGCCGAACGCCGTCAGCCGCGCTCGCATCGGCCGCCGCTCGGCGAAAAAACTGGTGTCGATCGGGTTGGCGCCCGGATAGCCGGCCTCGACATAATCGATGCCGAGTTCGTCGAGCAGGCGCGCGATTGTGAGCTTGTCGGCGAGCGTAAAGTCGACGCCGTTCGTCTGCGCGCCGTCGCGCAGCGTGGTGTCGAACAGATAAAGGCGCTCGCGTGACATAATGCTAGCCGCGGTAAAGCCGATAGACGGTGTAGAGCGATATGATGACGGCGGCGGCCAGCACCGCGTATTTCAGGATCAGATAATAGACCCAATGGCGGTGGAACGGCGTTTCGGGTTCCTTCACAACGCGCCCTCCTTGGCCACCAGCGGCTTCTTCAGCGTGGTATTGGCCAGCCATTCGCCGGCGACCGTGACGGTATTGCGGCTCTGCGCCTCAAATCCGCGCTTCTCGAAAAAGCCGCGCGCGGTGTCGCTGGCGTCGACCGTCAGTTCTTTCGCGCCGCGCGCGGCGGCAAGCTTTTCCAGCGCATCGCACAGCATGGCCGCGGCCCCCTGCCCGGTCGCCGCCGGATGTACATAGAGCATATCGATGCGGGTGTTGCCGGCGAGTGAAGCAAAACCAACCGGCGAGCCGCCGAAGGTCGCGACCAGTGTCAGCTCGCCTGAAAGTTTTGCGCCGAATTCCTCCTCGTCGTCGGCCGCCGACATCCACGCCGCCTGCTGGGCTTCGCTATAGTCGTCCATGGTCAGTTCCTCGATGGCGGCGCGAAAAATCTCCGCCAACAGCGGTACATCGGTCGGCAGCATCGGGCGCAGGGCGAGCTTTGGCAGAGCGCGGGCGTTCATGACCATTCCACCTTTAGCGCCTGCGCGAGTGCGGTCATGACACCCTCGAAATTCCGCAGCACTTCGTTGATCCAGAAACGCAAAACTCGAAATCCATTCGCAGCAAGCCAGCGATCACGCCGCCGGTCGGAGAGCGAATCGGCATGCTGGCCCCCATCGACTTCGATCACGATCCGGGCTTCGAAGCAGACAAAATCGACGATGAAGCGTCCGATTGGGACTTGGCGCCGAAATTTGAATTTTTCAAATCTTCTGTCCCGCAAGGCATACCATAGCTTGCGTTCAGCATCGGTCATGCGTCCGCGCAAAGTACGTGCGCGTAATTTCATCTCTCTGCCATCACGCGCCCCGGCCCTCCCCTCTCCCCTTGCGGGAGAGGCCGGCTGCGTGCGCAGCACGCGGCCGGGTGAGGGTCCGCTTGAGGCACCCACTCCGCCGCGTAAATCTCGACCGCCCAGGCCCTCACCCGCCTCGCTTCGCGAGGCGTCCTCTCCCGTAAAGGGAGAGGGGTTTGGAGCGCACGCGGCGTTCATCGCGCGATCTCCCAGGTGGTGCCGTCTTTGCTGTCTTTCAGGACGACGCCCATCTTGGCGAGTTCGTCACGGATGCGATCGGATTCAGCGAAATTTCTCGCTTTCCGCGCTGCATTTCTAGAAGCAATTTTGTCCTCAATTTCTTGCGAAAACTCTTTCGCAAGATCGGCCATTCCAGCGCTGGTTCTGTTTCCCACGAACATCACGCCGGCATCATTCAATTGAACGACAAACCCAGCATTCGAAAGCGTAGAAAACAATTCGTTTGCCGCAAGAGCATCACCGTTAGCCATCGCTGCACGATACGCAACCAGATCAGCTTGTTGAGCAATTGTTGGCTTTGGGCCGCTGTCAAACATATGGCCATCGAACCCAGGATGAAAAAATCCAGGTTTGCCGATATTACGAATTCCAATCCAGTGAAGAGCCGCTACAAAATCCTCTATTGGCTGCTTTTGTTCCTTAGCAAGTCGATACATCTCGCGTAATCGGGTCAATGCAAGTGGCGTATTTAGGTCGTCAGCCAAAGCGTCGATTAGTTTCTCGTCAATAGTTGCCATTGGATCGACCATTTCTTCGCCCGGCCTAAAATAGTCGAGCGCCAATTCGGACCAAGCCAACAGCTCCTTCCTCGCGAATTCCAATCCGTTACGCGTCCAATCAATTGGCTGCCGGTAGTGGGTAGAAAGCATGAGGAGCCGCAGGACATCGCCCGCATAAATCCGCTCGAGTTCTCGGATCGTCACGAAGTTGCCGAGGCTCTTCGACATCTTCTCGCCTTCGACCTGCAGGAAGCCGTTGTGCATCCAGTAATTCGCCATCGCGTGGGTGCCATGGGCGCAGCGCGATTGTGCGATTTCGTTTTCGTGATGCGGGAAGATGAGATCGAGACCGCCGCCGTGGATGTCGAAGACGTTGCCGAGATAGGCCGCGCTCATCGCCGAGCATTCGATGTGCCAGCCCGGACGGCCGTTAATCGTAACAATTCGAGAGTTAAGTTGAAGCTTAGACGCATTTTCAGGAGAAATAAGGAATTCAGCGTAATAGCCACTATTCGGGCTGGGCACGAATTCGCCCATCCAACCAGGCTCTTTAGCGCCAGATTCTTTCCAGAGGACAAAGTCTCCGGGGTTCTTCTTGTGCGCGTCCACAGCGATGCGCGCGCCGGCCTTCTGATCTTCGAGCTTACGCCCGGAGAGCGCGCCATAGTCCGGCATCGAAGTCACGTCGAACAGAATCTCTCTTCCCTCCATGCCTTTGGCGAGATAGGCATTGCCTCGGTCGAGAAGTGCTTGGATCAGGGATTTCATGTCCGCCCGGCCATCGCTGCGCGGCAATACGAACTCCGTCGCGCGAGGCTGATGGGTCGGCGGCAAGCAGCCGAGCGCGTTCACGTCGGCCTGAAATTGAGCTTCAGTAGTCTCAGTGACTTTGCGGATCGCCTCGTTGAGCGGCACGCCCGGATAGTTGCGAACCGCCCGCGCATTGATCTTGTCGTCGACGTCGGTGATGTTGCGCACATAGGTGACATGGTCGGCGCCGTAGAGATGGCGCAGCAGGCGAAACAGCACGTCGAATACGATCACCGGCCGCGCATTGCCGATATGGGCGAAGTCGTAGACCGTCGGCCCACAGACATAGACCCGCACATTGGCCGGATCGAGCGGACTGAATAGCCGCTTCTCGCGCGTCAGCGTGTCGTAGAGTTTCAGTTCCATCGCATCGAACCAAAAAAACGCCTGTGCCGTCCTGGCCGGGCGTGTCCTTTAGTCTCGACGATGAGAAAAGACGGCCGCGGCCAGCGTTTGTCGCTAGCGAATAATCTCCCGGCAAATGCCGAAGATGGACGCGTTACCGTTCATGGCCGCGCACAATGGTCGAGGTGGCGCATCGCGTCAAGACCGTATTTCGCTTGTAGCGGCAGACCGTTAGCGCCGCGATCCGCGGCTCGGATCGCGTCACTTAACGCAAGCTTAACCCTACGGTCGCATTCTTAAATTCGTCGAGGCTTGAGTCAGGGCGCTTGAGCGCCGACCGGGGGAACCATGCGTTTTGCGATCGCGGCTACCACAATGGCGGCCTTGCTGCTCGGCGCCGCCGCCGCTCAGGCCGAAAAACGCATCTTCATCATCGCCAATGACAGCGACGCTTACGGTGTCGATCACTGTCTGACCACGGGCGCTCAATGCGGCACGACGGTCGCCAACTCCTATTGCCGTTCGCACGACTACAGTCAGGCGCTGTCGTTCCGCAAGGTCGATCGCGACGACATCACGGGCGCCATTCCGACCGGCAGCGGCACCACCTGCAAGGCCGGCAATTGCGACGACTTCGTCGCCATCGAGTGCTCGCGCTAATCAGCAGCGAATAACGAAATGGCGAATGGCGAATTGTTCGCCGTCATTCGCCACTCGCCATCTGCGCTCCTACAGTTCACGGCCGAGCGCATGGTCGACCGAATATTTGCCGCCGCCTTTGATCAGGAAGACCAGCGCCACCATTCCAATCAGCAGCGAATATTCAAACCCGCCCTGGGTCCAGAAAAAACCCTTGGCCGACGTGGCCCAGACCGCATTGATCATGAAGATCAGGATGGCGGCGGCCGCGAACCGGGTGAGAAAGCCGAAGGCCAGCATCAGACCGCCGACCGTTTCGGTTAGCGCGACCAGCGTGACCCAGAACACCGCCGGGTGCCAGCCGTTCTTGTCGAAGATCCCGACGAACTTGTCGAAGCCTAAGCCGCCGAACCAGCCAAACAATTTCTGGCAGCCGTGCGGAAACAAAGTGAGGCCCATGACGAGCCGCAGCGCCGGCAGCGCGAGCGGTTCGAATGCATTGTAGATTCCCGCGAACGCGGGAACATACAGGCGTGGTGCAGTCATCTCGGACATCGTTACCCCCCTGTTTGTCGACACCGCCTCGTTCGGGCGGCTCCCCTCGGTAGTTTAGCACCTCTGCAAACACCGGGAAGAACAAGTTTATTCGTGGACCGCCGTGGGACCTCGCCCAGCCCGGCGTTGCGTGGGCAGGCAAGTTCGGCCATGCTTGGCGCATGCCGCAGCGACGCGCGAGCGCAGAAGACATTGCCGACAGAACCGGCCCGGCGGGCGACGCCAAAGCTGCGCCGCTGAAACTCGAGCAATTTCTACCCTATCAACTAACCCTGATGGCGAGCCTCGTGTCGCAGGCGCTGTCGAGCGTCTATGCACGGCGCTATAGCATCGGCATTCCGGAATGGCGGGTCTTGGTCACGCTCGGCCAGCACGGCACCCTGACCGGAAAAACCATCGGCGCTCGCACCCAGATGCATAAGACCAAAGTGTCGCGGGCGGTCGCGGTTCTGGAAAAGCGCAAGCTTTTGTCGCGGCGCGCCAACCGCGACGACCTGCGCGAATCGTTTCTGTCGCTGACGGCCACGGGCCGCGCCATGTACGAAGAGGTAGCGCCGCATGCGCTCGACTTCGCGCACCGGCTGACCGAAATCCTGACACCGAGCGATCGAGATGCCTTCAACCGCGCCGTGCGACTCATCACCGAGCGCTCCGCGCAACTGGTCGCCGAGCTGGCCGCGCACGACGATACCGCGGAGGAGGCGTGAAGCTTTATTCGTATTTCCGGTCCTCGGCCGCCTATCGGGCGCGCATTGCGCTCAACCTCAAGGGCATCGCCTACGAGACGATACCGGTTCATCTCATCAAAGACGGCGGCCACAACAAGCGGCCGGAGTTTCGCGCCGTCAATCCGCAGATGCGGGTTCCGGTTCTGGTCACACCTGACGGCGAGACGCTGCTGCAGTCGCTCGCCATCATCGAATATCTCGAGGAAACCCATCCGGAGCCGGCGCTGTTACCAAAGGATCCGATCGGCCGCGCCAAGGTCCGCGCGCTCGCCGAACTGATTGCCTGCGACATCCATCCGCTGAACAATACCAGCCCGCTGCGTTACCTGAAGCACGCGATGCACCAGGAGCAAAGCGCCATCGACACCTGGTATCATCATTGGGTGCTCGAAGGTTTTGCGGCGCTGGAGACGCTTATTTCGCCTGGGCCCTATGCGTGCGGTTCGGCGGTTACGATCGCGGATATTTGTCTGGTGCCGCAGGTCAACAATGCGCGGCGGCTGAAAGTCCCGCTGGACAGGTTCCCGAAGATCGTCGCCGTCGACGCCGCCTGCCTGGCGCTCCCAGCCTTCGATCGGGCGCGGCCGGAACACCAGCCCGATGCCGAGTGAGGGTTCGATCGGCGCTACTCGCCTATCCGCCATATTGCCCGTAAAGGGGTGGCCGGCCATTGTCGAATAGGTGGCGACAACGGCCCCGTTCACACTTTAGTCACCATTCCGGGGCTTATCCGCAGACCCGGACCAAGCCGGTGTCGGAAAGCGCCAGGATGATAAGCCTAAAGCTGCAAAGCGCCGGCCATTTGACGATCCAAACTGGCCCGCAGAGCGCGGTTTTCGCAGTCCTGTGCGTGTTGGCGCTCGCCAGCCCCGCGGCCGCGCAGCAAGCACCGCCGGTGCCGCCCGCAGCGGTGCAAAATCAGCCAGCGCCCAACCAGCCGCCCCCCAATCCGCAATCCGGCAATGTGATTTGCGGGCGGCTGCAGGGCCAATTGGCCGCCTTCGACCAGGGCGGCGCCGATCCCGGCCGCGCCGACCAGATCAAGCACGCCGAAGACACAATCGCCAAGCAACAGGCCGACCTCGACCGCGCCGTGGCGCAAGCGCACAAAGCCGGCTGCGCCGGTCAGGGCTTCTTCGCCTTGTTTTCGGCGCTGTCGCCGCAATGCGGGCCGATCACGTCGCAAATCCAGGAGATGCGCGGCAGCCTCGATCACATGATGAGCGATCTCGAGCAGCTCAAAAGCGGCAGCGACGATCGCCAAGGCCAGCGCCGCGCGCTGATCGGGCAATTGGCGCAGAATAATTGCGGCGCGCAATATACCGCCGCCGCCAATTCGGCCGGCGGACCTCAGGGTTTCTTCGACGCGCTGTTTGGCGGCGGCACCATCCACGATGTCGGCGGCGACGGCGCGCCGAATGGCACCTATCGCACGGTCTGCGTGCGCACCTGCGACGGCTATTATTTCCCGATTTCCTATTCGACGGTGCCGAGCCGCTTCGCCGACGACGACCGCGCCTGCCAGCGGCTGTGCCCGGCGAGCGAAGTCGCCTTGTACTCGTATCGCAACCCGGGCGAGGGCATCGAGCAGGCGGTATCGACTACCGGCCAGCCCTATACGGCGCTGCCGAACGCCTTCCATTACCGCAAGGAGCTCACGGCGGCCTGCAGTTGCCGGAAAGCGGGCCAGAGCTGGGCCGACGCGTTGAAGAATGCCGACGATTCGACGACGCTCGAAAGTGATGACATCGTGGTGACCGATCAGAACGCCAAAGCGCTGTCGCAAGCGCCGAAGCCGTCGGCCAAGGCGGCTGCAGCGGCAGGCCAGTCGGCAGCGAATGCGCCGAAACCGGCAGCGAACGCATCCGACACCAAGAAGCAGGCCATCCGGGTGATCGGACCGCCGTTCCTTTCCGGCGCGCAATCGGCCGCCAAGCCCGTGCCGACTACGCCGGCGCAGTGACGGCGCCCCAACCGGCCGTCAGAAATCCGCAGCGCCCGCTTTTGCCGCGCCCTTGACCGGATTGCGGTCTGGCTCGGGCGCCGCCGTCCCGGGATCGATGAAGCGGTTGACGATCGGATAACGCCGGTCGCGCCCGAAATTCTTCAGCGTGACTTTTACTCCGGGCGCGGCCTGGCGCCGTTTGTATTCGGCCAGATTGAGCATGCGCTCGACCTTGATGACGGTGTCGCGATCGAAGCCTGCCGCGACAATCGCCGCGATGGTCTCCTCGCGTTCGACCAGCCGTTCCAGAATCTGATCGAGTACGTCATAGGGCGGCAGTGTGTCCTGGTCGGTCTGGTTCTCGCGCAGCTCCGCGCTCGGCGCCCGCGTCAGCACATTTTCCACGATGACGTTACGGTCCGGCCCCCGCGCGCCGTCCGGCTTCCAGCCATTGCGCAAATGCGCCAGGCGATAGACCTCGGTCTTGTAGAGATCCTTGATCGGATTGAAGCCGCCGTTCATGTCGCCGTAAAGCGTCGCGTAGCCGACCGACATTTCGGATTTGTTGCCGGTCGTCACCACCATCAGGCCGAACTTGTTGGAGATCGCCATCAGGATCACGCCGCGGGCGCGGGCCTGCAAATTCTCCTCGGTAACGTCGCGCGGTGCGCCGGCAAAGACCTCGGCAAGCGCTTGTTCGACACCTTGCACGGCAGCCTCGATCGGAACCATGTCGTAGCGGACACCGAGCGCGCGCGCGATCGCCGCCGCATCGTCGAGCGATTCCTTCGACGTGTAACGGTACGGCAGCATCACACAACGCACGCGCTCCGAACCCAGCGCATCGACCGCCATGGCGGCGCACAGCGCGGAGTCCACTCCACCCGACAGGCCGATGACCACACCCTTGAAGCGGTTTTTATCGACGTAATCGCGCAATCCCATGACGCAGGCCGTGTAGTCGGCCTTGTCCGGCTCGTCGGCTGGAGCGATCGGACCCTTGGCGCAGCGCCAGACGCCGTCGATCCGCGACCACAGCGTCGTCACCACCATTTCGCGGAAAGCCGGCAGTTGGAAAGCGATCGAGCGGTCGGCGTTCAGCGCGAAGGACGCGCCGTCGAAGATCAATTCATCCTGGCCGCCGACCTGGTTGACATAGATCAGCGGCAGCCCGGCCTCGGTCACCCGCGCGACGCTGACGTTGAGGCGGATGTCGGCCTTGTCGCGCCAATAGGGCGAGCCGTTGGGCACCAGCAAAATCTCGGCGCCGGTCTCGGCGAGGCACTCGACGACGTTTTCGTAGTCGCCCCAATCGGTCCAGGTATCTTCGCAGACCGGCAGGCCAAGCCGCACGCCGCGGAAGCTGACCGGACCGGGCACCGGCCCCGAAGCGAACACCCGCTTCTCGTCGAATACGCCGTAATTGGGCAGATTGACCTTGAAGCGGATCGCCTCCATGCGGCCGCCGGAGAGCAACGCATAGGCGTTATAGAGCTTGCCGTCCTCGACCCAGGGCGCGCCGATGAGGACGGCCGGGCCGCCATCGGCGGTCTCGCGGGCCAAACTCTCGACGGCCGAGCGGCAGGCGGCCTGGAAGGCGGGCTTGAGCACCAGATCCTCGGGCGGATAGCCGGCGATGAACAGCTCGGAAAAGGCGACAAGATCGGCGCGGCTCTGCGCTGCTTCCGCGCGGGCCTTGCGGGCGCGCTCCAGATTGCCGGCGACATCGCCGACAATCGGATTGAGCTGGGCAACCGCAATGGCAAGGCGATCGGCGGGACGCTCGGTCATAACAAACGTCTAACGCTTGAATGTCGGGTCGGGCAACCCGGCGTCAGCGGCATCGTCCATCGGTCGTAGCACGGGCGCTTGGGCAATATCCGCATCGTCCCCAGAGGCTGGCATCAGCCCGCTCAATGTCGCTATCACCCGGCACGGGTCTACCCTCTGCAACAAGACCGTGGAGGTTCGATGGGCAATACCGCCTATAGACGGCGTCATAGATTGAAATTGGTGCGAGTGTTTTTTACTGTTGCATTTGGACCACATGCCGCAAAATCTCTGGAGGCGGCTATTTTTTGGCTGTGGAAGCCTCTATTTTCACAGTCATACCGCTGAAGACGAACCTGGCCAACCGCAAAGGGGCAACCACATGAGACTCCTTCTCGGCGCGGGTATGGCCGCCGCCGTATTCTGCGGTGCAACTGCGCACGCCGCGGACATGGCCGTTAAGGCGCCGCCAGCGGTCTCAACGCCAACTTGGAATTGGACCGGTTGGTACGCGGGCATGAATGCCGGCTACGCATGGAGCGCAAGCACCGATCCCGGCATTTCACTCAGCGACACGTCAGGTACCGGCTATGCCGGCTATGTTGCGGCCGGTGGGTTTCCCACGGCATCACTCAAGCCGGCGGGCGGCTTCGGAGGCGCGCAGATCGGATATAATTTCCAAAACGCCAAATGGGTGTGGGGCGCCGAAGCCGACCTCCAGGGCGCGGGAATTGATGCATCGAGTAACCAGACCGCCGCACCCACGGCTGTCATCGGATCGGACACTGTCACACACGAATTGCAGTGGTTCGGCACCGTTCGCGGCCGTCTTGGCATGGCGTCCGATAACTGGCTCTTCTACGGCACGGGTGGTTTGATTTACGGCGGCGTTCGTAGCGCGCTCACTCAAGCGGCCACTAACGGCTATCTCGCGGCCTCCAATCACACCGAAATCAGAGCCGGCGGGACCGCCGGCGCCGGCGTCGAAACCGGCTGGAACAAGTGGACCGCGAAACTCGAATATCTGTATTACGACATGGGTCGCGACACGGTCACGGTGCTCGGAAGCGGCGTTTTCACCGGAATCAGTTATTCGGCCTCACAACGAACTGCGGGGCAGTTACTTCGCGTGGGTTTGAACTACCGGTTCTGAACAGTGTTCCCATAGCCTAGGGTTTTCGGTCCACCGGCACCTTGTGCGTGTCCGCACTCTATAGCCCCGCCACCGCCGGGATCGGCTTCACCTTACCCTGGCGCTCGGTCTTCAAAAGATCGGCAAGCAGGAACGCAAGATCGAGCGACTGCTCGGCATTTAGCCGCGGATCGCAGACCGTGTGGTAGCGGTCGTTCAAATCCTCGTCGCTGATGGCGCGCGCGCCGCCGGTACATTCGGTGACGTTCTGGCCGGTCATTTCCAGATGCACGCCGCCCGCGATGGTGCCCTCGGCGGCATGAACTTGAAAAAACGTCCGCACTTCCTTGAGGATATGATCGAACGGCCGGGTCTTGTAGCCGCTCACCGAAGTAATGGTATTGCCGTGCATCGGATCGCACGACCACACCACGTTGCGGCCTTCGCGCTTGATGGCGCGCACCATGGCGGGCAACAGATCCGCGGCCTTGTCGGCGCCGACGCGGCAGATCAGCGTCAGCCGGCCCGGCTCGTTGTCGGGATCGAGGATGTCGATGAGTTTCAGAAGCTCGTCTGGCTTCTGTGTCGGGCCGGTCTTCAAGCCGAGCGGATTTTTGATGCCGCGACAATATTCGACATGCGCATGGTCGAGCTGCCGGGTGCGATCGCCGATCCACACCATGTGGCCCGAGGTGCAGTACCAGTCGCCGGTCGTCGAATCGATCCGGGTGAAGGCCTGCTCGTAGCCGAGCAAGAGCGCTTCGTGGCTGGTGAAAAAATTCGTCGTGCGCATCTCGGGATGCAGCTCGGGGTCGATGCCGCAGGCACGCATGAAGTCGAGCGTCTCGGTGAGACGGCCGGCGAGATCCTGATAGCGCTTGGATTGCGGTGAGTCCTTGACGAAGGACAGCATCCACTGATGCGCATTCGACAGGTTGGCATAACCGCCGCCGGCGAAGGCGCGCAGCAGATTGAGCGTCGCCGCCGACTGCCGATAGGCCTCCAATTGGCGGCGCGGATCTGGCGTGCGCGCTTCCGGGGTGAATTCGGTGCCGTTGATGATGTCGCCGCGATAGACCGGCAGCTCGATGCCGCCGCGTTTCTCGGTCGGCGAGGTACGCGGTTTGGCGAACTGCCCGGCAATGCGGCCGACCTTCACCACCGGAGAGGCCGCGGCGTAAGTCAGCACCACCGCCATCTGCAAGAACAGGCGGAAAAAATCGCGGATATTATTGGCGCCGTGCTCGGCAAAGCTTTCGGCGCAATCGCCGCCTTGCAACAGGAACATCTCACCTTTGGCGACCTGGGCCAGCGCCTTTTTCAGATTGCGCGCCTCGCCGGCAAAAACCAGCGGCGGAAAGGTTGCAAGCTGCGCCTCGACGTCGGCGAGCGCCTTCAAGTCGGGATAATCGGGCACCTGCACAATCGGCTTGGAGCGCCAGGAATCCGGGCTCCATTTAGCCGTGTTCGGCCGTAACGGCATCACGCTCTATCTCCAACAAACTGCCGGTCTTATACACGGCGGCCGTGTGCCGGGACAGTCTGCCTTTTTGCCGGCTTTTTCAGCCTATTCGGCGGCTTCGCGGACGTAGCTCGCTGTTTTGTTGCGCATGGTGACGAGTTCTTCGGCGGCCGTGGGGTGGAGCGCCATGGTGGCGTCGAAATCGGCCTTGGTGGCTCCCATTTTCACCGCGATCGCGGCGACCTGGGCCATCTCGGCCGCGCCTTCGCCGACCACATGGCAGCCGACCACACGGTCGGTCGAGCCGTCGACCACGAGCTTCATCAGAATGCTGGTGTCGCGGCCCGACAGCGTCGCCTTCATCGGCCGAAACATCGCCTTGTAGATGTCGGTCCGCGCCAGCCGCTCCCGCGCCTGCGTCTCGGTCAGGCCTACGGTGCCGATTTCAGGCTCCGAGAATACCGCCGTCGGCACATTGGCATGATCGACTTTGACCGACTTGCCGCCGAACACGGTATCGGCGAAGGCATGGCCTTCGCGAATGGCGACCGGCGTCAAGTTGATCCGATTGGTGACGTCGCCCACCGCATAGATGTTCGGCGCGCTGGTACGCGAATATTCGTCGACCGCAATGCCGCCATTCTTGGCAATTTCGACGCGAGCCTTATCGAGACCGAGCTTGGCGACATTGGGATGCCGGCCGGTCGCAAACATCACGCGGTCGGCGGTAACGTGATTGCCGCCCGACAGCCGCACCGAATAATGGGGGCCGGCCTGTTCGATGGCCGCTACTTTGCAGCCGGTAATCACCTTGATGCCGCGCGCCTCCATCTCGACGCGCAAATGCTGGCGCACGTCGTCATCGAAGCCGCGCAAAATATTCTCGCCGCGATAAATGAGCGTCACATGCGAACCGAGCCCGGCAAAGATGCCGGCGAATTCGACGGCGATATAGCCGCCGCCCTGGATCACCACGCGGCGCGGCATTTCCGCCAGATGGAACGCCTCGTTTGAGGTGATTGCGTGTTCGATGCCGGGGATGGGATCGCCGTAGCTCGGAGCGCCGCCGGTGGCAATCAGGATGTGCGCCGCCCGCACCCGTTCGCCGCTCGCCAATTGCACGGTATGGGCGTCGGCGAGGACCGCGCGAGTTTTCACCACCTTGGCGCCCGCTTTATTCAGCGTCGCGCCATAGGCCGCTTCGAGGCGCGCGATCTCGCGGTCCTTGTTGGCGATCAGCGTCGCCCAGTCGAACGATATCTGCGAGACGGTCCAGCCGAAGCCCGCCGCATCCTCGAATTCACCGCGAAAGCGCGAGGCATAGACCAACAGCTTCTTCGGCACACAACCGCGGATCACGCAGGTGCCGCCAAGGCGGTACTCCTCGGCGACCATCACCCGCGCGCCATGGCCCGCGGCAATGCGGGCGGCGCGCACACCGCCCGATCCGCCTCCGATAACAAAAAGGTCGACGTCGTATTCGGCCATAGCGCTCATCGCGTTACAGATCGTGCCCGCGCTTTTTCATTTCGGCGCGCATGCTGTCGATGACTTGCAGCGAAAGATCGTCCGCCCACTTGCCGGCGCTCGCCATGCTCTCATCGAGCGCCTTTGGCTCCTCGGCCACCATCTTTTTGCCGAGCGGCGATTGATAGAATGCCAGCAGATCCTTCAATTCGGCTTCCGTGAAATGGCTGGCATAAATGCGCGCGGTGTTATCGAGCACTTCGTCGATGCGGGGAGCGAATTGCTTTTCCACGATGATCGCGCACTCATTGAGGTCCTTCGACCACATGAAATTGGTCTGCATGAACATGTCCCTGGTTTTGATGACCACGCCCCGCACCAGCGGCTGAAACACGTTCTTGACGTCCTTGAGCTCGACGATTTGTTTGGCCAAGAGGATCGCGGCTGGAGACGGGTGGGCGGCAGCCTGAGCGGCGGCGGGCCGCGGTCCGAATGCCGCAAGCGCCAACAGCATCGCAAAAGCGCAGCGCGTCACGGCGTAGCGTGTCCTGGTAGGACACAAGCGGAGACGAGCGAACATAGGCGCACTCCCTTTTGGGCTCGAGATCAGGACCGTTCGACGAGACGGACCCCGTCCGGACCGGCGACGATAACAACCCCCGCGAGGCCGATGAACAAGCCGTGTTCCATCACTCCCGGGATTTCGGAAAGCCTCGCCGCAAGAGCCTGCGGATCGGCGATACGCTGCAATTGGGCGTCGAGCAGCCAGTGCCCGCCATCCGTGACGAAAGGATGGCCGCTTTCGGTCTCGCGTAACAGGGCCGGACCCCGGCAAGCCGTCGCGGCAGCGGCCGCTTCGACGGCACGGCGGGTCGTCGTGGCGCCAAATGGCACGATTTCGATCGGCAAGGGAAAGCGGCCAAGCGCCGCGACCCATTTTGAGTCGTCGGCGATCACGACCATCATCGCCGATGCCGACGCTACGATTTTCTCGCGCAACAGCGCACCACCGCCGCCTTTGATCAGCGTCAGGTCCGGCGCGATCTCGTCGGCGCCGTCCACGGTGAGGTCGAGTTCGGGAGTGTCGTCGAGCGTGGTCAACTGGATGCCGAGGCGCTCCGCTTGCGAGCGCGTTGCCTCCGACGTCGGCACCGCGACCACATCGAGGCCCGCCCCTACGCGCTCGCCCAACAAGTCGACGAAATGCCTGGCGGTCGAGCCGGTGCCGAGCCCGATACGCATGCCCGGGCGGACAAAATCGAGCGCCCGGGCCGCCGCGGCTCGTTTATAGGTTTCGACGCTCATTCCTCCCGAACGCCCCTTTGCATTGAAAATCAGGCTGCTATCTAGCCGCCTTCAACGGCCGATCCTAGACCCTGATCCGATTCAATCGCATTGGATCAGGGTCCGGATTCTTCGTTTGAGCATGCATTTATCCGAAAACCGGCTTCCACTTTTCGGGATCATGGCCAAGGGAATTCAGCCGCGGGCTTGGCGCTTGCGCGAAGGTCTCGCGCCGTTTAGGCGAGAAGCCATGCTCACCATTGTCTTCGACCTCGACGGCACTTTGATCGATACCGCACCGGATCTGATCTCGACCCTCAACCTCATCCTGGCGCGGGAAGGCATGGCCACCGTCCCCTATGACGACGCTCGCAAGATGATCGGAGGTGGCGCGCGCGGCATGATCGCGCGTGCGCTCGCAACCGAGGGCCGCGTCGGTTCGAAACCCGAGCTCGACCGCATGTTCGCTGACTTCATCAAGCACTACGCGGCGCATATCGCCGACCACTCGCGGCCGTTTCCCGATCTCGAACTGGCGCTCGATCGCCTTGCCGCCGAGGGCCGGCGGCTTGCGGTCTGCACCAACAAGCTCGAATGGCTGTCGGTACGGCTCCTCGATGAGCTGCGGCTCACCCGGCACTTCAGAACGATCTGTGGCCAGGACACCTTCGGCATGCAGAAGCCTGATCCGGAGGTGCTGCGCCGTACCATTTTGCGCGCCGGCGGGACGCCGGACCGCGCCATCATGGTCGGTGATTCCGGGACCGATGTCCGCACCGCGCGCGCCGCTACCGTGCCGGTGATCGCCGTCGATTTCGGCTATAGCGAAGTGCCGATCGCAAGCCTGGAACCGGACCGGATTATCGGCTCCTACGCCGACCTGCCGGCGGTGATACGCGAAATCGAAGCAGAAAGCCCCTAGAGTGGCGCCTTGGTCGGGAGCTGCCGGCCGGCGCCCACCGTCTAAACCGGGCTTTACCCCGCAAACCCAGTGGCTTAGGCTTACGGGGGCAGGGAGCGTCATGTCGCGTATGCGTTTGATTGTGGGCATTTCAGTTTCAGGCATCGCCGGCATCTTGCTGGCTGGGTGCTCGAGTTCCTCTACGCCGGATTGGCTGAAACCGGCCCCACCGCCGCCATCGGCGTTGCAGTTCGAATCGACGCCTGCCGGCGTGAACGTGCAGACCGCGCAAGGCCAGACTTGCCGGACGCCGTGCTCGCTGGCTGTCCCGATTATGAGCCAGTCGGTGATGTTTTCACTAGACGGCTACGCATCTCAGACCATTCCGATCAGCGTCCGCGAACCGGAGCATTCGTTTTTCAATCAGAAGCCGCCCTACTTGCTGCCCAATCCGGTGCAAGTCGCCATGGTGGCGCTGCCGCCGCCGCCCAAGGTAAAGCCCAAGCTCCGCAGAGGCGTCGGCCCCAAACCCGCGCCGAAGCCGGTCGCGGCCGCGCCGATGCCGAGCGCCGCGCCGAGGCCGATCGCGGCGCCGGAGCCGGAAGACAACGCCTTCCCTCACCCGTCGCCCTGGTCGCAAGCCCCCGCCGGCTCCGACTCGCCATTCCCCTCAGGGGTCAATCGCTAGGGCATGATCCCGAAAAGTGGAAACCGGTGGTCGGATAAGACCATACAGGAACGAAGATTCTGGACCCTGATCCGATTCAATTGAATCGGACTAGGGTCTGGGGCGTCGCAAGTTTGCCGAAAAATTATGGACGATCAGGGCTTTATCCGGCACAGTCGCCGCCTATCTGAAGGACGATGGATCGCGTGCAGGATATTGAACTCGACACCGCCCTGGAGCGGCCGCAACTCATCGACCCGTTTGGCCGAGCCGTCAGCTATTTGCGCGTTTCGGTGACCGACCGCTGCGATTTCCGCTGCGTCTATTGCATGGCGGAGAACATGTCGTTTTTGCCGAAGGCTGAGGTTCTGACACTCGAGGAACTCGACCGGCTGTGTTCGGCATTTATCGCGCGCGGTGTGCGGAAGCTGCGCCTCACCGGCGGCGAGCCGCTGGTTCGCCGAGGCATTATGACGCTGGTGCATTCGCTGTCGCGACACCTGCGTACCGGCCACCTCGACGAATTGACGCTGACCACCAACGGATCGCAACTCGCCAAATATGCCGGCGAGCTGAAGGACGCAGGAATCCGGCGCATCAATGTGTCACTCGATACGCTTGAGCCGGAGAAATTCCGCGCCATCACGCGGTGGGGTTCGCTCGACCAGGTGATCGCCGGTATCGATACAGCCCTTGCCGCAGGCCTCAAGGTCAAGATCAACGCGGTCGCACTGAAGGGCGTCAACGACGACGAATTCCCTCGCCTGATCGAATGGGCGCATGGCCGCGACATGGATCTGACGCTGATCGAAGTGATGCCGCTCGGCGAAATCGGCGAAGGCCGCCTCGATCAATACCTGCCGCTATCGGTGGTGCGCGCACGGCTTGCCGAGCGTTTCTCGCTCGCCGATCTCGATTATCGGACCGGTGGACCGGCGCGCTATGTGCGCGTCGCCGAAACCGGCGGCAGGCTCGGTTTCATCACGCCGATGACGCACAATTTCTGCGAGTCCTGCAATCGTGTGCGCATCACCTGCACCGGCACGCTGTTCATGTGCCTGGGTCAGGAAGATGCTGCCGATCTGCGCAAACCGCTGCGCGCGTCGGAAGCCAATGACCTGTTGTTTGCCGCGATCGATGAGGCCATC
>Ga0181526_10001134_pt1 | contig 26214 bp, 23 predicted proteins | sample PEATcosm2014_Bin_35_FD_119750 | JGI IMG/M metagenome (GOLD analysis project Ga0181526, IMG submission 119750) | Peatland microbial communities from MTU Mesocosm Facility, Houghton, MI, USA - PEATcosm2014_Bin06_30_metaG | ecosystem: Environmental > Terrestrial > Soil > Wetlands > Peat | place...
AAGGGAGGTGAAGACATGTCCGACGCCGGCAAAGCCGCCAAGACGAGCGCCGTCCTCGACGACGCCCACGTCGGCGACATCCAAGGCGCCCTCGGGACGATTCGGGAGCACGACACGGAGCGGAGGCGGTCATGGGCGGCACGGCTGTTGGCGCTGCTTGCCATCATGGGCCCGGGACTCATCGTCATGGTGGGCGACAACGACGCCGGTGGGGTGGCCACCTATGCACAGGCGGGTCAGGATTTCGGCCTGACGCTCCTGTGGACGCTCCCCCTGCTCATCCCGGTCCTCATCGTCAACCAGGAGATGGTGGTGCGGTTGGGCGCCGTCACAGGCGTCGGGCACGCCCGCTTGATCATCGAGCGGTTCGGAAAGTTCTGGGGGGCGTTCTCGGTCGGCGACTTGTTCGTCCTGAACTTCCTGACGATCGCCACCGAGTTCATCGGCGTGAGCCTGGCGCTCGAGTACTTCGGCGTCAGCGAGTACATCGCCGTGCCGGTCGCCGCCGTCGGCCTCATCCTCATCACGGTGTCCGGCAGCTTCCGCCGTTGGGAGCGCTTCATGTACGTCTTCGTGTTCGCCAACTTCCTCGTCATACCGCTGGCCATCTTCAGCCACCCCCACCGTGACGCCTTCCTGCACGGCATGTTCGTCCCCGGTGTCAGGGGTGGCTTCACCTCCACGTCGGTGCTGCTCGTCATCGCCATCGTGGGCACGACCGTGGCGCCCTGGCAGCTGTTCTTCCAGCAGTCCAACATCATCGACAAGCGGATCACGCCGCGATGGATCAACTACGAGCGGGCCGACACCTTCATCGGATCAGTCGTGGTTGTCTTCGCCGCATCGATCCTCGTGGCGGTTCCCGCCGCCGCCTTCGCCGGCACGAAAGCTTTCGGCGGCTTCACCGACGCCCTCGGGGTCGCCCACGGCCTGTCGCACTACGTAGGGCATGCAAGCGGGGCGATCTTCTCCATCATCTTGTTGAATTCGTCGATCATCGGTGCGGCGGCCGTCACGCTGTCCACCTCGTACGCCTTCGGCGACGTCTTCGGCGCCAGGCACTCGCTGCACCGAGGGTGGCGCGACGCCAAGTTCTTCTACGGCACGTTCTCGGCCATGGTGCTGCTGGCAGCCGGGCTGATCCTCATCCCCGGCGCCCCGCTCGGCCTCATCACGACGGCCGTGCAGGCTCTCGCCGGCGTGCTGCTGCCGAGCGCCACCGTCTTCCTGCTGCTGCTCTGCAACGACAAGGACGTGCTCGGCCCGTGGGTGAACAAGCCGTGGTTGAACGTCGTGGCCACTTTCATCGTCTCGATCCTCCTGGCGCTGTCCCTCGTCCTCATGGCAACCACCCTCTTCTCGAACATCAACGTGAGGGCGCTCACGCTCGTGCTGGCAATCGTGCTCCTGACCGGCTGCACGGTGGCCGGTGTCCTCAGCCTCCGGGCGAGGCGACGGCATCCGCAGCCCGAGCCCGTCTCCCGGCAGCGACGCGAGACGTGGCGGATGCCACCGTTGAGCCTTCTCGGTCGACCGAAATGGTCGCGGGGGCGACTGGCCGGCATGTACCTGCTGCGCGGCTACCTCGTCGTGGCGGTGCTCCTCCTCGTCGTCAAGGCCGTCGAGCTGGGTGTGCACAAGTGAGGCAAGAGCTCGCCGAACGTCTCCGCGCCGCCGAGATGTCATGATGGGTGCGTCTTCCGGTCGCTGACGACCCGGCCCAGCTAGGCACGGTCAAGACCGAGACGGGCGGGTCACGAGCGAGAGCTACGGGACGTCGACGACGGAGCAAAGGGGCGATCGAGTGACGTCATCAACAGCGGGCCGCCAGGCGGAGAGCGTCGTCGGCAAACTCGGTCGCCGGACCTCCGACCGCAGTTGGACGGCAAGGCGGCTCATCCCGGCCGGCGCGGCGGCCGCACTGCTTTTATTCGGGCTTGCACCCCAACTGGCGTCCGCCGGCCAACTGAGAGCGCACGCCATCACGAGCACGGTCTCGAACCTCGACCGAAACGCCGACACGAGCGGGCCGATCGTCATCGCCTCGAACGGCACCGGATATGTGGCGTGGCAACATCCGGCTTCCGGCGGGCGGCCCGACACGGTCCTGTTCTGCGTCATCCCGTCGGGCGGCAAGTGCAAGAAGCCGGTCGTCCTGCCCTTCCCGCGCGGTGCCGCCACCTACGGGATCACGCAGCCGTTCCCCGTCTTGGGCGGTGCGCCCAAAGTGGTCTACGTCGTGGGCCCGAGCTACGTCACCTCGAACACGGTCATCTGGGCGTCTACCAACGGTGGCGCCAGCTTCTCCAAGGGATACATCGTGCCCGGAGACTCTTACGCCGGCGACACCTCCGTTTATGACGTGCTGCGCCTACCGGATGCAAAGCCGAAGGTCGACTTCTTTGCCATCGGGTCCGCCGGCCCCGGACTCGGCTTCTCGTTCGCTGCGCCGACGATCACTGAGTGCATCACGTGCAGCTTTACGTTCAACGCGGGGGGTGTGGCGGGCGCAGTGGCAGGGGCGACGTTGGGGCTCGTCGGCAATGGCGCCGTCGAGGCTTTCTGGACCGACGCCGACACGCCCACCGTCGACTACTTCTGGTCGAAATACGATGACCTCGCGGCTGCGGGCGCTTGGAGCGGGCCGATCAAGGTCGGCGACGGCGACAACGCCCGCCTGGCGAGCGGGCCGAAAGGCCTCTTCCTGCTGTCGCAGGATTTCGCCGGCCACGAGTCAGACCCAACGCGCCTCGACGTGCGCAAGTGGAACACGGAGACGCACAGATTCGGACCGCCGCTCGCCGTCGCCAACGAGTCCACGAGCACGGAGTCGCCCTACATCGGCGGGTTCGGCGAGGACGCCGTAACGGGAGCACTCTACGTCGCCTGGGAGGCCTATACCTCCAACGGTGACGTCATGAACTTCTGGATCTCGACCGACGGCGGCAGCAAGTGGTCGGTGGCGACGGCGATCGCCAAGCTGTCACGGGGCGATGTGGACGAGGCCCGCGTGGCGGTCAGCAAAGGGAAGGGTTTCTTGACGTTCCATGATGCCGCAGGCTTGCACCTCGTCGATCTCGCTCATCTCTAGCCGCGACCGATCAGGTCAAATACCTGTGCACCGCTGTACCAGGGATCTCATCTCTAGGCGATCTCGCGCAGCCGCTCGACCGCTGGGGCGATGTCTCCTCCAGCCATCGAGCAGGCCCGGCCCCGACAGCGCCCACCATGACCGTCTGAACGCCGACGGCGGTGAACGCCTCGGCGCGCCACGCGACCACGTCGGAGTCGGTGTCGGGCGGGAGTGGACCGAGCAAGGCGGTCACCTCGATCGACGGGCCGGCCCAGTCAAATCGGGAGGCGTGGAGGTCGATGTTCATCGAGGCGTACTGTCGCCGGGCCGCCCGTCCGCCGGAGCGGGCGGGCCCGCACGCTTCGGGCGCCGAACTACGTTCGTCCCATGACAGCCGACGGAGTCACCGGCACAGCACGGAGAAGGGTCGCCGTGCTGCCCGTAAACGACCTGAGCGCTCCCTTGCGAGATGCCGTCCTGGCCTCCGGCTGTGAGGTCGTATCCGACGTCGAACGGGCTGAGGGCCTCATCTGGTGCTGGCCGAACCCGAACGGCCTCGATGCCGTCCTCGCGGCCGCCCCCGACCTCGTCTGGATCCAACTGCCCTTCGCTGGTGTCGAGCCGTTCGTCCCCGTCCTGACGACCGAGCACACCTGGACGGCGGCGAAAGGCACCTACGGTCCCGCCGTGGCCGAGTTGGCGCTCGCCCTCATGCTGGCGGGCCTGCGCCGGGTCGGGAGCTTCGCGAGGGCGCGTTCCTGGCGATCGCTCGAGCAGGCGAGCCTCTGGGACGCCAAGGTGGCGATCCTCGGTGGGGGTGGGATCGCACGATCGCTCGTCGCCCTCCTGACGCCGTTCGGCTGCGACATCGTGGTCATGAGAAAGTCGGACGCCCCGATCGGCGGTGCCCGACTCGAGCCGGCACGTCGCCTGCCGGAGTCGCTCGCAGGAGCGGCCGCCGTCGTGCTCGCCCTTCCTCTGACGCCGGAGACCCGTCACTTCGTCGACGCCCGGTTCCTCCATCTCATGGACCCGGGCGCCTGGCTCGTAAACGTCGCCCGGGGCGGCATCGTCGTGACGTCAGACCTCGTCGCTGCCCTGCAAGGCGGCACGATCGGCGGCGCCGCCCTCGATGTGACCGACCCGGAGCCACTTCCCGACGGGCACCCGCTCTGGACGCTCGACAACTGCATCATCACCCCGCACGCCGCCAACACGTTTCAGCTCGGCACCCACCGTCTGGCAGCCCTCGTGACAGAGAACGCCAGGCGCTTCGGGCGGGGCGAGCCGCTGCTCGGGCTGGTCGACGTCGAGGCGGGCTACTAAGGGGTCGAAGGGATCTGTCAAGACCGGTTGCCCGCCCGTCTCCAGAACGATGCGCTCCCGCCGCCGTACTGACTTCTTCTGCGTATGTGGCAGCCCGCCGGTGGCATGGAAACCCTGCTGGGCAAAGGTGAGCGCCGGCCAAACGCTCTCGGTTCGCCAGCGCGCAGGGCCTTGCCGCTTTGCGCCCGGATTTCTCAAGTTCGCCCCGCTGTATGTCGATGAATGGACCGTCAGCCTTTGCAGCTGACTTTGCTGATCGCCGCCGAGCCGGCGTGTGGAGGGAGAGGGAAATGTTGACGGATTCTGACCGCGGTGCGGCAGATCGCGCGGCGCGTAACGAGTACCTGATGGACATCGACGAGGCCTGGGAGGCGTGCCGGGACGCTGTCGAAGGAGCCCGCAGCTCGTACGAGGAGTCACTCGACTTGGGCCGCATGGTGTTCGAGGAGCGACAGGACGCCGCCTCCAACGAGCACAGCAGTGGGCTCGACGAGGCTTGGGCGATCTACAAGCAGGAGGTGAGCAGCGCTCCGTCGGAGACTCGCCGCAAGGTGATCACCGAGGCGCGGGCCGCCTACAACGCCGCCGTCGCAACACTGCAGCGCACCTACGACGACGCCCTGTCGGCGGCGCACGCCGAGTATGCCCAGGCGACCGAGAGCGTCCGCTCGGCTTACGAGGCAACCGTCGATGCCGCGCTCGGAGCGCACCGCGAAGCCATCCAGAGCGTGAAGAAGTTCATGGAAACCCCGGAGGACGGCGACGTCGACTACCTCGGGCTCGCCAGCGAGCTGGCGGCGAGGGCGTCGAACGGTCACGCCGACGGTGTCGAGCTCGGCGACACCGAGCTCGGTGACGTCGAGCTCGGTGATGACGACTTCGACCACAACGACGTCGAGTCGCTCGCCGCGAGCGCACTGTCCAGCCTGAACTGATCGAACCGGGTTACGCCCCTCCCCCGTAGCCCAGCTGGAACCAGGCCGGCACTCCATCACGTCCTCCTTCGTCGCCTGAGCGAGGATGGAGCCATGACAGACGACCTTTCCGTCACGCTCAGCCGGGGCCTCCCTGAGACGGTTCTCCCTCCACCGCCGCAGGAATGGACCGAGGCGCTGTCGGACGCGCTGGCCAAGTCCGGCCCGGCGAGACAGGCAGCCGTCTCCGCCGTGGCGCGCCAGCACCCGAGGTTCCTCGAGGCGTGGGCGACCCTTGCCGAACTCGCCGACGACGACGTGCAGTCGTACGCCTACGCACGTGTCGGTTACCACCGCGGCCTCGACGCGTTGAGAGCCGCCGGCTGGCGCGGCTCGGGATACGTCCGCTGGCGTCATCAGCCGAACCAGGGTTTCCTCCGCTCGCTCGAGGCTTTGCGCCGAGCCTCAGAATCGATCGGTGAAACCGAGGAGGAGGAGCGATGCGCCCTGTTTCTCCACCAGCTCGACCCGGAGAGGCGCCGTTGACGTGAGGTCGCTGCGGCCACCGAGATCTTGGGGCCTCAGGCTCCTCGGGGTGGCACCCTCCCGGGCGGGAACTCGCCCATCTCGGCGGCCGACCGCCTTTCGTCGGCGCATCACCCGCGGCACGCGCCGCTGAGCTACCGAGTCCGGAGTGTTTCGATCCCGGGCCCCTCGCAGTCCGCAAGGGCGCCCGTGCGGCCGACCATGGCGAGGATGAGCGACATGCAGGGCCCACGCACCTCGGGACCCGAACCCGCCGACCAGTCGACGTCGGTGGCCTCGAGCCTCAGGCCCTCCAGTCGCTTCTTGGCGCGCAACGGCGCTCCCGTCGCCTTGTAGAGCTCAGCGAGCGTCGTGAGGTGGGCGGCTGGATGCTCACGCGATGCCCCGAGCCCACGGGAGATGTCCTCGCCGTGCACCATGACCTCCCCGAGGGCGACGTAGGCAGGTCCCGGCGGCTTGCGATTGCTGTCGATGATGGCATCGAAGCGTGCCCGCACCTCGGCTGGCGTGCCGGAGGCAAACTGCAGCAAGTCGCCTTCCACGAAGCGATCGAAGTTGAAACCCGCCCGCATGAACCCTGCGAAGAAGTGAGGCGCCGTGATGTTCCCGGCCGCTGTCAGGTGGGCGACGACGTCGCGTACGCACCACTTGTCACACCACGTCGGCTGACTCCATTGCTCGGGCGTGAGCGTGTCCAGGAAGTCGGCGAGTGAGCGGCGCTCGGCGTGGACCATCGGCATGAGATCGGACATCGCTTCTCCCCTCGGCCGGCCCGGGCCGGCCTGCTATTTCGATGTTGGACAAATTAGGCGATGAACTAATCAGCGCGCCAGCCCGCCGTGTACGATCGGGGCGCATGCGGGACGTCCAACGGATCCTCGGGGCGCTCAACTCACCCATCCGACGCAGGATCCTGACGTTGATCTGGGATCGGCAACTGCCCGCCAGCGAGATCGCCGCAGCCTTCAAGGTGACGGCGCCCACCGTGTCCCAGCACTTGGCCGTGCTCCGCGAGGCGAACCTCGTCACGATGACGGCACAGGGGAACTTCCGGCTGTATCGCGCCAAGCAGGAGGTCCTGCGGGGACTGCACGGCGCCCTGGCGGGCAACTCGCCGAAGTGGACGCCGGCCGACGACATCCCCGAGCGCGACCTGGCGCTCGCCGAGACCCGGCCGGTTGTCGTCGCCCAGGTTGAGGTCGACAGCGACCAAGCGACGACGTTCAAGGCATTCACCGATCCCGCCGTGTACTCGCGGTGGATGGGCGTTCCCGTACTCATCGAAGACGGCCGCTTCAGCTGCACTCTGGAGTGGGGAACCCAAGTCGAGGGCGTCTACGAGCTCGTGCTCGAGCCGGCCTTGATCGCCCTGCGATGGAACTTCGAAGACGGCAATGTCCCGATCCCGGGCGGGGACATGGTCGGGTACCTGCGCTTCGCGCCCGCCGGCGAGGGTTGTCGCGTCGAGGTCCACCAACTCATCGACACTGCGGAACAGGCGGCGTTCATGGAGGCGGCCTGGAAGCTCGTGCTCGGGCGGCTGAAGTCCGGTGTCGTGGCGGCATCCGACGGGCGCGCCGGACCGGCAACGCCGCGCCCGCCTCGCCAGAAGCAGCGACGCTCCGCCTGAAGCGGCTCCTGCGTCTCCCGCAAAGGGGTGCACGTCAACGTCAAGGGGTGCTGACGTACACTCGTCACCCGGGACTCCGCAGAGCAAGGCAGCCTTCGGGCGAGCGGGAGCCCCGTCAGATGAGGAGCCCGTGGCGCCTCATTGCGAAGACCTGCCAGCTCCGCGCTGGGCACGTCCGGGCAGAGCTGCTGGAGCGACACGGATGACGACTGCGGGTCGCTTGACCAACTCCAATGAAGAAAGGCGGGCTGGAGCCCAAGTGAGAAGGAGCATTGTGAAACGCGACAGGCGAGCTTGCGAAGACACCGCACGGCACCCATGGCGCAGGCGGCTGGCGGCCTCGGTCGTGGCATGCCTCGTCATGGCCCCCATGACGGCCCTCGCCGTTCTGACGCCAGCCGGCGCCGCCTCGCCGCCGGTGACGAACGAGCTGCACGCCGGCTCGGCGCTGCAGCCCGGCCAGTCGCTCGTCTCTCGAGGCAGCCTCTACCGGCTGTCAATGCTGCGCGACGGCAACCTGGTTCTGTACAAGCAGAACAGAGTCACCTGGGTGAGCGGCACCGCCGGCCACACCGACGCAGTCAGCGAGCTGGAGCGAGATGGGGTCTTCACGATCACCCAGGACGGTCGTTCGCTGTTCGCGACGCCCGCCTACGCCAACCACGCCTCGGCCCGCTACCTCTTCCTCGAGAGCAACGGCAACATCGTGATCTGCGACGACCACGCCAACGTGTTGTGGTCGATCGACCGCCCGCCGACGGTTCAGGTCGGGGATACGGGCGCCAACGTGCTCGCCTTGCAGCGACGCCTGACCACGCTCGGGTACTGGCTGGGCTCACCGGATGGACAGTTCGGGGACTCCACCCAACAGGCGGTCTGGGCGTTCCAGAAGGCGGCGGGGCAATCTCGCGACGGCGTCGTCGGGCCGGTTACCTGGCGCGCCCTCGATCTCGGCGTCGAGCCGAAGCCGCGACCGGCATCAGGCAACCTCATCGAGGTCAACCTGAACAGCGACCTCCTCATGATCATGAGGAACGGCAAGCTGTGGGAGACCCTCAACACCTCGACCGGCGGCGGCTACACCTACACGAGCGACGGCGTCACATCGGTGGCGATCACGCCTCAGGGTGTGTTCCACATCTACGCCGAGATCAACGGGATCGACGTCGACTCACTCGGCACGCTGTGGCGGCCGAAGTTCTTCGTCGGTGGGTACGCCATTCACGGGGACAGCTCCGTGCCGCCGGTGCCCGTCTCGCACGGCTGCGTCCGCGTCAGCAACGAGGCGATCGACTGGATCTGGGCGAACAACGTGGCCCCGATCGGGACAGAGGTCTGGGTCTTCTGAGGGCGGGAGCCGGCGCCGAGGACTCGGGGTGGGACGGCGCCACGTCATTGGCGTAATTCGGCGGATCAGCTGATCTTGACCGAGATGGACGTCCCGGCCCTCCGCCCGCCGTTTCGGCTCACGGTCTGGCCGGTGAACACGACAGTCGTCGAGGTGCCGAGCGAGTCCGTCACGACCAGGGTGACCGTGTAGGTGCCCGCCTTGGCGTAGGTATGGCTGACCGCCGGGCCTCGGATGGCCGATGCACCGTCACCAAAGCGCCAGGCGTAGTGCGCGACCGTGCCGAACCAAGCCGACGACGAAGCGGCGTTCAGGCTCACCGTGTGACCGGAAACATGCGAGGTGAGCCGAGCCGTCGGAGCCTGATCGGGCGTCACGGCGATCGCCGAGATGCCGCTCACGCCGGCCGCCATCGGGATGGGGGCGATCTCGGCGCCCGTGCCGGTGCTGGCGGCTGCCAACGTCGCCTCGGAGGTGGCGCAGAAGAAGGCGGTGCCGCCGGCGGGGTCAACGGCGACGGCATCGACCTGCAAGGGCGTCTTCGTGGCATCGACGAGCCTGACTTTGGTCACCGTGTGGGAGCCACTGAGCTTGACTCGGTCTGCGCCGCTGGCCGGTGAGCCGAGCGTGGCGAAGGCGTACTGCCCGCTTGGTGTGATGGAGAGGGAGGTCGGCGCCCCGCCGAGCCGAACCTTCTTTCCGACGCTTAAGGTCCCGAGATTCACCGGGACGATGTCGTCGTCCTGGGTGTTGGCCACCCAGAGCGTCCCACCGTTGGGTGTCACCGCCAGCGACGTCGGAAAGGCGCCGACGAGGATCGGCTTGGCGGCCTTCCCGGACTTCGTGGAGATGGCCGTGACGGTCCCGTTCTCGGCACTGCTGACCCATACGGTGTCCCCGTTCGGGGTGATGGCGATACCGCCCTCGCCGGCGCTTTCGAGGGGCCCGACGGAGACGGGTTTTGCCGCCCGGTCGGTTGTCGTGTCGATCGCCACGACGCTCGCAGCCTGCAGGTTCACGAACCCGAGGACGTACACGCGCGCCCCGTTCGGTGTGACGGCTAGCGAAACCGGATTGTTGCCGACCTTGATGGCCTTACCGATGGCCTCGTTCGTCAGATTGACGGGCACGACCTCGCGCGCCCACTCGACGGCGAGGTATGCCGTCTTCCCGTTCGGGCTGATGGCGAGCGCGCCGGCGGTGTTGCCGACGTTGGTCGCCAATGACGTCGGGAGCGTGATGCTCGAGACGACGGCGTGGGTGGCGACGTCGATTCCGACGAGCGCCGTGTCACCGCCGGGACTGGCAACGACCCACGCCGTCGGTTCTGCCGCGACAGGGGCGGTCGTGCGGGGCGCAGCCGCCGCTTGGACGGCGGTCAGACCCAGCAGGGCCGTCGCCGCCAGCGCCGCCGTCCCGCCGAGCCGTAGCCGGCGCCGCCGCGGTCGGACGCCCGTTGAAGGACGGTTCTGAGTGATCTCCTGCGACATCGGTTGTCCCTTCGTTCGAGGCAGCGCTCGCCGCCATGATGAGTGCGTCGCCACCCTGCTGCGCAAGCGCTCGCGATCCGCTGCAGGAGTCGTCCTCTCGGCAGGTCTCACGGGCCGCAGTAGAAGCGGGGGTCGAGCACTCGGATCTCGGTGATTTCGTCGATCGGCAGACGATTGAGCGTCGCCGCCCGGCGGACGGCCTCTGGCGACGGAGCCTCGTAGATGCAGAACGTCTTCCGCCCGTCGGCCCTCACGTAGGAATGCAACCAGGTCACCTCCGCACGGACGTTCTGCTCGCAGATGACCCGACAGGTCTCCGCGCCTGCAAGGCCGACGCCGAGCTGAAGGCTCTCGTCGAAAGAGCGCTCTACGAGGTAGCGGGGCATCCAGAAAACCTCCAACCCATTGATCGGCAGTGGTCACCGTACGACGGCGACCGGCTGCTGCCATCGGGGCCTGCCCCCATCTTTGCGACGCCGTACCCTCAGATTGCGTCTCGGCGCCGGCCACTGCCAGAGACTCGGGCAGGGCGGCGGCGCTAGGCGCCGCCGCCTGTGCTCGTCGGGTCGTCTCTTCTCTGCAGGAACCCACGACGCCTGGCCTCCGCCAGTGCCCCCGTTCTGTTGCGGGCGCCGAGCTTGGAAAGAACAGCGCTCACGTGGTGCTCGACGGTCTTGACCGAGACGAACAGTCGCTCGGCCACCTCCGGGTTCGTCAGCCCGTCGGCGACGAGATCGAGCACCTCCAGCTCGCGACGAGTGAGCCGCGAGGGGTTGCCCAGCGTCTCCTTGCGCGCGCCACGCGGCACGCTGCGCACTCCGTGCTCTCGCATGCGCCGAGCTGCCACCGCGGCGGCTTGGTGGGCGCCGAGGCGTTGCAGCTCCTCCACGGCCGCCCGACGGGCGCCGTGCTCGGCGCCCTCCGCCCACGCAAGCGACATGGCCGCCTCGAGAGGGCACCCGATCGAGCGCCATGCCGCCGCCGCTCCCTCGGGGTCTCCGTACAGCTCGAGCCTCCAGGGCTCGGCGATGTCCGTCGACACCTCCACCGGATGGCCCGAGCGGAAGAGCCATACGTGCAACTCCCCCGTCAGCCAGGGAGACGCTCGCTCCTGCGCGAGACCGAGAATGGGAACCCCCCGGGCAACGGCGTCGCTCGGCGAGGTCGAGTCGAGCATCGACGCCTCGAGGCGGGCGACGGCGACAGGTCCGAGGTATTGCACCTCTGCTTGCCGCTCAGCGATCTCTGCCGCCTCGTCGAGCGCCTCCCAAACGCCGGGATCGCCGCGCAGAGCCCGCACACGGCCGAGGACGGTGAGCGACGACACCCGTGTGTCCTGTGCCTCCGTCCGCCGCAGGCAATCGATTGCCGCCGTGACCGCCGGCTCGAGGTCGCCCGTCTCGAGATCGAGTCGGGCTCGCTCGGCTCGCATCATCAAGCCGAGAGCGTCGCGGCCCCGTTCGTCGCAGAAGGAGATCCCAACATCGAAGGCGGCGCGAGCTGGGGCGTACTCACGGTGGAGCAGGTGGACGACTCCAAGATTGAGCATGCCCCGACCGAACTCCTGCTCCTCGCCAGCGGCCCGGGCGCGACTGATCGCCTCCTGCAGGCGGCGGCGCCCCGTGGCGCTCCCGGTGCGCTCGAAGGCGGACGAGCCGATGTTGACGATCGAGTTGATGACGATGGCCTCTTCGCCGAGCTGCTCGGCGAGGCGGACAGCCCGCTCCCCGTAGGCGACGACGTCGTCGTACTCGTTTGCCCTCATGGCGATTCGCGAGCGAGTGCTGAGCGCCGCCGCCAGCTCCGGGCCGGGAGGAAGCAGTTCGAGGACAGCGAGGGAGGCATCGGCCGCCTGCCTCGCCTCGAGACCGTACCCAGCGGTCAGCAAGACGCGGGAGAGTCGCTGCAACGTGTCGCCAACCTGCCGCCTATCGCCGACGTCTTCCCAGATCGCCAGCGCCCGCCGGTAGAGGGCCAGGGAGTCCGTGTGCTGGTCGCTCACGTTGCACTCGAGCGCCTGGCGGCTCAGCAGGGCGGCGAGCTGGGCGGGAGCAAGACGGCCTTCGCCGGCAGCAACGGCGGCGGCGAGGTGTGCGGCGGCTTCTCGATGGGCACCGAGCTCGGCTGCCCGCCGCGCCGCCAGCGGTGCGAACTCGAGGACGGAAGCGGAGTCGCCGGCGCCGATGGCGTGGTGAACGACTCGCGGCAACGCGTTCTCGACTCCCCTCGAACGCAGCCAGGCAAGCACGTTCGCGTGCGCCGCAGCCCGCCCGGCAGCGGGCAGGTCGGACTCGATGGCTCTGCGCGCAAGCTCATGCCGAAAGCGCAAGCCGAACTCGTCGGCCACGAGCATTCCGCGCCGCTGGCATTCGTCGATCCCATCCTCGGAGTGCGGTTTCATGGCGAGCAGGAGGTCGAGCTCGACATGGAGCGGAACGATGGAAGCGGCCTCGAGTACGGCGCGGCCGGCAGGCGAGAGTCGGGCAGCGCGGGCGAGCACGGCGTCGCGAACCGCCTCCGGCAGCTCCTGCCCACCAGCTGCCAGCACCTCGGTGACGAAGAAGGGATTGCCCCCCGTCCTGCGGTAGAGGTCGGCGGCATCGACATGATGGCCGGCGGCGAGGCGGGCAACGGCGGCGCTCGACAACGGCTGCAACGAGAGCCGGACGAGACTCTCGGAGACGGCGAGCTCCCCCAGCAGGGCCCGCAAGGGATGCTGTCCGTCCAGCTCGTCGTTTCGATAGGTGCCGAGGATGACCGCTCTCGTCGAACCGATGCGGCGCCCGAGGTATCTGAGGAGGTCGAGCGTGGCAGCATCGGCCCATTGCAGGTCCTCGATGATGACGAGGCAGCTGGCGCCCGCCAACAGGGCGAGAAAGGCGCCGAACACCTCGAAGCGGCGGGGGGCGCCGTCGAGGATCTGCAAAAGGTCTTCGTCGCCGACTTCGGAGGCGATGTCGCGGAACGGCCCGAGCGGGCGGGGTGTCGACAAGGCGTCGCAAGCTCCCACGAGGACCGAGACGCCACCGTCTCTCGCTGAGTGCGCTGCCGCCTCGGCGAGGGCACTCTTGCCGACCCCGGCTTCTCCGCCGACGAGCACGAGCGTTCCGCGGCCGTCTCTTGCCGCCGCCAGCCGCTCGGCGATGACGGCAGCCGGTCGCTCGCGTTCGAGCAGGACCGTGACCACGACGGTCAGTCTCGCTCTGCGCTCGGGCCCGATCGGGTCGAGCGCCCGCTACTGGCGCTCTCCTCGAGCACGGCTCGGATGCGACGCACGCCGGCGCCGGAGGACTCCTCCTTCAGGATGCGGAACCGCCCGAGGACGCCCGTGTGCTCGACGTGCGGGCCACCGCAGATCTCCTTGCTGTACCACTGCGCGAACGGGTCGCCGGCCGTGTAGACCTTGACGGTCTCGCCGTACTTGTCGCCAAAGGCTCCGAGCGCTCCCTCGGCGAATGCCTGGGTCGTCGGGATCTCGCGACAGCCCATCGTCCAGTCGTGAGCGATCGCCTCGTTGACGATGCGCTGCACGTCATCGAGCTCCTCGGCCGTCATCTTGGCGGCGTGCGAGAAGTCGAAGCGGAGGCGCTCGGCCGTCACGTTGCTGCCCCGCTGCACGACATGGTCGCCGAGCACGAGGCGCAACGCTTTGTAGAGCAGGTGCGTGGCGGTGTGAAGCTCTGTCGTGGCCTCCGATTGGTCGGCCAGCCCGCCTTTGAAGAGACCCTGCGCGCTCGTCTTCGATCGCTCGCGCTGCTCGGCCATCAGGGTGTCGTAGCTCTGTCGCCACGTCTCGTCGACCGGTGTGCCAGCCAACAGCGCCTCTTCCAAGCTGAGCTCGGGCGGGAAGCCGTAGGTGTCGAACAAGGTGAAGACCGCATCGCCGGTGAGCCTCGGGCCGGCGACCCTGGCGAACTCTCGGACGCCACGAGCAAGCGTGCGCCGGAACACGGTCTCCTCCCGCTGCAAGACGTCAGTGATCTCGCTCTCCCGCTCAGCGAGCTCGGGGTAGGCATCGCCGTAGGCGGCGACGACCGGGGCGACGAGCGGGGCGAGCACGTCCACGGTGATCCCGAGGGCGTGACCTTGGCGGAGCGCCCGCCGGGCGAAACGCCGCATCACGTAACCCTGAGCCGTATTGGTGGGTACGACGCCGTCGGCGGCGAGGAAGACGAGTGCGCGGGCGTGGTCGGCGATGATCCTGAGCGGCGCCGGTTCGTCCCCGTAGGAGACGCCTGCAAGCTGGGCGACGCGCTCCACGAGTGGCCAGAGCAGATCGATGGCAAACACGTCGGGCGAGTCGAGCACCGCCATGGCGAGGCGCTCGAGGCCGCCCCCGAAGTCGACGTTGCGCTGTGGCAGCTCCTCGAAGCCTTCCGGCGTCCGCCGGTACTGCATGAAGACCGAGTTGCCGAGCTCGATGTAGCGGCCGCAGTCGCAATGAGGGTGGCAGTGTTGCCCAAAGGCGGGATCGTGCTTCACCCGGTCGAAGAGATAGAAGACCTCCGAGTCCGGCCCGCCCGGTTCCCCCACGGGCATTGCCTCGGGAGTAGGCGAGCGGCTCCACCAGCACTTCGTCTCGTCGTAGTAGGTGATACGAGTCTGGTTGCGGCCAATTACCTCCTCGTCGCTGTCGCTCGTGAATTCGCCCGTGCTCACAGGCAGTCCGGCGCCGCTGAACAGGTCGGCCCAGATCGCCGCCGACTCGTTGTCGCGTGGGATGCCCCAGCGCGGTGCTCCCGAGAAGACGGTCACGAACAACCGGGCCGGCTCCAGCCCGAGCACGCTCGTCAAGAACTCGAAGAACCAGGGGAGCTGCTGCGCCTTGAAGTAGGAGCCAAGGCTCCAGTTGCCGAGCATCTCGAAGAACGTCGTGTGGCGGGTGTCGCCGACCTCGTCGATGTCCTCGGCGCGAAAGCAGGTCTGCGAGTCCACAAGACGGTCGCCTGCCGGGTGAGGGGTGCCGAGCAGGTACGGGATGAGCGGTTGCATCCCCGATCCCGTGAACAGCGTCGTCGGATCCTCACGGGGCACGAGCGCGGCGCGGGGGATCACGACGTGCGCCCGCCGCCTGAAATGCTCCACGTAGGCGCGCCGGATCCAGGCCGTGCCCTGCTCTGTCACGCCGTCCACCTCGGTCGCTCAGGTGGGGTCGCTTGCCGCGCAAGCGGAGCGATCCGCACCTCGGCGGCATGCTCTTCGAGGCACCGGGCGGAGAAGACGCCGGCGGCGAGATCGCGCTGCGTGCTCGTGTCGCCGCCTCCCATGGACAGTCCACTGTAGGCGTCGTGGCCCCTCGGGCCGTTTGCAGGTGGCAGCATCACTGCATGAACAACGTCGTGTACGAGGAGGAGCTGCTCCGGCTGCAGACCGAGCTCGTGAAGATGCAGGAGTGGGTGCGGCAGGAGCAACGGCGCCTTGTCGTACTCTTCGAGGGTCGGGACGCAGCCGGCAAGGGCGGCATCATCAAGCGGATCACGGAGTACCTGAACCCGCGGTGGTGCCGCGTGACGGCGCTTCCTGCTCCTACGGAGCGGGAGCGGACGCAGTGGTACTTCCAGCGCTACGTCGAGCATCTGCCCGCCGGTGGTGAGATCGTCCTCTACGACCGCAGTTGGTACAACAGGGCTGGCGTCGAGCGGGTCATGGGCTTCTGCACCGAGGGTGACGTCGTCCGCTTCTTCCAGCAATGCCCGGCCTTCGAGCGCATGCTCATCGACGACGGCATCATCCTCGTCAAGTACTGGTTCTCGGTGTCGGACGAGGAGCAGGAGAAGCGCTTCAAGGGGCGCCTCAAGGACCCGCTCAGACGATGGAAGCTGAGTGACATGGACCTCGAAGGTCGCAACCGCTCGGTCGAGTACTCCAAGGCGAAGGACGAGATGTTCGCCTACTGCGACACGCCCGACTCGCCGTGGTGGGACGTGGAGGCGGACGACAAGCAAGCTGCTCGCATCAACTGCATCGCCCACCTTCTCTCGGTCGTGCCGTACGAGCCGCGCAAGATCCCGAAGCCGAAGTGGAAGCCGCGGCCACAGCCCGGCAATTACAAGCGCCCGCCCCGGGAGCGCTACCGGTATGTGCCCGACCATGCCGCCACGCTCGCCCCTGCGGCGCGTCCGCGCCGGGCCCGTTCGTAGAGAGCCAGCAGCAGCGGGGGCCGAAGCGCCGCGCTCAGACGGCCATGGCGAGCGCTACGGTCCAAAGACAGCGCACGGACTTCGTGGAAGGGATTGAGATGCCGCTCAGTGGGGAGTACGAGCCGAGCCCAGCAGCGTGGGTACGCGAGCAGGTCGAGGCCTACGAGAGCTCCGGCGGGCAGCAGGCCAACACGCTGCGCGACACCGGCCTGCCGGTCATCATCGTGACGACGCGCGGCCGGCACAGCGGCAAGATCCGAAAGTCACCGCTCATGCGCGTCGAGCACGGCGGCAAGTACGCCCTCGTGGCCTCGAAGGGGGGAGCGCCGGAGCACCCCGTCTGGTACCACAACCTCATGGCTGACCCGTTTGCCGTGACGATCCAGGACGGACGCCAGCCCTTCGACGCCCACGTTCGCCTCCTCGACGGGCCGGAGCGGGACGAGTGGTGGCGTCGTGCCGTCGAGGCCTACCCGCCGTACGCCGAGTATCAGCGCAACACGACGCGCGAGATCCCCGTGCTGCTCGCCAGCCCGACCGATGCTGCCGGCGGTCAAGAACCGGCGTAGTAGCGGTAGACGTCTTCGTCCAAGAGCCGGACGATCCGCCCTTGGGCGACCAGGAGCGCCAAGTGGGCGCCGGTCTCGGCGACGGCGAGCATCTGGTTGAACAGATCCAGCTCGTCGATGTGGCGTTCCCGCCGCGTCCAGCGCAGCAGGCAGGCGACATCGAAGGCGGTGTCGGCGCCACCGATCACGGCCGCCTCGATCTGGTCGAGCCGGCGGCCGTGGTGGTGTACGAGCTCGTCGATGCGAGCATGGGCGCTCGGTGCGACCGGGCCGTGGGCGGGGAGGAGGCGGGCATCCGGCATCTCCCGCACGCGCCCGAGCGAGCCGAGGAAGTCACCGAGCGGATCAGGGCTCAGCAGCGGCTCGAAGCCGATCGAGGGAGTGATGGTGGGGAGCACGTGATCTCCGGCGAAGAGGAGCCCGGCGGCGGCGTCGTGAAAGACGACGTGTCCTCGGGTATGGCCGGGCGTCTCGACGACGGCGAGCTGCCGGCCCGTCATCACGACGACCGTGTTGTCCTCGAGCCACTCGTCGGGAAACTCCCACTCGGAGCGGTCGGGCGGCTCGTGGCCCGCCATGGCGGCGATGACGCCCTCGACGAGATGAACGGCGCCGTATCGGAGCAACTGGTGAAGCTGCGGCTCGAGCGGCCGGCGGTCTGGGTCGTGCAACGTCTCGAGCGACGCCCGCTCGCCGCGACCGAGGCTGACGTTCGTGCCGAATTCCCGGCGCAAGGTGATCGCTTGGGTGAAGTGATCGCGGTGCACGTGGGTGATGAGGAAGCGGTGGATGTCGGCGAAGGAACACCCGAGAGAGCCGAGTGCCTCGTTGAGCCGCTGCCGAGCGTCGGGCACGGCCCAGCCCGAGTCGATGAGCACGAGCCCGTCCCCGTCTACGACCGCATACACGTTGACGGCACGCAGGTTGTCGTTCGGCAACGGCAGCGGGATACGGTGCACACCGGCCGCCACCTCCTCGACGCCGGCCGCCGTCCAGTCCGCACCGTCCGTCCTTGCATCGCTCACGGCCGCAGGACCCTGTCCCGCTCAGCCCGCGAGGGAACCCGCCCATGAGAGACCACCGTCGTGCCCGACACCCCCCTCCTGCCCGGGCCTGTCCATCCGCGAACGGTGGGTGCGCCCTTCGACGTCAGGACTCCCCCTCTCGGGGTGGCGCGTCCGACGGTGGAGTCGGGTTGCCCGCTCCGGACTGGCCAGCTGGGCCGACGGGCGGGCCGAAAGGGTTGCCGTAGGGCGTGGGCTGGCCGCCGTAGGGACCGGGCTGGCCGGTGTACGGCGTGGGCTGGCCGGTGTACGGCGTGGGCTGGCCGGTGTATGGCGTGGGCTGGCCGGTGTAGGGACCGGGCTGGCCGGTGTATGGCGTGGGCTGGCCGCCGTAGGGACCGGGCTGGCCTCCGTAGGGCGTGGGCTGGCCGCCGTAGGGACCGGGCTGGCCGTAGGGACCGGGCTGGCCGCCGTAGGGAGCCGGCGGCGCGCCGGAGCCCATCCTCCAGCGGCGCAGCTCTTGTTGGACGGGCCAGTCCGAGAATGCGAACACGAGGAACATCACGAGGTTGACCAAGGGGATCAGTCCGAGCAGCACGAACCACGGCGAGTACCCAGCCTTGGAGATGATCTTCCCCATCGCCACCAGCCCGAGAACGACAAAGCCCAGATAGACCAACGCCACGATGCCCGCGGCGGCTCCGGCCGTCACGCTTGCCTGCACGTGCCCCATCAGAGCTCTCCTTCCGCCGCGCCCGCGGGCGCCAAGTGCATGGTGCACGGTGCGATCTGAGGTATCGAGGACGAGCGTACCGGGGCGCCGACGATGGTGGCCGGACTTCATCTGCCAGCTTACCTGCCACCTTATCTGCCAAGTGGGGACTTTTGGCCCTGCCACATCCGGCGCGATGAGGTCAATATGAGGGCGAAGAGGACCATTCGCACGCAGGGAACTGGCTTAGCCCCACCTCATATCTTGCTGGCTGGGCCGCCCGGAGAGGGGTGTCCCATGAGGCGCACCGGCATCATCTTGATCATCTGTGGAGCGCTGTTCGCTGCCGGTGCGGTCGCCTGGAGCACGACGGCGGTGTCGAAGCTGGTCAAATTCCCGACCAGCACGAACACGACGCTGCACTACAGCGGTCACTTCGTCACCTACGTGAACGCCAAGACCGGCGCCACCCTCGCGCAGCCGAGCTCGGTCGCCCTCACCGTGGACCGTACGGTCAAAGCGGTTCCCTCGTTGAGCACCGGGAGCGTTGCGGTCGTGGACGAGGACATCGTGCTGCACTACGGCGGCACGACAGCCACTGAGACGAACGTCTACGCCTTCAACCGCACGACGATGGGCGAGGTCACCAGCTCGCACGCCTACACCTTCGCCCCGAGCAACCCGGCTCCGCTCCTCAACAGCTACTACATCACCCTGCCCATGAACCTCAAGCCTGGCGTCACGTCGCTCAACATCTGGAAGCCGGAGACGGGCACGACCTACGCGTTGTCCCCGGTACCCGCCGGGTCACAGCCATCCACCCTCGACGGCCTGAAGGTCGACTGGTTCGCCGGCGGTCTGAACTATGTCCCGGTGGCCTCCTATGAGCGGACGGCGCTGGCGGCCCGCGGTCTGCCGATGTCGGTCTCGCCGACAGTCGTCGAGGCGGAGATGAGCTCCGCCGGCATCTCGGTTCCGGCGCTCGAGACGGCGCTGGCGCCGACGCTCACACCGACTCAGCTGGGCGAGGTGTCGGCCGTGCTGAAGACCCCGGTCCCGTTGCACTACTACGTGTTCGGGTCCGGATTCGTCGGCGCCGAGCCGAGGACGGGTGCCATCATCGACCTGAAGAACATCATCGACGGCATCGCCGTCGCCCCGAGCACCACCGGGCTGAACACGCTCATCGCGGTCATGTCCGCTCACTCGACGGTGAAAGGCGTGCCCGCCGCCCTTGCGGTCCTCCGCCGTCTCGCTGCCGCTCCGCCGCAGAAGGTCTACGAGCTGCAGTACAGCCAGACGCCCGCCTCCGTGCTCGGCATGGTGAACACCGCCCAGTCCCAGCTGAAGCAGATCCGGACCGTCACCTACTACGTCCCGATTGGCTTGGGCGTCATCGCCCTGTTGCTCCTGCTCTTCGGCGGGACGATCACGGTGCGGCGCCGCCGGCTGGCAACGGTCTCGGCACACCCACGGCGGCACGTCACGAGCGGGCCCGAGGCGGCGACTCACCGGCGGCACGTCGCATGAGTGGCGCCCACTCCGTGAGCGGTGTGGGGGCCTCATCATGAAAGAGCTCGTCGGAGGGCAGATATTGCTTCCTGCATGGGAGCGTTTCGCATCGATGGTCGGCTTCCACGACGGTGACTACCACGCCGACTACTCCCATCACGCCGATCGTGTGTTGCGACTCACCGACGCCATGCACACCGAGCTCGGGTTGTCGCGAGGTGATCCCTTCGCCGTCTTGGCCGTCAACAGCCACGAGTACGTGGAGCTGTACCACGCCGCCTTTCTCGGCGCCGGCATCATCAACCCGCTCAACCTCCGCCTGGCGCCACGCGAACTGCAGCTGATCCTGGCCGACTCCGAAGCCGAGGTCATCTTCGTCGACGAGTTCTTCGCCGACCACCTGCTCCGTGCCATAGCAACGGTCCGAAAGGATCTGCCGCTGCGCAAAGTTGTCCTCATCGGCGACGGCGAGCACGAGTGCGACGTGCGCTTCTCCGAACTCGTCGAGCTCGGTCATCCGAAGGTACCGGAGGAGCCGGAGGAGACCGACGGCGTCGTGCTCATGTACACCGGCGGCACGACCGGGCTCCCGAAAGGCGCCCTCCTCGACCAGCGTGCCGAGATGCTGAACCTGTACCACATCGCCATGACGGTCGACCTTGCCCCCGGCCGCGTCTACCTCCACCAGATCCCCATGTTCCACGCCGCCTCCATGGCAGGGATCCTCGGCATCCCTGCCATTGGTGGCGTCTCGGTCTTCCAAAGCCTCTTCGAGCCGGAGGCCGTCATGGCTTTGACCGAGGAGTACCAGGTCGACTGGACCACCATCGTCCCGACGATGATCGCCATGATCCTCAACCACCCGGAGTTCCGCCCCGAGCGCTTCGCGTCCATGCGCGACCTCGTCTACGGCGCCTCGCCGATGCCGCCGACCCTTCTCGATCGCCTACGCGAGGTGCTGCCGCACGTCGCCTTGTGGCAGGGATACGGCATGACGGAATGCTCCTCGGTGCTCACGATGCTCACCAACGCCGATCACCGCATCGGTGGGCAACGCCTCCACTCAGCCGGTCGCCCGGTCCTCGGCGTCCAGCTGACCGTGCGAGACCGCGGCGGCAACGTGTTGCCGCCGTACGAGGAGGGCGAGGTGTGCGCTCGCGCCGGGAACTTCTTCAACGAGTACTGGCACCGGCCGAAGGAGACCGAGACGGTCCTGCACGGCGGTTGGTACCACACGGGCGACATCGGCCATCTCGACGAGGACGGCTTCCTGTACCTCGTCGACCGATCGAACGACATGATCGTGTCCGGTGGGGAGAACGTCTACTCCATCGAGGTCGAGAACGCCCTCAGCACGCACCCCGCCGTCGCCGAGGTCGCCGTCATCGGCGTCCCGCACGACACCTGGGGTGAGCAGGTGCATGCCATCGTGGTGCTGCATCCGGGTGCCGAGGTCACGACCGAAGAGCTGCAGGAGCACGCCCGGGCCACCATCGCCGGCTACAAGGTGCCGAAGACGATCGCCTTTCGCGCCGAACCGATGCCGCTGTCGGGCGCCCTCAAGCCCTTGAAACGTGAGCTGCGCCAGCAGTACCTCGACCAGATGGAGCCCGCTGCCGGCGCATCCACCTGAGCCACCCGCCGCCTAGCTCGACACTCGGCTCCCGGCATCGCTCGCACCTGGCGGTGGCACGGCCCCGTTGACGATCGCCAGCTGGCGAGCGGTCTGCTCGGCCAGGCTGGCGCGTTGCGCCGCCGTGAGGACGTCGCAGGCCCAATCCCAGTGCATGGCGACCCAGTCGCCCGGCCGCGCCGTGGCGATGAAGCCACGGCCTTCGTGCCGCCATGCCACCGTCTCGTCACGCACCGCCCCCAGCTGCAGCACTTCGCCCTTCCAGGCGAGGCCCTCGCTGCGCACGGTGAGGGTTTCGGCAGCGACGTCCTGCACCTGTCCCCAACGGATGCGGCACTTCTCGAGGATCCGCAGCGGCTCCGGGGAGCGGCCGGCCCTGAGGAGGCCGACCCACGGGTAGACGGAGAAGACGTGGAAATTGTGGTGAGGACAGGCCCGAGGGTCGAGCGCCTCGCCGCGGCGGCGCCTCCCGGCGTCAAGCTGAAGACGGAAGCGCTCGTCGAGGAGGTCGCCCAGCATGGCGGGCGAGACGTTGTCCAGCATGCGGTTGCCGATCCAGTAGGCCTCCACGACGCTGCCATCGAGCGGGTCGGACAACCCGTTGGCAGTGGCGATCAGCTGCAGGTAGGGCCAGGCGCCCTCGAACCGCCGGGCGAGCTGCCGGAGATCCGGGCCACCGCCCTCACCGCCCTCGGCTGCCGAGACGAGCAGCGCATGCGGGTCGGCCGGGCCGCAGTAGCCGAGGGCGTTCGGCGGGTAAGCAAACCGGGCGAACAGGGCGGCGCCGTCCGGCGTGTCGGCCCCGGTCGTCGCCATCAGTTGGCTTCGGTCGCGGCGGCCTGCATCTCCTCGTAGGCGCTGATCAACCGGCGGGCGTCGGCTTCGGGGAGGATCCGCACCGCCAGGCCCGTATGGGTCTGCAGCCAGTCGCCCGGCCTCACCTCGATGCCGTCGAACACGAGCAGCGCCGTGGAGACACGGTGGCGGACACCTCCGACCTCGACGATCGCGGTGCCTTCTTCCGACGCCGGCATGGCCACGACCTGGCACACCCGCTCGACGCACATCAGCGGGCTGCCTCCACGAGGTCGTCGACGAGGGTGTCGAGGGCTGCAGCCACCTCGGGCGACAGCCCGACGCCGTTGCCGACGTCCCCCACCTCGATCCCGTAGAGGACGAGGTGACGCGGAAGGCACTCGAGGGCGTCGCCGAGTGCAACCGCTTCGGCGACGCCGATCCCGTGCGTGCTGACGGCTGCGGCCGGAGGGGCGACGTCCCACTCGCCGCCGACGCACTCGAAACGGTGCAGCGTGCCGGCCGGCGCCCCCGACTCGACGGCATCCACGAGGACGACAGTATCCCGCCCTGACCAGCGCTGTACGAGAGCAACCGGCTCGCCGCTCTCCTCCACGAGATCCAGGCTGGGCACCCCGACCTCCCGGAGACGCTCGATGACGGCGATGCCGACACCGTCGTCGCGGCGGTACGGGTTCCCGACGCCGATGACGAGTGCCGGGGTCACGACGACACGCGGTCCACCCGCAGGTCGAGGAAGTGCGTCGCGCACGAGATGCAAGGGTCATAGTTGCGGATCGTGTGCTCGCAACGTGCCGTGAGGGCGACGTCGTCCATGTCGAGATTCGCTTCGACGACATGGGTGAGGTCGTGCTCGATCGCCCGCTGGTTCTGTGACGTCGGCGGCACGATGGTCGCCGAGATGATGGTGCCCTCCTCGTCGATCTCATAGCGGTGGTAAAGAAGGCCACGCGGTGCCTCGCTGGCGCCGTGACCGATCCCGGCGCGGGCGATGACCTCGACCGAGGGCGAGGACGGAGCTTCGTAGCTCCCGATGAGCCGGAGCGCCTCGTCACAGGCGGCCACGAGCTCGACTGCCCGCACGACGATGCTCTGGAAGGGGTTGCGACACTCGGCCGACAGCCCGGCGTCAGCGGCCGCCTGCTTGGCGACTTCCGGCAAGGCGGCGTGATTGAGGCTGTAGCGGGCCAAGGGGCCGACGATGTACTCGCCGCCATCCCACCTCCCGTGCAGGGCGTTGCTGTGGGCGACGTGCTCCTCGTGGATGTGGTCGGAGAACTCCGAGATCGGGATCGCCAGCCGGCCGCTCACCGAGCCGATGCGGCGTCCCATGATCGGGTAGTCGCCCTCGGCGGCGAGCGCCACGAGCTCCCACTCGCCCTCGTAGGAAGGAATTGGAAACCCGGCCACCCACTCGACGGTGTCGAGGGCGGCTTGTCGGGCCCACTCCAGCTCGGGAACGAGGTCCTCCAGCTCAGCTTGCTCGGGGAGGCGATAGAAGCCGCCCACCCGCACGTTGATGGGATGGATGGCGCGGCCGCCGATCACCTCGAGCAATCGGTTGCCGAGCTTCTTCATGCGGAGCCCGCGCTCGACGATGGCCCGGTGATCTCGCGCCAACGAGATGGCGCCGTCGTAGCCGAGGAAGTCCGGGGCGTGCAGCATGTAGATGTGCAGGACGTGGCTCTCGATCCACTCACCGCAGTAGAGGAGCCGGCGCAAGGCAGCCAGCGGTCCGTCCACGACGACCCCGCAGGCGTCCTCGATGGCGAGGCAGGCGCTCATCTGATAGGCGACGGGGCAGATGCCGCAGATGCGCGCCGTGATGTCCGGCGGCTCCGTGTATGCCCTGCCCTGCAGGAAGGCCTCGAAGAACCTCGGCGGCTCGTAGATGTTGAGCTGCACGGAGGTGAGCTCGCCGTCGGTGATCGTGACGTGCAGCGCACCCTCGCCCTCGACGCGCGCCAGCGAATGGACGTCGAGGCTGCGGTTGCCGTTCTGGTGCGTCATGACGCTGCCTCCTCGACGGTCGAGCCAACCTCTCGGAAGCCCGCGGCGCCGGCGTTGAAGGTGTGGAAGACCCGCCCGATGTTGCGCTCCGAAACGGGGACCGTGCGCAGGAGCTTGACGAACGCCGTCGTGTTGATGGTGTCCGCCGGCCCGTAGCAACCGAAGCAACCCCGGTCGAACGCAGGGCAGAGAGCGCCGCATCCGGCGTGCGTGACAGGCCCGAGGCAGGGCGTGCCGTGCGCCACCATCACGCAGGTCGTCCCCCGCCGCTTGCACTCGACGCACACCGAGCCCGACTGCAGCCGCGGTGCCTTGCCGAGAAGGTAGGAGGAGATCACGTGCAGGAGCTGGGACTTGTCGATCGGGCAACCGCGCAGCTCGTAGTCGACGGTGACGTGCTCCGACATCGGCGTCGAGGTCGCCAAGGTGTTGATGTACTCGGGCCTGGCGTACACCACCGAGGTGTACTCCGCCACATCGGCGAAGTTGCGAAGCGCCTGCACGCCGCCCGCCGTGGCGCAGGCACCGATCGAGATGAGGAACCTCGATTGGGCGCGTATCTCGTGAATCCGCTCGATGTCGTGGGCCGTTGTGATGGACCCCTCCACGATGGAGAGGTCGTACGGCCCACCCACCGAGGTGCTCGTGGCTTCGAGGAAGTGGGCGAAGTCGACGGCGCCGGCGACCGCCAGCAGCTCGTCCTCGCAGTCGAGCAGCGTGAGCTGGCACCCGTCGCAGGAGGCGAACTTCCAGACGGCGACTTTGGGAAGGATCTCGGTCACAGCTCTCGCACCTCCAGCAAGGGGATCGCCGTCTCCCAGGTGACGACGGGTCCGTCCGTGCAGACGAAGTAGCCGGCCAGCTGACAATGGCCGCAATGCTGTATGGCGCATTGCATGTTCCGCTCGAGCGATACCTGGATGCGGTCGGCCGTCACGGCGCGCTCGGCGAGGTGCAGCGCCACAAAGCGCATCATCACCTCGGGCCCGCACACCATGGCGACGGTCCGCTCGGGGTCGACCGCCACCCGCGGAAGCTCGTTCGTGACGATGCCGACGTTGCCCTGCCAGTCGGCGGAGCCCTGGTCGACGATCGTCCGCACCGTGATGGCACCGTCGCGCCACCAGCCGTCGAGCTCCGAGCGGAACAGCAGCTCACCCGGGGTACGGGCACCCACGACGAGGGCGACCTTGCCGAAGGAGGAGCGGTCGGCGAGCACAGCGTGCACGACCGGCCGCAGGGGGGCAAGCCCGATGCCGCCGGCGACGATGACGAGGTCGCGGCCTTTCGCCGCCTCCATGTCCCAGCCTCGCCCGAAGGGTCCCCGCACACCGACGACCTCACCCGGCTCCTTGGCGCACAAGACGCTCGTGACGCCGCCGACGTCGCGGATCGTGTGCACGAGCGCCCCGTCGGGAGCCGCCGCGCTCACCGAGATCGGCACCTCACCGAGTCCCCACGACCAGAGCATGTTGAACTGGCCGGGAGCGA
>Ga0181526_10001135_pt1 | contig 26213 bp, 26 predicted proteins | sample PEATcosm2014_Bin_35_FD_119750 | JGI IMG/M metagenome (GOLD analysis project Ga0181526, IMG submission 119750) | Peatland microbial communities from MTU Mesocosm Facility, Houghton, MI, USA - PEATcosm2014_Bin06_30_metaG | ecosystem: Environmental > Terrestrial > Soil > Wetlands > Peat | place...
AACACTTCGTTGAACAACGCCTGTTTGCGGGTATCCACCTTGGGCGGCGGCGGCTGCTCGTGCCGGTAGTCGTGATCGTTGTGGCATGTCCGGCAGCGGACTTTGGCGGGCTCGCCGTTCAGCAACGATACCACCGCGTGGTTCATGATGCGCTTGCACTTGACGCAATAGTCGTCGATGATGTCGCCTAATCGCGGCTCCCTCATATGCCCTCCTGTTAGATCTGCATGGTCTCGGCCGGCTGCTCGGGCAGCGCTGGCCGCTCGGATTTCGCCTCGGGCACGATCCAGCTCGCGGATTCAAAGCCCACGTACTTGCATATGCGCAACGCGCCGCCTTCGGTTTCCAGCAAATCGCCCACGGCCAGCGGGCGTTCGGAAGCGCGCAAACTGCTCCAGACATGGTATTCGCTGTCGGCCTGGACTTCGCCGTCCGGCTCGTAATCCCTGGCCTTCACGCTGGCCGCGCCGGCCACGTGCGGCGCCCAGCGGAACTGCTGGCGAGGCGCGTCCTTCATCCGGTAGACCCGATACATCGGCATAGAATAGCCTATTTTAAACGAAACGTTCCCGGCTGGCTGTAAATTGCCGAAAATTGTGGACTGGCGATGAGCGTTTCGGCGTCGGCCCGGCCGCGGTCGATCCAGCGCCGCATGTTCCCCGCATCCCAAGCGATGGCATCGTGGAGCGTGCCGAGCACCCGCGGGGGGCCCAGAGGGAGCACCTCGATGCCGGCCGCTTGCGGCTCGCGCGGGGCCATCAGGCGAACCATGCGGACGGCCGCGCGCATGGCGTTCAGCGGCATGCTAGGCAGCACGTTAACGGCGATGGCATGGTCCACGCCGAAGCGCTGGGCGGCCCACACGGGCATGACGTTAAGCAGCCCGCCGTCGCAGTAAAGATGTCCATCGATGCGCACCGGCGGATATCCGACCGGCACGGCGCAGGAGGCCAGCACATGCCGCCACGTGATATCGGGGGTCCGGAGGATTTCGAGGCGCAACTGCGCCAATCGAGTGACAGCCAGCGCGAACGGCACCTGCGGCGTGTAAGTGGAAGCGAGTTCCTGGAGCATTTCCGCGAGCGGGCCGGGATCGAATATGGCGCGCCAGGGCCGCCACGGCCGGCGCGGAGTCATGAGCGCCGCGCAACGCGGATCGAGCCAGGTGCGGATGAGTTCGTCGGCCGGGATGCCCGAGGCGATGGCCCAGCCGTTGATGGAGCCGACCGAGCATCCGACGACGACATCGGGTTGGAAGACGGGTTGTAGAGCTTTCCAAACACCGGCCTGGTAGGCGCCGAACATGCCTCCGGCGGAAAGGACCAGCGCGGTTTTCACATCTTCCATTCTACGGTGATTCGTTGTAGGGCGGGCAATTTTGCCCGCAGCCGGCTTTCAGCCGGCCAAAGAGCCTGGAGAACCCCGCGCAGGCCTGGAGGCCTGCCCCACTGAGCCAATCGCTACTGCTTTTTCATGGTGTAGACGTAGTCGTCCAGGCCGAATTCGGCGGTGGTTGCGTCCACGAAGTGGTACTCGAGCTCGTTGGCGCAGCCGGTGATGAGAGTCTTCCACGAGGAGCCCTTGAATCCAAGCGACGCGGCGATCTTGACGGGGTCGGCCGATTTATCCCGATCGTGCATCTCTCCGAACGCGCCTTGAAACAACCAGTCGGCGGGATAGTCTTTGACCCGGTATAAGGGACCTTTGCAGGCGAGCGTTCTTTGTCCCGCGATCTCGCCCGGCTTGATGGCGATGACTTTACCGACTATGGACTTCATCTCCGCCGGGTCCGGCCGGGCAGGATCGGCCCAAGGCGCCACCACCGCGGAAGCGATCTTCCACATGCCGAGATAGAAGGGGTCGGCGGCCGCGGCGGCGGGAGTTATTATGACTGCGGTCAGGGCTGCAATCGCGATAAATTGAGTGAATGGATCAGGCAAGCGGCGCACCTCCGCCATTATATCTGGAGGATCTGCAGGTAGGGCAGCGGTTCACGTCGGCGGTGTATCGCGTAGAGGAAGATCGGATCAAGACGTTCGCCGAGGAATTCGATCCGCAGCCTTTCCATCTGGATGAGGCGGCTGCCGCGGCGAGCGTCTTCGGGGGACTGGCGGCGAGCGGATGGCACACCGCCGCCATCACCATGCGGCTGATGGTCACCGGCGGTGTGCCCTTCGCGGCGGGCATCATCGGGCTGGGCGGAGAGATCGCTTGGCCGCGGCCCACGCGCGGCGGCGACATGCTGCGGGTGGAAAGCGAGATCGTCGAAATACTGCCGTCGCGCTCCAAACCGAACCAGGGCATAGTGAAGGTGCGCAGCACCACGCTGAACCAGAACGGGGAGGCCGTGCAGGTGTTCACGGGCAAGGTTCTGGCGTTCCGGCGCGTGGCGGTGTAAAGGCATGCGGACCCTCGTAGTGGGCGCGGGCGCGGTCGGCGGCTATTTCGGCGGCAGATTGTTGGAGGCCGATCAGGACGTGACGTTTCTGGTCCGCCCGCGGCGTGCCGCTGAGTTGGCCAATGACGGCCTCAGAATTCGCAGCCGTCTGGGCGACGTCACGCTGACCGCGCCACCCACGATTCTGGCGGAGGACTTCGCCAGGACGGCGCAGGCCTTCGATCTGGTGCTGCTCAGTTTGAAGGCGTACGACTTGGAAGATGCGATGGCGTCGTTCGCACCGGCGGTGGGGCCGGACACGGCCATCGTTCCGCTGCTCAACGGGATGCGGCATCTGGAGACGCTCGACACACGGTTTGGGCGCGCCCGCGTGCTGGGCGGCCGGTGCATCATTGCCGCGACGCTCAACGAAAAACGCGAGATCGTGCATTTGAACGAATCCCACTCGCTGTCGTTTGGGGAGCGGGACGGAACCATGTCCGCGCGTGCCGGGGCGATTGAGAGCCTCATGGCCGGCGCGCGGTTCGAAGGGCACGCCAGCGCTACGATCCTGCAAGACATGTGGGAAAAGTGGGTGTTTTTAGCGACGTTGGCCGGCGGCACGTGCCTGATGCGCGCGGCTGTTGGAGATATTGCCGCGGCCCCGGGCGGCGCGGATTTCGTGCTGCACCTTCTGGATGAGTGCCGCACCATAGCGGCGGCCGAAGGGTACGCGCCACGGGAGGCGTTCCTCGACGACGCCCGGCGCACGCTCACCACGCAGGGCTCGCCCTTCACCGCCTCGATGCTGCGCGATATTGAGAATGGCGGGCCGATCGAGGCGGACCATATCATCGGCGATCTGCTGCGGCGCGGACGCGACCTCGCATTGCTGCCGATGGTCTACACGCACCTGAAAGCGTACGAGGCGCGGCGCGCGCGGTCATCGTAGTCAAGGCTTCAAAGCGAAGATCGTGCCGTTGTTTGAAGGCCCGCCGCCGTTGGTGGCGCCATAGAGCACGCCATCGTTGCCGACAACCACACCTTCGGGTATGAATCCGTCGTCCGCGCCGCCGAACTCGTGCAAAACCGCAAAGGTCCAGGAACCGGCGGATGCGGAGGGTCCCCCTGCCGGCGGGGTCAGCGAGAACACCGAGCCTGCGCCTGAAGGCCCGCCGCAACACGTTGCGCCGTAGAGCACTCCACCGGGGCCGATCACGACTCCCGTCTCGGCGCCGCCAGGGCTGGGGAAGGAGTAGAGTGCGGCTGCGGTCCATTGGTTGCCTGGGGACGACGGCGGGGTCAGCGAGAACGCCGTGCCGCAACTACCGCCCGGGCAGGCCGGGCTGGAGGTGGCACCGCCTGAAACAGTGGTGCCGTAAAGAACTCCGCCAGCGCCAATTGTCACGCCTGCTGTGGGGTTTGCTCCGTCGATGGGAGTGCCCGCGAAATTGTGCAGGATCTTTTCGACCCATTGCACACCGGGCCCAGGCCCGCCAGGCGTCGGGGTCAGACAAAACACCGTGCCAAAGTTCGAGGTTCCGCCGGAGTAAGTAGTGCCATAGAGCCTTCCGTCGGCGTCGATGGCAAGCGAATTAGGCACTGCGCCGTCGCTGCCGCCTTTGAAACTGTGCAGTATGTTCTCGGTCCAGGCGCCGCCGGGCGACGCTGGCCGTGTCAAGGAGTATACGACCCCGTTCTTGAAGTTTCCGCCGCCGGCCGTGCCGTTAAAGCACTCCGCCGCCGCCGATGACCACACTTGTCCCGGATTCGAACCCACCGCCGGCATCGTGCTTGAAACTGTGCAGTACGGAGAGAGTCCAAGGGTCGCCCGGCGCAGCCGATCCGCCCTGGGGTGGCGTCGAAGAGAACACCGTGCCGCCGTTATCCGGAAGTCCGCCGACGAAGGCCGTGGCGTAAAGGACGCCGCCGCTACCGATAGCCACACCGTCCAGGGGTCTGATGCCGTCGGCGCCGGTGAGACTGGACAGGACTGTTTCGGTCCAAGGTCCCCCTGGAATGCCCGGCGGGGTCAGCGAGAAGACCGTGCCGTCGGAACTGGCCGAGCCTCCACCGTAACTGGTGCCATAGAGCACGCCGCCGCCGCCGATCACCACAGCGTTGGGGAGTACCGCGCCGTTAACGCCGTCGAAGGTGTAAAGGGTGGTGAACGTCTGCGCCCGCGCGTAGGAAGCGAAGATCGGGAGCGCCAGGAAAAGCGATCCGCCATTTGCCAGTGCATGTTTGTGACTTGTCATAATCTCTCCAACTTGGGGCTGTTCAGGGCTGCAAAGCAAAGACGGTGCCGGCGTTCGACGCTCCGCCAGCCCACGTCGTGCCGAAGAGCACTCCGTCTTTTCCCATGACCACGTTCGCATAGGGATTGTCCCCATCCGTGGGCGGGCCGGCGAAATTGTGCAGCACCTTCCCGGTCCAGGAGCCGGAATCGCCCGCGGGAGGAGTTAGTGAGAACACGGTGCCGCAACTGCCGGCCACCCAGCAGGTGGAATTCGTTGCGCTCCCGCCGATGGTGGACGTTCCGTAGAGGGCGCCGCCAGCACCGATCACGACACCAGGGTAGCCGTTGTAGAAGCTTTGGGCGGGGCTCGGGAAAGTGTGAAGCACGGCTTCAGTCCACGCGCCCTCCGGAGATGCCGGCGGGGTCAGCGAGTATACGGTGCCACAGAGTTCGCAATCCCGGCCGCCATATGAGGTGGTGCCGTAAAGAACGCCGCCGGCGCCGATCACCAGAGCGGCCGAGGGCCCCTCGCCGTCGGTTGGGGGTCCCTGGAAGGTGTACAGCGTCTTCTTTGGCCAAGGTCCACCTGGAGAAGCCGGCGGGTATAGAGCGAATACGGTGCCGGCGCAAGCGCCGCATGTGCCGGGTCCGCCGCTCAATGTCGTTCCAAACAGTACGCCGTCCTTGCCGATTACAACACCTGCTTGGGGAGCCGCTCCTTCTGCCAGCGCGGCGAAGGTGTAGAGCACCGTCTCAGTCCAAGTGCCATCCGGGGACGAAGGCGGTGTCAGTGAGTACACCGTGCCGCATCCGGGAGAAGCGCAGGCGGTACCATGGCCGATTCCGCCCTTGCTGGTGGTTCCATATAACACGCCGCGGCCGATCGCCAAAGTCCCCAGGGGGAAGGCGCCGTCGCTGCCACCCATAAAGTTGTAGAGGATCGTCTTGGTCCAAGAGCCGCCCGGAGACGCAGGCGGAGTTAACGAGAATACCGTGCCGCAGCTTACGCCCTCGCATTGGGAGCCACCAGAGTTTCCACCGAAGTTGGTGGCGCCGTACAGCACGGGTCCGCTGGGACCGCTTCCGATTACCAGACCGGAAGGGTACTCTCCGTCACTGCCGCCCGCGAAAGCATACAGCACCGCCTCGGTCCATGCGCCACCTGGAGACTGCGGCGGGGTCAACGAGAACACCGTGCCGTAGTAGGAAGTCCCGCCTCCCGATTGAGTGGTGCCGTAGAGCACTCCGGCTGTATCGGCCACAAGCGGCGCCGTCGGGAGGCCTCCGTCGTTCGCGGTGGCCGCAAAGCTGTAGAGAGTGGCGTAGGTCTGCGCCGCCGCATTAGAAGTACACGGCAGCAAGGCCAGGAAGAGCGTTCCGCTGGTTGCGAGTGCGCGCTGCCGATGGACCACGTTTCCTCCAGTTGCGTTCATTCTGCTGGATCGGGTGATGGATGTCAACGAAACGGCGGGGCGCGGGCAGGAAATCGGTACCGGTACCCATTTTAATCCAGCTACGTGCGGTAATATTCGTTGATGACATCCACATGCGTTATGTGAAGATCGGCGCTCTCGCGCTTTTATCGATATTGTTCGCGGCCGCCGCATTCCTGATCGTGTCCGACCGCATGGGGCAGCCGACGCCACCGGATCCGGCCAGCCTGATTGCCAAGGCGGCGCGGTACCACGTGCGGATCGAGCGCGACAACTTCGGCGTGCCGCACATCGTCGGTCCCAGAGACGCGGATGTGGCATTCGGCATGGCCTATGCGCATTCCGAGGACGATTTCAGTACCATCCAGCAGGTGGCGCTGGCGGTGCGCGGGCAACTCGCCGCGACCGAGGGGCCGAAGGCCGGCGTGACCGATTATCTGGTGCGCCTTTTTCGGATCTGGGAAACGGTCAACGCGAAATATGAAAGCGACCTGCCGCCGGATTTGCGGCAAGTGCTGGAAGGTTATGCCGACGGCGTGAATTATTATGCGGCGCTGCACCCGGACCAAGTGATGCGGGGCCTCCTGCCATTCACCGGCAAGGATGTAGTGGCGGGGTTCGTCTTCAAGCTGCCCTTTTTCTATGGCCTCGACCATGTGCTGATGAAATTGACCAGCCCGGAAGGCGGCGCCATTTCGAATAGCGGCAAGAGCGCGTACCTGCTCACGGACCGCGCGCTGCCGGTGGGGTCGAACGCGGTGGCCGTGGCGCCGTCTCGCGCGGCGGACGGAGCCACCCGTTTGCTGGTGAATTCCCACCAACCGTATAGCGGCCCCGTGTCCTGGTATGAGGCGGTGCTGGACAGCGGAGAAGGCTGGCACGTAGCGGGCGGCTTCTTTCCCGGATCGCCCTTCATGCTGCATGGCCACAACCAGCACTTGGGATGGGCGAATACGGTGAACGGGCCGGATCTGGTGGATGTCTACAAGCTGACGATCAACCCGGCGAATCCGAACCAATACCGGCTGGACGGACAGTGGCGGGACTTTCAGAAGAGCGACGCCAAAATCCGTGTGAAAATCTGGGGGCCGCTGATCTGGACCGTGCATCGCGAGGTGCTGTGGGCGGAGCAAGGGCCGGTGATGAAGACCGCGCAGGGAGCGTTCGCCATCCGCTACGCCGGCATCGGCAACGTGCAGCCGCCGCTGCAATATTTCCGGCTCAACAAGCCGGCAATCTTGAGGAATGGCGCGCGGCCATGCGGCTGCAAGCGATCCCCAGCCTGAACTATGTGTATGCCGACGAGCGCGGGAACATAGGGTATATCTATAACGGCGCGTTCCCGGTGCGGAAGGAAGGCCCGGATTGGCAGGGAGTGTTGCCGGGCGACCGTTCGGACTTGATCTGGCGGAGCTACGTGCCCTTTGACAAGGAGCCGCAGATCTGGAATCCGCCGTCCGGATTCGTATTCAATTCGAATAACACGCCGTTCCACGCGACTGGGCCGGCGGACGACCTGAAGCCGGAAAATTTTTCGCCGACGCTGGGGATACAGACCGACATGACGAATCGCGCGTGGCGCGCGATGGAAACCTATGGCGCGGATCCGCGGATTACGGCCGAGGCGTTCCACGCCTACAAATACGACTTGGCTTACAGTACGCGTTCGCCGGAGGCGGCGGCGTTCCAGGAGGTGCTGGCGGTCGATCCGGGTAACGATGCCGATCTCCGGCAGTCGCTCGATATTCTGCGGCGGTGGGATGCGCGGACCAATGTGGCGAACCGCGGCGCGGCGCTGGCCATCCTGACGATCGAACCGGTGATCGTCGCCCAGTTGAACGGCAAGGCGCCGCGGCGCCCGATCGACGCCCTCCGAGACGCCATCCGGACGCTCAAGACGCATTTCGGGCGGCTCGATCCGGAGTGGGGACAGGTGAACCGCCTGCGCCGCGGGTCGCTAAGCCTGGCCATCGATGGCGGGCCGGATATCTTTCGCGGCGTCTATGGAGAGCCGCAACCGGACGGCACTCTGACGGCGATGGCCGGCGACACATTCGTGATGTTCGTGACCTGGGACAAGGCAGGCAAGCTGGCGTCGGAGAGCATTCATCAGTTCGGGTCCGCGACCGAGGACCGGAAGTCGCCGCACTATGCGGACCAGGCGCCGCTGTTCGTGGGGATGAAGACGAAGCCCGTTTTGTTCACGCAGGCGGAGCTCGCAGGACATGTGGAGGCGGATTATGAGCCGGGAAAACGTTGATCGAATGCTGCAAGCCATTGCCATTACATTTACTTGGGCCGCGTTGGCCTCGCCGCTTTTCGCGCAGGCGAAGCCCACGCTGCAGAGCGGTATCGCGGATGCCGCCTATGCGTTGAGCATCGCGGATGGCAAGATCGCGGGCCAGGGCGCGCCCATCCTGCAAGAGGCTATCGCGCATGCCGACTTTGTGCTGCTCGGCGAAGACCATATCACGCGCGAGATTCCCCGGTTTGGGGCCGCGGTTTGCGATGCCATGGGCGCCAGCGGCGGTTTCTCCGCCATGGCGTTCGAATCGAGTCCGGCCGTGGCGGATTTCGTGCAGGAGTCGCTGGCGGGACCCGACCGCCGCGGGAAGATGGCGGATCTACAGAAGCGCTACCCGGATAGCGCCGTTTTCCTGAATATACCGGACGAAAACGATCTTGCCGCGCACTGTGCGGCCGTCGCGCAGCGCAGCGGCTTCCGGATTTGGGGTCTGGATCAGGAGTTCGTCGGATCGCCTGGCTGGATATTCGAGCGGATGCTCGCGACCGGGCTCGGTCCGGCCGCGCGGACCGCCATCTTGCAGTTGCAGGCCATGGAACGCAGCGACGAGACGGAAGCGCGGAAAACGGGCGACCCTTCGAAGCTGTTCATGTTCGCCGTGCCCGCCGCGGAGATCGAGAAGGCGGCGGCCGCGATCGAAAAGGACGGCACGGCGGCCACCCGCGCGGCGTTTCACGAGCTGACCGAAAGCCGCGAGATTTACCTGGGACAGGGGGACAATCCCAGCGAATCTAATGCCCGCCGGGCGCGCTTGATGAAGCAGAATTTTGTCTCGTATTACCAGGCCGCGAGCGGGCCAGGCAAGCCGCAGCGCGTGTTGATGAAGCTCGGCGACTGGCATTTATATAAGGGTTTCAATCCGCTGCGCCAGCGCGACCTGGGCAACTTCGTGGCGGAATTCGCAGATGGCCACAAGCAGACGTCGCTGCACATCATGGTCTTGGGAGCCAAGGGCACGCACGCGCTTTATGCCGGTTATCAACGCCCATTGAAGCTGGAACCGTTTGTGATGGACCAGGATGACGATTATCGATGGCTCAAGCCGGCCATCGACGCACAGAAGGCGGGTTCATGGACGCTTTACGATCTGCGTAAGCTGCGTTTCAAACATTTGGACTTGAATGCGGATTGGGAGCGGACGGTCTACGGCTATGATTTTCTGGTTATTATTCCCGAGTTGACGCCCGCCGGTTCGGGTGGTTAGTGAGACGGTTGAAGGCATTGGTGCCCGACCGGATGCGCGGCTGGCTGCGGGAGCTGTATTATCCGTGCTTCCGGGCCGCGCTTTTCGTCCGTTACCGGTACGCCGACGCTTTCGCCGACGCTTTCAAGGTCCATGCGGCGGGCGCGGCGGACGGCATGCCCATGCCCCCGGCATTGCTGCGCTACCGCGTGAGCGAGGATGTCGATCCGGATCGCTTTCGGGCGGTGGGCAAGCGGACCAGCGAAAGCATTCAGGCGGCGCTCCTGAGGGTCGGCAGGCGCATTGGCGATTTCCATGCCATTCTGGATTTCGGATGCGGTTGCGGCCGCACGCTGACGTGGCTCACACGGCAATTTCCGGATGTGAAATTTCACGGCACCGATGTGGACACGGAGGCGATCGCGTGGTGCCGCGCGCATCTGCCCCTCGTCGACTGGCAGGTGAACGCGGCTCTGCCGCCGCTCGAGCGCGGGCAGGGTGCATTCGATCTGGTGTACGCCATCTCGGTGTTTACGCACCTGGATGCGGACCATCAGGACCAGTGGCTGCACGAGTTCGCACGGGTTTTGCGCCCGGGCGGGATCTTGCTGCTTACCGTACACGGCGAGGGCGCGCGCCGGGACTGGGACACGGACAGGCGCGCGCGTCTGGAGCAGGAAGGGTTCGTGTTTGAAACATCCACGAAGCTGCGCGGAATTGTTCCGGAGTGGTATCACACGGCGCATCACACGCGGGAATATGCGGTATCGCGGGTGGGTGCGTACTTCCGCGTGCTTGCCTATATCGAAGGCGGCATGGGCGATCAGGACGCGATTGTGGCTCGGCGCGATGCAGTTGTGGGGCAGGCAGACCGCTCCAGCGGATGCGTCTAATCCGCGCAGGAATTGAAGAAGCGCGACTCGCTTTTGTCGATGCCCGTACTCCGGCATCGTCCGATTACCAGGCGATCGCCTGCTTGGCGCGGGCTGCCGTGGTACACACTTTCTTGGAGGGCGGGCTTTAGCCGGCGCGGGGCTTCAGACCCGCTGGTAGCACAGGCTTCAGCCTGTGTAGTACAAGGCTTCAGCCTGTGTAGTACAAGGCTTCAGCCTGTGTAGTACAAGGCTTCAGCCTGTGTTAGGCGAGCGTAGCTCGCCACAGCGGGTCCTGGAGGACCCGCGCAGACCTGGAGGTCTGCCCCACTTGGGGTTTTCATCCCGGCTTCGCCGTCACCCGCCAATACACCCCATACCGCTGATCCACAATCCGGCTTAGCGGCATCATCGCCACATCCCGGCTCTGTCCCTTGGTCTTGAACGTGAGCGGCGACTTAGCGGTCAGATCGATCCATGACTGCGGATCGCGCGACTCGGCCACGAATTCCGGCGCCGCCGGAGGCGCGGGCATCTCCGGCGGATTATCGCCGCCGCGCCGCATCGCATCGGTCACCCCCTCGCGGCCCAGATCTCCCGCCAACACCAGCGGACCGTACATGATGGCCTGCAGCGTGTCGTCGTCGGGCATCGCATGCACGTGCAAGCTCATCGGCATAGTGGCGCGCAACTCATCGCCGTTTCCCCACGGCCGATCGACCACGAAGTATCCGCCCGCGCGGGTTGCCGCCGCCGGTTTTCCATTCACCGTCACGGTCATCTTGCCGTCCGTCCAGTAAGGTTCGCGGATGCGCAACGCCATTTGCGCGGGCTTGGCGGTTACTATCCGCAGGCGCACTTCGCCCCGGCTCAGAAACGCCGTATCCTGCCGGACGCGGATGCCCTTCTCCTCCCAATCCAGTTCCGACGCCACGAACTGGTTCACAAACAGGCTATTCTCATCGTGGAAATAAACGCTATCGGCCAACTTCGCGAACGTTTCGACGCCCGTGCCTGTGCAACACCAGAACGATCCGCGCGGGCTGGCGAATACTTTCCAATATCCCGCGGCCAGCGGCACGTAATACATGGTCAGCCCATCCTTCGGATTCATGGTGCCGAGAATGCCATTAAACATCGCGCGCTCGTAATAATCGAAGTACCGCGCCTCGGGCGACCACGCGAACAGGTGCCTGGTGAGCTTCAGCATGTTGTAAGTGCAGCAGCACTCCTCGGTCGAGTAGCCCAACTCGCCGGCCAGTTTGTCGGGATCCGTGCGCCAGTGTTCGTCGTTGCTGGTGCCGCCGGTGGCGTAGGCGCGGTGCTGAGTCACTTGCGTCCAGAAGAATTCCGCGATGCGCCGGTACCGCTGGTCGCCGGTCAGTTCGTAGCGCCGCGCCGCGCCGATAATCTTGGGGATCTGCGTATTCACGTGCAGGCCCTTCAATTCGTCGCGCCCCTCGGCCAGCGGAGCAAACAGGCGCTCATCGTCGAAGCGGTGCGCGGCGTCCGCATAATCCTTCACGCCGGTAACCGCGTACAGGTTATAGAGCGCCTCGTTCATGCCGCCGAACTCCACGCGCAGCACGCGCGCCATGTCGTCGTCACTCAGCGTATCGGTCCAGCGTTTGGTCCATCCGGCCATGCCGCGCACCACGTCGAGGGCTTGTTCGTTGCGCGCCAGCACGTACATATCGAGCAGGCCCGCCATGATCTTGTGCAGCGTGTACCAGGGCGCCCAAACTTTTTGGCCGGCCTTCAGGCGATCGAAGAACGACGGCGGAAATGCGCTCAAGTAGCCGTCCCCGCTGGCGGCGCCGTTGGCCTTCTGGCACTTGGCCAATTCGGCTACCACCAGGTTGCCCTTGTCGCGCAGCATGGTGTCGCCCGCGCTCATCGACATCAGCGCGCAGCCCGACAGAAAATGTCCGGTAAAGTGGCCGCGCAATTCCACATCGGGCTTTTCCCAACCGCCCAACGGTTCGGCCGAGGTGGGCAGGCCCGCGGTTAAGCGGAAGGTGTGCAACAGCCGGTCGGTTTCGAGGCCCTGCAGGAAATCGCGGTTGCGCTCCACCAGGTCCAGCAGAGCTTTGTCCGTCACGCGCACGCTTGCCAGGTCGAAGGGCTGCGCCTGCGCTTCCACGGAATCCTTCACAGAGGCAGGTTTGGCCGCGGCGGCTAACGGGGCCATGGCGGAAGCGGCGGCGGAAGCGGCCATAAACTGGCGGCGAGTAAGGTTCATAGCGGCACCGCTTCCATTATGAACCTCTTCGCCGCGCCGGCGCGGCGGCCGATGGATTTTGGCATTTTGGGTGGGCCAAACGCAGTCCGGCTTCGCAAGAAACTCTTGACTTACGAATTACGCGTAACTACAATACCCGTATGGCATCCTCCGCCGCCTCCCAGCTCACCATGCGCCAGGCCCTCGCCATCCCCGCCTTCCGCAAGCTCTGGCTCGCCACCCTGGTCAGCATCTTCGGCGATTTCCTGGCCCTCTACGCCATCTTCAGCGAAATGACCTTTCGTATGCACGCCTCCGCCCGCGCCATTACCCTGGTCACCGTCTTCTTTCTGCTGCCCCTGGCCTTCGTCGGACCCGTAGCCGGCGTCTTCGTCGACCGCTGGAATCCCCGCCGCACCATGGTCGTGAGCGATATCGCCCGCGCCGTCCTGGTGCTCGGACTGGTCTTTGCGCGCGCGCCTTGGCACATCTACACCGTGTTCCTGGCCCTCAGCACCTTCTCCAGTTTCTTCACCCCCGCGCGATCCGTGACCTTGCCGCAGATCGTGCCGCTCAACGGACTGATGAGCGCCAATGCGCTGATCCAGCAGACCGTGCAGATCCTGCAAATGGGCAGCCCCGTCCTGGCCGGAGCGCTAGCCGGTTGGGCGGGCCCGAGTTCCTGTTACTACCTGGATAGCGCCAGCTTCGTGTTCTCGGGCCTGATGATCGCCACCATCGCCATCCCCGCACGGCCGGCCCACGCGAACAAGGAAGTCAAGCCGGTCGTGCGCGACCTGCTGTCCGGCGGGCGCTTCATTTTCGGACATCCCGTGATCGGCTTCGTCATCGCGTCGATCGCGGCTGGAACATTCGCCATCAGCGCCTTTGGCTCATTGATTGCGGTGTACGTGCGCGACGTGCTGCACGCCAATTCGGTTCTGTTCGGCGCATTGGGATCGGCAATCGGCGCGGGCATGCTGGCAGGCGGGCTGGTCGTGACGCCGCTGGCCCGCCGCATCCAACGGAAGGAACACCTGATCACCGCCGGAATCCTGTTGTGCGGCATCTGTATCGCGGCCATCGCCTGGATACCCAACAGCGCGGCCGCGCTGGCCGGCTGCGTGGGCATCGGCGTCGGCGCGTCGCTGCTGACCATTGCCGCCATGACTCTGCTGCAAGGGCAGGTTCCCGCCGAAATGCGCGGGCGCGTCAGCAGCAGTTCCATGTCGCTGATCTCGATCTCGCAGGGCTTCGCGTTGCTGTTTGCGGGCGACCTGGCGTCGCGGCTCGGCATCGCGGTAGTTTTCTATGGCAGCGCGGCGCTGCTGCTGATCATTGCCATAGCCGGTACGTTCCGCCTCAGGAAGCCGCTCGAAGCGGCCCAAGCCAAGGCGGCCTGAAAGGAGTGCAATCTCATGAAGAAGACGTTCGAATTCGGATCCGGCCGGCTTCGCGGAAAAGTCGGGATCATTGCCGAAGGCAGCGATGGCAAGACGCTGAAGGATCTGCTCGGCCAGTTCGTCAACAAAGGCGACGGCCGCGGCAACGTGGTGATGGTCCGCGTCAGCGACGATGCCCTGGCCCGCTTGGACCAGTTGGTGGAAGCCGGTCTGTTCGGCAGCCGTTCGGAATGCGCGGCTTTTCTGATCGGCGCGGGCATCGCCAGCCAAAAAGAGTTGTTCGACCGGCTCGGCGCCCACACCGACGAGATCCGCAAACTTAAGGAACAGCTTCGTCAGGTCGCTCTTGACGCCCTGAAGCCCAATCCGTAGCGGCGCAAGACGGCCGATCCGGCCGTTTGTTTACAAATAGATCAAGCGGCGGGCGATTCGCGCCACCGCCCGCCGCCAATTTGCCCAAAAGGTGCGCGCCCGTATGCACTCCGGCAGAAAAATTTCACTTTTTGCTTTTTTGCTATTGCCTCCGCGCGAAAAAAGGTTATTCTATGGGTGATCGTGCCCCGACAACAGGAGGCGTTAATAATGTTTGACAGTTACAAGCTCTCTGCCAACGACGAAGAAGATATGGAAGACTTTCAGGACTACGACGACGAAGAACATCCGGACCTGACCTCCAAGCTCGACGAATTCGAAGACGAGGACGAAGACGAGGAGGAAGAAGAAATCGTGGTGGTTGCCACTGTGGAAGTGCCGCCGCCTGCGCCCGCTCCTGCCGCGCCGGCACCGCCCGCTCCTGCCGCGGCGCCCAAGAAACCGGCTAAGAAGGCCACCCAGGCGGCTGCCAAAAAGCCCGCGCCCAAGCCCGCGGCAACCAAGGCTGCCGTGAAAACACCCGCCAAGCCGGCGGCTAAGGCGGCTCCGGCTAAAGCGGTTCCGGCTAAAGCGGTTCCGGCGAAAAAGGCTCCGGCAAAAAAGGCAGCGGCCAAGAAAGCTCCGGCCAAGAAGGTAGCCGCTAGAGCGCCTGCCAAGAAGGCGGCGGCCAAGAAAGCGCCGGCCAAAGCGGCCCCCAAGAAGGCGCCTGCAAAGAAGGCGGCCGCCAAGAAGGCTCCAGCCAAGAAGGCCGCCAAGAAAAAGGGCGGAAAGAAGTAGCCGCGCAGCCTACTTGTTCACTACCGCCCGGCAGCGTTCAAATAGCTCCAGTAAGGCTTCGGCGTGTTCTTCGGCAGACCGGGTCGCCGGTTTGCCGGAGAATCCCGCCGCGGTATTTCCCTTCCCGTAGCCGGTCGTCGCCGCAATGAACTTCGTCAGTTCCAGGGCTATCTCGTCCTTGGTTCTTGCCGGCGGCGCGGGGGGCGCCACGGTTTCCTGGGTCTCTTCGGGCATGTTGCTGATTATCCTCCGGGGTGTGATACAACTCTAGGGTACAGCATTTCCATGCCGCTCACCGCCTGCCGCCATGTCCGCAAAATGCGTGGCGGAGCCCAATCCCACCTGCTCGAAGCCGATGACGGCAATTTCTATATCGTCAAGTTTCTGAACAACCCCCAGCACCGCCGCATTCTGGTCAATGAATGGGTGTCCGCGGTGTTCCTGAAGTACCTGCAGGTTTCCGCCGCGCCCGCCGAGTTCATTCTGGTCACGCCAGAGTTCCTGGCGGCCAATCCGGAGATTTTCATCCGTCTGGGCGCGCAACGCATCCCGGTCCCGCCTGGCTGGCACTTCGGTTCCCGGCATCCGGGCGATCCGGCGGTGATGGCGGTATACGACTTCGTGCCCGACGCGCTGCTTGGCGGGGTCAGCAACCTGACGGATTTCCTGGCCATCCTGGTCTTCGATAAGTGGATGGCCAATTCCGACGGCCGCCAATCCGTCTTCTTCCGCGCCCGCGTGGAGGACTGGCAGGCGGTAGTCAGGAAGGCCTTCGTGGCGGTCATGATCGATCACGGCTTCGTCTTCAACGGTCCCAATTGGGAGTTCAGCGACTCGCCGCTGCAAGGGCTCTATCCGCGCAACGTGGTCTACGAGCAGGTGCGGTCCCTTGACGATTTCCAGCCCTGGTTGGATCAGGTGGTGCACTTCCCGGAAGAAGTCGTGGATCGCGCCTTCCGCCAAGTTCCGCCGGAGTGGCTGGAAGGCGAGGAAGACGAATTCGAACGGCTGCTGGAGAGGCTGCTGCGAAGGCGGGCGCGCGTGCCCGACCTGATATCGGATGCCAGAGCGGCGCGCGTGAATCCCTTTCCAAATTGGTAGAGATATGCGGGCGAAGCGGCCCTTCACCGCCCTTTCAACTTCTCCATCTCGCCATACACCGCCCGCTTCGACAAACCGCGGCGATGCGCCACCGCCTTGATCGCTTCCATGCGGCCCATGCCCTGCGCCACGCACGCCTCCACGGCCTCGGCCAGCGGCGTGTCATCCTCCGCCGCGCCGGTTGGTTTGCCGACCAGCAACGTGATCTCGCCCTTCACCGATTCGCGCGCCTCTAGCGCGGACCGGACCTCCGCCGCCGTGCCGCGCAGGAACTCCTCGTGTATCTTGGTCAGCTCGCGCGCCACCACCACCGGCCGGTCCCCCAGCGACTGCTCCACCGCCGCCAGCGTCTCCAGGATGCGGTGCGGAGCTTCGTAAAAGATCAGCGTGGCCGCTTCGTCCTTCAACGCCTCCAACGCACGCAGCCGCTGCCCGGATTTCGCCGGCAGGAATCCGCCGAAATAGAAGCTGTCCGTCGCCAGCCCGGACGCCGCCAGCGCGGTCGATAGCGCCGACGCGCCGGGTATCGCCTCCACGCGAATGCCGCTGTCGATCGCCGCGCGCACCAGCCGGTACCCCGGGTCGGAAATCAGCGGCATGCCCGCATCGGAAACCAGCGCCACCGTGGTCCCGCCGAGCAGCTTCGCGACCAACTCCGGGCTGCGCTCCGCCTCGTTATGCTCGTGATAGCTGATGGTGGGCCTGGCGATTCCGTAGCGATCCAGCAGCTTGCGCGTCTGCCGCGTATCCTCGCAGGCGATCAGGTCCGCTTCCTTCAAAATGCGCACCGCGCGAAAGGTGATGTCTTCCAAATTGCCTATGGGCGTGCCCACCAGGTAGAGCGTGCCGCTCAGCGCTTGTCCTCCTTGCAGGGCGGCGCGGGCATTTTCGCCACGGGCATGGGTTCGAGGTTATCCATGCGCGGGCGCAGCACCGGCATCTCTTCCAGGTTCCGCGGCACGGGTACTTCGCGCAGCGCAATGGAGCACACGCCCGTTTCTCCCTCGCCGTACCTCTTCACCAGCTCCCGCAGGGCCCGCTCGGCTTCCGACCGAACTGCCGGCGCGTTCGGTAGCACGGCGGGCCGCTGGGGGGCGGTTTGGGCGGACAGAGCCACCGGCCACATGCCGGCCGCCACTATGATGGCCGCTCGACAATACATAAGCCTCCTTTCAGACTTATATTACCCAAAGGCGCATTTCCTTTCACGCGAAGTGGGGCAGGCGTCTACGCCCGCGGCGGGTCTCCGGACCCGCCCTACTTCCCGGCCATCTTCTTCTGAATCAGCCGCGCTTGCGCATCCAGATTGTTCAACTGCCGCAAATCCTCCTCCGCCATGGCGATGGAATCCTGAATCCGCGCCAGGTCCGCGCTGCCTGTCGCCGGCGCATCCGTCCGTTGCGCCTGCAATACGCCCGCCACCGACCGGTATTGTTCCGTAATCTGTTTATAGCGCCGTAAAATGCTGTTCAAATAACCCTCGCGCCGCTGGTGAATATCCTGCAGCTCCGCCGCAAGCTGCTGCAGTTGCGCGATCTTCTGCGCGTCACCGCCGCTCTGGTCGCGCAGCTTTTGATAGGCGATCTCCACCTGGGTCACCCGATCGTGACTGCCCTTCAGCTCTTTCTGCAAGGTATCCACAGCCTGGTTGGCAGCGGCCAGATTCTCTTTCAAATCGGCCTCCGACCCCGCCAGCCGCTTGTTGTCCACACCGAGGTTCCGTAACCGATCTTCCGCCTCGTCCGCGCGGGATTCCAGACGCGCGATGGATGCATTGGCGTCCGCCAGGCTGAGCTTCAGGCGCTGTATCGCGATGGCATCCTCAGGATTGATGGCCGCGGTTCCGAACGTGCGTGGCGCGTTGTTGCCCTGCGCCGGCGCCGGCGTCGCGGGTGCACCGGCAGGGGCAGTGGCACGCTCCGAATCGGCGATGCGCTCGCGCAGCCGCCGGTTCTCAGCCGATAACTGCTCCAGCCGCGTGGTCTGCCGCCGGTACGCATGCGCCTGCCAGATCGCCGCCGTGGCGGCGCCCACCAGCACGATAACCAACAGGATCCAGCGCTTCACTGCCAAAGTATTATCTCTCTTTTATCGTTCTTTTATCGCTCTTTCAGCACGAACCGCGTGCGGTAGGTCAAGCTGTACTTGCCGCCGGCGTCCAGCCGCAGCTCGAAGCTCTTCGAGCGCATCTCCGGCAGCGCTACCGCCACGCTATAAGACGACGTAATCAGGCCCAGCGCCCGCTCGATCGCATCCGCGATTTCTTCGCTCGACCGGCAAAAAATCGCGCTCCCGCCAGTGACTTCCGCAAGCTGCTTCAATCCGTTCTGATACGCCTCGCCCAACCGGTCGCTGCGATACCGCAAATGCACGACGAACAGCGGCGCCTGCCGCTGGGCCAACACCGTCGCCACCTTTGAAATCTTGTCCTGAATCAACGCCTCCGGAAACTTCCGGCTCAAATCGTGAGTGTCGCTCGAATTGATCACCGGATTGGTGTAGTCCTCGCGATAGTTCTCCGGGTCGCTGTCCGTCACATAAAGCACTGCCACGCGCACGCTCGTTTTCGCCAGAATCGAGTCCGCCAGCCGCGTCACCGTTTCCACCGTATCCAGCAGCCCCGCCTTGCCGCTGACCGGCAAATCGCGCACCGCCGACGCGGCCGCGGCCCGCTCCGTGCCCGGATCCGCCAGCACCTTGGCGCCATCCTGCGCGCGCATCACGGCCACCGCGGCACGCTGTGGCAGCTTCTCGATATCCGCGGCCAGGGCGTCCTTGGCCGGCTCCGCGAGCGAAAGGTCGCCCGCCAGATCGAGCACCGCCACCAGCATCAGGTCGTCGCCTGGACCCTTCACCTCCACCACGCGCGTTTCCGCGCCGGCCAGCGTCGCGCTCAGATCTTTCGCCGTTAGCGGTGTGGCATCCGTGGTGTCGGCCCAAACGGCCGCCTTCAGCACCCTGCCCGCGGCCTTCGGCGGCGGCGCCGCAATAAGAGTCCACGCGAGCGATAGCAGGGCCGCGGTCCGCCTCAAAAGCTCAGCCTCAAACCCAATTGAATCACACGTCCTCCGCGCGACCCAATAATCTTTCCCGCATCCAGATTGGGCGTCGCCACCGATCCGATCACGTTGTCCGGATCGTTCCAATTCGCATGATTCATGAAATCGAACGCCGTGGCGTTGAACTCCAGCGTGCGCTCCGCGGCCAGCGCGAAGCGCTTGTTCAGCGACATATCGAAATTCTGCCAGCCCGGATTCAGCAGGTCCGCAAGCGTGCGCGACACATTCCCAATCGTGAAATCCGGAGGCTGCACAAACGCCGCCGGGTTGTACCACAGCGCCGGACCCTGATTGGCCACGTGCTGGTCCACTCCCGGCACCACGTCCACGTGCAGCGCCTGCACCACCCCGCCGGTATTGTTGAACAGCGGCGTCAAATAAATCGGGTCGCCGCTCGACACCGTGCCCGCGCCGCTCACCGACCAGCCGTCGATCGCGTACCGCCGCCAGTCCGGAAATCGCAGGAACGGCTTGTTCGCCCCAAACGGCAGCTCGTAGGTATAGCTCAGCTCCAGCCGTTCCGGCCGATTGCCCGCCGTCACCGACCATTCGTCCTGCCGGTTAAAGAAGTCCTGCGTGCCATACGGCCCCGAATAATCGTCCATCTGCTTGTTGAATTCGAAATAGGCGTTGACCGAAAGTCCGCTCGACGACCGCTTTTCCACCCGCACGTAGCCCGCGTCCCGTTGATAGCGCCCCACCGGATACTCGCCGTACGTGTTGAATCCCTGATACTGCGGATACGGCTTTAGCGATTGGTTGAAAGCCAGATCGTACAGCGCATTGCCGTACTGCAGATCGGCCAGCGGAATGGCATTGGGATTAGCCGCGCCGTTGCCCACCAGCATGTTCTTGCCGCCCGAATAGGCAAACCCGATGGTTACCACGGCCGATCCCGGAAACTCGCGCTCGATCGCCAGCGACGCCGATTGATAGGTAGGTATCCGGTCCGACATATCGATCAAATCGGCAATGGTGTTGTTGGCCGCATCCGGCCGCAGATCGGGCACTGGAGTGCCAGGCGCGGGGAAGCCGCTGCGCATGGTCAGCGCCGGCTGCAACTGCGAGTCCGGCGAAAGGAACGTCGCATACTGGTTGAACCCTTGCGTCCCAAACTGCCCGGAATAGATCGGAATGCCCGAGTAATCGCGCGCGAAATTCGCCCGCACCACGGTCTTTGCGTCGTTCAGCGGATTCCAGGCGATCCCCAGGCTGGGCGCCAGCCGCACCAGAGTCGGCTGGAACGCGCCGCCGAAACCGTCCTGGCCGGCCACCACCAGCGCTCCTGGCAATCCATTCGCCGGGTTGATGGCGCTCAGGTCGATGTTCGACTGGCGGTCGTATTTTTCGGTGCGCGGTGTAAACAGGTGCGTGGTCAGTCCCACGTTGACGGTCAGTCCTTTCATCGCCTCGTAACGGTCGCGGAACGCCAGCGACCCCTCCGACCGCCGGAAATACGATGGCTGGGTGTCGATGGTTTCCTCCGCGAAATATGGCGTGCCCAGCAGAAAAGTGGCCAGCGCGTCGCCCGTATCCACGATCCCCGGCAGGCTGGTCAGTCCTTGGTCGAAGCTCAGCAAGCCCGCCGGATATTGCGGCCAGAAACTGTTTACCTGCTGCCGGGTCAACTGTCCCACCACGCGTAGCGTGTGCTTGCCGCGCTTGGTGGAGAGGCTATCGGTCCAAGTGTAGACGTTGCGCGCATTCCGCGAGAAGGGATAAGCCTGCCCCATGCCCACGTAAGGCCCCAATTGCATTACCGGAAAACCACCGCCGGCAATACCCGTCAGGCCCATTTGGGCGGCGTAGTTGGTCTGGCCCGCGGTGTCGTCGCTGGCGGAGACATTGGAATTCGCCTCGAACGTGAGCGTGTCCACCGTGCGGCTGGAAGCCGTGAAAACGTATTGCAGCGACCCACGGCGCGTCTGAAAGTCGCGATTCGAAGGTCCCGGATTCGCAGCCGTGGGGAACCATGTGGCCGCGCCCTGGGTCCCGTTGGAAAAAGCCAGTTCCACGGTGACGCGATGCCGGTCGCGCAGCGTCTGGTCCAGTTTCCCGATCATGCCGTTCGCCGTGTTGGTCTCCGGCGAGTCGATGAAGTAGTTGTTGCGGAAGAACGGCCCCACATCCGTGTTGGGCGCCGGATAGAACTTCAGCGCGTTCAGCGCCACCGGGTCTAGCCGAGTCAATGGGATGATGTTGCCTGGAAACGGAACGCGCGTGTATTCCAGGTTGCCGGTGGAGACCGGCTGCGTCGGATCGTATCCGGTATTTGCAACCGTCGTGGCGGGATCGTAAATCGGGATCACATTGCCCGCATCGTCCACCACGTCCGAGTAGTCGCCGGTGCGCTGCGCCATGGTGGGGATGGTCTGCAAAGAGGTGCGCGCGATATCCTCCCGCACGCCTTCGTAGGAGAGCGAAAAGTACGTGTTGCGGCCCTCGATCAGATGCGGCAGCACGGCCGGCCCAGCCACGTTGAATCCGAACTGATTGCGGCGCAGCAGACCTTTGTTTCCGCCGTTCTGGCGGATTTCGTGCGGCACGGCGTCCAGCGCGTCGTTGCGGAAATTCTCGAACACGCGCCCATGCCAGTCCGCCAGCGGGCTGTGGCGGCCGGCTTTGGGCGGACTATCGGCGCGCAAACCCAAGCTGCGGGTCTGGGATTTGAACTCGTCTATGGCGCTGTTCATCTCGGCGTCGGGCGGCGCCGGAGCCGGTTGCTGTTCCGCGCGGGCGACTGCCGCGGCACACAGCCACACTGCCAGCGCGTATCGGCAGGGCGGCATACATTCCAGTTTAGCAAGAAGGATCGGATCAGCCAGGTGCGCCAAGGGCAACCGGGAGCGGTTTCCCAAAAAACCGTTGAGCACCCCGGCAACGGTTGCACGGGAACCCGAGACGCCCGCTTGACTTTCGATCCTTATCGATATATATATCGAGTGATATAGATGCAGCGGCCCGCCGACCCCGAAAGCTTCCTCCCCCTCAAGCCACACTGGTTTCACGTCCTGCTGTCGCTCGACGGCCAGGAGCAGCACGGCTACGGCATCATGCAGGAAGTCCTCGACCGTACCGGCGGCAAAGTGCGGCTCTGGCCGGCCACGTTGTACGGCACGCTCAAACGGCTGATGGATGAGGATCTGATCGAAGAGTCCGCCACGCGGCCGGCGCCCGAAGAAGACGACGCGCGCCGCCGCTATTACCGGCTGACCCGGCTGGGGCGGCGGGTGCTGGCGGCGGAAAGCGAAAGGCTGGAAGACCTGGTCCGCGTGATCCACGCCAAGCGCGGAGCGCGCGAAAGGAGAGCGGAATCGTGACGCATGCATCGGCGCGGCCGATCGAGATCAGCCTCCGGTTGTACCGCGCGTTGGCTAACGCGTTTCCTTACGAATTCAAGAACGCATACGGCGACGAACTGGTGCAGGTAACCGAAGACGCCGTCGATGAGATTTGGCGGCGTCACGGCGTGCTGGGTCTCGCGCGCCTGCTGCTGGATATCGCGCTGCGCGTGCCCGCCGAACACCTGGCCGAATTGCGGCAGGATATCCGGTATGGGCTGCGCATGCTGGCCCGGTCGCCGGGGTTCACGGCCGTGGCGCTGATCTCGCTCAGCTTGGGCATCTGCATCGCCACGTGCGCGTACAGCGAATTGAACGGGATGCTGCGCGATCTGCCGGGGGGCGTGTCGCATCCCGATGAGTTGGTCTCGATCCAGGCGCCGGTGCCCTTTGGGGTCTCGACCGGCGGCGGCCGCACCGAGCGGACGTGGGGCCACCTGGTGACGCCCTCGTACTTCACGACCCTCGGCGTACATCCGGCGCTGGGCCGATTCTTCGACCCATCGTACGAACAACCGGGGCGTGCGCCGGCCGTGGTCCTCAGCTATCGTTTCTGGCAGGAGCATCTGGGCTCCGATCCGGCGATCGTTGGAAAATCGCTGCGCATCAACGGGTATCCATCGACCATCGTTGGCATCGGGCCGAAGGAGTTTCTCGGCGCATCGCCCGCTCTGTTTGCCGCCGACGTGTGGCTGCCGGTCACGGTGGATGCCCGCCTGACGCCGGAATTGGCGGATCATGCGCTGGAACGCCGCGACCTGACCATATTCCAGGTGGCCGGGCGGCTGCGGCCGGGCGTGACCGAAGCCGCCGCCGAGGCCGAGTTGGATGCCGTGGCGCAGCAGATGCAGCAGTCCTACGGCGAGGCCGCCAGGGACCAAAAGGGACGCCGCGTGCTACTGCTGAGCGCCGGCAAAGTCATCCCAATTCGCAAGCGGGACATGCCATTTTTCCGCGAATTCCTCATGGTGATGGGTGGCATGCTGCTGTTGATCGCCTGCGCCAATGTGGCCAACATGATGCTGGCGCGCGCGGCGGACCGGCGCCGGGAGATCGCGGTGCGCCTGGCTCTGGGAGCCGGCCGCGCGCGGCTGGTTCGCCAGTTGCTGACCGAGAGCCTGCTGGTGGCCCTGGGCGCGGCCGTACCGGCCTTCCCGTTGTGCATGTGGTCGATGCACCTGATGTCGCAATTGCGGATGCCGTTTCCCATTCCGATCGCACTCGATCTTAATCCGGACTGGCGTGCCCTACTCTTCACGTTGGCTTTGACGGTGGTCACCGGAGTGGCCTTCGGCCTGACGCCTGCATTGCAGGCCACGCGCCCCAGCCTGCTGCCCGCTCTCAAAGAGGGAGGCAACATCCAACTGCGCAAGTTTCGGCGTTTGAGCCTGCGCAACGCGCTGGTGCTCTGCCAGATGGCGGCTTCGCTGACTCTGCTGCTGCTGACCGGATATATGGGCATGGGAATACAGGGCACTTTGGGGATTCAGGAGGGCTTCAATCCCCGGAACCTTTACCTGATCTCTCTCGATCCGGTGCGGGATGGATATTCCGCGGCGCGCGCCACGGACCTCTTCGAGAAATTGCTGCGGCGCGTGGAGAGGCTTCCCGCGATCGGCGCGGCCTGCCTCACCGATACGCTGCCGGTGGCGTTGGATGGGAACAATGGCGTGATGTTTTCCACTCCCGGCGGAGGGACCGGCAATTCGCAAGAGCTTAGCTGGGCACGCAAGCATGTAGTGGGCCGCAACTACTTCGAGACGACCGGCATTAAGATACTCGCCGGGCGCGGCTTTCGCAGGGAGGATGAGGTGGAGGGCGCACAGGTGGCGATCGTCAGCGAGCATCTCGTGCGCCTGTACTGGAAAGGGCAGGACGCACTGGGGCGGCGCATCGAGGTGCGGAACGGCGAATCCTCCGGAAGCTCCATGGCCTGGCCAGGCACCATCGATCGTCGCCCCGGGATGATCGGCCAGGGCCGCCAGGTGTATGAAGTGGTGGGAGTCGTGCACGATGTGACCGAAGACATCGTGAGCGGTAAGAAACATCCGGCCATCTACTTCCCGCTGCGCGCGGCGGATTACGCGCAGCCCTCCCTGCGGGGTATGACGCTGCTGCTGCGCGGCAAGCCCGGCGTGGACGCCATCGGCGCGGTGCGCCGCGAGATCTCCACCATGGACTCCAACATTACGCCGTTCAACGCCCGCAGCATGACGGAGCATATCGCGCAGTTCATGTCCGCGTTGAAGGGCGCTTCCTGGACCTATGGCATGATCGGGGTGTTTGGGCTGATCCTGGCGTCGGTGGGTCTGGCGGGCGTGACGGCGTACTCAGTGGCGCAGCGGGGCCACGAGATCGGCATCCGGCTGGCGCTGGGCGCGCAGAAACGCGATGTGCTGGGGCTGGTGATGAAGGAAGGCGCGGTGCTGGTGACCGTGGGCGCAGCGATCGGCCTCGCCTTCGCCTGGGCCGGGATGCGCGCACTTGGGGATATGTTCGCCTGGGTGGCATCGGTGAAGGGCGCCGATCCGGTGCTGTTGGTGGGCGCGCCGTTGTTGCTGGCCGGTTTGGCCCTGCTGGCTTGCTACGTGCCGGCGCGGCGGTCCACGTGCATCGACCCGGCGACGGCGCTGCGGCAGGAGTGAGCCTTGACGCTCGACCCGGGATTATGCCATAATCTAGCTAGATTAGCTAGATAGGAGGACGATCCTTATGGAGTGGCAACTCGCGGACGCCAAGAATCGCTTTAGCGAAGTGGTGAACAAGGCGCTGGCCAAAGGCCCCCAATTCGTGCGCAGGCGCGGCGATGTGGTGGTGATCGTGGCGCGGCAAGAGTATGAGAAGCTGACGGGCAAGCGCAAGGGGTTCAAGGAATTTCTCACCGCCAAGGGGCCCAGCCTGGAGGGAGTTGACCTTAAACGCGACCGCTCTCCCATGCGGGACGTGAAACTGTGAGTGCGTTGTGAAGGTCTTGCTGGACACCTGCGCTTTGTCCGAACTGCGCCTGCCGAAACCGGACGCGGGTGTCGCGAACGCCATCCGCGATCTTGACAGCGACGATCTGTTCGTTAGCGCGATCTCGATCGGCGAGATTGTGAAAGGTGTGGCGCTGCTGCAACAGGGCCACAAGAAGCGCCTCCTCCAAAGCTGGCTGCAGACACTGGAGCGGCACTATGGCGACCGGCTTCTGCCTATCGACGTGGAAACCTGCCGCATGTGGGGAGAACTCACCGCCGCCGCGCAGAAGGCCGGCAGGACGATCCCGGCCAGCGACGGCCTGATCGCGGCCACCGCCCGCCGCCACGGCCTCTACATCATGACCCGCAACACCGCGGATTTCGAGCCTACCGGCGTGCCGCTGCTGAATCCGTGGGAGAACGCGTAGCGTGGGGCAGGCGTCCACGCCTGCGGCGGGTCTCGAGACCCGCCCCCTTTTCCCCCGCCCGGCATCCAGGCCCCGCATCAGGCCGAACCTCTTGTGGGGCGGCCAATCCTGGCCGCAGCCGCCTTTCAGGCGGCCAAGCCGGCTG
>Ga0181526_10001138_pt1 | contig 26174 bp, 19 predicted proteins | sample PEATcosm2014_Bin_35_FD_119750 | JGI IMG/M metagenome (GOLD analysis project Ga0181526, IMG submission 119750) | Peatland microbial communities from MTU Mesocosm Facility, Houghton, MI, USA - PEATcosm2014_Bin06_30_metaG | ecosystem: Environmental > Terrestrial > Soil > Wetlands > Peat | place...
CTCCGATTCGATTTTAAGCGATCCACTTACTCGAACCCAAGCTTAAAGGCAAGATTTTACTTGTGCGGCGGTTCCACGGGCGCGGCGCGAATGCGTTCCAGCGTACGTGTAACTTCCGGGTGTTTGCCGCCGTCCAGGGCCACGGCCGTGGCGGCTTCCGTTTCCGCCTCTTTCAGGCGCGCCGCGGCCTGCAGCACCTGGGCCAGCATCCAGTGTGTCTTGAACCAGTTTGGCGCGTAGGAAATCGCGGCGCGCAGGCTCTGTTCAGTGCGCACGAAGTCGTTCCCGCGGGCGTAGAATGCGGCCACGTTGTAATAAGCGTTAAATGCGGCCTCCGTGGTGTGCGTGGCGCGTTGCGCGGCTATACCGGCCTGTTGGAACGCCTGCATCCGGATGAGCTGTCCAGCGCCGCTCCCGGCAATCTGCGCCAGCCGCCGCGAATACCACAGATCCGCGCTGGGGCCGGGCCCGCGCCAACGCTCGTATGCCGCGTACCGGCCCGCGGCGTCGTCTAACAGATTGGCGTCCAGAGCGCGCCGCACCGCGGCCAGCGCGGTCTCGGCCATCCACAAGCGCACGCCGAACAATATCAGTATGGCGGCGCAAGGCAGCGCGGCAGCCATGCGCATCCAGCGCCGGCCGGGCGGCCATGGTGGCAGGGCCGTACCAATGCTGAGCGACACCAGCATTGCGATGGTGACATAGTATGCCAACCCGGTGGGCAGCGTGAAGCAGGCGAATTGCTCGCTGACGGTTATGGCCGCCAGACCCGCCCCGAGCGCACCCGCGGCCGCATTCCCTTTCAACGTCCAGGCGGCCGCGAATCCGCTGGCAGCCAACGCCAGCAGCAGCACAGGCCCCGCCACGCCCTGCGCTACCAGCGCATCCAACAGAATGTTGTGCGGCGACTCGTGATAGAAATCCGGATAGGCGCGGCTGAGGTCCGCCGATTGATAAAGCGCGAAACTGGAGATGAAGGTCTCCGGTCCGTAGCCCGCCGGCCAACGCGCGGCCGCCATGCGCAGGCTGTCGCGCCACAGCAAAAAGCGCGCCCCGCCTGCCGGTTCCTGGAGCGCCCAGTGGACGCGCGCCCGCAACATGGCTCCCGCCGGCGAGAGATAGAACATCGCGCCGGCCACAACAATCGCTAAGGCCAAGAATGGCAGGCGAAAGCGCCTGCCCCACCCATGCTGTGCCGGTGGGGCTTTCGCCTGCTTGGCCGCCACTCCCCGCCGGACGCCCAAGACGCCCATGAACCCGCCACCAATCCCCAGCCCCAATATCGCCGCGCGCGTGCCGCTCAACACCATAGCCAACGCCCCAATCGCCACCGCCGCCCAAGCCAGCCATCGCCAGCCATCCCCCGGTTCCGACACTGCCAGCGCCGCCGCGGCGAACACCGCGAACAGCAGCCAATTGGCGGAGTAATCCGCATGGCCCAGCGTGGCAGGGGGCCGCACAATGGCCCATATCCCTTCCCCCACGTGGTAACCGCGCGCGTCGAGCAGCGGATCCCATCCGAAATATTGCGCGATGCCGTAGCCTGCCACCAGCAGCCCGCTAACCGCGATGCCCCGCAATATCACACGCAACCTGCCGGGCCGACCCGCGCAGCATGCCGCCACCATGTAGGCAAAGCCCAGCGCCGCCAGTTGCGTCACCAATCCCCAATAGCGCCAGTTGCCGCCCCCCAGCGACACCGCCGGATTTACGGAAGCCAGCGTGGATACGGCCAGAGACACCGCCATGCCGCACAGCGCCACCAGAAACCAGCGCGCCGCGCGCGAACCGGGGTAAAACCCCTGCGCGCCACCCGCCGCCGCCCACCAGATGGCCGCCGCCGCCGTCCCCAGCAGCAGCAAAACGACCTTAGGTGTAACATCGAAGTAAAAAAAACATCCGGGCGCGATCGCCAGCGGAATTAACCCCATGACGACGGCCAGCAGCAGGGCCATATAGGCTACACTATCTCACAGGCATGCTCACCAGCACGGCGGATTCTGTAAATACTTATCGCTATCTGAGCTTCCTCGGCTCGCGCTGGCGATTCATCGCGGCCACGTGCGCGATTGCGGTCGTTTTGGCGATGGGTGTCACCCTGACGCGGGCCAAGCAGTATACGGCCACGTGCCGCATTCTCATCGAGCCGCCCGCCGGCACAGATATCCGCAGCGCCTTGGGAGTAAGTCCCATCTATTTGGAGTCGCTTAAGACTTATGAACACTTCGCCTCCAGCGATAGCCTGTTCCTGCGCGCGCTGGAGAGGTTTCAGTTGCGGCAGCGGTTCCCCGACCGGCCCGTCGAATCGCTCAAAGCCGCCATCCTGAAAGCCGGCATGGTGCGCGATACCAAGATCCTGGAGATCGGTGTCACACTAACCGATCCGAAAATCGCGCAAGCGCTGGCGCAGTATCTGGGCGAGGAGACTGTCAAGCTGAGCCGCTCCGTCGACCAGGAAGCCGACCAGGATCTTTCACAGGCCATCGAGAAGCAGGAGGCGGAAGCGCAGGCGCGTCTGGATCGCAGCGAAGCCGCCTGGACCCGCACCATCGCGCAACAACCCATCGAGACCCTGCAACAGGACGTTCAGAGCGGCGGCGACCTGAAGAGCAGCCTGGAGCGGCAACTGTTGCGCGCCGAGGCGGATGCTTCCGAAGGCCAGCCGGGCGATGACGCCAGCCGGGGACGCGCCGATACCTTGCGGAAGCAATTGGTCCAAGTCGATCGCGACCTGACCGCCAGGCAAGAACTGTTGGCGCGCCGTGTGGCGGACCGCGACCGCGTGGACGCCGAACGAACCGCCAGCCAGGAGGCTTACGCCACTGTCGAGACACGGCTCAGCCAGGTGCGTTCGGATCGCGGGTACCGCAGCGAGCGGCTGAAGATCATCGATCCGGGAATCGTGCCCGAGCAACCGTCGTCGCCGAATATCGCGCTCCGTTTGCTGGCGGCGCTATTGCTTGGGCTGGTGGTGCCGGTCGTCTATCTGACGCTGGAACTGAGCTATCGGACGCAGCGCGCGCTGGGGCAAGCCGGGCGGCCTGTCCAAAGCCTGCGCCCGACCGGAACCGCCGATGTTTGATCTCGTGGGGCAGGCTCGCAGCCTGCGCGGGCCTCGCAGGCCCGCTCTTCGGCGAAGCGAAGCTCGCCTGGGCCGGCGTAGACCAGCCGCAAACTGTCGACAACGCAACAGGGCGGCCTGCGAGGCCGCCGCAGGCGGCGAGCCTGCCCCACGATGATTGACCGCACACCTCATCGGTGGCGCATCGCCGCGCCGGCGCTGGCGGGCGGATATGCGGCGGCCATCGCGCTCGCACCCAAACCAGCCGTGGCACTGGCGCTGGCCGCGCCGCTGGCGGTTGTGCCATTCGCCTACTGGGCCATCCTGAAGCGCGACCGTTGGCTGACACTCTTCTTCGCCGCGGCGCTGCTGCTGCCGCCGCTGCCCTTCGGTTTGGGCAATTCCGGGCCGCATCCCGCGCTGGTCTTCGTCATCCTCGGCCTGCTGGCCGGCGTATTCAATCTGGGCGCCTGGCGCGCGCCGCACGCGCCGCTGAATCGCGCGTTCGCCATATTCTTCCTGGTCCTGCTTGGCAGTTCCGCGCTAGCCATGCTCTATTCGGGCGCCGCCGTGGGGCTGGGCAGCCTGATGCGCGTGCTGTTGTTCGGCATTTCCGTGTACGTATTCTTTTACGCGGCCCATGGCCCGGGCGCGCGCGAATCGCAGGACGCCTTCGCCCAGACGCGCTGGCTTTATTGGGTCGCCGTTGCGTCCGCGCTGTTCGCCTGCGTCGACTTCTATTTCCAGTTCCCCGCGCCCGCGGGATATGGCGCGCAGTTCATCTGGCTCCGTTCCGGCGTCTACCGGCGCGCGCAAGGCCTGTTTTACGAAGCCAGCACGCTGGGCAATTTTTGCGCATTCTTCCTCACCATGATCGCGGCGGCCCTGCTCCGGCCGCGCGGGCAAACTCCGGTTTCACGGCGCGGGCTGCTGCTGGGCGGGATGGTGTTCGCCGCCGCCTTGGTGCTCTCCTTTTCGCGCGGGTCTTTGCTGAATGTCCTGGTGGCCATCGCGGTACTGGTCTATTTAAACCGGAACCGCATCCGATTGGGCCGGTTTCTCCTGGTGCTGGCGGGCGCCGCGCTGGCCGCCGCCTTGGCGCTGCGCACCCTGCTGCCATCGTTCACAGGCGCATACTTGATGCGTGTCTCTACCACCGTCGAATACCTGTTCTCCGAGACCGAAGGCCTGCTCTCCGGCCGCGTGGCAAGCTGGCGCGCTGTTTTCGGATTCCTGGCGCAGCACCCCTGGCACGCGCTGTTCGGCATCGGCTACAAGACGCTGCCCTACTCGCAATACCTGGGGCGCACCGTGATCACCGATAATATGTACCTCAGCCTGCTGGCGGAAACCGGCCTCGTGGGCCTGGGCGCGATGTTATGGCTCAGCCTCCAAATGTTGCGCTCCGCGCGGCGTGCCGCGGCATCGCCCGACCCGCGGCGCCGCTTCTTCGGCAGTTGGATGTTTGCGTTTTGGGCCGGCCAGATGGTGCAGATGTTTACAGGCGATTTGCTGACTTACTGGCGGGTGCTGCCGCTGTACTTCTGGGTGCTGGCGATGGCGGTGCGCCATGAACATACTGCTGCTTGACCAGTTCGGCGAGTTAGGCGGCGCGCAACGATGTCTGTTGGATGAGATACCCGCCATGCACGCCCGCGGCTGGAACGTGCATCTGGCGGCGCCCGCCAACGGCCAGCTCACGGAGCGGACCGCCGCGCTAGGCGCCACCGTGGACCCCATCCGCTGCGGACCTTATTCCTCCGGTACCAAAACGCTGGCGGATATGGCGCGCTTCGCCGCCGAGGCGCCGCGCTTGTCCGGCGAAATCCGCGGCCTCGTGCGGCGGTATGGCGCAAATCTGGTTTATGTGAACGGCCCACGCCTGCTCCCCGCGGCCGCGCTGGCTGTGGCAAATGCCGCGCCCAAGAGTCCGCCGGTGCTGTTTCATTCGCACAGCCTGCTGGATGGGCCGGCCCGATGGCTGGCGGGACGCTCGATCGCTCGCGTGCGCGCCGCGACGGTGGCCGCCTGCCGCTTCGTGGCAACGCCGCTGCTGCCCTACTCCGGAGATCGCGGCATCCGGGTGGTGTACAACGGCGTGCGCCGGATCTCGCTCCCCAGCCGCCCGCCAACGGGAGAATTCCGCATTGGCTTGATCGGCCGTATCTCGCCCGAAAAAGGCCAGGCGGATTTCCTGCAGGCCGCCCGCATCCTGCACCACGCCGCGCCGCAATGCCGTTTTCTGATCTGCGGCGCGCCGCTGTTTTCCGACCCCGCGGCCATGCAATACTGCGCGGCACTGGAAGCCCTGGCCGCCGGCCTCCCCGTGGAATTCGCCGGCTGGACCGACGAGGTAGAGTCCGTGTTCGCCACGCTGGACCTCTTGGTGGTTCCGTCTACACCGGTGGACGCCACGCCGCGCGTGATTCTGGAAGCCTTCGCCGCCGGCGTGCCCGTCCTCGCCTTCGCTTCCGGCGGCATCCCGGAGCTTATTGAGCACGGCGTGACGGGTTTCCTCGTGGAAGAGCGTTCGCCCAAGGCGTTGGCGCTCGCCATGCTCGACGCGATCGAATCGCCGATCCGCCTGCGCCAGGCAGCCGAAAAAGCTCGCGCCAAGGCCCGCACCGAATTCAGCCTGGAGCGGTATCGCGCGCAGATGATCGAGGCCATCGAAGCGGCACTGCCGAGGGAAGTTAACTAAAGCTGAGCTTCGCCGCCGCCGCTTGGCCTATATACTCGAACCATGCTGTGGATTGGCGCCGCTATTGCCGCAATCCTGGTTTTCTACCTGGTCTTCGTTCGAAGGCCGATGCGCCGCGTGGTGGCTTTGAGTTTAGCCGCACAGCGCGCGTGTGACCGGAAAGATTTCGCCGCCGCCGTAAGGTGCTGCCGCGAAAGCCATGCGGCGGCGGGCAGGCTGAAAGAACCCCACAAATCTCAAATAGAAGCGAAGATCGAGATCCAATGGGCCACCGCGCTGTACCGGCAGGGCCGGATGCGCGAGGCCGAAGATCTGCTCCAGCGCGGCTTCTCGCACACGCGGGCTGCCGGATGTTATCCGGAAATGAAACCGGCCTATCTCGTGTGGGGCGATCTCTGCGCCGATGAAGACAGGCATCCCGAAGCCAAGCGGCACTACCGCATGGCGATGCAAGGTGAAGAGCAAATCGGAAATCTCGCCGGGATGATCTTCGACCTCCAGCGATTGGGCGACTCGTTAATCCGCCAAGGGCGAAGGGATGAGGCCGAAGAGGCGATCAACCGTGCCATCGTCCTCGAAACACAGGTGGTGCACGAGCAGATGGCGCGCCAGGGCAAGAATCCCGCTAAGCATCGGGTCACTTCGTGGAGCCTGCCGGACTTGCACTTCTGCCGTGAGCAGTATGAGGATGCCAGGCGGCTCTACAGGGAAAAAGTGGAGTCTTGGGAAAAGTCGGCGACGCGTCCGGATAACATCGATCTGGGTCATCTGCAAATGCGCCTGGCGCTGGCTGAAGCCCGCACGGGACACCGCGCGGAAGCTATGGAAATGTACACCAGGGCGGAGCAGACATCCGCGCGCGAATGGGGCGAGGGGCATCCTAAAGTTGCCGCCGCGCGCGCGGCGAAGGCTGCGTTGATGGACGAGCTGGTGGAGGTCCCTGGAGACTAACCTATGGCGTTCCTGTGGCTGCCTGTAATCCTATTCCTCGCTTTCTGCGCTCTTGCGGTGCGGCGGGTCGTGCGAAAGCTCGGCATCCTCAGGGCGCAGCTCGCCGCCTACCGCCGTGGCGACTATCAGGCCCAATTGCAGATCGTCGAGGGATTCAGAATCTACGGATCCAAGCCGCCGTATTACTTGTTCCTGCATGGCGTCGCCTGCTTTGAACTCGGGCGCCTCGAAGAAGCCGAGCACGCCATTCGCCGCAGTTTGGAGAAGGAGACTAATCCCGCGCTGAAGACTATCTGCCGCGACCAACTTGGGTTGGTGCTCATGGAGCGGGGGAACTGGGACGAGGCGGCTGCCTGTTTCCGGGAATGCATTGCGGAATCTCCCAGCCGCGGGGGCGCCCATCGCGCGATGGCGGAATTGCTGCTGCGGCGCGGTGTGCAGGATGCGGCGGCTCTGGACGCCGCGCGAACGGCTGTGGCGGCCGACCGTGCTCAAAAGGTAGAGGCGGGAAAGTTGGGAAAACAGGATCATAACTACAACTTGAGTGAGTCGCTCGGATTTCTCGCCTGGGCCCTGGCCAAGAATTCGGGCCATCCGGCAGAGGTCGAGAGTACGCTGCACGAAGCGTTCGCGCTTTGCGGCGAAACCGCGAAACCGATACTCGCCAGGCTGCACTTCTGTGCCGGTCACGCGTATGCTGTCCTCGGGAACGCGGCCGAGAGCGCTAGCCACTTCCAGTGCGCTACCGGGATCGATCCGATCGGCAACTACGGCAGACTCTCGCGGTCTGAGCAGGCACCCATCGGTCAGCCTGCCTGATTCCGGCCGCTATCGGCCACCTGCGCCCCCACCAACGCCGGCTCACTAGCGGTATCCGCTACTACCGCCCCACCCGCCGGCAACGCCCGGAACGCCACCGCCGCCACTGCCGCCAACCCGGCCGCGCAGCCCAACATCGCGGAGTATCCGAACTTCGCAATCGCCGCGCCACCCGCGAGCGACGCCACTAACTGCGCGGCGAACGACACCAGCATCATCAGCGCGGCTGCGCCGGTGCGTTCCTGCTCGCGCACGCGATCCATCAGCAGCGTGTTCACGCCCGGGTCGGTCATCCACTGGCAGGATGTGTAGGTCATGAACACCGCCGCCGCCGCCCAGCCCGTGGGACCGGCGGCCAGACCGCCCATCGCCAGCGCGGTGGCCATCAGCATGGCGGCCGTGCCGGTGACCAAGCCGATCTTTCGCAGCACAAAGGGCGCCAGCATCAGCGCCACCACCTGCGACAGTTGCGAGCCGGACATGATCAACCCGATACGCTCCACCGGCGTATGCAGGCGCGCGAAGAAGGTGGTGAAGAACGGATTGAACGATCCCGTTGCCAGGTTCCAGAGCGCCCAAACGCTCAGGAACCGCGCCACGAAACGATTGCGCGGATACAGCTTGGCCCCTTCGGCCGGCGCCGGCGCGATGCGCAGCCGCGCCGAGGGCCACAGCGCCAGCGCCGCGAGCGCGCATCCGGCCAGCATGGCGGGCCGCTTGCCTCCCATCCAACCAGGCAGATGTCCTCCCAACCAGCTACCGAAGATTCCCAAGGCGATGGAGCTGGACGTCGAGATGCTGAAGCCCATGGACCGAGTCTTATCGCTGGTTAGCCGCGCGATAGCGGGCGCCAGCGAGACGACATACAGCGAGAATGCCACACCGCTGGCCAGCGCCAGCGCCAGCAGCGGCGCGCGGCTCGTCACCATGACGCGCAGCGCCGAGATCGCGCCCACCGACGCAAACGACACGAACAGCATCTTGCCCAATCCCCAGCGCCGCGCCAGGGCCGCCGCCGGCAGAATGGCGGCCACCATGCCCGCTGTCGTGGCGCTGTTCACCTGTCCTACAAAGTCCTCGCGGAAGCCCAGGTCGAGCAGGTACAGGTTGTAGAGCAGCACGTAGATGAACATGCCCAGCACGAAGAACGAGCTGGCGCTCAGAAAGAGCCAGTAGCCGCCGCTCAGGCCGCCGGAGCGCATCCGCCAGCGCGCGCCGCTGCGCAGCAACGCGGCCAGCGCGCGCGTGTGAAACACCGCTCGCCCGGCCAGAAACCGCGCCGTGCGCGCGTACTTCAGCAAGCGGCGGCCGAGCGTAAGCTGATCTTTCGGGATGCAGACCGCATCCACCGGACCCGGCAGCGGAGGCAGCAGCCGCCGCCGCACCACCGCCAGTTTGTCGCGCGCGGAATCGAGCAGCGCCAGGTGCAGCCACAGTTCGTCTTTATTGGGATGAAACTCCGACTCGAGCGGCGAGAACGCGAATACCTCGAACCATTCCCCGACCCGCGCCGGCAGTGCGGCCACTTCCTCTTCCGCCACCAGCCCCAACGCGCAGCCGTACCACTCGCGGGCCAGTCGAAACGCGATGGCTTCGAGGCGCCGCAATTCGGGCGCGTGCAATTCCCGCCAGCGATTCCAGAATGGCGCATCGCCGGCGTGGTGCTCCAGAAACCAGGCGATCTCGTAGACATGGCACGCCCGCGCGCTGCCGCGCAGCAGGTGCCGCAGCATGTGCATTGTGGTGTATGCCAGCGCGTCCGGCGTGTCCAGGGCTTGCCCAATGCGCCGCGCCCAGAATTCTTCCACGCCGGGCGCGCGCAACCGCTCCGTGCGCTCGTCCCAAAACTGGAGATGCACTTCGATCGCCAGCGGGATTTCCGGATCGAAATGGCTCCCACCGCGCCATTCCCATCCGGTCTTGCGGACCAGGGCCGGCAGATGATCGGTCGCGTGATCGCCGGGCTTTTCCACCGGCTCGTAGCCGCGCTCGATCAGCAGATTCCAGGCGCGCCGCGCGTCATCCGGCGGGCAAAACAAATCCACATCGCCTTGCGGCCGCAGCCGCGGGTCCGAAACAAAATGGGGCGATTGTGTGGTGCCCTTCAGGAAGATGAATTGGATGCCGGCCGCCCCCAGCCACTCCGTCACCTGGTCCTGTAGGGCGCGTACGCGCCGGACGCGCTCCGTATTCTCGGTCAGGTTCACGGCGATACGTTCGCGCACAAAATCCGGCAGGGATTCGGCGGCCACCGCGCCGTACAACAGGGTTAGCGAGGAGCGGTCGCAGAAGTCCAGCACCGCGGGCCAGGGAGGCGGGGCTAAAGCCCCGCGCGGGCTTAAGTCCACCCCCCGTTTGAACTGCAGCGCCGCCATCACCGACGACACCGCGCGCGGAACTCGTGGAGTCACCTAGAAATGGTACCGAATCGCCGCATGGTGGGGCAGGACTCCAGTCCTGCGGCCGGCGTCCACGCCGGCCTGCTGGACAATCATGCCGCGCCGTCCCGCACGACTTGCTCCAGCAGGAGCGCGGCTTCCTCATAATCGGAGTAGTGCAGTTCAAAGGCCGGCGCTTCGGCCATCGACTCGACTACTTCCCTGCGCCGCGCGTCCAGCTCCGGATCGAACGCGGGCATGTCTCGCTGCAGGCGCTCCAGCGTGTCCGCACTTTCGATTCGAGTCATTCCCGCGCGGATGCCCGGGCGGCGGTCCAGGAACGCAATGTACTCTACGCGGCATTCCGGGTCCGTACGAATCGGCAGATCGGCGGTGCGCACCTCGATAGTGGGTTTTCGGTCCATTTCGTGGCCCACGGTGCGCCCACGCAACTCCGGAAACAGGTCGGGCGCCTGAGCGCGAAACCGGAACCGATGCGGCTCGCCGATCACGGTGCGTCCGCCATCCCATATGACGCTGCTGGCATCGTCGGAGACGTATGTCCACCCCCGCCGCGCGCAGGCGTAGGTCAGCGTGCTCTTGCCCACGCCGGATTCGCCGCAAAGCAGTACACCGGCGCCGTCCCAGGCCACGCAGGCGGCGTGCAGCGAGGTCAGATAGTTCAGCTCCAGCAGCATGTAAACTAACGCCTCCAGAAAGTGCCAGCGAAAGAAAACCCGGTCCGCCACGGTGGCGCGCGTCACGCAGGAATATCCGAAGCGCGCGCGCCGGTCTATGACACCGAAATTCTCCTGGTCCGACACCCACAGGATCAGGTGCCGCTGGCCGCGCAGGACAGGCGCGGGCGGCAATCCGCCGCTGCCGCCGCCAACCATCACGTGCACGCGCAGGGGCGGCCGGTCGAAACGCGGCCCGTAAGCGCCAAAACTCTCCTGTGCGGCGTCCAGCACTTCCCGCGTGTCGCTGGCGATTTCCACCGGAAATCCGTATGGATAGTAGCGGCCCACAAAGGGCAGCGGCGTCCGATACAGCAAGGGGTCGTTGACTCTGGCCTCGACGGCGTTGGTTGCGGGCATCTATTCGAGTAATAGCATACGCGCTCCGGTAAGAAGAGTAAAAACATGCCCGTGGACTACGCCACGCGGGGCGGAAACGGTTATGCTGAATGGGGATGCGGACCGCAATCGTACATTATTGGCTGTTGAACTGGCGCGGCGGCGAAAAGGTGCTGGAATCCCTTTGCAGGCTTTTACCGGATGCCGATATTTTTACACTGTTCTACGATCCGCGCGCCGTCAGCCCGGAAATCCGACGGCACAACGTCACGGCGTCTTTCCTCAATCCTCTGCGCCGGTATTACCGCCAACTGCTTCCGCTGATGCCGCTGGCGCTCGAGCAGTTCGATTTACGCGGCTACGATCTGGTGGTCAGCAGCGAATCGGGCCCCGCCAAAGGCGTGCTTACGTCGTCCGACACGCGGCACATTTGTTACTGCCATACCCCCATGCGTTACATCTGGGACCTGTATCCCGCTTATGCCAACGAGTGGCTGCCGGCGTGGCAGCGCGCCGTGTTTGCGCCGGTAAGCAACTATCTGCGGCTTTGGGACTACGCCTCCGCCGCGCGCGTGGATGAATTCGTCGCCAACAGCGGCAATGTCCGCCGCCGCATCCAAAAAGCCTGGCGGCGGGATGCGCGCGTGGTGCATCCGCCGGTGGCCGTGGATAGCTTCTATTGGCGCGAGCCGGAGGATTACTATTTGGTGGTGTCCGAACTGGTAGCGTATAAGCGCGTGGATGTGACCGTGCGCGCGTTCTCCGGGCTGGGCCGCCGTTTGCGCGTGGCGGGCGATGGACCGGAGTTCAAGCATCTGAAACGCATGGCCGCGCCGTGTGTCGAGTTTTGCGGACGCGTGCCGGATGAGGAATTGCGCGATCTGCTGGCCCGTTCCCGCGCGCTGATCGTACCGGGCGAGGAGGATTTCGGGATGGCCCCGGTCGAGGCTCTGGCTAGCGGCAAGCCGGTGGTGGCCCTGGGGCGCGGCGGGTCGCTCGAAAGCGTGCCCACGGCCGATCCGTTCGGCGGAGTCTTTTTCGAGGAGCCGGACGAAGCCCACTTGATCGAGGCGCTCGACCGCTTCGAGCGTATGGAACGGCAGGTCCGCCCGCGCGAGCTGCAGCAATGGGCGGAGCAGTTTTCCGAGGCGCACTTTCTGGACCAGATGCAGGCGATCTTGGATTCGCCACCGGAGAAGTTCGCCGCGGAAGGGTCGCGATGGCGCGCGGTGGCACGGGGTCGCACAGGCTTCAGCCGGTGAGGCGATGCCGCGTGGGGCAGGACTCCAGCACGGACGGCCGGGGGCCGTCACCAAGGGCAGAAACCCAAAGCCTTGGGGGGGCGGGATTTATCCCGCGCGGGGCTTTAGCCCCGCAAAGGCGAGCTACGCTCGCCGAGGAGCGGGTTCTGGAGAACCCGCGCAGGCCTGGAGGCCTGCCCCACTAAAAGGCCAATCTCCCGCGCGGGGCTTTAGCCCCGCACTTCTCGAATCGACAGGTTGGCAAAAACGCAGCATAACAAATCCCGGCTTTATCAAACGGTTGGCGGAAGTTTCTCCAGAGTCCTGCGGCCGACATCCACGTCGGCCTCCGGAGAGCGGGTCCTGGAGGACCCGCGCAGACCTGGAGGTCTGCCCCACAGGGTCACTGGCGATACGGCGCGGCTTTTTCCGGATGGCCCGTCTCATCGTACAGCGCGATAAGATCCTGGCGGGCGGTCCGCAGCCAACCGATCGAGGGGCTGGTCTGCCTGGCGATGATGTCATATCCCGCCAGAAGGTGCGTTTCCGCCTCGCCGTAGCGATGCTCGCGCAAAAGAGTGCGTCCCAGCCTAAGCTGCGCGACACCGGTGTTCAGGTGATTGGCGGAGAGCGCTTCGGTGAAGCGCACGATCACTTCCCGGAGTAACTGCTCGGCGCGCGCGTACTGCTTCCTTTCCAGATAGACGCCGCCCAAGTTGCTCAAGGCGATGGCGACCGAATAGTGGCGGTCGCCATTCACCGTTCGGTAGATATCCACCGCGCGGCGGAAGCGCGCCTCCGCCTCATCCAGCTTTCCACGCTTCATCTCCACGTTGGCCAATTCGTTTAGCGCCAGGGCGACCTGGGTGTGCACCGGCCCATAAACGCGCTCCTGAATCGCCAGCGCACGCCGCAGCGCTTCTTCCGCTTCGTTATAGCGCTCTTCGCGCCCGAGCGCCTGTCCCAGAAACGTCAGGCTGGAGGCAACCTCGGGATGATCCTTGCCATACCACGATTGGTAGATATCGAGCGCCTGCCGCGCGAACGCCTCGGCCTCGGGGTAATGCCCGAGGTTGTACTGGATGGCGCTGAGGTTGATCAAATCGTCGGCGACCAGCGGGTGGCGGCCGCCGTACATCTGGCGGTGCATGGCCAGGAGCCGGCGATTCAAGGAATCCGAAATATCGTAGTGGCCGAGGTAGAACTGAGTGTTGGCCAATTCGGTCAGGCTCTCCGCCAGATCCGGAGCCGCTGCGCCGTGCGCGGATTGCAGCCGGATGGCTTCCTCAAGCACCGTGATGGCTTGCGAATACCGGCCGCGGTGTTCCAGCACTTTACCCAAGGCGGATGTGGCCTTGGCCACCGCCGGGTCGTTTGCGGGCAGTAGCCGGCGGCTCATATCAAACCCTTCGCGGACCAGCCGTTCGGCTTCATCGAGCCGTGCCTGGCGGATGCGCAGCAGACCGAGTGCGATCAAGCTCTCCGCCACTTCAGGATGTTCGCGGCCATAAATCGCCCTGCGCCGGTCGAGGGCGGAAGCGAGCAGCGCGTCGGCGCGGTCCAGCTTTCCCAATTGCTGGTAGAGCCCTCCCAGGGTCTGATAGAGCTCAGCCTGCACGGCGGGCTCACGATCGAGAATGCGCGCCTCTTCGACGCCGCGGTCGAGCAGCGTCACGACGCGCAGATCGTCCGCGGGCCCGGCGGTTTGATCGCCGAATAAGTTGAGCATGAAGCGCTGGATACGTTGTGTGCGGGCCGCCTCGGCCAGGGTGCGGGTGCGCGCCGCCGCCAGCCTTAAGGTGAAGACGGCCACCAGCGCGAGAATGGCGGTGAGCACCACAGCCGCGACGGTTAGGGCGCGGCGGTTGCGGCGTTCGAATTTACCCAATCGGTAGCGCAGGCTGTCCGGCCGAGCTTCCAGCGGTTCGCCGTTCAAGTAATGGTCGATATCCCGGATCAGCGCCTCGACGGACCGGTAACGCCGCTCGGGGTCTTTGTGCATGGCCGTGAGGCACAGCACGTCGAGGTCGGCCCAAGCCGTCTTACTCGCCGCCGCTTGGGCACCCGCTGACGGCTTATGGGGTTGACCTTCTACGATTACGGAAGCGGCTTCCGCGGGCGTCCGATTGGAGAGGTCGAATGGAAGGCGGCCGGCCAGCAATTCATAGAGGATCACTCCCAGCGAGTAAACGTCGGTGTAGACTCCCACCGGGCCATTGCGGACCTGCTCGGGCGCGGCGTAAGCGGGCGTCATCAGGCTCAAGCCAGTGAGCGTCCGATCCACAGGCTGGTCCAGGCCGCCGAGGTGTTTGGCGATGCCAAAATCGAGCAGCCGGACGGTTCCATCGGGCTTCACCAGGATGTTGGACGGCTTCAGGTCGCGGTGGATGATGGCATGCTGATGCGCGTGTTGCACGGCCTCGCAGACGGAGCGAAACGAGCGCAGCCGCTCTGGGATGGACGACTGGCGCCGCCGGCAGTACTCTGTGAGCGGGAGCCCATCGACATACTCCATAACGAACCACGGAGTTCCGTCGGCCAGGGTATCGGCGTCGTAGATCCGCGCGATGGACGGATGATTCAATTGCGCGAGGGTACGCTGCTCGCTAAGGAAGCGCTCGCGGCGGGCGGGCGAGAGCCAGGCGTCGCGCAGGATCTTGATGGCGGCCAGACTGCCGAGGTCGTCGCGCGCGGCGAGATATACCACGCCCATGCCGCCCTCGCCGAGCGGTTTCACAATACGGTACGGGCCGAAGTTGGCGACGGGAGCCGCGGGAAGGGTACCATTACCGATGATACGCTGCGCGAGGTTGGCGACGTCGCGATCCAGCAGCGAAGCGCCCCGGGAATCCTCCCGCAGCATGGCCAGCACGTTGGCCATGAGCGGCTCGTCGCCTTGGCAGGCGTCCTGGAGGAAGTGGTCGCGTTCGCGTTCGGGAAGGTCCGCCGCTTCGTGAAACAACGTTTGGATGCGATCCCAACGCGCGCTGTCCATGTTTGCTACTTTCGCGTCCATCGCTAAGAGCGGGCCTACGAGGCCCGCGCAGGCTGCGAGCCTGCCCACTAAGACACGTTAACCCGCGCGCCGCAGTTCATTTGCCAGCCACGCTTTGGCCGAGCGCCAATCGCGTAGAACGGTGGCCTCCGACACCTCCAGCAGCTCAGCGGTTTCGCTGACGTCCAGGCCCCCGAAGAAACGGCTTTCCACCAGCATGGCTTGGCGGGGGCTCATGCGAGCCAAGTCGTCCAGCGCGGTATCGAGCGCCAGCAGGTCGTTTCCGCACGAGGCGGCTTCGTCCAGCGATTCGTCGAAGACCACCAGCAAGACGCCCTCGCCTCCGCCGCGCTTGTGGGCATGCCGGCGGCGGGCCGCCTCCACCAGGAGTTGCCGCATGGCGCGCGCGGCGATGCGTTTGAAGTGCAGGCGGGAGGTATCGGCCAGATGCGGTGAATTCGCCATCTTCAGCCAGGCTTCGTGAACCAGCGTGGTGGGGCTAAGGGTGGCGTTCGGGTCGCGGCGTTTCACGGTGGAGGCCAGGCGGCGGAGCTCCTCATAGGTCAGGCTGAACAGGTGATCGAGCGCACGCCTCGCCTCCGGAGTAGCGCCCAGTTCGCCGGGATTAAATCCGTGTGCCGTTCCAGTATTTCGAAAGCGCATGACGGTTTTTCCGGCGCGTTTGCGCAATGCGTAGTAGGTCCACTGCCCTGAGGCATCCTACCGTGCAGAACCGGCTCTTTCGGCATGCTATCACCGGAAGAGGTACGCGGGCAAGTAATGGACGTTCTACACCTGGGAGGGATTATGCCGTCTAAACGATTATTTGGAAAAGCCTGGGGGGCTTTGCCCGCCAGTTTGCTATTGGCTTTGCCGATAGCCGTTTCCATCCCTTGTGCCAACGCGCAGACCTTTGCCAAGGTGCCGGCGCTGTCTTTCACCAAGACCTTCGGCGGCGCGAACCCTCTGCCGCAGACGGTGGCGATCGCCAGTACCGGAACTAATTTCAGCTTCACATCCACGGCAACGACCTCAACGGGCGGCTCCTGGTTGCAGCTTACGCCTTCCTCCGGAGTATATTCCACGCCCGCGGCCGTGATCGTCAGCGTAAATCCCTCCGTTTCGCTGGCCGCGGGCACCTATAGCGGGCAGATCGTATTTGCAGAGTATTCCGCCGGGACCCCCAACATGACCGTGCCGGTGAGTCTGACGATTACGCCGGCGGGAGCGGCTTTCTTCGACGATACATCCGGCCAGGTCAGTTTCTCCATGGTACCCGGCGGCAAACCGCCATCCCAGATCGTACAGATCCGGAACGGGGGACCCGGGACGTTGAACTGGAGCGGGACGGTGAGCACGGCAGATGGCGGGAATTGGCTGGGCGTGTCCGCCACGGCGGGGACCGCGCCCTCGCTGGTTACGGTGAGTTTAACGCCCGCATCTTTGCCCGGCGGGGGAGCGCTGGCGGGCACGTTTGTCGGCCAGCTTAAGTTCACAGCGACCGGCTGCAGCATCACCGTTCCCGTGAGCGTAACGGTAGGAGCCAATGTTTTCGGCCAGGTGAATCCGATCAGCTTCACCATGCCTTTCGCGGGAGATAATCCGCCCCAGCAGGTGCTGCCCATCCCGAGTACGGGCACTACTTTCAATTTCTATTTTGCGATGGTGGCCACCGGCAACGGCGGCAGTTGGCTAAAGATCAATCCTTCGTCTGGCGTTTACTCCACGCCCGCGGCCGTGGCCATCAGCGTGAGCGCCTCGACCCTGGCGGCCGGCACCTATACCGGTGAAGTGATGATTTTCGAATACTCTTCGAATAACTTGTGGATCACGATCCCGGTGACTTTAACCATCGCGGAGCCGGGCGCCACATTTTTCGACAATCTCCCCGGTGAGTTGAGTTACTTCATGACTCCGGGCGGCAGCTTGCCCGCCCAAGAGCTCGAAATCCGCAATGGCGGAACGGGGACGTTGCATTGGACCGGCGCGGCAAGCACCGCCGACGGCGGGAAATGGCTGGCTTTGTCGCCTGCCAGCGGCGCGGCGCCTTCGATCGTGACGGCGACGATCACGCCTCAATCCCTTCCCGGCGAGGGGCTCATTGCGGGGACTTACTGCGGCCAATTGTTATTTGAGGCGACGGGTGACACGGGCACGGTCCCGGTATGCGTCGTGGTGGGGAATAATGTGTTCCGGCAGGTGAACCCGATCGACTTCACCATGCCGGAGGGCGGCGCGAATCCGCTGCCGCAAGTATTGACCATGGCCAGCAACGGTTCCTCTTTCAGCATTTATTTGGAGGCGGTATCCACCGGCACCGGCGGCAACTGGCTGCAGATCAGTCCATCTTCGGGCGTCTACGGCACTCCCGCGGCCTATGACGTGAGCGTGAGCGCCTCCACGCTGTCCGCCGGGACCTATACCGGAGAAATCGTTTTCTTCGAATACTCCTCGAACACGCAGGCGCTGGTGGTACCGGTAACCTTGACCGTCGCGGCGCCAGGCAGCACTTTCTTCGACAACCTGCCCGGCCAGTTGAGCTTCTTCCTGATACCGGGGGGGACGCCGCCACCGCAAACCGTGCAGGTTCGCAACGGCGGCGGCGGGGCTCTGAGTTTCACAACATCGACGAGCACCGCGGACGGCGGCGCCTGGCTGACTGCAACGCCCGCCACTGGAACGGCGCCGGCGACGGTGACCGTGTCGATCATGAGTGCGAACCTACCGGGCCAGGGACTGATTGCGGGCACTTACTGCGGCCAGGTCTTGTTACAGACGGCGGGTGACACGGGTACGGTTCCCGTGTGCGCCGTAGTAGGTCCCAATGTGTTTGTACAGGTGAATCCTATCGACTTCAACATGACGGTGGGCGGCTCCAATCCACTGCCGCAGGTGGTGACCATCGCAAGCACGGGCTCCACGTTCAGTTTCTACATTACGTCGCTGTCTACCGCTACCGGCGGCAGTTGGCTGACGATCGCTCCCTCTTCGGGCGTGTACGGCACTCCTGGGGCGTATGTAGTTGGCGTAAGTGGCGCCACGCTGGCGGCTGGAACTTATACAGGGGAAGTCGTATTTGCCGAATACTCCTCGAACACCATGGCCATCACGGTGCCGGTGACTCTAACGGTGGCGGCGATCGCGGACACCTCTTACTTCGATAGCCTGCCCGGCCAATTGACGTTCTCGCTTAAGCCAGGCGGCACGCCGCCCGCGCAGCCCCTGCAGATCAGAAACGCGGGAACCGGAACATTGAAATGGACCGGATCGACCAGCACCGCGGACGGCGGCGCCTGGCTCACGCTGTCGCCTGCCAGCGGAACCGCGCCTACGGCGGTCAGCGTCGGAGTCACAACTTCGAAGCTGCCCGGCCAGGGACTCGTAGCGGGCACTTTCTGCGGCCAGGTGCTATTTGTGACAGCTGGAGACACCGCGGCTGTCCCGGTGTGCGTGCAAGTCGGGCCGAACGTCTTCAGCCAGGTGAATCCACTAAGCTTCAATATGTTGGCCGGCGGGGCGAATCCGCTGCCGCAAGTGGTGCCTATCTTAAGCACCGGCTCCGTTTTTAGCTTTTACAATACGGCCGTGGCTACCGCCAAGGGCGGCAATTGGCTCACTCTCAACATAACTTCGGGCGTCTACGGCACGCCCGCGAATTATGCCGCCAGTGTAAACGGCGCCGGCTTGGCGGCGGGAACTTATACCGGGGAAATTACGTTCTTTGAATACTCGGGGAACACCATGTCGATCACGGTGCCGGTGACTTTGACCGTTGCATCCTGCGGCGCATTGTTCGACGACCTTCCGGGTCAAATCGGTTTTTCCTTCGTGCCCAGCATAACGAATCCGCCGTCCCAGACGGTGCAGATCCGGGCCGCCGGGTGGGGGGTGCTGCATTGGAGTGTGACGCCCACTACGGCCGATGGCGGCGCCTGGCTGACGGTGAGTGCGCATAGCGGGACGGCGCCGTCCAATGTCACTATCGGAGTGGTGAATTCAGCCCTGCCCGGGAGCGGCCTGGTGGCTGGGAGTTTCAACGGCCAGTTGTTGTTCCAATCCACGGGCGGCAATGTCAGTGTTCCTATAACCGTCACAGTCGGGGCCAGCGTTTTCAGCCCGGTAAGCCCTTTGAATTTCAGCATGACACTCGGTGGATCGAATCCAACGTCGAAGACCTTTATTTTGGCAAGTACCGGCGCCGCATTTAGCGCTTATACGATCAACGTAGCGAGCGAAGGCAATTGGCTGTCGGTCAACCCCTCGACAGGCGTATACGGCACGCCTACCACAATCACGGCGAATGTTAGCGCATCCACGTTGCCGGCGGGTATCTACGCCGGAGAGGCTGTCTACTTCCAGTATTCCGGCAATTCCATGGCGATGACAGTGCCAATGACCCTCACGGTCACCGACCCGCACGTGCCGGCGACTATCAAAACGACCAGTGGTACACCGCAGAGCGCCACTGTCGCCAAGCCGTTCGCCGAACCTTTGGTGGCCACCGTAAAGGACTCCTCGGGCGACCCCGTGTCCGGCGTGCTGGTGACGTTCACGGCTCCTACCAGCGGGGCGAGCGGGAGCTTCGCCTGTTCGGGTAACACCGCCATTACCAATAGCGCGGGGGTAGCGAGTTCGCAAGTATTTACGGCTAATACGAAATCGGGCAAATACACGGTGACCGCCACGGGAGATGCCCTCACCACCAGCCCGGGCTTTGCATTGACCAATAAATCCGGACCGCCGGCTTCCATCGCGGCTACTGCCGGCACGCCGCAGACGGCGACCGTCAACACGGCCTTCGCCACGCAACTGGCGGCGACGGTGAAAGACACCTATGGCAACCCGGTGGCTGGCGCGACGGTGACCTTCACCGCTCCGGCGGGCGGCGCCAGCGGGACGTTTGCGGGCGGCGTGAATACGGCTACCACTAACGCCGCCGGTGTGGCAACCGCCGCGGTGTTTACGGCCAATACCACCGCGGGCACTTACACAGTCACGGCCAAGGTTGGAACGTTCACCACCAGCCCAGGCTTTGAATTGACCAACGCGGCGGGGTCGCCGGCTTCCATTGCGGCGACCGCCGGTACGCCGCAGAGCGCGACCGTCAATACGGCCTTCGCCACGGATCTGGCGGCGACGGTAAAGGACACCTACGGCAACCTGGTATCCGGCGCTACGGTTACGTTCAACGCGCCGGCCAGCGGCGCCAGCGGGACGTTTGCGGGCGGCGTGAATACGGCTACCACTAACAGTGCAGGCGTGGCTACCGCGGGAACGTTTACGGCTAATGGCACGGCAGGGGGCTATACAGTCACGGCGAAGGCGGGAACCGTTAGCACCAATCCGGGCTTTGCGTTGACCAATAAAGCGAATTGAGTGGGAGGGCGGGCAATTATGCCCGCAGCCGGCTTTCAGCCGGCTCTGGCCGCCTAAAAGGCGGCTGCGGCCAGGATTGGCCGCCCTCCAATGGCCATCGCACGATCATTACATTCGTGCTATGCTGCCTTTCGCGATGCACATTCCGGATGGCTACCTCAGTCCCTCGACGTGCGCGACTCTGGCCGCCGCCGCCGCGCCATTCTGGTATGTCGCCTTGCGGCGCGTGAAATCCGCCTTGCACGCGCGGCTGATCCCGCTGATTTCGCTATTCGCCGCGTTCTCATTCGTGATTATGATGTTCAACCTGCCGCTGCCCGGAGGCACCACCGGCCACGCGGTTGGCATGGGCGTGGCCGCCATTGTCCTGGGCCCGTGGGCTTCCATCCTGGCCATCTCGATCGCGCTGACGATTCAGGCCGTGTTCTTCGGCGACGGAGGCATCACGGCCATCGGCGCGAACTGCTTCAATATGGCGATTGTCGGGTCGCTGGTGGGCTATGGCACTTATCGATTGGTCGCGTGGCGGGCGGCGCTCGGCTCGGCACGCCGCGTGGCGGCCGCCGGACTGGCCGGGTACACGGCGATCAATGTCGCGGCATTGTGCGCGGCCATCGAGTTCGGCATTCAGCCGCTGCTGTTTCGCGACACCTCCGGCGCGCCGCTTTATGCGCCGTACCCGCTGCGCATCGCAATTCCCGCCATGATGCTGGGACATCTGACGCTGGCGGGACTCGCGGAGCTGGTAATTTCTTCGGGCATGGTGGCCTACCTGCAGCGCACCGATCCCGGGCTTTTGCGCGCGACCGCGCCGGATGCCCCGCCGTCGGACGAATTGGTGCGGCCGGCGGGCCGCGACAGACGTCTGCCCACCGCGCGCAAATTATGGCTGGCGCTGGCGGCGCTTCTGATTCTGACCCCGCTCGGCATTCTGGCCGTGGGCAGCGCCTGGGGTGAATGGAGCGCGCGGGATTTTGCCGACCCGCAGGTGCGGCGGGAGATCGCGACGGCGTCCCGCAACCAGGCGCCGCCGCCCGCAGCGCCGCGCGGTCTGGAGCGGCTTTCGTCGATATGGACCGCGCCGCTTTCGCGTTACGCGCCATCCTTTGTGCGCGGCGCATCGTTCGGGTATTTAGTTTCGGCGATGGTGGGAGTGGGACTCATCATCGTGGTAGCGCCGTTGCTGAATTGGCTGCTGGCGCTGCTTCCGGCCGCCCGGCCGGGCCGACGGCGCAAGGGCTTCGTCGAAAAGACCGCGCGCGGATTGCTGGACGTCACAGAGCAAGCCCTCTTCGCGGAAGACATGGCCGCGGCTTCCGGCTTTCTGCAGCGTCTCGATCCGCGCGTGAAGTTGATCGGCATCGGCGCGTTGATTGTGGCCGCCGTGGCCGTGCATCGACTCTGGGTGCTGGCGGGCATTCTGGCTCTCGGCGTGGTTCTGGCGCTGGCCTCGCACATCCCCATCCGGCTGCTGACGGCGCGCGTCTGGCTGGCTGTGCTGGCGTTCACCGGAGCCATCGCGCTGCCCGCGATTTTTCTGACGCCGGGCGCCGCGGTCTGGCGCGTTCCTCTGCTAGGTTGGGCGGTCACGCAACAGGGAGTGCGCAGCGCCGCTTTCCTGGTACTGCGCGCTGAAACGGCGGCCACTTTATCGACGCTGCTGATTCTCACCACGCTATGGACGCGCCTGCTGCATGCGCTACGATACTTTCGCGCGCCCATTGTGATCGTCGCCATTTTGGGGATGACCTATCGTTATATGTTCCTGTTCCTGGCCGCCGCGCGCGATATGTTCGAATCTCGGGAGAGCCGCATTGTGGGCGTGCTGGCTCCGTCCGACCGCCGCCGGCTGGCCGCCGCCAGTGCCGGAGTGCTGTTGGGCAAGACGCTGCAGGTAAGCGGCGAAGTTCACATGGCTATGCAGGCGCGCGGTTTTCGCGGCGAGATTCGCCTGCTCGACGACTTGCAAATGCGCCCGAACGACTGGCTGCGGCTGGCGGCGTTCGTGGGCGCGGCCACGTTGGCGGTATGGCTGGGACGATGACCAATCTTCGAAACGAGCTGGCCTTCGACGTCCGCGAGGTGTCTTACCGCTACAACCAGGTGGCGGCTTTGAACTCGCTCTCGATGCACGTGCGGCGCGGCGAACGCGTGGCGCTGTTGGGCGCCAACGGGTCGGGCAAATCGACCTTGCTGCGCTTGCTGGCGGGGCTGTGCTTTCCGGAACGCGGCGAGATTTCGTTCTTGGGAGAAAGCCTGACCGAACACGCCTTGCGGGACGAGGAGTTCTTCTATAGGTTCCGCCGCCGCGTGGGCCTGGTCTTTCAAAATGCGGACGTACAGTTGTTCAGCCCCAGCGTGTTCGATGAGCTGGCTTTCGGTCCGTTGCAACTTCGCTGGCCGGCGCAGAAGATTCGAGACCGCGTGGGAGAAGTGCTGCGCTCGATGGACATCGCGCACTTGCAGGATCGCGCGCCGCATCGCCTGTCGGGCGGTGAGAAGAAACGCGTGGCCCTGGCGTCGGTGCTGGTGCTCGATCCGGAGGTGCTGCTGCTCGACGAGCCCAGCGGCGCGCTCGATCCCAGCAGCCAGGCGCGCATCGTCGATTTCCTGGTTTCGTGCGGCAATGGCGCGAAGACGGTGATCACCTCGACGCACGACTTGGATACGCTCGAGGATATCGCCGACCGGTGTTACGTCTTCGCCAATGGGCGGGTAGCGGCGGAAGGCGCGCCGCTCGAAATTCTGCACGACGTGGCGCTGCTGGAGCGCGCCAAGCTGATCCGGCCGCACGCGCACGTGCACGCGCATGGCGAAGGTGGCGTGCAGCCGCATCCGCATGTGCATCGGGGCGAGGGGGATTAATCGGGCTGGTGTGCCGGGTATGCTGGTGGGAGGGCCGGTCATGAGCGAAAGCGCCATTCCTTCGTACATGGAGATCGTCGATTTCATCGCTGGCGGCACCACCCCGCAAGCGGTCATCGATTATCACCCGTCCGCCGCGGCCCAACAGCGCGTCTTGGAACTGATATCGCGGGATCAAGATGGCGGGCCGACGGCGTGAATACTGTCTGACGCATGAGGAAACACGGCGGTTCTTCGGTTATCGGGAATCTGGCCTACGCCTGTGTCCTGTGCAATCGGTACAAAGGGACGGATATCGCGTCGATAGATCGCTTCGGCCGGATGCGCCTATTATTCGATCCAAGGCGAGACGCGTGGGACGAGAAACCCCTCCCCGGCCGCGGTTAACAGCTCCGGCGTGGCCGTCAAATACCAGCAGGTCTCTTCTTTGCCGAGGTGGCCGAGATAAACCGACAGATGCGGTATGAGGGCGCGCACATCCAGGTTGTCGGCGTACCACGCCACGAGCCGCCGCACGGCGAAACCGTGCCGGAACGAATGCAGCAAGGGGCCTCGCTGGCCGTCGGCATGCTCGATCCCGACAGAATGAATCAGTTGGCCGAACATTCGACGGAGTGCCGCATAGCAGAGGGGCAGCCGTCTTCCGGTAATCAAGAACGCCTTCGAGGGCCGGCGCAGCTTGGCCCGATTACGTTCCTGCAAGTACGCACGCAACTGGTCCGCCGTACTGGAATGGATGGGCACGATTCGCGACTTGTAGACCCACATTTCCGTTTTGGGTAGTTACTTGATAACCTCTTGATGGCTTCGGACGCCTTTATTCATGAGGGTTTGAACGTAATGAAGACACGCCGGAGGTCAACACCCAATGGGTGAGAGACAAAACGGGCCATTTCAGCTTTCCTTCAACGCCTCGTTGAAGGTGGATTTCCAGGGATCGCGGGTCACCTCCGACGGCGGCCTGATTCTGGTCAGCGAGTTGGACGAACGCCTGGGCTTCGGCGATCTCATCGCCCAGCACTTGACCGACTCGCGGCATGGGAAGAACACCCAGCTTCCGCTGGCGGACCTTTTGCGCCAGCCGTCTACAGTCGCATCGCCGGCTATGAGGATGTCAACGATGCCGAGCGAGTTTCGCAAGATCCGACCTTCCGGCTGATCGGTTCCGAGAAAACTTGGGATCGTGGTGCGGCGCTGACTTCCCGCCTGCAGACTTTTGAGACCGAGATGCTGGCCGAGGAGGAGAACTTCCAGAGCTTGGCCCGCATCAACCGCGAACTCATCGGCAAGGCTGAAGCCAATTCGCCACTGCGCGTAGTGCTGGACATGGACTCGACCGAGATTCCGGTGTACGGACAGCAGGAGCAAAGCGCTTACAACGGGCACTTTGAGTCCACTTGCTATCACCCCACTGCTGCTGTTCAATCGGGAAGGCGACTGCTTGGCGGCAAAGCTGCGGCCCGGTAACGTCCACAGCGCCGAGGATTGGGAAGAACTGCTGCTACCGGAGATCGAGCGGCAACAGAAGCTGGGCAAAGAGGTGGTCTTTCGCGCTGACGCAGCCTTCGCCAAGCCGGAGATCTACGAAGCGCTGGAGGAACGGGGTGTTAAGTACGCTATCCGCATCCCGGCTAACGAGAGCCTGGAGCGGGACATTGCGGAGTTGTTGACGCGGCCGGTGGGAAGGCCGAGCCATAAGCCGGTGGTCTGGTACAAGGGTTTTCTCTACCAGGCAGCGAGTTGGAAGACGGCGCGGCGGGTGGTGGCGAAGGTGGAGTTCCACTTTGGCGAGTTGTTCCCGCGCGTGGGATTCATCGTGACCAACCTGGAGACGGACAGCCGGGCGGTGGTGCGGTTCTACAACAAGCGCGGCACGGCGGAACAGTGGATCAAGGAAGGCAAGCAGGCGGTGAAGATGACGCGGCTGAGCTGCCACCGGTTCCGCTCCAACGAGGTGCGGCTCATGCTCAGCGTGATCGCCTACAACCTAGGCAACCTATGGCGGCGGCTGGTGCTGCCGAAGAAGATCGAGAACTGGTCGCTGACGAGTTTGCAGCAACGGCTGGTGAAAACGGGCGGGCGATTGGTGAAGCACGCCCGGTCCTATTGGCTGATGCTCGTGCCGTGCACCGGAACCCGGCAATAGCTGCTGTAGGACTGCTGGCAAAGAGACACCTTCCCGTCCCCCCTCCTGGCGGAGAGCCATCTGACGAGGCGGCTGTTTGGCGGCATGGTGCGGCGGCTCGATGCGCTGGGGGTACCGGCTGGGTAGAGCTTGGCGGGGCGCAGATCAAAATTCTGGGGAAGAAACGGGCAGAATGGCGGCTTGGAGGCGTCCTGTAGGTACTAAAACTCCACGAGAGGGAAATTAACTTGCTTTGAACGGCTGCAAACGAGGCGATCAGGTGTACACTTGACGCAGCCTGGTTTCCAAAATGGAAATTCTGGTTGCTATAATCTGCGCAGCCGAAGGGACCATAATGGAAATCTTGGATAATTGGCGAGTTGGCCAGAATGCGTTGATCCATGCAAATCGATCGCCAGGAATTATCCGCTCACTATGCCTCGCTCTCCGATGAGGAGCTTTTGGAGCTCGACAGGGCGGAGCTTACCGAAGTTGCGCAGAGGTTCTACGACTCGGAACTTGCGAAGCGGCACTTGACCCCGGAGGATACCGAAACCCCAGTAGAGCCGCATGGCAGGGCCGCGCC
>Ga0181526_10001140_pt1 | contig 26117 bp, 18 predicted proteins | sample PEATcosm2014_Bin_35_FD_119750 | JGI IMG/M metagenome (GOLD analysis project Ga0181526, IMG submission 119750) | Peatland microbial communities from MTU Mesocosm Facility, Houghton, MI, USA - PEATcosm2014_Bin06_30_metaG | ecosystem: Environmental > Terrestrial > Soil > Wetlands > Peat | place...
CAGCCAGCTCGCCGCACAGCCGATTGACGTCGTCGTAGTTGCCGTTGATGCGAAGGAGGCGCCCACCGAAGACGGCCGTTGTGAGCACCTTGACGGCCTCGAGGTCGTGGGGGATGAGCACGACCGACTCCATGCCGAGGCGGGCGGCGGTGGCGGCGACCGAGTTCGCCAGGTTGCCCGTCGAGGCGCAGGCCGCCACCCGAAAGCCCAGCTCGCGAGCCTTCGTGAGAGCGACGGCGACGACGCGGTCTTTGAAGGAGCCGGTCGGGTTTCTCGTGTCGTCCTTCAGGTAGAGCTCGCCGAGCCCGAGCGCCGCCCCCAAGCGGTCCGCCTTCACGAGGGGTGTGAAGCCGGCTCCGAGGCCGGGCGGCGAGAGCGTGTCGACCGGCAGGAAGTCGGCATAGCGCCAGAGGTTGCGAGGGCCGTTGGCGATGCGCTGCCGGCTCGTGACGGCCTGGATCGCCTCGAGGTCGTAGGTGACCTCGAGCGGTCCGAAGCACCACTCGCAGGCGTGCACCGCCTCGGCTGGGTAGACGCGCGCACACTCACGACAGGTGAGACCACGGACGAAACTCACGGCTTGCCTCCTCATCGGTCGGGCATTGGCACCTGGCCGATCGGAGACGTCGTCGTCCTCATCGAAACTGGTTGCCGCGGCGTCAACGGGCCCGTCCCTCAGCCGCTCTGGATGATGGGCGACAGTGTAGGCGCACCGCGCCGTCTCCTGCCACCGGTTGGATCGGGGTGCCCGCGTGGCGCCTAACGTGGCGGACGCCATGGCAGTCCTTGACACGGCGTTGGCGGTCGTCCCGCCCATCGCTACCCACCACCACAGCGAATGGGAGCTCGGCGATCTCGTCGCCGCCAAAGGGCGCTCCCGCGTCGTCGTGTGCATCCCGGCCCGCGACGAGGTGCGCACGATCGGGGCCATCGTCTCGTGCATCCGGCGGCGCTTGCTCGAGGGCGTCGGCCTCGTGGACGAGATCCTCGTCGTGGACGACGGCTCCGGCGACGGCACCGCCGCCGAGGCGCTCCGGCACGGTGCCGACGTCGTGGCCGGGCCCGGCCTCGGCAAGGGCGAGGCAATGGGGGCGGCCAAAGGTCGAGGCGACTACGTCGTCTACCTGGACGGGGACGTCGAGAACTTCGCCGCCCACTACGTCAGCGGCCTTCTCGGCCCGCTCCTTTGCGGGTCGGGCCGGGTGATGGTGAAAGGCTCCTACAGGCGACCGCTCGGCGATCACCCGACCGGTGGTGGGCGAGTCACCGAGCTCGTCGCCAAACCGATGATCTCCCTGCTGTTCCCCGAGCTCGTCGGCGTCCACCAGCCGTTGGCGGGTGAGACGGCGCTGCAGGCGAACGTGCTCGACGAGATCGAGCTGACCGGCGGTTACGGGGTGGAGATGGGACTGCTGCTCGACGTCTGGCGGCACTTCGGCGTCGACGCCATCGCCCAGGTCGACCTTGGCGAGCGCCGGCACCGCAACCGCCCGCTCTCCGAGCTCGGACCGCAGGCACGCGACGTCATCGCGGCTGCTCTGGCGCGAGCGCCCCTCGCGTGAGCGAGCGGAGCGGTCTCGCCGACCTCCTCGTCGTCTCCAACCGCGGCCCTTTCTCGCTCGTGGCCGGCCCGGACGGGTCCTTGACGCCGCGGCCCGGCGGCGGTGGGCTGGCACCGAGCCTCGTCGCTGCCCTCGCCGGCACATCCGGGGCCACCTGGGTGGCGGCGGCGCTCAGCGACGCCGATCGCCAGGGAGCTGCCGCCGGAGCGATCGACTCCGGCCAGGACGGCCTCTCCCTCCGCCTCGTGGCGCTCGAGCCGGGCGTGCTGGCCGCCGCCTACGACGTCGTCGCCAACGCCGTTTTGTGGTTCGTGTACCACGGGCTCTTCGATGCCGCCCGCCGGCCCGTCTTCGACGACGGCTGGCTGGGGGCCTGGGAGGGGTTCGGCATCTACAACCGAGCCTTCGCTGACGCCGTCGCCGAAGCCGCCGCCCCCGGTGCCGTCGTGCTCGTCAACGACTACCACCTGTCGCTTGTCGGGGCGATGCTGGCGGCCGACCGCCCCGATCTGCGGACGGTGCACTTCAGCCACACGCCGTTTGCGAGCGCCGAGGAGCTCGCCATGCTGCCGCATGCGGCCGCCCGTGAGCTCATGGCGGGGATGGCCGGCTTCGGGGCGTGCGGGTTTCATTCCGCCCGGTGGGAACGGGCCTTCCGGCGTTGCGCCTCGGAGGCAGGCGACGCCCTGCCTGCGACGTTCGTGGCACCCCTCGGGCCTGATCTCGCCCGCTTGCAGCAGGTGGCGGCGACGCCGGAGTGCGCGGAACGGATGGCCTCCTTGCAAGAGCGCCTTGCCGGTCGGCGGCTGCTGCTGCGGAGCGACCGCATCGAGCTCTCGAAGAACCTCTTGCGGGGCCTGCGCGCCTTCGACCTGTTGCTGGCACAGCAGCCGCAGTGGAGGGGCTCGGTCGTGCACGTCATCCGGGCCTATGCGAGCCGGGAAGGCCTGCCCGAGTACCTTGCCTACCGCTCGGAGGTCGAGCACCTGGCGGCCGTCGTGAACGAGCGATGGTCGGTCGGCGGCCACGAGCCCGTTGTCGTCGACGTAGAGGACGACTTCGCCAGCACGGTGGCCGCCTTGCGCTCGTACGACACGCTCCTCGTGAACCCCGTCCGAGACGGCATGAACCTCGTGGCGAAGGAGGGGCCGGCCCTGAACGAGGTAGACGGCATGCTCGTGCTGTCGGAGCAGGCCGGCGCCTACGACGAGCTCGGCGCTGAGGCCTTCGGGGTGCAACCCTTCGACGTCTCCGAGACGGCGCGGGCGCTGCACGAGGCGCTGTCTCTCAGCGGGAGCGCCCGTCACGAGCGTTCCGCCCGGCTGCGTGCCCTTGCCCTCGCCCATCCGCCGGCGGAGTGGCTGCAGTCCGTGCTCTCGCACGCCCGAGCGCCCGGTGTCGGGGGCGGCTGAAACCGCCGGCTCGTCGCCGTCGCCCGGAGGTGCGCGCCCTTTTGTACCGCCGGCGTAGGAAACCGCGGGCGCCTCGGCCTCAGCCGGCCACACCGGCCGAGAGCGCTTAGGGAATCTCGAGGCGATCCGCCAGATCGGCCAGCAGCTGGACGGCCTCCTCAGGAGCGCCGAGCACGAGGTCGGCCTGCTCGAGGAGCTGGGCCGGCGCCTCCGGACCCGTGACGGCCACCTTGAGGCCGGCGATGCCGGCGGACGCCACGAGCTCGTCGACGGCGACGAAGGCGGGCACGTCGCTCAGGTCGTCGCCGAAGAACGCCATCCGGTCGACGCCGGCGACGGCGCCCCAACGGGCGACGACGGTTCCCTTGTCGATCCCGATCGGTGCGATGAGCTCGAGGCTCGCCTTGCCGGGGCGGCTGAGCAACCCGGTGCGCGCCGACAGGCGGGCGGCGAGCCGACCCGCCTGTTCACTCACCGCCTCCGGCTCGGCGGCACTGCGCCAGTGCAGGGTCAGGCTGTAGGTCTTGTCCTCCACGACCATCTCGGGGACGGCGGCGCGCTCGGCCTCGTCCCGCGCAGAGGCGACGGCGCCCAGCCAGGCACGGGCGGCCTCCGCAACCTCGATGCCGCCACCGGCGGCGCGCTCGACGCCATGAAGGCCGTAAGCCTCGACGACGGCGCCGGATGCGCCCTCGCCTGTCGAGGCGAGCCCGAGCTGCTCGACGAGCCATGCCGCCGGCCGGCCGGACGCCACGCCGACGACGCGGAGGTGCCGCGCCAGGCGCCTCAGTATTTCGGGGACACCGGGGAGCGGCTCGGCGAGCTCCGGGTGGAGCACGATGCGAGACAGCGTGCCGTCGAAATCCGTGAACAGCGCCGTCCGCGAGGGGACGGCGGCCAGCCAGTCGACTGCCGTGGACGCCTGGCTCATGGCCTCAAGCCGGCCGGCGAGGCGAGAGGCCGGGCGTTATCACCTGCGGTTGTGACGAACCGGTCCCATCATCCCGGACAGCCGCGCCCGACGCTCGCGCTCCTGGCGCCGGCGCACGCGCTGCACGACGAGGGGGTCGTAGCGAAACGCCTCCTCCGTCGTGACGAGCCGTCGCAACATGGCGTAATAGGCGGCGGGGGAGCAACCGAGGCGCTGGCGGATCGCCACTTGCTTCGTCGATCCGGAGCGCCACCACTCGCGTTCGAGATCGAGGACGTCACGCTCTCGTGTGCTGAGTGTCATCCCGGCCGACAATGCCAAGGTTGGTGCGGAAAAGCAAGCATCATGGCTGTGCCCGACTGTGCGACGCTAGGAAAGCGATGCCTGGCACCAAGGACGACCCGCATGCAGCGAGCGCCGAGTTCGCCCGCCTCGGCGTCGGCGAGCTGAGCCGACTCCTCGCCGACGGCACGACGACGTCTTTCGAGGCGACGGCCGCCCTGCTGGAGCGCGTGGAGGCCATCGACCGATCCGGGCCGCAGCTGCGCAGCGTGCTGCGCCTCAACGATGCCGCCGCCGACGAGGCGTCGGCCCTCGACGCCGAGCGCCGGCTCGGTCAGGTGCGCGGCCCGTTGCACGGTGTGCCCGTGCTCGTGAAGGACAACATTGACACCGCCCGTCTCGGCGCCACGGCGGGGTCGATCGCCCTCGACGGTGCGCCGCCGGCGGCCGATGCCCGCCTCGTCACTCAGCTTCGCGAGGCAGGCATGGTCATCCTCGGCAAGACGAACCTGTCGGAGTGGGCGAACTTTCGCGGCCGGCCGTCCTCGAGCGGCTGGAGCGGCGTGGGCAACCAGACAAGAAACCCCTTCGCCCTCAACCGCTCGCCCGGTGGCTCCAGCGCCGGCTCCGCTGCGGGCGCCGCCGCCGGCCTCGCGCCACTCGCCGTCGGCACCGAGACCGACGGCTCGATCCTGTGCCCGGCGGCCGCTTGCGGTGTCGTCGGCCTGAAGCCGACCGTGGGTCTCGTGAGCCGCTCGGGCATCATCCCGATCTCGGTGAGCCAGGACACCGCCGGTCCGATGGCGAGAAGCGTGGCCGATGTCGCTCTCCTGCTCGAGGTGCTCGGCGCCGCCCCGGCTGACCCGTCTGATCCCGCCATGGCGGCTCGTCCCGCCCCGGTCGGCGGCTACCTCGGCGGACTCTCCGGCGACCTACGAGGCTTGCGCATCGGCGTCGCTCGCGTCGAGGGCTACTTCGGCAACCACCCGGCGACCGACGTCCTTGTCGAGAACGCCATCTCGGCGCTGCGCGAAGCGGGTGCCGACGTCGTCGACCCGGTCACCGAGGTGGGCGTCGGTCTGCACGGTGACGAGATGACGGTGCTCTGCACGGAGTTCAAAGCCGGACTCAACGACTACCTCCGCAGGCGCCGGGCGAGCGACGGCGGCGCCTCCGGCCTGCCGCGCAGCCTCGAGGAGGTGATCGCCTTCAACAAGGCCAACGCCGACGAGCGGCTCGACCTCTTCCCACAGGACGTCCTCGAGCGAGCCGCTGCCACGATCGGCCTGCAGGATCCGGCGTACCGGCGGGCCTTGGAGGCCAATCACCGCCGCACGCGCGCAGACGGCATCGATGCCGCCTGCGGACGCCTCCGACTCGACGCCCTCGTGGCGCCGACCATGGGGCCTGCCTGGACGATCGACCACGTGAACGGTGACGGCCACGCCCGCGCCGCCTGGAGCGAGGCGGCCATCGCCGGCTATCCCTCTCTCAGCCTCCCCGTCGGCGAGGTGCACGGGCTGCCCGTCGGGCTGGCGATCTGGGGTCCGGCGTGGACAGAGGCGACCCTTCTCCGCATCGCCGCCGCCGCCGAGCGGCAGATCGCCTACCGGCCCCTGCCGTCCTACCGGCCGTCGGTGTCCTTGCTCTCCTGAGCCTCGGACGGCCCCCTGCCGGCCGCCTCGCCGAAACGCCGGGCGCCTGCGTGACTGCTGCGGCCCGGGCTCAGGGGAGCGCCAGCTGCCGGGCGACGTAGAGGAGGATGCCGCCGCCGGCGAAGTAGTCCGCCTCCGTGGGGGTGTCGATGCGCAGCTGGGCGCTGAAGCGGCGGACGACCTCGCCGCCAGCGCCCCGCGCCGTCACCTGCAGCGGGCGGGCGACGAGATCCGCCGCATCGAGGCCGGCGACGCCCTCGATGCTGTAGATCTCGCGGCCGGTGAGCCCGAGCGACTCGACGCTCTCGCCCTCTTGGAACTGCAAGGGGAGGACGCCCATGCCGATCAGGTTGGAGCGGTGAATCCGCTCGAAGCTCTCGGCGATCACCGCCCGCACGCCCAGCAGCTTGGGGCCCTTGCCCGCCCAGTCGCGCGAAGAGCCCGAGCCGTACTCCTTGCCGGCCAGCACGATGAGCGGCACCCCCTCTTGCCTGTAGGCAGCCGCAGCCTCGTAGATGGGCAGCTCCTCACCGCCCGGCAGGTGCAGGGTGACGCCGCCTTCGGTGCCGGGGGCGAGGCGGTTGCGGATGCGGGTGTTGGCGAAAGTCCCCCGGATCATGACCTCGTGGTTGCCGCGCCGAGCGCCGTAGGAGTTGAAGTCCTGCGGTTGCACGCCGTGCGCCACGAGCCACTGCCCCGCCGGGCTGTTCGCCTTGATGGAGCAGGCCGGTGAGATGTGGTCCGTCGTGACGCTGTCACCGAGGACGGCGAGCACGCGCGCCCCGACGACGTCGGTCATGGCCGCTGCTTCGGCCGTCATGGCGTCGAAGTAGGGCGGCTTGCGGATGTAGGTCGACGTCTCACCCCACTCGTAGCGGTGTCCGGAGGGCACGTCCATCTGCTGCCACGTGTCGTCGCCGTGGAAGACCTCGGCGTAGTCGCGCCGGAAGAGGTCAGCGCCGACGGCGGTGCTCACCATCTCGACGACGTCGCGCAGGCTCGGCCAGATGTCGGCCAGGAAGACCGGGGCGCCGTCCGAACCGTGCCCGAGCGGTTCGCTGGCAAGGTCGATGTCCATCGTGCCAGCCAAGGCGTAGGCGACGACGAGGGGAGGCGAGGCCAAGTAGTTCATGCGGACGTCTGGATGGATGCGCCCCTCGAAGTTGCGATTGCCCGAGAGCACGGACACGCACGCCAGCGTGTTGGCGTTGATCGCCTCGGAGATCTCCGGGAGCAACGGGCCGGAGTTGCCGATGCAGGTCGTGCACCCGAAACCGACGAGACCGAAGCCCAGCTGCTCCAAGGGCTCGGTCAAGGCGGCCCGGTCGAAGTAGTCCATCGCCACGCGGGACCCGGGCGCTAGCGACGTCTTCACCCACGGCTTGGAGCGCAGCCCGTGCCGCACGGCGTTGCGGGCAAGGAGGCCGGCGGCGATCATGACCTGCGGGTTCGAGGTGTTCGTGCAGGACGTGATGGCTGCCACCACGACATGGCCGTGGTCGAGGGTGAACTCGGTGCCGTCGGCGAGACGCACCGGCACGGGGTGGGAAGGACGCCGGCCGTTGCCGGCAGCCTCGGCGACGCTCGGGTCGCCTTCGGGCAACGACTTGGGGAGTGCCTGCGCGAACCGAGGCTTCGCCTCGGACAGACTGACCCGGTCCTGCGGGCGGGACGGGCCGGCGATGCTGGGCTCGACAGAGGAGAGGTCGAGCTCGGCGTGCTCGGTGTAGGCCGGGCGAGCATCCGGCTCGTGCCACAGACCCTGTGTCTTGGCGTACGTCTCGACGAGCGAGAGCAGTTCGGGCGGGCGTCCCGTCAGCTCGAGGTAGCGGAGGGTCTCGGTGTCGATGGGGAAGATCGTCACGGTCGAGCCGTACTCCGGCGACATGTTGCCGATCGTCGCCCGGTTCTCGAGGGGCACGCTGGCGACGCCGGGGCCGTAGCACTCGACGAACTTGCCGACGACGCCGTGGCGGCGCAGGAGCTCGGCGATGTGCAGGACGAGGTCCGTTGCCGTCGTGCCCTCGCGGAGCTCGCCGTAGAGGCGCAGGCCGACGACGGGTGGCACGAGCATCGAGATGGGCTGGCCGAGCATGGCGGCCTCCGCCTCGATGCCGCCGGCTCCCCAGGCGAGGATGCCGAGCCCGTTGACCATCGGTGTGTGCGAGTCGGTGCCGACGACGCTGTCGGGGTAGGCAGATCCGTGGGCGTCGGTGAACACGACCCGGCTCAGGTACTCGAGGTTCACCTGGTGGCAGATGCCCGTGCCGGGCGGCACGACGCGGAAGTTCGAGAAGGCCTGCTGCCCCCAGCGCAGGAAGCGGTAGCGCTCGGCGTTGCGTTCGTACTCGATGCGCGTGTTCACCGCCAGGGCGTCGGGCCGGTTGTAGACGTCGGCCACGACGGAGTGGTCGATGACGAGGTCGACCGGCACGAGCGGGTTCACGCGGTCGGGCTTGCCCCCGAGCTCCTCGACGGCGTCTCGCATGGCGGCGAGGTCGACGACACAGGGGACGCCGGTGAAGTCCTGCAGGAGGATGCGGGCAGGTGAGAAGGCGATCTCGCGCTGGGCGGCGACGCCAGCGGCGGCGTTCGTGGCGAGAGCCTCGATGTCGGCTGCCGTGACGTGGACGCCGTCCTCGTTGCGAAGGAGGTTCTCCAGGAGGAGCTTGACCGAGTACGGCACCCGTGAGAGATCGCACACGGCGGCGAGAGCTTCGAGGCGGTGAACCTCAAAGCTGTCCTCCCTGACGTGGAGCGTCCCCTTCGACGAGAAGCTGTTGGAGTTCCGGTGGGTGTCGGTCATCGCTGCGACGCTACCGGCTCGTGGAGGCGGGCCGTTGAGCGGCCCGGGCGCGACCCGCCCGGCCGGGATCGCCTGCCTTCAACCTGCTGGCGCCGTGCCTTCGGCGCCCACGAGCCGCTCCAGCAGGCGCCCGAGGAGGAGGGCCAGGCGTTCCTGCTCAACGGGTTCGAGTGCTTCGCCGAGGAGGTCCTGCAGGGCGCTGCGGTGGCACGACAGGGCGAGACTCATGCGACGAGCGCCTTCTCCGGTGAGCGAGGCGAACGAGCCGCGGCGGTCGTGCGGGCAGACCTGGCGCGAGACGAGGCCGGCCTCGCAGAGGCGGTCGACGGCGCGGGTGAGGCCGCTCGGCGTGAGCATGGTCTGCGAGGCGAGCTCGGTCATGCGAAGGCCACCGCTCGGCGCCTGCGACAGGCGCAGGAGCACGTCCAAGCTCTGCTGAGGGAGGCCGTGGTCGCGCTCGACGGCCGGCACGACGGCCCGCCGGAGGGAGACGGCGACCTCGAAGACGAGGTGGGCGAGCACGACGGGATCGCCTTCGGGGCAGACCGCAGCCCCCTGCGGTCGCCCGGCAGGGTGGGAGTTCATCGGGGCAGACTGTAGCCCGGCATTACTTGCGCGAGAAACCAACAGCGGTTCTCGCCCCCCGCCGGGCCAGCCATTACGCTTCGCTCACCATGTTACGCAGGGAGGTAAGCGCCGACAACGGGACACCGCCGCCACCGCCGCCCTCGAGTTTCTTCCAGAGCCTGCTCGACTCGCTTCCCGCCGTCCTCATGGTGCTCGATTCCGCCGGGACGATCCGCTATGTCGCCGGCCAGATCGACCGCCTCGGCAGTCGGACCCACGCCCAGCTGGTCGGTTCGAGGGTGAGCGACTTCGTGGCGACACCCGACGAGCGCGTCGTCGTTGACGAGCTGCTCGCCATCGCCGCCCGGCGCCCGCAAGGCGAGATGGTCGGACCCGTGCGGCTGCCGTACCTCGACGTCGACGGCACGGTCCGCCTGATCGAGGCGTGGGCGGTCAACCGCTCTCAGGACCCCAGCATCGGCGGTCTCACGATGCTCGTGTTGCCCGAGAGCGCCTACGACCGCTTCGAGCAGGTGCTGGCGGACATCGTGAGGGACGTCCCCCTCGTGGAGAGCTTCGAGGCCCTCGCCGAGGCGCTCCGCTACCCGCCGGTGGCGCGCGAGTGTTACTTCGTCAGGCACGGGGGCGACGACCGCGGTCTCATCCGCTCGCCCGAGCGCCCCGAGGTACCGGGACCGCCGATTCCAGGGCCCTGGGACGAGATCTGGGCCGGGGCTGCCTCGGTGGAGTGCGAGAACCTGAGCCAGCTGTCCTCGGCGCTGCGGGCGATGGCTCGTGAGGCGGGGTACGTGTCGGTGGCGTGCTTCGCCGTGCACCACGGCCTCGAGGGCCGCCCGGATGCCTGCCTCGTCGCCTGGTCGTCGGAGGAGGGGCGTTTGCCGCCGTTCGCCCGCCTCGCCCTCGAGCGCGCCGTGCTCATCGCCTCCCTCGCCATGTCACACCGATCCGAGGACGAGGGCCTGAAAGACGTGGCGTTCCGCGACGCCCTCACGGGGCTCGGCAACCGGCGAAGCTTCTTCCAGGCCCTCGAAACCCTCGTGCAGTCCGACGACCAGCCCGCCATCCTCTACATCGACCTTGACGGCTTTCGTGCCATCAACGACCAGCTCGGTCATCTCGCCGGCGACGCCGTGCTGCGAGTCACGGCCCGCCGCCTCGCCTCGGTCATGCGACCGACCGACGAGCTCGCCCGCCTCGGCGGCGACGAGTTCGCCGTGCTGTGCACGGGGGCGCCGTCGTCAGAGCAGATGGTGATGATCGCCGAACGCGTCGTCGAGCAGCTCTCGCGACCGCTGTCGGTCGGCGACGGCGTCACCGTCGATGTCGGCGCCTGCATCGGCATCGCGCACGGGCTGCCGGTGGGCACGCCCGTCGACACCATTCTCGGGCGGGCAGACCATGCCCTCGTCGAGGCGAAGGCGAAGGGGAAGGGCCACTGGTCGATCGCCGCCCTGCCGTGATCGCCTGAGGCTGCTGCTTCCGTCGACGCCCACCTGAGCGATCCCGTGTCACCGACCGATGCTGGCCCCTCGGCGGGGCCGATGTCGATTACCGTCCGGGGCTGGTGAAGCGTCGCCGATCTCGGGATCCCGAGGAGCACGAAGGGGAGGCGGCCGCGAGCGGGCTGGAGGAGGCCGACGGCTCGCCCGCCCTCCGTCACGAACCGGCCCTCGACGGTCTGCGTGGCCTCGCCATCCTCGCCGTCCTCCTCTATCACGGCGCCCTCTCCGTCGGCGAGGGCGGGTACTTCGGGGTGGAGGCCTTCTTCGTCCTCTCCGGCTTCCTCATCACGTCGCTGCTGCTGGCGGAATGGACGACCTCGCGGACGATCCGCCTCGGACGGTTCTGGGCACGGCGCGCCCGCAGGCTGCTGCCGGCACTTTTCTGCGTCGTTGCCGCCGTCGCCATCCAGCAGGCCATCGTGGGTCCGAACGGCGCCATCCCCGACTTCCGCATGGACGGCATCTCCACGATCTTCTACTTCGCCAACTGGCACCAGATCGCCACCGGCACCGGCTACTTCGCCACGACGGCGCTGCCGTCGCCCCTGCAGCACACGTGGTCGCTGGCGATCGAGGAGCAGTTCTATCTCGTCTGGCCGCTGCTGTTGCTCGGCGTCCTCACGTTGGCAAACCGCCGCGGCCACCGCCGCTCGCGGGGCCTGTACGAGCGGACGTCGCCGGCGGAGGCGGCCCCGCGGCTGACGCCCCTCCTCGTCCTCACGCTCGTGGGCGCCGTCGCTTCGGCCGTCGAGATGGGCGTCCTCTACCGCCTCGGCACTCCCCTCGAGCGCATCTGGATCTACTTCGGAACCGACACCCGTTCGCAGGGGTTGCTCTCGGGAGCCTCCCTCGCCGTCGTGCTGGCCATCCTGCGAGCCCGGCGGCGCCACGGAGCGGGGGAGGCGACGCCGCCGCGGCGGCGCCTGCGCTGGGCGGCCCTGCAGGTGGGCGGCCTCGCCGGTCTCGCCTGCCTGCTGGCGGCCGTGCTCTTCGCCCCGAACGGGGTGGGTCGCTTGTACGAGGGGGGGTTTCTCGGCGTCGACGCCGCCGTCGTCTTGCTGATCGCCTCCTTCGTGGCACGCGGGGGCTGGTCGGTCACCCGCAGCGTGTTCTCCGCCTTCCCGCTGCGCGCCACGGGTGTCATCTCCTACGGCCTCTACCTGTGGCACTACCCCCTGTTCGTCTGGCTCGACGACGCCAACACCGGGCTGGCCGGATGGCGCCTCTTCGGGCTGCGCGTGGGGGCGAGCTTCGCGGCCGCCGTCCTGTCGTACTTCCTCGTCGAGCAACCGATCCGGCAGCGTCGCCTGCCGGTCGTCGTGACGCGGGTGCTCGGCGCTCTCGGGCTCTCCGGCGCCCTCGCCGCCGTCATGGTGGCCGGCAGCGTTGCGGCCGCCGTGCCGCTGCCGCCGCCTCCCCTCTCCCACACCACCACGACCGTGTCGGTGAAGTTGACCGGCAAGTCCGACGTGCGCTGCCGGGTGCTGCTTCCCGTCGCCTCCTTCCTGAAGGTGTACGCGACGTTCCACACCTGCCCACCCGTGCGGGTGCTGCTCATCGGCGACTCGGTCGGGCAGTCGCTCGGCTTCCAGCTGGCGCTGAACGAGGAGAGCTACGGCGTCGTGATCGACAACGCCGCCATGCTCGGCTGTGGTTTCATCCAAACGGGCGAGGTGGGTGCAGCCGGCTCGTGGTCGGACATGGATCCACCGTGCTACAGCGCCGACGAGACCTGGGCGCGACAGGCGAGGAGCTTCCGCCCGCAGGTCGTGATCGTCGAGATGGGCTGGTGGGACTCGATGGACCATCTCATCAACGACGAGGACGTCGCTCTCGGCGAGCCCTCCTTCGACGACTATCTCGTCGCCCGCATGGACGCCCTCGTGGACGCCGTGGACGCTGGCGGAGCCAAGGTCGTCTTCCTGTCGGTGCCCTGGATGCTGCCGCCTCCCTGGCCGAACGGCGAGGAGATGCCTGCGGCACTGTCCTTCCGCCACGATCTCGTGAACGCCCTGCTGCGGCGGGCCGCCGCGGACCGGCCGGGCAGGGGGTACTACTTCGACATCGGCCCCGAGGTGACGCCGGCCAACCACTTCCAGGCAGACGTCGGCGGCAGCATCTGCCGCACCTCGGACGGCATCCACTTCTACTGGGGCGGCGACATCTTCAAGGTCCCTCAGACCTACTGCGGCGCCAGGCTGCAGGCGGCCCTGCTGCCCTACGTGCGGGCCCTCGTGCCGAGCCGCACGAAGCAGAAGCGCCTGCGTAACCGTCCGTCGCCCCCCTAGGGCGCGAGCGGCTCGGGCTGCCCGTGCCCTACAGTGAAATGGCAGCAAAGCTGTAACTTTTCGGGGAGGGCGTCGTGCCGACAGAGCAGGAATTCCAAGGCGTGATCGGACGTACCCTGGAGGACTCGACACCGTGGTGGCCGCCCCTGCCGGCGGCGCCCGCCGGTGCCCCCAACGTCGTGATCGTGCTGCTCGACGACGTCGGCTACGCCCAGTTCGGCTGCTACGGATCCGACATCGCCACGCCGACGTTCGACCGTCTGGCGGCGGGCGGCCTCCGTTTCTCCAACTTCCACACGACGGCCCTTTGCTCACCGACGCGGGCTGCCCTCATCACGGGGCGCAATCATCACACAAACGGCATGGGCCGCATCGTCGAGATGGCAACCGGGTTCCCGGGCTACGACGCCGTCGTGCCGCGCAGCAGCGGCTTCCTCTCCGAGATCCTCCTGCAGAACGGCTACTCGACGTTCGCCGTCGGGAAGTGGCATCTCGCCCCCGCCGCCGACATGGCGATGGGCGGATCGAAGGAGCGCTGGCCACTCGGCAGGGGCTTCGAGCGGTTCTACGGATTCCTCGGCGGCGAGACCGACCAGTTCCACCCGGATCTCGTCTACGACAACCACCAGGTCGACCCGCCGAAGACGCCGGAGGAGGGCTACCACCTCACGGAGGATCTCGTCGACCACGCCACGTTGTTCATCAAGGATCTGCGGGCGATCTCGCCCGAGAAGCCGTTCTTCCTCTGGTTCACGCCGGGCGCCTGCCACGCCCCTCATCAGGCGCCGCCCGACTACATCGAGCGCTACCGGGGTCATTTCTCGAAGGGGTGGGACCGCTGGCGGGAGGAGGTCTTCGAGCGTCAGGTCGCCTCCGGACTCCTGCCGGCGGGCACGCAGCTGAGCGAGCGGCCGCAGTGGGTGCCGGCGTGGGATTCGTTGAGCGCGGACGAGCGGACGGTGTTCGCCCGCATGATGGAGGTGTACGCCGGCTTCTTGACCCACACCGACGATCAGGTCGGGCGTTTGCTGGACTTCATCGACTCGCTCGGTGAGCTCGACAACACCGTCGTGCTCGTGATGAGCGACAACGGCGCCAGTGCCGAGGGCGGCCCCCGAGGCTCGTTCAACGAGCTCTACTTCTTCAACTTCGAACCGGAGTCAATGGAGGAGAACCTCGCCCGCATCGACGACCTCGGCAGCCCGAATGCCTACAGCCACTACGCATGGGGCTGGGCCTGGGCGGGCAACACGCCGCTCAAGCGTTGGAAGCGCGAGACGCACGAGGGCGGCGTCTGCGACCCGCTCATCGTCCACTTCCCGTCGCGTTTGGGGCGACCCGGCGAGACGCGCCACCAGTACGTGCACGCCGTCGACGTCATGCCCACGCTGCTCGAGGTCATCGGGCTGAGGGCGCCTGAGGCGATCGGCGGTGTGGCGCAGCGTGCTGTCGAGGGCGTCAGCTTCGCCCCGACGTTCGCCTCGGCCGGCGAGCCGAGCCGGCACGTCACGCAGTACTACGAGATGCTCGGCTCGCGGGCGATGTACCACGACGGTTGGAAGGCGGTCGTCTTCCACCCGCTCCCGGTCATCCGCTACACCGAGCGCGACGACCCGAACCGTTCCTTCGAGGACGACGACTGGGAGCTCTACCACGTCGCCGGCGACTTCTCCGAGATACACGATCTCGCCGTCGAGCGCGCCGACAAGCTGAAGGAGCTCGTCGATCTCTGGTGGGCCGAGGCGGAGCGCTACAACGTCCTGCCCGTCACGAACCAGGTCGTGCAAGGCGCCGACCGGCGGTACCGGCGCGAGCGCTTCCTGTTCCATCCCGGCATTGGGACGATCCCGCAGCTCGTGGCACCCAACCTCACGAACCGGGCGTGGCGCATACGGGCGGAGCTGGCCGTGCCGGAGTCAGGCGCCAGCGGTGTGCTCGTCTCTCACGGAGGTCACTCCGGGGGCTACGTCGCCTACGTGCGCGACGGCCGACTGCATTTCGCCTACAACCACCTCGGTTCCACCCTGACGACCGTGTCGGCCGAGGTGCGCTTGCCGGCGGGACCCGTCGTGGCGCGCATCGAGTTCATGCCCTCGGCGCCCTTTGCCGGCGACGTCGACCTCTTCTACGGCGACGTCCCCGTCGGGCAGGGCCACCTCGCCCGCACGACGCTCGTGACCTTCGGCGTCCACGGCTTCACCGTCGGCTACCAGCGCGGGACGCCGGTCACCCCGCAGTGCCCCGGAGAGAGCCCGTTCACACCCGGGGCGCTCGCCCACGTCGTCATCGAGACGGATCGACGCCTGCGCGCCGGCGGGGGGGAGCCCGCCGAGTTGGAGGACCGCCAGGGCATGGCGATGCAGTAGGCGACGCTCAGGAGTCGGCGCTGCCGCCCGCCAGGATCTGGCGTTCCTGCTCGGGGGTGAGGACGCCGGGTCGCTCCCGGTAGGTCCCGGCGGCGCGGGCGTCCCTCACCCAGGCCAAGGTGTCCCGGGCCGTCTCGGCGAGCGGTCTCCAGGCGAGGCCGTGCGAGACCGCCTTGGCGACGTCGGCCGACAGCATCCCCCACGATTCGCCCGGGTCGGACAAGGGCAGGAGATCGCTCGCCTCGCCCCACTGCACCTCCGGCGCCGGAAGGCCGAGACCGCCGGCGATCTCGTCGAGCACGCTCGCGAAGGGGATCGCCGGATCCGGCGCCGTGGCGTGAAAGACGTCGGCGGTGTCGTTCTCGACGAGGCCGACGACGAAGGCGGCGAGGTCGCGGCCGTCGATCACCTGCAAGGGCTGATCTGCGGACGGCCCGAGGATGCGGCCGCCGGCGGCCACGCGCTCGATCCAGTAGGTGAACCGGTGCGTCGGGTCGTACGGCCCGACGACGTAACCGGGGCGCACGACGCAGAGCCGCTCGTCGCCCACGAGTTGCTGTGCGGTCAGCTCGCAGCCGACCTTGAGCGCCCCGTACAGCTCCATGGACACCTCGGTCTCGTAGGAGGGCTCGACGACCGCCGCCGTCTCGGCGAAACGAGCAGGGACGTCCTCCGGGTAGACGCTGATCGTGGAGATGAAGGTGTAGAGGCCGGCCCCGCTGCCGAGCGCCGCCAGCACGGTGCGCACCTGGCGGGGCACGTAGGCGCAGACGTCGATGGTGGCGTCCCACTCCCGGCCGGTCAGGCGGGAGAGGTCGACGTTGCGGTCCCCGAGGATCTGCTCGACACCCGGGAAGGCGCCCGGGTTCGTCTCGCCCCGGTTGAACAGGGTGACCGTGTGGCCCTCGTTGAGGGCCCGCTCCGTGATGTGCCGCCCGACGAAGGACGAGCCGCCGATGACGAGGATGCGCATGGACTTACGGTACCGGCCCGCCAGCGGGCAGCCTCAGGAATACCGGGCATCGCCGTCGTGGCGCCGCCCTGCGGAGGCGCCACCACGGACAGCGGCCAACGACGTCGTCAGGTCGGCCATGAACTCGTCCATAACGGAGGCGTGGCCGGGCGAGAGCATCACTTGCAGGCCCCGCGGGTCGAGGTTGCGGTTGAGGTACCAACGGCGGTCCGCCATGGCGTCGGCGACGGCGTGCAGGTCGAGATCCGGATCGGAACGCACGGCGAGCACGGGACCGATGGGGTCGCCCACGATCTCGACGCCGGCGAGACCCTCGAGGAAGGAACGGAGGCGAGCCGTGATCTCGGCCAGTCCCGAGACGATCTCGGTGTAGCCCTCGAGACCGAGGTAGTTGAGGACGGCCCACGAGCAGGCGATCGGAGAGGCCGGCCGGGCGCCTGCCATGGCGGCCGAACCGTAGAGGCCCGCCCCCCACTTGCCGTAGAGAAACCCCTGCAAGTCGAACCAGTCGTCGGCCCGGTGGAGCACGACGGAGGCGCCTTTCGGGACGTAGCCGTACTTGTGGACGTCGGCCGACATCGTCGTCACGCCCGGAACGGAGAAGTCGAAGGGAGGGACGTCGTGCCCGAGGCGCTTCAGGAACGGCAGCACGAAGGCCCCGATGCAGGCGTCCACGTGACAGCCGGCGCCGGCCTCGGCGGCGATCGCCGCCAGCTCCTCGACCGGGTCCATGATGCCGTAGGGGTAGGAGAAGGCCGAGGCAACGATCACGGCGGTGCGGGCGGTGACGAGCGAACGGGCCGCCTCGGCGTCGGCCCGCCAGGCGCCGTCGAGCGGGATCTGCACGAGCTCGAGGCCGAGATAGTGCGCCGCCTTGGCATAGGCCGGGTGGGCGGAGGCGGGTGCCAGGATCTGGGGGAGCTCGATGCCGCCGGCGCGGGCGCGCTCACGGTGCACGAGCATGGAGAGGAGGATCGACTCGGTGCCGCCGGAGGTCATGGCCCCTGCTCGCTGGCCGGTCTCCGGGCGGTGCAGCAGGGAGGCGACGGCGCTCACGACCTCCGCCTCGAGGGCGGCCAGCTCCGGGAACCGGAACGGGTTGAGGGCGTTGCCGAACAGATATCGCCGGTTGACCTCCACGATGAGGTCCTCGAGGTCGCTCCGGCCGGAGGGATACACGAGGCCGAAGAGCCGGCCGGCGTGAACATCGGGTTCGGAGGACTGGCGCCGTTCCAGCCGCCCAAGCAGCTCGGGGGCGCCGACGCCATGCTCTCTCATTGTCCGACCGTACCCCTCCGGCCGGCCCGAGGCGAGGGTCCGCCGGCGCTGCACCTTGTCACCCATGACCGGCGGTGATAAGACGGCAGCGCCAGCAGGTGAGGGGCCATGAGATGGAGGGGGAGCCGCATGAGAGTGTCGCTGACCGTGAACGGCCAGGCGAGAGAGAGCGACGTCGAACCTCGCCTCTTGCTCGTTCACTACCTGCGTGACGTGCTCGGGCTCACGGGGACCAACATCGGATGCGACACGTCGTCGTGCGGTGCCTGCACGGTGCTCGTCGGGGGCGAGTCCGTGAAGTCGTGCACGATGCTCGCTGTGCAGGCGGAAGGAACCGACATCATGACGATCGAGGGCCTCGCCGGCGAAGGGCTCCACCCCATCCAGGAGGCTTTCAGAGAGAACCACGGCCTGCAGTGCGGGTACTGCACGCCCGGCATGGTGATGGCAGCGGCCTCCCTCCTGGCCGAGAACCCCCACCCGACCGAGGATGAGGTTCGCACCGGTCTCGAGGGGAACCTGTGCCGTTGCACCGGCTATCACAACATCGTGCGATCCGTGCTGGCGGCTGCCGGCGCCGGCGAGGCTGTTTCCACCGGGGTGAAGCCATGACGACGACCGAGTCCGTAGCCGCCTCCGCCACGCCCGTCGTCGGGACGCGGCGGTTGCGCAAGGAGGATCCGCCGCTTCTCACGGGGGAGTCCATCTTCGTCGCCGACCTCAAGGTCCCGGGCTCCTTGCACATCGCCCTCGTGCGCAGCCCGTTGGCACACGCCCGCATCCTCTCGGTCGACCTGGCGCCGGCCCTCTCGATGCCGGGCGTCGTCGCTGCCTTCTCCGGCGCCGACCTGCGGGAGGCCTGGGCCGCCCCGATGCCGTGCGCCTGGCCCGTCACGCCCGACATGAAGAACCCCACCCACCTGCCCCTCGCCGTCGACGTCGCCTGCTACGTGGGCGACGCCGTGGCCGTCGTCGTGGCGGAGAGCGAGTACGCCGCCCAGGACGCCGCCGAGGCGGTCGTCGTCGAGTACGACCCGCTGCCCGCCGTCGTCGGCCTCGAGGACGCCCTCTCGGACCGTGTCCTTGTGCACGAGGAGCTCGGCACGAACACGAGCTACGTCTGGGAGCTGACGCCGGACGCCGCCGCCGTGGAGGCGGCCTTCGCCGGCGCCGCCCACCACGTCACGAAGCGGTACGTGCAGCAGCGGTTGATCCCCTCGGCCATGGAGCCCCGCGGCGTCGTCGTCGTGCCGCAGCCGTTCGGCGGGGAGTACACGCTCTACTCGGCCACCCAGATCCCCCACATCTTGAAGATCATGCTCGCCATCACGTGCGGGATTCCGGAGACGAGCCTGCGGGTGATCGCCCCCTCGGTGGGGGGAGGCTTCGGCTCCAAGCTGAACGTCTATGCCGAGGAGATGCTCGCCCTCGTTCTCGCCAAGCGCCTCGGTCGCCCGATCCGCTGGGTGGAAGAGCGCTCCGAGAACAGCCACGCCACCATCCAGGGGCGCGGCCAGATCCAGCACATCGAGCTGGCGGCGGACGCCGACGGCAGGATCACGGCCGTGCGCGTGAAGCTGCTCGCCGACATGGGCGCCTACCTCCAGCTCGTGACGCCCGGCATCCCGCTCCTCGGTGCCTTCCTGTATGCCGGCGTCTACGACGTCCCCGCCTACTCGTTCTCGTGCACATCGGTCTTCACGACGAAGACGCCGACGGACGCCTATCGAGGGGCGGGCCGCCCGGAGGCGACCTACGCCATCGAGCGGGCCATCGACGCCCTCGCGGTCGCGGTGGGTGTCGACGCCGTCGAGATCCGTCGTCGCAACTTCGTGAAGAGCGAGCAGTTCCCCTACACCTCGGTGGCGGGCCTCGTCTACGACAGCGGTCAGTACGAGCTCGCTCTCGACAAGGCGCTCGAGGTGGCCGGTTACCAGGCGCTGCGGGACGAGCAGGCACGCCGCCGGGCGGCCGGCGAGTCGAAGCAGCTCGGAATCGGGGTGTCGTCGTACATGGAGATGTGCGGTCTCGCCCCCTCGCGAGTGCTCGCCTCCCTCAACTACTCGGCCGGTGGATGGGAGGCGGCCACGGTGCGACTGCTGCCGACGGGCAAGGTGCAGGTCGTGACGGGTTCCTCCCCTCACGGGCAGGGGCACGAGACGTCCTGGTCGATGATCGTGGCCGACCGGCTCGGTGTCAGCCCCGACGACGTCGATGTCCTCCACTCCGACACGGCCATCTCTCCCTACGGCCTCGACACCTACGGCTCGCGCTCGCTGCCCGTCGGCGGGGTCGCCGTGGCACTGGCCACCGACAAGGTCATCGACAAGGCGCGCGAGATCGCCGCCCACCTCCTCGAAGCCGCCGCCGAGGATCTCGAGCTGTCGGGCGGTTCGTTCCGCGTCAAGGGCTCGCCGAGCATGGAGGTGGCTCTCGGAACGGTCGCCTTCGAGGCTTTCACGGCGCACAACCTGCCTGACGGGATGGAGCCGAACCTGGAGGCGTCGGTGCACTACGACCCGCCGAATTTCTCGTTTCCCTTCGGCACCCACATCGCCGTCGTCGAAATCGACACCGAGACGGGTCACGTCCATCTCGATCGCTACATCGCCGTCGACGACTGCGGCAACCAGGTGAACCCGCTCATTGTCGAGGGGCAGGTGCACGGCGGCATCGTGCAGGGGGTGGCGCAGGCCCTCTGGGAGGAGGCCGTCTACGACGACGAGGGCAACCTGCTCACGAGCACGCTCATCGACTATCTCGTGCCGGCTGCCTCCGAGCTGCCGAGCTTCGAGACGGCCTCCACGATCACGCCGAGCCCGACGAACCTGCTCGGCGTGAAGGGCGTCGGAGAGGCCGGCACGATCGGCTCGGCGCCGGCGGTCATGAACGCCATCGTGGATGCCCTGACGCCCTTCGGCGTCGCCGATCTGGAGATGCCCGCAACGCCCGAGCGTGTCTGGCGGGCGATCGCCCAAGCAAACGAGGAGGCCCGATGATCCCGTCATCGTTCGACTACCGCCGAGCTGCCTCCCTCGAGGAGGCCATCACCCTGCTGAGCGAAGGGGGCGAGGACGTCAAGCTGCTGGCCGGAGGCCACTCCCTGCTGCCCCTCATGAAGCTGCGGCTCGCCTCGCCCTCCCTGCTCGTCGACATCGCCCCCGTCCGCGAGCTCTCCTACGTGCGCGACGCCGGCGACCACATCGCCGTCGGGTCGCTCACCCGCCACGCCGACGTCCACCACAGCGACGTGGTGCGCGCCGCCGTCCCCATCCTCGCCCATGTCGCCGGTCAGATCGGCGACCCACAGGTACGTCACCGCGGAACCATCGGCGGCTCCATCGCCCACGGCGATCCCGCTTCGGACCTGCCGGCGGTGTGCCTGGCCCTGCGAGCGACCTTCGTGCTCGTCGGGCCAACAGGCGAGCGGCTCGTGCCGGCGACGGAGTTTTTCACGAGCTTCCTCGAGACGGCGCTCGCCCGCGACGAGGTGCTCACTGAGATCCGCCTTCCGAAGGTGCCGGCCGCCGGGTGGTCGTTCCAGAAGTTCAGCCTGCGGGCACAGGACTGGGCGATCGTCGGCGTGGCAGCCGTGCGGAACGGCACCACCGGCGTCGCCCTCGTCAACATGGCGGACACGCCCGTGCTCGCCGCCGGCGTGGAAGCAGCCGTGTCCGGGGGAGCATCGGCGGCCGAGGCCGCCGAGCACGCCTCGGACGGTTTGGAGCCGCCGAGCGACGTTCGCTCCTCGGGCGAGTACCGCCGCCACCTCGCCACCGTTCTCGTGCGCAGGGCTCTCGAGGAGGCGGGCGGCTGACATCCGCCCCGCCCGGATCGGCGCCGCCACGATGATCGAGTGGGCGGTGCCGTCGTGAGCGTCAGCGTTCACGAGCTGGATCTTCCCGTCCTCGAGACGGTCGGGCTCGACCGCCCGGCGGCTCTCGAGCGCACGGCCGCAGCCCGCCGGGAGAGCTGGCTGGCCAAGACGGCGATGGGTTTCTCGGTCATGACGCACGAAGACGCCCGCGCCCTCTTGCGTGATCGCCGTTTCCACTCCGCCTTGTCCATGCTCCCGGCGCGTGCCGGCCTCGAGCCGGACGGCTACCTCTCGAGGCGCCGTCGCTCGATCCTGTCGATGGACGGCATCGAGCACACGCGCTTGCGCCGCTTCGTCTCGCCGGCCTTCACGCCGGCGGCGGCCGAGCGGCATCGGCCCTTCATCCACGAGACGATCGCCGGTTTGGTCGACGCCGTGGCGGGCACGGGGTCCTGTGACCTCGTCTCGGCCGTGTGCGAGCCCTATCCCATCCCGGTCATCTGCGAGCTGCTGGGAGCCCCGAAAGAGGACTGGCGTCTCTTCTCGCAGTGGGCGACCGACATCTTCCGGATCTTCAACCAAGATCTCGAGACGGATCTGCCGGCCATCGAGCGGGCCTCTGGCGAGTTGGACGCCTACGTGCGCGCCATGGTGGAGGAGCGCCGCAACGATCCCCGCCACGACCTGCTGAGCGAGCTCATCGCCATCGAAGAGGCGGGCGACCGCCTCTCGAGCGACGAGCTCGTGATGCTCGCCGAGGCGGTCCTCATGGCCGGCACCGACACGACCCGCAACCAGCTCGGCTGCAGCGTGGCCCTCTTCGCCGAGCACCCCGAGCAGTGGCGGCTCCTCGGTAGCCGTCCGGAGCTGGCACGAAACGCCGTTGAGGAGACGATGCGGCTGCTCGGAGCCGTCCGCGGCACCGCCCGCGTGGCGGCCGAGGACGTCGAGTATCGGGGCGTCCTCTTCCCGAAGGGGACTTTCGTCGCCTTCTCGTTGTCCGGCTCCAACCGCGACGGCGCCGCCTTCGCCGAGCCGGACGCCCTCGACATCACGGCCGAGCGGGAAGCCGCCCAGCTCACCTTCGGCTGGGGGATCCACCACTGCCTCGGGGCCGGGTTGGCTCGCGTCGAGCTGCAGGAGGGACTCACGGTGCTGTCGCAACGGCTCCCCGACATGGAACTGGACGGCGTCGTCGAGTGGAAGCCGGCGACGTTCGGAATCTGGGGGCCGGCCTCGCTCCCGTTGCGGTTCACGCCGACGGCGCCCGTCGCCTGAGGGGCACGCCGCACCCTCAACCGGCCTGCAGGGCGAGAGCGCTCTCGGCCTCGGTGAGCAGGGCGACGTCGTCGCTCACCGAATGTGCCGCCGTCGTCGCTCCGTGTCGCCGCAGCACGACCATGCTGGCCGCCGCCCCGGCGAGCGCCACCGCAGCCGCCACTCGCATGCCGGTGCTCATCGCCGTCGTGAAAGCCTGGTGAGCGGCGGCCACGAGCTCCCCGCCGCTCGCACCGCCGACGCGGCTGCCGACAGCGTCGGCGGCGGCGATCGATCCGGTCGCCAGTTTCACGACGACGGCGGGGGCATGGTGGACGGCGAGGACGTTGCCGAGGCGGCTCCGGTAGAGGGCGGCCGCCAGGCTGCCGACGACGGCGACGCCAAGGGCGCCGCCGACCTCGCGGATCGTGTCGTTGACGGCGCTGCCCGCACCGGCCTGGTGGGCGGGAACGGCTGTCATGATCGTCGTGCTGGCCGGAGCCATGACGAGCCCCATGCCGGCTCCCATGACGGCGACGGCGAGGGCGAGTGGCGGGTAGGTCGTGTGCACGCCGGCGGTGGAAAGGTCGAGCAGCCCGAGGCCCATGAGCGCCATGCCGGCCGGGATGACGGTGCGGATACCGACCCGCTTGGCGAGGACCGTCGAGAGCGGGGAGACGGCACCCATGGCGATGGCGAAAGGCAAGGCGCGCAGGCCGGCCGAGAGGGGGCTGTAGCCGTGCACGAGCTGCAGGTACTGGGTGAGGACGAAGAGGCTGCCGAAGAGGGCGAAGAACACGACCGTCACGGAGCCGGCGGCCGCCGAGAAGGCGCCGGAGCGAAACACGCGCAGGTCGACGAGCGGGCGCGCGATCCTCAGCTCCCACCAGACGAAGACGGCGAGAGCGGCCAGCCCTGCGAGCGCCTCGGCGCCGGTGACCGGCGTGAGCCAGCCGCGCACGGGCGCCTCGATGATGGCGTCGACGAGGGCGAAGAGGGCGGCGGCGACGAGCGCCGTGCCGAGGAGGTCGAGGCGACGCCCTCTCGGTTCGGCCGTCTCGGGAACGGTGCGGAGCACCCCGACGAGGGCGACGGCGACGAGCGGGACGTTGATGAGAAAGACGCTCCCCCACCAGAAGTGGGCGAGCAACAGCCCGCCCAGGGTGGGGCCGATCACGATGCCGACGCCGGCGACGGCCGACCAGGCGGCGATGGCTTGCGGGCGTTCCTTTGGAGGGAAGACGGCGTTGAGGATGGAGAGGGTCGCCGGCATGACGAAGGCGGCGCCCAGCCCCATGACGATGCGGGCGGCGACGAGCACGCCGGCGCTCGAGGTGAGCGAAGCGCCGAGGCTCCCGAGGGCGAAGACGGTGAGGCCGCCGACGAGGGAGCGGCGGCGTCCGTACTGGTCGCCGAGGGCACCGGCCGGGATGAGGAGGGCGGCGAAGCACAACGTGTAGGCGTCCGTGATCCACTGCAGCGACGAGGTGCCGGCGTGCAGCACGCGGGCGATCGTCGGCAGCGCCGTGTTGAGGATCGTGTTGTCGATGACGACGACGAGCAGGCTGAGGCACAGCACCGCCAGGATCTGCTTGCGGCGGGGGTGGCCGTCCGGCCACCGGGCGGTGACGGCGCCACCGGCCATTGGAGCCACGGTTGTGGGTGTGCTGTCGATGCGCATCGGGTCCCTCCTCGGACTGTGATCCTTACATCCGTTCCCTTACGTCTGTAAGTATAATCAGATGAGCTAACAGATGTAAAGTAGAAACCCGTGACCTCTTCTCCCGAGTCCCCTCCACCGCTCAGGCCGGCGGCGGGCGCCCCTGCAGAGCTCCACCGGGGCAGGCGCCGCAACGCCCGCGGACAGGGCGCCCTGCTCGCCGACGAGATCGTCGCCGGCGCCCTCGCCATCATCGAGCGGACGGGGTCGTCGGAAGCGGTCACCTTGCGGGCGGTCGCCCGCGAGATCGGCATCGCGGCGCCCTCGATCTACGCTCACTTCCCCGACCGGCAGGCCATCGTGATGGCCGCCCTCGTCCAGATCTTCGACGAGCTGCGCGACGCCATCGTCGCCGGCGTCGCCGAGCACACCGACGCCGTCGAGCGCCTCGTCTCCGGTTGCACGGCCTACGTCAGCTTTGCGCTCGCCCACCCGTCCCGCTACAACGTGCTGTTCTCCGAGGAGCGCATCGCCGACAGCGCCCACTGCCAGCCGGTGCTCGTCGGTCCCGGCGGCCGCCCTTTGCTCGAGTACGGCGCCGAGTCGTTCGCGCTCCTCGTCGACGCCCTCGAGGCGTGCGTGCAGTCAGGAGCCTCCAGCAGCTCAGACGTCGTCGCCGACAGCACGGCCATTTGGGTGGCGATGCACGGGGCCGTCAGCCTCCGCTTGGCGCTCCCGGGGTTCCCCTGGCCGGCGCCGGCCTGGCTCGTGCGGCGCTTTGCCCTGGCGCTCGGCCGGATCGAGCCGGCAGGCGCCTGAGCGCCTCAGCCCCAAGGTCTGGCGGCGCCGGGCTGGCCGGCCTCAGCTCGTCGCCGTCGTCGAGGCGACGACGACCGGAGCGGTGAGACTGCCGCTGTCGGCGACGAGACCGTCGAGCGGTCCGGAGATGGCCGTGTCCGTCTCGCCGATCACGAACGAGGTCGACGGGTCGAACACGACCTCTTCGTCGACACCGAGGGTCGTGTTCGGCACGGTGACGCCGACGCCGAGGCGGCCGTCCGGGCTGCTGGCGTTGGTTTGCACGGTGGCGCCGGGCGCCGTACTCAGGAGCTGGAAGGCGGCGCTTCGAACCTCCGGCGGCACCTGCCAGAGGCGCAGCAGCATGATCGCCGTGCTGTAGGCGGCGTCTCGAGGCACGACGGCGCCCCCTGGTTCGCCGCTGACGAGGTGGCGCCGAGCGATCGCCAGGAGCTGTCGATAGAGCGTGCCCGGGTCGGAGGAGAGGCTGTCGGGCCGAGAGGTCCCGAGAAAGCGGAGGTCGAAGGCACCCGCCGTCACGGTCGTGTCGAGCGTGCTGGCTGCGGGGAGCTTCGGCTCGCCGGCTGCCTCCCAGGCCGCCTCGGCGGTGGCATTGGCGGGTACGGGGGCGCTCGAGCTGGCGGTCATGCGACCGGCCCCGGCACCCGGCAGCCACCACTGCGTCGTGTCGGTGACCTCGAACCAGCCTGCCGCCGAGCCGTCGCCCACGTAGCCCCAGGTCCCCGGCGCACCCTGCAGCGGTCCGAGCGCCTCCGTCTCGACATCGGTAGAGGTCCAGTACACGTAGTGGCCCGGGCCGGGCTGCAACACCGGCTGCCTGGCAGCTGTAAGGGCGAGGTGTTGGAGCAACGAGGCCCCGGGCGGCACCGTATCGGTGGGATGGCCGGCGCGCGGTGGCACCGTGAGCGGTCCGGCGCCGAG
>Ga0181526_10001141_pt1 | contig 26099 bp, 22 predicted proteins | sample PEATcosm2014_Bin_35_FD_119750 | JGI IMG/M metagenome (GOLD analysis project Ga0181526, IMG submission 119750) | Peatland microbial communities from MTU Mesocosm Facility, Houghton, MI, USA - PEATcosm2014_Bin06_30_metaG | ecosystem: Environmental > Terrestrial > Soil > Wetlands > Peat | place...
CCGGCAGCAGGCGTTCGGCGCAGAGCGCCGGCACGTCCGTCGACACGTGCCGGCGACTGCGGAGGCACCTGTCGGAGGGATCGTGGACGAACCGAAGGCGCCGGCAACGGCCGGCGAGACGCCTCGTTCGAGGCCGTCACTACGGCCGGGGTTGACTGATCAGTGAGTCGTGAGGCTGACGGCCACGCGGCGGGCGCCAATCGTCCAGATCGTGAACTTGTCTTCCTTGGACATGTGGTGCCTCCTTCCGTGCGCGGGGCGACCGAGTGGCGGCCGTCTTCGTCAGGCCAGAGACACTACCGCGTCCGGCACCTACGCTGATCCCACTCTCGCTGATCCTGCTCCGAACGGCGGAGGGAGGTGCGACGTCGTGAACTGTTCGAAGTGCGGTGATCCCGTAGCGGCCGACGCTGGATTCTGCCGCGGTTGCGGGGCGATCCTGCTCGGCCGGTCGGCCAGCGCCAGCATCGTCGAAGGGACGACACCTCGCCCCCCATCATCGGTGACCGCTGCGCACGGCACGGCGCCGGCGATGCTGCCACGCACATCGAGATCACAACGCGGCGGCGACGGCTACCGCATGCGCGGTGTCATGCTCACGCTCGACTGCGCCATCATCGCCGCTGGCCTCGTCGTCCTTCTCTCCACGACCATCAGCTGGTACGAAACGAGCGTCGTCGTGCACGGCGTCCGAGAAACCCTCAGCCGCCACTTGCTGTCCGGTCGGCTCGGGATTCAGCGCCCGCTCGTGCCCATCGTGGCGGGAGTGACCGTCATCGAGGTCCTCTTGAACATGGCCCGTGTGCGCGCCCGCCAGGAGGCGTGGCGGTCGCAGCGCGGCGTTGTCATGTTGCTGTGCGTGCTGCAATTCGTCCTCGTCGTCAGCTGCATCTTGTCGTCCCCCCTCAGCAGCAACAGCCTGGCGAACATTGGAATCTCCCTCGACACGGGGCCGGGAGGCTGGCTTGCGCTCGGCGGCGCCTCCCTCGGCCTCCTCGTGGCCTTCGCGAGGTTGTTCGCCGGCCGTTCGGCGCTCGGGCGCTCGACTCCGTTGCCATCGAGGACCCGAGGACAGCCATCTTCCCGGTGACGATCGGATGACTAGAGTGACGCCGGATGGTGAGCCACCGCCTGCCTGAGAGCAGCCGCTTGGCACGGAGCGGACGGGGCTCCGTCGCCGTGGTCGCTCTCGGCCTGCTCGTGCTGATCGCCTCTGCGGCGAGCACGACCGGGCGGCCAGCCACGGCTGTTGCCGGCGGCGGGCCGAGCCGAGCTCCCTCCACACGGTTGCTACGGGCGGAGCGGACGATCTCCGACGTCGCCGGCGAGCCCATCCCCTTCGGCACGGCGCACTACCTCGGTGCTCCCGCCGCCAGCCGTCTTCGCGACCAGATCGTCGCCATGGCGGCCGCCCCCGGCGGGGGATACTGGCTGGCCGGGAACCGCGGCGCCGTGTGGAACTACGGCCAGGCTCAGTACTGGGGCTCGGCCACCGACAAGCACCTCCACGATGACATCGTCGCCATGGCGGCCACCCCGACCGGATTGGGTTACTACCTGGCGGCATCCGACGGCGCCGTGTACCCCTGTGGTGACGCCCGCGGCCACGGTTCCGCCTTCGGCAAGCACCCCCGCGTCTACATCGTCGCCATGGCCGTCACGCCGACAGGCGGCGGCTACTGGCTACTCGCCTCCGACGGCGCCGTCTACCGATTCGGCGACGCCCACTGGTACGGCGCCCCCACTGGGAAACACCCACGCGTCGACATGGTCGCCATCGCCACCACGACGGACGGCAAGGGATACTGGATCGCCGCCGCTGACGGCTCCGTTTACGCCTACGGCGACGCCCGCGGGCACGGCTCGGCCTTCGGGAAGCATCCCCGCGTCTACATCGTCGCCATGGCGGCCACACCGACGGGCGACGGGTACTGGCTCTTCGCCGCCAACGGCGCCGTCTACCGCTTCGCCGGCGCCCACTGGTACGGCTCGGCCGCCGTGCCCGACCTGAAGAACCCAATCATCGGGGCGGCGGCGGCTCCCGGCGGGCACGGCTACTGGCTGCTGCCGGCGATGCCGCCCCGGCCGGCTCCCGGCCCTGGATTCCTCGCCGGCCACGTCACGGCGATCGGGGATTCCGTGATGCTCGACGTACAGCCCTGCCTCGAAGCCGACATACCCGGGATCGATGTCGAGGCCATGGTGAGCCGACAGTGGGAGCAGGGCGTCGTACTGGCCGAGCAGCTCAAGTCGCAGGACAAGCTCGGGGCGACCGTCGTGATCGACCTCGGGACAAACGGGCCGGTGACGCCGCAGATGTTCACCCAGATGATGGATGTTCTCGCCGGGGCATCGCGAGTGGTCTTCGTCACGATCCATCTGCCGCCGTCGTATTCGTGGTGGCAGTCGGTGAACGAGACGCTCGAGCAAGGTGTCCCGCGCTATGCGATCGACCGGCTCGCCGACTTCAACAAGCTCGCCGACGAGAACCCCCAATGGTTCGGTCCCGACGGCGTCCACATGCCGATCGGCGGTGCCGGAGCCCAAGCGATGGCGGAGCTCATCAAGTCCGAGATCTGAACGTGGCGCAACCTGGCGGAGCACTCGATGCGGGCGAGAACGCCGCCGCCCCGATCGCTCTTTCCCGCCACGCCGGTGAAAGCAGGCGCCTCGGCCGCCTCCGGCTAGCCGTGACGGTCGTGGGCGTCGCCCCCTTTGCCGTCGCCGCCGCGCTGGAGATGGCACGCGGCTGGCTCCCGGCAAGCGACGATGCCGTCATCACCTTCCGGGCCTGGGCCACGTTCTCCGCCCATGCCCCGATGCTGGGTCAGCCGACGCTGGTCCTGCCGAACGGCCTGAGCGCGCACGACCTCGGTCCGCTCGAATACTGGTTGCTGGCGGTTCCCGTTCACCTCGACCCCGCTCAGGGAGCCCTGTGGGGAGCAGCCCTCTTGTGCTCGGTGGCGATCGCGCTGGCGGTGAGTGCCGCCTGGTCGGTGCAGGGTTGGCCGGCCGCCGCCGCCGTCGTCGCCATTGTCGGCATCGTCATCATGGAGCGCCCCGCCGTCGTTCTCGACCCCGTGTGGAACCCGAACATCGGTCTCGTCTTCTTCATCGCCACTGCGGCACTCGGATGGGCCGTTGCCTACGGGCGCTTCGGCTATTGGCCTTGGTTGGTGCTGACGGCATCGCTGGCGGCGCAGTGCCATCTGATGTTCGCCCTTCCTGCAGCCGCTTGCTGCGTGCTCTGTCTTGCTCTCGGCCTGGCGAGCACACGGCATTGGAACTGGTGGGTGCCGCTCGGATTAGCGGTCGGTATTGCCTGCTGGCTGGCTCCGATCGTGCAGGAGGCGACGGGTGGCAGCAAGGGCAACGTCAGCCTGCTGCTGCACATGAGCGGTGGAGGCCGAGCCCTCGGACTCTCGTTCGGCTTACGCGCTCTCGCTGCCGTTGTCACTCCCGGGCCGACTTGGTATCACGGCGGTGAGCTCGACAACTTCATGTGGCTGCTCGGCACGATCGGCTCACGATCGTCAGTGCTGGGCGGCGCCGTCATAGCCCTCGGAGCTCTCGGTGCTGTCGTGTGCTGGATGCATGGCCGGCGCGCCCTCGCGACGTTGTGGGCGGTCTTGGTCGTGCTCTCGGTCTGCGTCGTGTTCACTCTGGCCTCGTACCCCGTGCCCTCCCTGGCCGAGGTCGTGGCGCTTGGCTACATCGACACCGTGACCTGGCCGATCGGCCTTGGCCTCTTGGCGGCGGCCTGCTGGAGCGGATTCGACCTCGTTCGCTCGTCGGCCCGGCGGGTACGGGAGCGGGGTGACGGTGTGAGCAAGCAAGCGGCGTGGCGCCCGCCCGTGCCCGCCCTCGCACTGGCTCTCCTCGCCTTGGGCGCCCTTCCCGTGGCATGGACGGTCCACGACGAGGGCTCCAGTGATCTCATCATCTCCGGATGGAAGAGCATCGCCGACGTTCGCACGGTCGTTGCCAAGGTGCGGACCGAGATACGGCCTGGGGCCATCACGGTGCTGCAGGGCTACGTGGGTCCCGGCTTCGCCAGCCTCGACGAGTACGGAGCCGTCATGGGAGTGCTCTGGGGCCTCTACTCGTCCGGTTACCGGCCCGAGGCCATCTCCTTCTACGCCGCCCTCGTCAGACCGGAGGTGTCCACGCTGCCGTCGTTCTCGCCCGGGCCTCCAGTGCCGACGGTTACGGTTTCCTACTCCGGCCCGGTCCTCGTGTCCCTCACAGGGCCCTGAGCACCGACACGCCCGAGCAGGAAGTGCCGCTCAGGCGTTCGGCATGGCCTTGTAGCGGAAGGAGTTGAACAAGGAAACCTGGTCACACATGTGCGGACTCACGACCCCCGTCGAGCTGATGAAGCCACTCTGTCCGGGTGGCAACACGTTGCGGCCCGTCACCGTCGGTCCCATGTCGATGGCCTGCATGTACGTGCTGCGGTTCTGGCTGGCGCTCGTGCCGCAGTGTGCGTTCACGCCGACGGCTGCCGGGTCGAGGTCGTTCCAGTTCTCGTCCTGCGCCGGCACATACCCCCACTTGGAGATGTCGGTTGTGTCGAAGCCCGGCACGTTCTGGCCGAGCTGGGTTCCCTTGCCGGACAGGATGGTGATGGCGTCGTTGACGCTCTCGACGAGGATCTCGTCCTCGTGGCCGGCGAAATAGCTGCCGTGGTAGCAGAGGCCGCCGCAGGGAACGATGTTCTTCGGCGCTGACAACACGTTGTACAGGAAGTTGTACGTGCACAGGTTGCCGAGCCCGCCATAGGTGCCGAGGCTCAAGCTGGCGTCGCTCATGTCGATGGCGCCGACGTAGGTCTCGTCGGGGAACGTGCCGCCCTCGCAGACGTTGCGCTCGAGCGCCTCCAGGGTGTTCATGAAGATCGACATGGCCGGACTGCCAAGCGTCGTGAGGTCGTTCCACGAACCGAGCGCGGAGATCGCCTTGGCGAGATCAGGGTGTGTCGTGGCGTCGACGATCGGATTGCCCGCCTTCACGAGCGAGTCGTACGCCTTCACGATGTAGGGGATGAAGTAAGGGGCCGCCGGGCGCGTGTTGTCCTCATTGTCGATCGTGCCGATGACGTGCTCGATCCCCTCCAGGTAGGAGATGTTGACCGAGGTGCTCGCCTTCAGCAGCTGAGCGATCGTCGAGGAGCGGAAGATTGTCCCCCAGTACTCGTCGCCGGAATTCTGCTGGTAGTACTGGCTCGCCGACGGTTTCGTGTTCCAGTTGTCGAGGAACCCTTGGGGCGGGTTGATGCTCCTCGGCATGTCGGCGAAGGGCACGTACCCGAGCCACTGCTGCGAACCGTTGCCGATGGCGGGCAGGCGAGGATCGACCTTGGAAGCCGGCGGCTCGATCGGCACGAGGCCGTCGCCGAAGAAGGCGATGTTGCCCTTCTGGTCGGCGTACATGAAGTTGTGCAGCGTCGTGATGAGGCTCATCGAGTGCTCGAACTGCGCCAAGTTCACGTCGCCGCCCAGCTCGGAGAACCCGGTGAGGGTTCCGCCCTCGCGTCCCCAGGACGCAAAGCGCATCGAGTAGGCCGTCCCGGCGGCCGTGTCGGTGGAGAACACGGGCCCGTCGTTGGTTCGATAGACGGCGAAGCTCACCGGCTTGCTGCCCTCGACGGCGATCTTCTCGTGGAGGACTGTCATGGGGATCCAGTGCCCGTTCCACAGGTACGTGGGAGGGCTCGTGTCGAAGTGGACCTTCTCGACATAGATGCGCTGGTCGACGAGCTCCTCGCTCGTGGTCGTCCAGCTGATCTTGTTGTTGCGCCCGATGAGGATGAAGGGCTCGCCCGTGATGTACATGCCCCCGGCGTCGTAGGAAGGCCCGTGCAGGTACTCCTCGCCGTCCACGCTCGGCGTCCCGAAGCCCTCCTGCGGAGCACCCCACAGCAGCGCGTGGTGGTCGCTGGACCGAGCCGGCGCCACGACGACGGCGTTGGACCCGCCGTGCGAGAGCACCTTCAGCGAGATCCCGGTCTGGAGGATCGTCTGACGGTCATGGCGGAGCGCCGCCGCCGCCGCCAGGATCGACTCGGTACTTACCGAGTCGAGGGCACGCAGCGAGCGGGCCGTCCCGGCGAGGTCGTCCTGCGAGCGGCCTGAGACGGCGGCGGCGCTGAGCTTCGCCGTCGTGCTCGGCACCGTCGTCGGGGCGTTCGGGTCGTTGATCCAGCGCGTGTCGTTGAAGATCGCCCGGGCGTCCGCCGTGGCGTGCTTGTCTCCCTTCTTCGTCAGCTCGGCCGTCAGATAGCGGACGAAACTGAGGTTTTGCAGTTCGCTTCCCCCGCCCCCGCCGAACTCTCGGGCGAGGTAGTCCCCGACGGCGACGGTGTCAGTCGGCGTCCACGGCGCCGGGCGGTAGGGGCCCTTGGTCCCGAGAAGGTCACCGACGATGAAGAATTCGTATGGCACGAGTGCCTTCTCGCTCGCGGCGGAGGCAAAGGCGCGCGCCTCGTAGGCATTGATCCCGGCCGAGAAGGCCACGAGAGCGGCCCGCGTGGCGGCAGGCAGGGCCGCTTCCTGAGCCGCCAGCTCGCTCGGCGTGTAGAAGAACGTGCGCACGTCCTCGTCCTGTGCGACGTAGCCCGGGCCGGCAAGCTGGGCGAGCGTGCCTTCGACGGCGCGGCGGGTGAGCTCGAGCTGCGCGAGCCGATCCTCTGCCTGCGCGTAGCCGGCACCGAACCAGACCCCCTGCATCGACTTCGCCGTGATGGTCGGTACGCCGAACGAGGAGCGCGTGATGGTGGCCTGCTCGGCCCCGCTACCGACGATCTCACCGCCTGGCGCCGGTGGCGTGCGCGCCCCGCTGGGCGACACGGCCACCGAGAGCGAGGCGAGGACGGCGAGTGTGCTCGCGATCGCTGCCCACCTGGACCTCGAGAAACGTCGAGACATCATCAGCGCCACGCCCCCATCCTGTGCACGCGGGCCCCGTGATGGGTGCCCACCCTCATCGGACGGCGAGCCGCCCCGCGGTCACCGTAGGTCCGCCCAAGAGAGCGGTCAATCAGGGGACCGCGTAGAGGACCTGCCACGACGTCGAGGTAGACCGTGCGCGACGTCGGCATCACCAGATCCTCGGGGCTCGCGAGCGTGCGACCGTCGTATCGCACCGACGAAGATCGCATCCACGCAGCGGCATGGGGCAGGATCGCTCCGTGCTCGCCGTTCCCCGCTCGATGTCTGAGGTGACACCATCCTGGCTGACGCTCGCCATCGCCGGCCGGTGCCCCGGGGCGGTCGTAGACGCGGTAGATGCCGGCGCCGTGACGGACGGTACCAACCGCCGGGCGACCCTGAGCGTGTCCTACGCCGAAGGCTCCGGGCCGGCTTCGGTCTTCGTCAAGATGCAAGGCCGGCCGCGGCACCGCGTGGCGCTGCTCGCCCTTGGCGCGCTCGCCACCGAAGCACGCCTAGCCGACTCCGGTGTCGTTCTGCCTCTCGAGCACCCGATGCCGTACGCCGCCGGCGTCGACTGGAGGCGGCTCGCGACGATCGCCGTTATGGACGACGTGACCTGCCGCGGAGGTCGACCGAACGAAGCCCTCAGGCCACTCAATCTGGACGAGGTCCGCAGCGGGCTCGAGGGGCTGGCGCAGCTGCACGCTGCCTTCTGGGACAGACCCTTGCCACCTCAACTCCGTTTCCTGCACCCCTGGCGGCTCGGTAGGACGTGGGCTCCGATCTCTCGAGCCAGCCTCAGCCGAGGGCTGCACCGCCTCGAAGACGCCGGGCACCTCGCGCTCATTCCCGTCGGGGTGGACGCCCGGAATCTCGAGCGGCAGTTCCGGCGCAGCGCCACGTTGGCGTCCATCGGCCCGCAGGCGATCCTGCACGGTGACCCGCATCCGGGCAACACCTACGCCATGGCGGAGAATCGCACCGGCTTCTACGACTGGCAGCTGGCGCGCACCGGCAACTGGTCGCACGACGTCGGCTACTTCCTCGTGAGCAGCCTCGACATCGCCGACCGCCGCGCCCACGACGAGGAGCTCCTCATCGGGTACCTCGACGCCTTGCGACGCGCCGGCGTCGATGCACCTGGAGCCGATCAGGCCTGGACGCGATACCGAGCCACCCCTGCATTCGGACTCGGCACCTGGCTACACACGCTGTCAGCCGGGAGCTTTCAGCCGGTCGACGTCTGCCTGACCACTCTTCAGCGGTTCACGGCGGCGTACGTCGACCTCGAGACGCATCGTTCCCTCGTCACGAAACCGTGAGATCGGCAGCCCCGCCTCCAGCCAGTAGGACGTCGGGGCAGCTTCCCTAGTCGAGTGCGCGGAGGGCGCCTTCCAGATCGTTCGTGTCAGCCTTCCGTTGCCGGAGGTCATCGAGGTTGATCACGACGTTGGCGGCAGCCCCTTCCCGTCCGGCGTTCAGGAGCGCCAGAGCCGTCGTCCAGTCACTCTTCATGGCGGGGCGAACATGGTCAGCCACTTCCCGCAGCTCCCTGGCGCAGTCCCAGGCGAGCCGGGCGGTCTCGAGCGGCACCTCGGCGGCATGGCGGATGGCTGCCGTGAAGGCCTGCTCGCTCTCCGGCCCGGGCTCTGCCTTTGTGAGTTTACGGGCCACCACCGTCCCGGCGTATGCCTGCGAGTCCTCCTCGACCAGAGCGAGAAAGCGGCTGCGGGCGGTGCTCAGATGCTCCCTCGCAGCACTCGGCGCTGGGTCGTCGCGCTCTGCCGAGTAGGACATCACCATCTCGCCGAGGGCAGCGCCCATGGCGCCGGCGGCGGCGGCGGCGCTCCCCCCGCCGGGCGTCGGGGTCCGGGCGGCCAGTCGGGCCGTGAAGTCGGAGAGAGACTCCGCGGGGTCTTGCATGCCTCGCACCTTGCGCTCGAGCACATTGTGTCGATCGAAGCTGTTGAGCTGCAGGTAGTACTCGGCAGCGTCGAAGAGGGCGTCCTCCGGCACGACACCTACGACTTCGCTCTCCTCGATGCCGGCACCGAACCGGGCGGCCTCTCGCCGTACGGCCTCGAGGGCGCGGTGGATCGGCGTTCGTCGGTAGTCGGTCAGGTTCATCGAGACCTGTGCTCGCTGCCGCTCTCGGATGTCGAAGCCGAGCGCCTTCACCTCGGCCAAGCCGCCATCTCGGCTCCGCACGGCACTTGCCACCCGCTTGGCCACGGCGACGTCAGGAGTTGTCAGGTAAGCGTTGTAGGCGATGAGCACCGGCCGCACGCCGACAGCGACCACGCCTGCGGTGGGATGCACCCGCGGCTCACCGATGTCCGGGCGCCTCCCGGGCTCCGTTGCGATGGCCTCCCGGATGCCTTCGAACTGCCCGGCTCGCACCTTCGCCAGATCCTGGCGTTCCGGTAGCCGGGCGGCTTGGCCGTACAGGTACACGGGGATCTGCAGCTCCTCCCACACCCGCGTGCCGAGCCCGACTGCGAGATCGATCGCCTCCTCGATCGTGGCCTCGCCGAAGGGTACGAATGGCACGACGTCCGTGGCACCCATGCGGGGATGCTCACCCCGGTGGCTCGTGAGGTCGATGAGCGTCGTAGCCACCCGCATCATCCGGAGTACGGCCTCGACGAGCGCCGGTCCCTCACCGACGAGGGTGACGACGCAACGGTTGTGGTCGGCGTTCTGCTCGACGTCGAGCACCGCCACGCCCGGCCTGTCCTTTGCCTCGGCGACGATCAGGGCGATGTTGGTGTCGTTGCGACCTTCCGAGAAGTTCGGAACGCGTTCGAACGAGCTCACGCGAAACCTCCCGAAATGGCTGTTGCGACAGCGGCGACACTAGTTCGCGGCCTGACGTGGAACCGAGCTCGCAGAACGCTGCTGTGGCCCTCTCGGTCAGCAGCAGTGAAACGCCGCCGCCTCGATCACCCTCCCCACGTTGTCGTCGCCCACCGACCAGACGTTCGTCGGCGACCCGGCCGACACACCGGCGAACACCGCATTGGTGCCGGAGCCTGGGTTGGGACTTGCCACGATCGCCCAAGCCGCGCCGTTCCAGTGCTCGACCAAGGTCCGAAACGTGGCCCCGCTGTGATACTCGCCGACTGCAAAGGCGCTGGAGGCCGACGACGAGGCGACCCCGAGCAAGTCGTTGTCGGAAGTTCCCCTGTCCGGGCTCGGAACGTCTGACCAAGCCACGCCGTTCCAATGCTCGATGAGCGTCTTGTTGACACCGCCGCTCGTTGAATTGCCAACAGCCCAGGCGTTTTTGGCGGAAGTGGCGCTGATGCCGTCGAGAAAGCTCTGCGAGCTCGGACTCTTGCTCTTCACCGCCGCCCAGACCGAGCCGTTCCAGTGGGCGATGAGCGTCTCGTGGGCGGCTCCCTTGTAGTAGTCGCCCACCGCCCAGGCGTTGGAGGAGGACGTCACCGCCACGGCCTCGAGTTCGTTCTCGCTCGCCGAGCCAGCAGGATCCGGGCTCTTCACGTCCGACCAAACGGAGCCATTCCAGTGCTCGATCAGTGTCTCGACGACCGAGCGGCTGATGTAGTGGGCCCCGACCGCCCAGACGTCCTTGGCGGAGGCGGCAGCAACCGAGTAGAGATCGTTGGAATTGGTAGCGCCTCCTGGGTCGGGGCTCGGCACAACCTTCCAGGAGCTTCCGTTCCAATGCTCGATCAGGGTTTGGTCCGCAGCCCCATTAGACGAGGCTCCGACCGCCCAGGCATCCGTGGTGGAAAGTTCCGTCACGCCGTAAAGCCAGTTATAGAGAGGAGACGGGTTTGGGCTCGGCACGGCTGCCCACCCAACGCCGTTCCAGCGCTCGGTCAGCGTTGAGGTGCTGGAACCACCCGAGTCATGACCGACCGCCCAAGCGCTGCAGGAGCTCAACGTGCTCACAGCGCTCAGGATGCTGACAGACGTCCCAGGGCTTGGCGGCTGGCTTCCGGTCCATGCCAGACATGTCGAGCCGGTCGTCCCTGCCGCACTCGGGGGAACTGCAAAGCACAATCCGGGCGTCAAGAGAAGGAGCGAAACGAAGGGTTTCGACGAGCAAACGAAAGCTTTGGCCCTGTGCATGGCGGACAACCTCCTCGTATCCAAGGCGCGCAACGCTCCAGTTGTCGGAGCGAGCGTTCTCGGCCCGACGATGACGATAAAGCAGCCCCCGAAGGGACGAAAGGGGTGAGCGCCTCTCCTCAAGTGTCCTCAGCCTCCGGGGGACTCGTCTATTTGAGGCGACGGCGCGAATGTGTGTCTGACGGCGAGGCCAAGCCCCGGTCCCGCCTCCGTGTCGACGGACGTCACGTGCACCCGATCGTCGTCGAGCCTGCTGCCGAGCTGTGCGACGAGCTGGCGCAAACGGTCGTAAGCCCCGGCAAAGACCTCCGGCCCCCCCGGTGCGCGCGACCTCCACAGGCCAGGTTTCGCCTGATCGCACGTGGCGCAAGCAGCTCCATCGCCGCCAGCTCGTCGGGATCGAACCGACCGAGCCTCGACGCCACGATCTCCTGGAGGCGGGCAGCCGTCGGCCACGAGCCCTTCCAGCACCACTCGCCATCGACCTGTGTAAGAACGCCAGTCTCCGCGCTCGATAGGACGCCTTCACGCAGGGAGAGCGGGTTGCCGGACGTCACGTACCAGATCCGGTGGGCTGCTGTCCTGCACGCTCCCACCGAGTGTCGCCACTAGCAGTTCGGTCGCCTCGCGCCTGGAGAGGTTTCTCGAGCTCGATTCGTTCCGCAAACCCGTCTTCCAGAGGTCGGGCAGCGCGGGAGGAGGGCTCGTGCCGGTCCTCATGGTGATGATCGCCACGACCAGCCCCGTCGCGACGACCTGATGGGCCAGACCGGCGGAGGCCTCATCGAGAGCCTGTCGGTCGTCCACGAGCACGAGCAATCCCTTGGCGGACCGCATAGGCCGCCAGCTCATGCGCCACGAGCTCGGCCAGCTCGGCCAGGTCCGACGGGCTGGACTGCTGGAACACGGTGCGGAACGGCCCAAGAGGCACCGCCGAGAATCCGCCGGTTCCCCGGATCGTCAACGTGCCCACCCCTCGCGGGCGGCTCCGGTCAGTGCCTCTCGAGCGAGCCTCGACTTGCCCACGCCGGCAGGCCCACTAAGGACGGCGCTGCGGGGACGTGGCTCGAAGCGGAGGTGACGGAGCAGGTCGAACTCCTCGCTCCGGCCCACGAGGGGCCAGTCGGCTCCGCTGGCGCCTCTTCTGCAATCGTCAATCCTCCCTCAACATAACCTCGACCGATGTCCCAGCCACCTTGAGTGCGCCGTCGTGGAGGGCCGTCGTCATCGAGGAAGGAGTCGGCACAGCTCGACGGAACCCTCAATGCCCTTGAGCGTGTGCGCCCCGCGGGCCTCGCCCGCCCAACCGGCTTCAGAAGCGACGTCAGTGGTGACGACAACCTCTCCAGGCCGGGCGACCTTCACGACGCGGGCGGCCAGGTTCACGATCGGTCCGAACACGTCGCCATCGCGGAGAATCACCTGACCGCCGGCCAGCCCGGCCCTCACGGGCGGAATGGCCGCATGCTGGCGGAGCGCCTCGACCGGGTCAACGGCGATCGTGCAGGCGAGGACCGCATGCGGCGCCGTGTACATGATCTCGTCGCCGATCAGTTTGATGACGCGCCCGCCGCCGGCGGTGACCGCATCCGCTGCGAGGCGCTCGTAGTTGGAGAGCATGGCCCCGAGATCCCTCACACTGAGCTCCTCCCCCAACTCGGTGAATCCCACGAGATCGACGAACCCGACGACCAAGTGTTGAGTCTCAAACCCCACGAGATCGGCACCGGATGATCCTGCTACCCGTTGTGCGCTCAGGAGGTGCTGGCGAAAAAGGGCGTCAAGGGTGGCGGCCACGAAGGGCAGCAACGAGGCTGCCTCCACGTTGGCACGGGCGACGGCCAATCCGGACGGATCCTCGCGTTGAGCCGGTTCCACATTGACCAAGAAGGCCGAGATCACGGCGTCGGCCACGCGGGCCATGGACGATCCCAGCACTCGCAGCAGCTGATAGCCCGCATCCTCGCCAAATATCGTTGCAACGGCACTCATTCCGGCAGCAAGGGCCACGAATCGCTCCGTGAGAACTCGGGCCCCGGGGTCAGGATCCGCGAAGCCCGCTGCCCGGGTCAGGCGGACGAGGTCGAGCTCGCTCAAGCCCGACTGCTCGGTCGCCTCCTCGAGAGTCAACACCGGGCCCCGCGGATGGCCAGAATTCCAGACAGTGTGGGGAGATTCGCTCGGTAGGCGACCAGTTCCTCCGCGCTAGCGCCGAGGGACACGACGAGTCCAGCAACTCCAACCGTGCTCTGCCGTCGCCGGTGGACGGATCGTAAACACCGAGGGCCGCATATTCGTCCGGTTCCATACTCGACAAGTACACACGACCGAGCAACCGGAGGACGCTGTCCTAGTGGTCCGATTCCCCGCCGCCAGCCTCTTCGGGATCCTCGACCTCGGTGGGCTCGTCGTTTTCAACCGACAGCTCGGCAGAGTGGCTGACGGCGAGCCGAAACCCAGGGCCCGAGTTCGTGTCAACGGACATGACCCGGATGCGACCGTCGTCGAGCGTGCTGCCGAGCTGAGTGACGAGCTCGCGCAAGCGGTCGTAGGCCTCGGCGAAGACGTCCGGCCCTTTCGCGGCGCGCACGACCTCGACAGACCACGACTCGCCGATGGGACCTGAGGAAGGAGCCTCGGGCGTTCGGTCGAGATCGACTGCGGGTCGCCGCCCTCGTAGCCGGAGAGCCGCTGGATGACCTGCTGGCGCACGGTGGCGAGGTCGGCACCGAGGCTGATGAGGACCCGGGCACCCACGCCGTCGCCTTCACGCACGAGGTCCAGCAGCATGTGCTCGGTCCTCAGGGGTCACGGTTACTCAAATTCCCGCTGGCTAGTACCTTCAGTGACCTTGGAGGAGGCACAACCATGAAGCACCTGCGGCGGCTCTCGTTAGGCGTGCTCGCCACCGGAACGGTGGCTCTTGCCGTCGTCGGGCTGACGGCATTGATCAGCGTGTTCGTTCGCCATTTGGTCGACAGTGCCGAAGTCGCCGGGGCGATCGTGCTGGCGTCATTGCTGGCCGCGGCGATCGTCACCCGGCTCGCAATCCGCGTCCCCACCGGCACGATCCTCGAGCTTGACCTGCCGTCGGCGCCGACGGAGGTGGCCAGTCGCAACCCGCTGGCCGGGCTGGCGGGGCGCCAGGCGCTGACGCTCGCCGACGCGGTCGCCTCGTTGGACCGAGCCTCCGGCGACAAGCGTGTCGGAGGTCTCATCCTCCGGCCCCGGTTCGAGACGGCCCCCCGAGCGGTCATCGAGGAGCTGCGGGACGCCGTCATCGCCTTTGGGGAGACAGGCAAACCCACCGTCGCCGTCACCGACTCCTTCGGTGAGGGCGGCCCGGCGAACTCCGCCTACTACCTCGCCACGGCCTGCCACGAGGTCGTCCTGCATCCCACCGGGATGCTCGGGATGGCACCGCTCTCACGCGAACCCAACTTCTACCGGGGCCTGCTGGACCGCCTCGGGATCGATCTCGAGGTCTCGGCTCGGTACGAGTTCAAGTCTGCCGCCAACCAGCTGGCCGAGCGCGAGTTCACCGGCCCCGACCGCCTGCAGTCACAGCGACTGCTCGACAGCCTGTGGGAGCGGGAGGTGGACGGTGTGGCGCGATCACGCCAGCTGGCGCCCGAACGGGTGGCCCGGTTGGCCGACAGTGCCCCGTTGCTGGCGAGCGAGGCGCTCGACGCCGGCCTCGTCGACCGGCTGGCCTACACCGACGAGGTCGTTTCGGCGGTGAAGGCTTCGGTCGGACCGAAGTCGAAGCTCCTCTACCTCTCGGCATACAAGAAGCGTGCGGGCAAGGGGCGGCGGTCAGGAAAGGCCGTGCCGGTCGCCGTTCTTCGCGCCGTGGGTGAGATCCACCGCTCAACCACCAACCCCTTCGGTCTAAGGGGCGGCCCGATACTGGCGGCCGACAGGCTCATCCCTCAGATCCGGGCTGCCGCCAAGGACAAGAAGGTGAAGGCACTCGTCCTCCGGGTCGACAGCCCCGGGGGTTCGGCCGTGGCGTCAGACGCCATATGGCGGGAGCTTGTGAAGCTCCGTGAGCTGGGCAAGCCACTCGTCGTGTCGATGGGCGCCGTGGCCGCATCGGGTGGGTACTACCTGGCGACAGCGGCTGATCGGGTCGTGGCGCAGCCCGGCACGATCACCGGGTCGATCGGCGTCATCACCATGCATCCGGTGCTGGCCAAGGCCAAGGCCAAACTCGACGTGACGGCCGACGAGGTTCACACCGGTGCCGAGCCGTCGATGTTCTCGGTCAACCGCCCCCACTCAGAGACACAGCGTGAGCGGACGGAGGCGCAGCTCGACAACATCTACGACGTCTTCACAGGGCGGGTAGCCGAAGGCCGGAAGCTGCCGATCGAAAGCGTCCTCGACATCGCCAAGGGTCGAGTGTGGACGGGGGCGGATGCGGCCACTATCGGCCTCGTCGATGAGCTCGGGGGGCTGCAACGGGCGATGGCACTGGCCGTCGAGCTGAGCGGCCTTCCGGCGGGAACGCCGGCACGGCCAAAGCCCTTCCCTCCACGGCAGGCTCGGCTGGGTCGCCTCCGGTCAAAGCAGGCACAGAGTAGTGACGACCTCGCCGCGACGGCAGCCGTCGCGGCAGGCCGACGGGCACTCCTCGGCGAAGCGAGCGGCGCCCTCGCCCGAGTGACGGCCGATCTCCAGCACAACCACGTGATGCTCCACCTCGGCTGCGACCCACGGGCGTACTGGCTGCCCTGAGCCAGCCGCAGACAACCGCGCGAGCGTTCCCGCGAAAACGTCCCAGCAGTGACCGGTAGCCTGGCAGCGTTTCGGGCGTGATGCCTGAAGGAAACCAGGTTCGATGGCCGACGCACGAGTCAACAATCACGCAGCCCTCCTCCAATCGGTCGCTGAACTGCTTCACCTCGAGCGTCGCCGCCGATGCCGTCGCTGATCCTGTTCCGCCACGGCAAGTCCGATTGGAACGCAGGCGAAGCGGACGATCTCGTGCGGCCACTGTCGGGACGCGGCCGTAGGAGCGCCCGCACCATGGGCAGGTTCCTCGCCGACGCTGGGCAGCTCCCGGACCACGTGCTGAGCTCACCGGCCGAACGGGCCCTGGAAACCATCCGGATCGCCATGGAAGCCGGCCGTTGGAGCTGTCCCGTGGGCATCCGCAACGCCTTGTACGGGGGTGTGGCTGAGCTGCTCGACGAGTTGCGAGGCCTGCCTCCAGAGGCTCGGGTGGCTCTCATCGTCGGCCACGAACCAACCTGGTCAGAGACGCTGGAGCTCCTCATCGGCGGGGGCCGCGTGAGGATGCCCACCGGCGCACTCGCCCGAGTCGAGCTCGACGTTGCAAGGTGGGAGGATCTCAGGCCTGCACGCGGCGAGCTCGCCTGGCTCGTCCACCCGAGGCTGTTAGGCACCGGGGGGCGCCACACCACTTGAACTGTTTTCCCTGTTCACGGGCCTGTGCGAGCCACGCCGAAGGGCCCGGACTGGAGGCCGATGGCCAGGTGGCAGACGGCACGTCCTACGGTTCCAGCCCCCCGTCGCCGCTCTCCTCGGGATTCTCAGCATCGGCGGGATCGTCGGTTTGAACCGATGGCCCGAGTTTGTGTCTGACGGCGAGGCGAAGTCCAGGGCCCACCTCGGTGTCGACGGACGTGACGTGCACGCGGTCGTCATCGAGCGTGCTGCCGAGCTGTGAGACAAGCTGCTGCAAGCGGTCGTAGGCCTCGGCGAAGACTTCCGGCCCTCTCCCGGCGCGCACGACCTCGACGGACCACGCCTCACCCGTGGAGACCTGAAGACGGAGCTCCGGGCGCTCTGGCGAGGTCGACTGTGGGTCACGGCTCTGGTAGCCGGACAGCTGCTGGATCACCTGCTGGCGGACCTTGGCGAGGTCGGCACCGAGACTGACGAGAACCCGAGCACCCACGCCTTCGCCCTCACGCACGAGACCAAGCAGTATGTGCTCGGTCCCGATGTAGTTGTGGCCGAGCTGGAGCGCCTCGCGCAACGAGAGCTCGAGGACCTTCTTGGCTCGCGGAGTGAACGGCGGCGAGCCGGTCGGGGCGTTGCCCGCCGGCCCGATCGTCTTGAGGACCTCCTCGCGCACGGCCGCGAGGGAGATCTCGAGGGACGCGAGCGCCTTGGCAGCGAGACCCTCTCCCTCGTCGATCAGCCCCAGCAGAAGGTGCTCGGTGCCGATGAAGCCGTGGTTGAGGAGGCGTGCCTCCTCTTGAGCGAGAACGAGAACTCGCCTTGACCGGTCTGTAAAGCGCTCGAACACGGAGGCAGCTTCGCGCGCGCAACGGCCGTCATCTCGGCGGACTCCCGTACTGGAGTTTGCCTTGCCGCCGCATGGCAGCTCAACCGGCCTCGTGTCTTCGACGGCGACGGGACCGCCGACTGCTCGCGTGCTCAGGGACCGAGCATCTGCCTGTAGCCGCTGAACGGGCAGTTTCCTTCGTCACCGAAGCCGAACTCCCACCAGGGTCCGTAGACATGCCGGATGCAGGTGTTGTTGACGTCGAGAGTCCCCGGCGTCGCACCTGGCTGGTAGTAGTAGCCGCGAGCTCCGAAATCGCTGTCAGGATCGACGGTGATGGAGCCGTAGTCAGGACTGACTTGAAAGTAAAACGAGGAGCGAGGTACCGCTCCCAGGCCAGGCACGTCGACCGTGGCCGTGCGAGGGCAGCCAGCCGTTTCCTTCTCAGAACACAGCATCAGCTTTGTCAGCTCGCCGTCCCACGAGCGAACCTGCAGCGGCTGTACGAATGCCCAGGTGAAAGCACCGGCAGCAAGCGCCACGACCGCACAGCAACAGGTGAACAAGCGGAAGGTTCGGTGTGAAGGCTGGACCCCGGCGTTCAGCCCACGTAGGTTCTCGAGGCCCGCCCAGCCGATGCCGAAGAGAGCGGCGCCCACCACCCACACCTTGAAGACCGGGGGAGCGAGGCCGTTGCCAACGCCCGTGAGGTGCCACCCGAGGACACCCTCCAGCACGGCAGAGGCCACGACGACGCAGGCCATGAAGACACGACAGGGCCATGCCGCCGCCACCCTTCGAGCCGCGCCGCCATCGGTGAGCTGTTGGCGGGGGCACGCAGGGGCAGATCGAGGCTTGATGACTGCAGGTGAGGATTGCGGCGTTTTGCGTTCCCCCCGAACAGCAGGGCGGTGCCGAGAGGTATCGAGACGGAGGCCGTTGCAAAGGACAGGAACGTCATCACAAACACTCCGCTCAGCGACACCGCGAGGAGGCCCACCATGCCCACGGACAGCCCCACAACGGCGAGGCGGGTACCCGCCTGTGGTTCCGGGGACTGGCTGATGGCACCGAGAGCCGTCATCGCGAGGACGACGGTGAGGCCGCACACGGGACCCCCGAGCAGAAACGCCTCGCGATATGGCGTATTCGGCCGCCACAGCACGAGCCAGAGGACGAGGACGCACGCGGCGGAGAGAACCACCGAACCCACGGCCCGGCCATTCATGGTCGTGGGAGGCGCCCACGACACGGGGGGTGCCGGTTCGTGAAGATCTCGTACCACGCTGGCCTCTCGGCGGAGTCCGACACCCGGATTCTTGCACCTTGTGCCAGTCACGACCTCGGCGGGCTGTCTTCTCCTGCGCTTTAAGGGCTGAAGAGGCGTCCCGGGCGTCCACTCCTCGGTCACCGTCGGCGCCGGCCAGACCCTTCTTGGCGTCGATCTGGCGCTGCAGACAAGCCGGCAATTGCGACTCCTCCAGGCTCCTCACGGCGGCCGGGGGCCGGGCTGCCCGGCAGGGGCATCAGGCGATCTACGGCACTCACGCGCCGACCATGTCGAGGATCGATCTCGTGCGCCAACGTGCGCTGCCAGGGGCGATCCACATGTCGCCTGTTGCCATGCAACAGATCGATGAGGAGCTGGTCGGGCCGCGAGCCCGCTTGCTTGCCTTGCTCACGCAGGGAGAGCACGAGAAGCGGGACTTTTGGCGCTAGCACGAGCGGGCTCGGCGCTGATCAGATGTTTGCCCGGCCGGAGCTCCCGCTTCGCCGCCTCCAGCATGTGCACCGCGCACTACATTGCCGGTCGGCATCCCTGTTGACATCTCAGAGGGAATCGCATGCTGCTGGTTGGAACGAGTCGACAACTCTGGGAGCTGGACCGCAGCTTCTCCCTGGCACAGGACGTCTCGGTTTCCGCTCTGGCCACGAGCGGGCCGCACGGGTTCGCAGTATTGGATGATGAGCGGATCGTGAGGCTCAACGGGTACGAGTGCGAGCCGATTGCTTCCGTGGCTGGTGCGCGAACATTGGCCGTCATTGGTGATGGCGAGGGCTATTTGTCTACCGAGCTCGCCGAACAGCTTGGCCATAGGGACCTGAGCTTGAGCCATGCCTTCGAGCTGCTCGTCGGCCTGGGAGATGGCGGCCTGGAGCTCGTCTCATGGGTCGACGGGAATACCGACGTCCGCCATGTCGGCTCCCCACAACCTGCCGGCGAAGGCGACGGCTCGCCCGGTTCGGCTGAGGCCACGCGGGCCGTTCGCTCGCTCCGCATTACGAGCGACGGTTGCTGGTTGGTCTGCCTGGCCGACGGTGGGCTCTGGCACTCGGGGAACAGAGGCGAAACCTGGCGCGTCGTCCTCCCAGCAGAGAACCTGATCCACGACGTCTTCGTGTCCCCTGGCGGACCGATCCTTGTCGCGAGCGATGCTGGACTTGGGTGGAGTGTCGACTCCGGTTCGACCTGGACCTGGACGACGGAAGGCTTAGAGGTGCCCCGGGTCTTCTCCGCCGTGCTCGACGGCCAGGTCGCTTACGCGGTAGCGGCGACTGGACCAGACGGGAGTCAGGCGGCGCTGTACCGCGGGAACTTGGGGCAGCCACTCGAGAGATGCTCTACCGGGCTGCCGGAGTCTTTCTACTTCGACGTTGGCAGCGGCCGCCTTGATGCTCTGGCGGGACGGGTTGCCTTCGGCACGAGGGACGGCAAGCTCTTCCACTCAAAAGACAAGGGACGGTCCTGGGAACTCAGTGCTCAACGCATGGGCACGGTTCAGGCGGTTAGGTTCGGCTTGACTGAGTGAGGGCCGTTGAAGAGCACGCCGAGAACCCAGCGGAAGCGCCCACCCCAGCACTCGAGCTAAGCGATTTCGCAGGTGGCAGGCTGCTTCGTGAGAAATCAGCATCGGAACGAGGATGAGTCAGTCGAACTGGCAGAAGTCATCCCGCTGAGCAGGAGGAGCAGAAGTCGGGAAGGCGGCGAAGTCGGGAAGGCGGGATTCGAACCCGCGACCTCAGCGTCCCGAACGCTGCGCGCTAACCAAGCTGCGCTACTTCCCGGTGGCGGGAGGTCAGCCCCGCCGGTCCCCATCGTAGTCAGCGCGCAACCGCTCGGCGCCCCGGCCGTAAGCCCGGCAGCACCGTCCCGACCGGATCCTCAGGCCTCCGAGGCGAGCGACACCGGTTTGTAGGACTCGTCGTGGTACGTCCCACCCTCGAGCAGGGCGGCGGCTGCTTTGCGGAGGCGGAGCGGATCGAGCGGCTTCACGAGCCATCCCTCGGCACCCGAATGCTTGGCGATGAAGACGTCGGCTCTCCGGTCGAGAAGGATCAGTACCGGCACGTGGTACTGCCGGTCCCCCGACTCCTCCAGCCGCAAGTCGTAACAGATGGCTGCGCCGCCCATGCTGCCCACCTGCAGATCCGTGATGAGCAGGTCGGGCGGCTCCGCCTCGACCTCATCGCGGACGGCAGCGCCGGACCGCACCTCGCGGATGTCCGTGTCGTCGTCCTCGAGGGCGGAGCGGACTTCGGCGAGGACCGTGGCAGCGTCGGCCACGATGAGGATGTCAGGCACGATCGGAGAGTACCTGTCCGGTGAGACATTCGGCCACGAGGGCAAGCCCGTCGAGGTCGTGGACGTCCTTCGACAGGTAGGGCACCTTCACGACGGCGCCCTCGATCCTTGACTCGAGCGTCGCCACGTAGCCCCGCTCCTGGTCCGCCAGACCCTGCAGATCGGTGAGGTTCTTGCGCATGCCGGCGAGTGCCTCGGCTGCGGTGTCGGCGCTGAGAGCTGCCGCAGCCGGTTCTCCGGCGGAGGCGCTGCTGACGTCCAACCCGGCCTCTCCAGCACGGAAGTCGGGGTGCAGGCGGTTGACGACGAGCGCCGCCACAGGCTGATGCGCCTTCGCCAACCGGTCGGCGAAGAACTTCGCCTCCGCCACCGAGTCACGCCGCGGTGCCGCCACCAGCACGAAGGCCGTTCCCGGATCGGCGAGGAGCGCCTCGACGCCACGGGCGCGATCCCGGAAGCCCTCCTCCATCCCGTCGAAGGCCCGGAAGAACGCCATGGCATCTTCCACGATCTCGGATCCGGCCACCTTCGAGATCGTGCGGAGCAGCGCCTGGGTCGCCATCGTCAAGGCTCTCAACGACGCTCGCGTCGGCATGAGCAGGAGACGAAACACCCGGTTCTCCAAGAACCTCGTCAGCCTGCCCGGCGCATCGAGGAAGTCGAGGGCGTTGCGCGTGGGCGGCGTGTCGACGACGACCAGGTCGAAATCGCCGGAAGCGTTCAGCTCGTACAGCTTCTCCGCAGCCATGTACTCCTGGGTGCCCGACAGGGCAGATGTGAGGTTGCGGTAGAGACGGTTGCTCAAGATGCGCTCGGCTTGCTCCTGATCGGCTGAGTACCGCTCCACGAGGTCGTCGAAGGTTCGCTTGGCGTCGAGCATGACGGCCGACAGCTCGCCCGGCCACGGGCCTTCGATGCGCTTCGGCTCGTTGGTGAGGGCGCCGATGCCGAGCGCATCGGCGAGGCGTCGGGCGGGATCGATCGTCACGACGCAGGCCTTGCGACCGGCGAGGGCACCGGCGAGAGCGACGGCGGCAGACGTCGTCGTCTTGCCGGCCCCCCCGGATCCGCAGCAGATGATGATCGAGCGCTCCCGCAGGAGAGGTCCGAGGTCGGAACCGGTGCTCACGACGGTGCCGCCGCCTCTGGCGGTGCCGGCCCTTCGCTGCCCGATGGAGATGGCGGCGGCCCGGAGGCAAGCGGTGAGGCCTCGGCAGCCGCCAGCATGGCCTGCAACTGGCGTTCGTCGAGCGCTTCGATCGCCAGCCCGATCGCCTCCGCCAGCTCGGCCACCTGGGCCGGGCCGATGTCATCGCTGAACAGGTAGGGAAGGCGTAGCTGAGGAAGCGGCAGCTCGGCGTTCAGGCGGTCGATCTGCTCAGACTGGACGGCTTCCCGCCCCGCACGAAACCCCGCCGCCCTCCTCATGGCGCCCGCCTCCCCCGCCTCCATCGGCGCCACCCCCGAAGCGGCCACGAGGGCGTCCGGATCCGCCAGCCAGCTCGCTCCGACACCGCTCACCGGCAGGTAGCAGGCATTGACGACGACGGGCCCGAGCATGACACCGACCTCGTCCTCGAGACGGAAGGCCGTTTCGATGAGCTCGTTCACCGGCGTCTCCTCGGGCACGGTGACGAGCAGGACTTGCAGCCGGGTGGGGTCGTGCAGCATCTCGACGACCTCGGCCGCCTGCGTGCGCAGCGGGCCGCCGCGAGCAGCGTCCATGAGCCCGTTGGCGCTCGTGAGGAAGCGCACGGCGTGACCGGTGGCGGGGGCGTCGAGCAGTAGCAGGTCAGGAACGCCCGACCGCTCGAGTTGCTTCACCTTCCCGAGGACGAGGATCTCGCGGATGCCCGGGATCGCCGTCGACACGACGTCGAGGACGCCAGTCGACACGAGCCGCTTGGCCACCCGACGCAGCCCGTGGTCCATGAGGTACTCGAGCAGGGCGTCGTCCGGCGTCACGACTCGTCCGTGCACCTGCCCAGTTTCGCCGTCGTAGAGGAGCACCTCCTCGTAGCCGAAGGTGACGTCCGCCCCGAAAAGCACAGGCAGGGCTCCGGCGTCGTCGAGGCCGACGACGAGCACGTTGAGGCCGGCGTCGGCCGCCATGCGAGCCAAGGCGGCAGTCACCGTCGTCTTGCCGACGCCGCCTTTGCCGCCGACGACGAGAACCCTGCTCTGGCGGCAGAACTGTGCCCGCTCCATCGGCGGGGACACTACCGGCGATCTCCTGAAGTTCACCTCTTGTTTCCCGAGAGGTCGCCAGGTAGGGTGCCGTCAGTGGGCCTGGCAACAAGTCCGCAGCGGTAGCTCCGGCAGCCTGGGGGCAAGGGGCTGAGCCGGTTCTTTGGGCGCGCGAGCGCGCAGGACCGGTCCGGGGAAGTTCCAGAATCGCGGGCCGAAATGTAGGAGGGGCAGTGGTCGCCAATCGGGGTGAAGAGTTGTGGCAAGCGCGGGCCGCCTGCCGTGGTCCCCATGCCGTCGTCTTTTTTCCGCCGTCGCACGTCGAGCGCAAGGAAGAGCGCCTCATCCGCGAGCGCTCCGCCAAAGGGATCTGCCGCTCCTGCGGAGTGCGGCCGGATTGCCTCGAGTACGCCATCAGGATCCGTGAGCCGCACGGCATCTGGGGTGGCCTGAACGAAGCCGAACGTAAGCAGCTCCTCGATCGCATGGCACCGCTCTCGCACCTCGCCTGAGAAACCCCCGCTCGTAGTGACCCCGTCAGTCCAACTGGCATCACCGCGTCCCGTCTCGCGCCGTCATCCCAGCTCACATGGGTTTTGGTAACACGTTGCAATTCGCCTGCAGGGAGTAATGTGTCGGCAATGTTTCGGGGGATACCGCTCTTACCGGCGGTCACGCGCATCCTGCCTCTGGGTGTGGCCGTGCAAGAGCCGCTCCGACTGCGCGAGCGGGCCTGCCGGGTGGACGGGCGGCGCGTCAGCTACGGCGAGGTGGTCGGCAGCACCGAGGAGGGTGACACCGGCCCGACGGTCGTACTCGTGCACGGCTGGGGTCTCGCCCATACCTCCTACAAACGGGCGGCTCAGGAGCTCGCCGGCCACGGCTTCCGCGTCCTAATGCCCGACCTGCCCGGCTTCGGCCGCAGCTCCGACCTCCCACTCGGCCGTCTCAGCCTGCAGGCCTTCGCCACGTCGTTGCAGGGCTTCTTGCTGAAGGTGCACGAGGTGCACGATCTGCCGAGCGCGGCGGCGCACGTGGTGGGTCACTCCTTCGGGGGCGCCGTGAGCGCCCGCCTCGCCCATGACGCCCCGGAGCTCGTGGCTTCCCTCGTGCTCGTCGACGCCGCCACAGGAGCCACCTGGTCACGCAACGAAGACAGCGAGCGCCTGCTGACCGAGCGCCCGCTCTGGGACTGGGCGCTCCACCTCGTGCACGAGTTCCCCATGAGCGAGTTCCCCGCCACCGCCACGTCGGTGCTGCGCGACCTCGGCCACAACCTCGTTTGGCACCTGCCGAGCCTCGGGCTCGTCGCCCACCTCACGCGGCATTCGGACATCCTTGCCGAGCTGCGCCACATCGCTACGCTCGGCATTCCCGTCTCGGTGCTGTGGGCCGAAGGCGATCGCGTCGTGACGAAGGCGTGCTTCGACGACCAGTGCAGCGCCGTCGGGCGCCAGGGGACGGTCGTCACGGGCAACCACGGCTGGCCGATGGCCGACCCGGCGTCCTTTGGACGCCTCGTCGCCGAGCACCTCCGGCCGCTCCTCTCTTCCTGAGACCGGGCGGCTCGCCGCCCGGTACGGTGACGGGATGAGCCCGGCGCTGGTCCCGCGTGACGCCGCCACGATCATGCTCGTGCGGGACGCCGTCGGGGTCACGGGCACCTCGGCAATGCAGGTGCTCATGCTCCGACGCAACGCTCAGTCGGTCTGGGTGGCGGGCGCCCACCTCTTTCCCGGTGGCGCCGTGGATCCGGAGGACGGCAGCCCGGAAACGGCCCGCTGGTGCACCGGGTGCGACGACGCCGAAGCGAGCCGCATCCTCGGCATCGACGCCGGCGGCCGCAGCTTCTTCGTGGCGGCCCTACGGGAGTGCTTCGAGGAGGCGGGCATCCTGCTCGCCGTGACGGGTGGCGAGCCGCTGTCGTTCCAGGACCCGGAGGTCGCCGGCCGCTTCGTGGAGCACCGGCGGCGTCTGAACGCCGGCGAGGTGCACCTCGGCGAGATCTGCGCGGCGGAACACCTCTCGCTCGACCTCGATCGGGTCGCCTACTTCAGCCACTGGATCACGCCGGAGGGGGCACCGAGGCGCTACGACACACGGTTCTTCGTTGGGGTCGTGCCCGAGGGCCAGGAAGCGCTCCACGACGACTCCGAGGTCGTGGCGAGCACGTGGATCGAGCCGGCGGCAGCCCTCGCACGCCATCGTGCCGGCGAGCTCGACCTCATGTTCCCCACGATGAAGAACCTGGAGGCAATCGGTCGCTTCCAGCGCACCGCCGATCTCATGACGGCCGCAGCGGCGGCGGCGGTGCGGGCGATCCTTCCCCGGATCACCGTCGAAGGCGAAGGCGTGCGCATCGTGCTGCCCGGTGACGATGGCTACGAGGACGCCACCGGCCTGCCTCCGGGCGTGCCGTTCCCGGACCGGCCGCAACCGTTCGCCTCCCGATCGCCCGAGGGCTCCAGAGGCGACGATGCCGGCGAGGCTCCGGCGGACCCGAGCGGTGCCTGAAACCTCGAAAGACCCCGTGCTCGACGCCCCCGTCGTGGGCGTTCCGGTGGCTGTCTTGTCGGGTGTCACTCGCTTGACGGCACCGAACCCCTCGGTGATGACCGGGCCGGGAACCAACACCTATCTCGTTGGACACGATGCTCTCGTCGCCATCGATCCCGGTCCCGACGACGAGGGCCACCTGCAGGCAGTCGCGGCGGCGGCCGCTGGTCGCCTGCGTGCCATCGTCGTGACGCACACCCACCCTGACCACGCCCCGGGCGCCGCCGCCCTCGCCGGGCTCACCGGTGCTCGTGTACTCGGCTACGGGCCCCGCGACGGCTTTCTGCCCGACGACACGCTCGGCGATGACAGCGAGGTCGGCGCCGGCGACGTGCCGCTGCGCGCCGTGCACACGCCGGGACACGCCTCCAACCACCTCTGTTATCTCGCCACCGTCAGCGGCGAGGGCGGCCGCGGTGTCCGTGTCCTGTTCTCCGGCGACCACGTCATGAGCGGGTCGACCGTCGTCATCGCTCCGCCGGAC